>JAESFO010000370.1_pt1 | contig 53137 bp, 46 predicted proteins | sample 9269421 | NCBI WGS metagenome assembly JAESFO01 (sample SAMN14502839, study PRJNA617101) | algae metagenome | isolation source: Nostoc desertorum CM1-VF14 and co-occurring heterotrophs from rocky... | place: USA: Clark Mountains, San Bernardino, California | collected 2000-06-05 | reverse complement strand
TGAGGCCAGTCGACGTCGAAGTCGACAGGCTATCGATGCTGCTGGTTGCGGTGCTCAGGCCCGTCGAGGTGGACGTGGACAGGCTACCGATCGAGCTTGTTGCCGTGCTGAGGCCAGTCGACGTCGAAGTCGACAGGCTATCGATGCTGCTGGTTGCGGTGCTCAGGCCCGTCGAGGTGGACGTGGACAGGCTACCGATCGAGCTCGTTGCCGTGCTGAGGCCAGTCGAAGTCGATGTCGACAAGCTATCGATGCTGCTGGTCGCCGTGCTCAGACCGGTCGACGTGGAGGTCGAGAGGCTGCCGATCGAACTCGTCGCCGTGCTCAGGCCCGTGGAAGTCGAGGTCGACAGGCTGTCGATACTGCTGGTCGCCGTGCTCAATCCGGTCGACGTCGATGTGGACAGGCTGCCGATCGAGCTCGTTGCCGTGCTCAGACCAGTCGACGTCGAAGTCGAGAGGCTATCGATGCTGCTCGTCGCGGTACTCAGGCCCGTAGAGGTCGACGTGGACAGACTTCCGATGGAACTCGTGGCCGTGCTCAGACCGGTCGACGTGGACGTCGACAGGCTACCGATCGAACTCGTCGCGGTGCTCAACCCCGTGGAGGTCGAAGTCGACAGACTGTCGATAGAGCTCGTTGCCGTGCTCAGACCCGTCGACGTGGAGGTCGATAGGCTGCCGATCGAACTCGTCGCGGTGCTCAAGCCAGTCGAGGTCGAGGTCGACAAGCTACCGATGCTGCTGGTCGCCGTGCTCAGGCCCGTGGAGGTGGAGGTGGACAGGCTCCCGATGGAACTCGTCGCGGTGCTCAGCCCCGTCGACGTGGAGGTCGACAGGCTGTCGATGCTACTGGTCGCCGTGCTCAATCCGGTCGACGTCGATGTGGACAGGCTGCTAATCGAGCTCGTTGCCGTACTCAGTCCAGTCGACGTCGAGGTCGACAAGCTGTCGATGCTGCTCGTCGCGGTGCTCAGACCCGTGGAGGTCGAGGTGGACAGGCTACCGATCGAGCTCGTTGCCGTGCTCAGGCCAGTCGAAGTGGATGTCGACAAGCTATCGATGCTGCTGGTCGCAGTGCTCAGACCCGTCGAGGTCGACGTGGACAGGCTGCCGATGCTGCTTGTTGCGGTGCTCAGACCTGTAGAGGTCGACGTCGACAAGCTGCCGATGGAGCTTGTGGCCGTGCTCAACCCGGTCGACGTGGAGGTCGACAGGCTGTCAATAGAGCTCGTTGCCGTGCTCAAGCCAGTCGATGTCGAGGTCGACAAGCTACCGATGCTGCTGGTCGCAGTACTCAAACCGGTCGACGTGGACGTCGACAGGCTGCCGATCGAGCTCGTCGCAGTGCTCAGGCCAGTCGATGTCGAGGTCGACAGGCTGTCGATGCTGCTGGTGGCAGTGCTCAGGCCCGTCGACGTCGAAGTCGAGAGGCTATCGATGCTGCTCGTCGCAGTACTCAGGCCCGTAGAGGTCGAGGTGGACAGGCTACCGATGGAGCTCGTGGCCGTGCTCAAGCCCGTGGAAGTCGAGGTCGACAGGCTGCCGATCGAGCTCGTCGCAGTGCTCAGGCCAGTCGATGTCGAGGTCGACAGGCTGTCGATGCTGCTGGTGGCAGTGCTCAGGCCCGTCGACGTCGAAGTCGAGAGGCTATCGATGCTGCTCGTCGCGGTACTCAGGCCCGTAGAGGTCGAGGTGGACAGGCTACCGATGGAGCTCGTGGCCGTGCTCAAGCCCGTGGAAGTCGAGGTCGACAGGCTGCCGATCGAGCTCGTTGCCGTGCTGAGGCCAGTCGAAGTCGATGTCGACAAGCTATCGATGCTGCTTGTTGCCGTACTCAGCCCCGTCGAAGTCGAGGTCGAGAGGCTGCCGATGGAACTCGTTGCCGTGCTCAGGCCCGTGGAGGTCGAGGTCGACAGGCTACCGATGGAACTCGTCGCAGTGCTCAGACCCGTGGAGGTCGAAGTCGACAAGCTGTCGATGCTGCTCGTGGCGGTGCTCAGACCCGTCGACGTGGAGGTCGACAGGCTGCCGATCGAACTCGTTGCGGTGCTCAGGCCGGTCGACGTCGAGGTCGACAAGCTATCGATGCTGCTCGTGGCAGTGCTCAGCCCCGTCGACGTGGAGGTCGACAGACTACCGATGGAACTCGTCGCTGTGCTCAAACCGGTCGACGTCGAAGTCGACAAGCTATCGATGCTGCTCGTGGCAGTGCTCAGCCCCGTCGACGTGGAGGTCGACAGGCTACCGATCGAACTCGTTGCGGTGCTCAGGCCGGTAGAGGTCGACGTGGACAGGCTGCCGATCGAGCTCGTTGCCGTGCTCAGACCAGTCGACGTCGAAGTCGAGAGGCTATCGATGCTGCTCGTCGCGGTGCTCAGGCCCGTAGATGTCGAGGTGGACAGGCTACCGATCGAGCTCGTTGCCGTGCTCAGGCCAGTCGACGTGGAGGTCGACAGGCTATCGATGCTGCTGGTCGCGGTGCTCAGGCCCGTGGAGGTCGAGGTGGACAGGCTACCGATGGAACTCGTTGCCGTGCTCAGACCAGTCGACGTCGAGGTCGACAAGCTACCAATGGAACTCGTCGCAGTGCTCAAGCCGGTGGAGGTCGAAGTCGACAGGCTATCGATGCTGCTGGTGGCAGTGCTCAGGCCAGTAGACGTCGAGGTCGAGAGACTGTCGATGCCGCTCGTGGCGGTGCTCAAGCCAGTCGACGTCGAGGTCGACAGGCTATCGATGCTGCTGGTCGCTGTGCTCAGGCCCGTGGAGGTGGAGGTGGACAGGCTGCCGATCGAGCTCGTTGCGGTGCTCAGACCCGTCGACGTGGAGGTCGACAGGCTGCCGATCGAACTCGTTGCTGTGCTGAGGCCAGTCGAAGTCGATGTCGACAGGCTATCGATGCTGCTGGTCGCTGTGCTCAGGCCCGTGGAGGTCGAGGTGGACAGGCTGCCGATCGAGCTCGTTGTGGTGCTCAAGCCAGTCGACGTCGAAGTCGAGAGGCTATCGATACTGCTCGTCGCCGTGCTCAGACCCGTCGACGTGGAGGTCGACAGGCTGCCAATGGAGCTCGTTGCCGTGCTGAGGCCAGTCGACGTCGAAGTCGAGAGGCTATCGATGCTGCTAGTCGCGGTGCTCAAACCCGTCGAAGTCGACGTGGACAGGCTGCCGATGGAACTCGTGGCCGTGCTCAAACCGGTCGACGTCGAGGTCGAGAGGCTGTCGATGCTGCTGGTTGCAGTGCTCAGGCCCGTGGAGGTCGACGTGGACAGGCTGCCGATGGAACTCGTCGCAGTGCTCAGGCCCGTCGACGTGGACGTCGAGAGGCTTCCGATAGAGCTCGTTGCAGTGCTCAGACCCGTGGAGGTCGAGGTAGACAGGCTATCGATGCTGCTCGTGGCGGTGCTCAGACCCGTCGAAGTCGACGTGGACAAGCTGCCGATGGAGCTCGTGGCCGTGCTCAAACCGGTCGACGTCGAGGTCGACAGGCTGTCGATGGAACTCGTCGCGGTGCTCAGGCCGGTAGACGTCGAGGTCGAGAGGCTGCCGATGCTGCTGGTCGCAGTGCTCAAACCCGTGGACGTCGAGGTCGAGAGGCTACCGATCGAGCTCGTGGCCGTGCTCAAACCGGTGGAACTGGAAGTCGACAAGCTCGACACGCTGCTGTTCGTCGTGCTCAAGCCCGACGACAGGCTTCCAATGCTGCTGGTCGTGGTGCTCAGTCCTGTCGACAGGCCATCGATCCGGCTGTTCGCCGTGCTCAAGCCGGTAGACGTCGATGTGGACAGGCTGCCAATGCTGCTCGTGGCCGTGCTCAGACCCGTCGACGTGGAGGTCGACAGGCTGCCGATCGAACTCGTCGCCGTGCTGAGGCCCGTCGACGTCGAAGTCGAGAGGCTGTCGATGCTGCTGGTCGCCGTGCTCAAGCCGGTAGACGTCGATGTGGACAGGCTACCGATGGAGCTCGTCGCCGTGCTCAACCCAGTCGAGGTAGAAGTCGACAGGCTGTCGATGCTGCTTGCCGCGGTGCTCAGCCCCGTCGAGGTCGACGTGGACAGGCTGCCGATGGAACTCGTTGCCGTGCTCAAACCGGTCGACGTCGAGGTCGAGAGGCTGCCAATACTGCTCGTCGCGGTACTCAGGCCCGTGGAGGTCGAGGTGGACAGGCTACCGATGGAACTCGTCGCCGTACTCAAGCCAGTCGACGTGGAGGTCGAGAGGCTACCGATGCTGCTCGTTGCAGTGCTCAGACCCGTGGAGGTCGAAGTCGACAGGCTGCCGATGGAACTCGTGGCCGTGCTCAGACCCGTCGAGGTGGAGGTCGACAGGCTGCCGATGCTGCTGGTCGCGGTGCTCAAGCCCGTGGACGTCGACGTCGAGAGGCTACCGATCGAGCTCGTGGCCGTGCTCAAACCGGTGGAACTGGAAGTCGACAAGCTCGACACGTTGCTGTTCGTCGTGCTCAGGCCCGACGACAGGCTGCCGATGCTGCTGGTCGTGGTGCTCAGTCCTGTCGACAGGCCATCGATCCGGCTGTTCGCCGTGCTCAAGCCGGTAGACGTCGATGTGGACAGGCTGCCAATGCTGCTCGTGGCCGTGCTCAGACCCGTCGACGTGGAGGTCGACAGGCTGCCGATCGAACTCGTTGCCGTGCTCAGACCGGTCGACGTCGATGTGGACAGGCTGCCAATCGAACTTGTCGCAGTGCTCAGGCCAGTGGACGTCGAAGTCGACAGGCTCGACACGCTGCTGTTCGTCGTGCTCAGACCCGACGACAAGCTGCCGATTGAGCTCGTGGCGGTGCTCAGACCGGTGGAGGCCGAGGTCGACAGGCTGCCGATCGAGCTGGTTGCAGTGCTCAGGCCTGTCGAGGTCGACGTGGACAAGCTGCCGATGCTGCTCGTGGCCGTGCTCAAGCCGGTGGAAGTCGAGGTAGACAGACTACCGATGCTGCTGGCCGCGGTACTGAGACCCGTCGATGTCGATGTCGACAGACTCGACACGCTGCTGTTCGTCGTACTCAAACCCGATGACAAGCTGCCGATGCTGCTGGTGGCCGTGCTCAGGCCCGTGGACGTCGACGTGGAGAGGCTGCCAATCGAGCTCGTTGCCGTGCTCAGGCCCGTCGAAGTCGACGTCGAGAGGCTACCGATGGAGCTCGTGGCGGTGCTAAGCCCCGTGGATGTCGAAGTCGACAAGCTGGACACACTGCTGTTCGTCGTGCTCAGACCCGACGACAGGCTGCCGATGGAGCTGGTCGCAGTACTCAGGCCTGTCGAAGTGGACGTCGAGAGGCTACCGATCGAACTCGCCGCAGTGCTCAGGCCAGTCGAAGTCGAGGTCGACAGGCTGCCGATGCTGCTCGTGGCCGTGCTCAAGCCCGTCGAGGTCGAGGTCGACAGGCTGCCGATGGAACTGGTCGCCGTGCTCAACCCGGTCGACGTCGAAGTCGACAAGCTCGACACGCTGCTGTTCGTCGTGCTCAGACCCGACGACAGGCTTCCGATGCTGCTCGTCGCAGTGCTCAGGCCCGTCGAGGTCGAGGTCGACAGGCTGCCGATCGAACTGGTCGCGGTGCTCAGCCCTGTCGATGTCGAGGTCGACAGGCTCGATACGCTGCTGTTCGTCGTGCTCAGCCCCGACGACAGGCTGCCGATGCTGCTCGTGGCCGTGCTCAAGCCCGTCGAGGTGGAGGTCGACAGGCTGCCGATGGAACTCGTGGCCGTGCTCAATCCGGTCGACGTCGAAGTCGACAGGCTCGACACGCTGCTGTTCGTCGTACTCAGACCCGACGACAGACTGCCGATGCTGCTCGTCGCAGTGCTCAGGCCCGTCGATGTCGAGGTCGACAGGCTGCTGATGGAACTGGTGGCGGTGCTCAGCCCCGTCGATGCCGACGTGGACAGGCTCGACACCCGGCTGTTCGTCGTGCTCAGGCCCGACGACAGGCTGCCGATGCTGCTGGTCGCGGTGCTCAGGCCCGTCGAAGTCGAGGTCGACAGGCTGCCGATGCTGCTGGCGGTCGTGCTCATACCCGTGCTCAGCTGCGCCACCGTCACGGCGTCCTGCAGCGCCGCACCATCGGCCACGTTGGTGATGCGCCGCAGGGCCGACGACGAGCCCACCGAGACTTCGGAGGCGGGTGCGTTGGTACCGGTGAGGAAGCCGTTGCCGGTCGGTCCCTTGGCGCCCGTCACGCTGCCCGCGCCCAGCGCGACGCTGTTGGCATAGGCGGCGTTGGCGCCGGTGCCCATCGAGACCGCGTTCGAGCCCAGCGACACGGCGTTGGCGCCGAAGGCGATCGCGGCATCGGTGACCGACAGGTCCGCCGACTTGACGACGGCGCCATTGCCGATCGCGATGCTGCGGGTGGTCCGGTCGTCGGTCGTGGCATTGCCGCCGATCGCGATCGAGGCGTTCTGGGGTGCCACGCCGATCTGGTCGGCGGATGCGCCGGTGCCCAGCGCGATGCTGCCGCCCCAGCTGTTCGCGTTGGTCCCGATCGCGATGGTGTTGACGTCGGTGTTCGAGCCGATGGCGGCGTTCTTGCCGATGGCGATGGCGCCATCCGCGATCGAGCGTGCACCGGAGCCCAGCGCGACGCTGGCGTTGCCCGAGGCCAGGGCGCTTTGCCCGATGGCGACGGCGGCCGCGGCCGCGGCGTTCGCGCCGGTGCCGAAGCCGATGGCGTTGGCGGCCGATGCGCTGGCCGCGTCGCCGAAGGCGAGCGTGCCGGCGGCGGTGGCGTTGGACTTGTTGCCCAGCGCGACCGAGCCCTGCCCGATCGCATTGTTGGAATTGCCGATGGCCACCACGCCGCTCGCCGCGGTCGTACCGTCCAGGCTGCCGGCGGCGGTGTTGTTGGCACCCATCGTCACGGCGCCGGTGCCGTTGGAGACGTTGGGATCGCCGATGGCGACCGCGCCGTCGCCCGTGGCCTTCTGGCCGCGGCCGATGGCCACCGCGCCGCCTGCGGCGGTGCTGGAGTTCGCGGTCGTGCCCGACGAACCGATCGCGACGTTCTGTCCCGTGGCGCCGCTGACGACGCCGTCGCCCTGCGCGATGCCGAAGGCACCGTTGACGACCGCACCGCGGCCGACCGCGATGCCCGACGTTGCCGCCGACACCACGCTGGACTGGCCGCCGAGCGCGATCGAATCGGTGGCGGCTGCGGAGGCGCCCGCGACGGAATTGGTACCGGCGGCCAGGGCACCGGCGCCGGTGGCGCTCGCCGTGCGGCCCAGGGCCGAGGAGAAGTCGCCCGTGGCCGTTGCACCGGCACCTATCGCGGTGCTGCGATTGCCGAAGGCGTTCGCCAGGGTGCCGACCGCCAGGGCGTTCTCCGCGCCAGCGTTCGAGGAGTAACCGAAGGCCACCGAGGTCTTGCCCCAGGCCTGCGCGAACACGCCAAACGCCGTGGAACTGCCGCCCCAGGCGTTGGCGTTGTTGCCGAAGGCCGTCGAAGGTGCCGTGCTGGAGGCGTCGCCACGCGCCGTCGCATTCGTGCCGAAGGCCATGTCGTTGCCGAAGGCCGCGTTGGCGCCGGCACCGACGGCCGTCGCGCCGCCGCCGTTCGCCTTGGCACCGGCACCGATCGCCAGGTTGTTGGTCTTGCTGGTCGCGCTCGCGTTCGCGCCGATGGCGATGCTCGAATCCGCGCCGGTGCCGACCGTTGCCCCGCTTCCCAGGGCGAGCGTGGCGTTCGACTGCGCATTGGCGTTGAGGCCGATGGCAACACCCGCGTCGGCCGCGCTGCCGACCACGGCCTGGCCGCCGATCGCCACCGCATTGGCACCCAGGGCCCGGGCCGCGGCGGTGCCGCTGGCACCGATGGCCGTCGAACCGGCGCCGCTCGCGGTCGCGCCGGCACCCACCGCCGTCGCGTAGTTGCTCGTTGCGTTGGCGCCCACGCCAATGGCCGACGAATTGGTGCCGGTCGCGCCACCCTCGTTGCCGCCGATGGCCAGGGAATTGGTGCCGCTCGCATTGGCCTGGCCGCCGATCGCCACCGCGTCCTGCGCCGTGGCCTTGGCGCCGGTGCCGAAAGCCAGCGGGTCACCGCCCGTCGTGCTGGACGAGGCGACGGAATTGGCACCGATCGCGATGGCGGTGCCCGCGCTGACCGCCGCCGCGTTGGCACCCGCGCCGATGGCGATGTTGTTGTTGCTCGCGGCGAGCGCGTTCTGGCCCATCGCGATGCTGGCGATACCGAAGGCATTGGCCTGGAGGCCGAAGGCCGCGGCGTACTGCCCCGCGGTCGACCCCATGCCGAACATGCTCGAGCCCTTGCCCCGAGCGGTCGTGAACGACCCGAACATCGTGACGCCCAGGAAGCCGCCTCCATTGGCCGAGCACCCGCCCACCACCGTCGAGTACACGCCGGAGCCGTCGACCGGATCGACCGTTGCCGGGTAGGCCTTGCCATCGGGACCGGTGTTCGCACCCGTGTTGCAGGCGCCGTTCGGCGGTCCGACGATGTAGGCGTTCGCGCTCTCCATCAAACCGAAGGACGCCAGGGCGACGCTCAGCACGGCACCCGAGATCACGGCAGCCGAACTGCTGCGCTTGCCTCGGGCGGAAGTGATTTCCGAAGCAGCCACCCATGCACCGAGCGACTCATTCCAGATACTTCTATATGACTTGTTCATTGACTGCCAACTGCGTGTGGAATCTCGGGACCGGCGCGGGAGGTCCCGGAAAAAATGTGAAAGGGTCGTGCTTGACGCTCGTCGCCGAGATCTCAATCACCGCGCTGTTCACAAGAGCGGTGGAATGTACATACTTGTTTACATTCGAAATGCATCGAGAAAAATTGCTTGAAAAATTTCGATGATTTAGTTCACAGAACAGCGTGAAATTAACATTCACACTGATTAACAATTGTCTCCGGATAGTCTCTTGGCTGCGAAAACATAGAATCTCGATGCCAGCCAAGAACCAATGCCAGTCACGCCGCAAGCCCATGTTTCGTAAGGACTTTTTCTCAATCTCATGGAATTAATTCACATCGCCATCGCAGCGCGTGGCTTGATGAATTGAGCGGAATCGCTCTCGATGCCAGTCCAATGTGGAACTTGTTCACATAACAACTTATTCACCTGTGATTTATTTCTCACCGCAAAGCACAGGCGGCATCAATTAACAATTGGGCAACAAAAGTGAATTCAACCAACCGCCTCCGCATCGGCATCACCATCGGCCTCCACCACGAAGCCGAAACCCTCTGGAACAACGGCATCAAGCAGAACGCCGTGTTTCTGGCCGAGGCGCTTAAGCACTGCCCGGGCGTGGCCTCGGTGGTGCTGGTCAACACCACGGCCACGCCGATCACGTCGGCCCTGCCCTGGGACCAGGCGCGCTGGCCCACGACGAACTTCGAGGGAGCGAAGGACAGCGTCGACGTGCTGATCGAGCTGGGCGGCCAGATCGACCACCTGCAGACCGACTACCTCAAGCAGCGCGGCGCCCGGCTGGTGTCGTACTGCTGCGGCTTCGAGTACGTGCACGCGATGGAGTCGATGCTGTTCAACAAGCCGCTGTGGGGCCGGAACCTGTTCGTCAACCAGCGCTACGACGACATCTGGATGGTTCCGCAGGTGGCGCACATCAGCCAGCCCTACTTCGAGGTGCTGCGCCGGATCGAGGCGCGCGCCGTGCCCTTCGTCTGGAGCCCGGTGTTCCTCGAGGAGCGCACGCGCGGGTTGCCCGAGGGCGGCGTCTACCAGCCGCGCGTCGGCCCGCGGCGCCTCAGCGTGATGGAGCCGAACATCAACGTGGTGAAGTTCTGCCTCTACCCGATCCTGGTCGCCGAACTGGCCTACCGCGCGCGGCGCGAGGCGATCGCGCTGCTGCAGGTGGCCAACGCCGAGAAGATGGCGCGCGAGAACATGGAATTCATCACCCTGATGAACCAGCTCGATCTGGTGCGCGAGCACAAGGCCGTGTTCCTGGGCCGGCACGACACGCCGACCTTCCTGGCGCAGAACACCGACATCGTGATCTCGCACCAGTGGGAGAACCCGCTCAACTACTTCTACCTCGAGACCTGCTGGCAGGGCTATCCGCTGGTGCACAACGCCCACCTGTGCGCGGACCTCGGCTACTACTACGAAGCCAACGACGTGGCCGCGGGCAGCGCGCGCGTGCTCGAGGCGATCGACACGCACGATGCGCAGTCGCTCGCCTACCGCGAGCGCCAGCGCGGCCTGATCGACCGCTACCTGCCCGGCAACGCGGCCGCCACCGAGGTGTACAACACGCTGCTGCTCGGCCTGATGCAGCGCCCCGCCCGATAACCGGAGTCGCCATGCTCGAACCCTCCGCCCTCCAGCGCTTCTTTCCCGTGATCGTCACGCCGAGCCACGACGGCAAGTTCTTCCAGAACTACGTGATGTCGATGATGAACTTCGCCATCGAGGCCGAGCGCGCCGGCATGCGCATGCAGGTGCTGTTCCACCAGGGCGAAAGCCTCGTGACCCGGGCGCGCAACAACTGCGTGGCCCAGTTCCTCGCCAACCCGGAATGGACCCACCTGTTCTGGATCGACGCGGACATCGGCTTTTCGGCGCAGGCGGCGTTCCGGCTGCTGCTCTCGGACTACGACATCGCGGCCGGCGTCTATCCGCTCAAGCGCGAGGACTGGCCGCACGAAGGCGTCGCGGCCGGCACCACGCGCGCGCAGTTCGAAGCGACGTTCACGCGCTACACCGTCAACGCCAACGCCTCCGAGATCAGCGGCAAGGTCGAGCTCGAGGTGCAGCCCGACGGCTTCATGAAGATGACCGAGGCGCCCACGGGCTTCATGGCGATCAAACGCGGCGTGTTCGAGCGGCTGATGGCGAGCTATCCCGAGCTCAGCTACGTGCCCGACAGCATCGGCGAGGCCGACCTCGGCCTGCACTACCGCTTCTTCGACGTGATGGTCGACCCCGTGACGCGCCGCTACCTCTCGGAGGACTACGGCTTCTGCCGCCTCTGGTCGGGCCTGGGCGAGGCGATCCACATCGACGCCAACTCCAACCTCACGCACCAGGGCGCCAAGCTCTACCGCGGCGACTTCGCGACCTCGCTCACGACCTCGCTGCCGCACGCGGTGGGCGGACCCGCGGGCGCGGCGATGGAACTCAAGGGCACGCAGTACCTGAGCCCGAACCGCCCCCCGGCGCTCTGAATGCCAGCGCGCGCACCATGAAAAAAGCCCCGCGGATGCGGGGCTTCGTCGACGCGGGCCGGGCCGGCCCGGGGACCGTCCGGCCTGTCCTCAGGCTCAGGCCGTGACCGAATCCGCCACGCCCTTGTAGTCCTCGATCTTGTCGAAGTTCAGGTACTGGTAGATCTGTGCGCTGGATGCATCGAGCACGCCGGCGCTGGCCATGTACTCTTCCTTGGTCGGAATGCGGCCGAGGCGCGAGCAGATGGCGGCCAGTTCGGCCGAACCCAGGTACACGTTGGTGTTCTTGCCCAGGCGGTTCGGGAAGTTGCGGGTGCTGGTCGACATGACCGTGGCGCCTTCGCGCACCTGGGCCTGGTTGCCCATGCACAGCGAGCAGCCCGGCATCTCGGTGCGGGCACCGGCATTGCCGAACACGCCGTAGTGGCCTTCCTCGGTCAGCTGCTGCGCGTCCATCTTGGTCGGCGGCGCGATCCACAGCTTGACCGGGATGTCGCGCTTGCCTTCGAGCAGCTTCGATGCGGCGCGGAAGTGGCCGATGTTGGTCATGCACGAGCCGATAAACACTTCGTCGATCGCGGCACCGGCCACGTCGCTCAGCGTTTTCACGTCGTCCGGGTCGTTCGGGCAGGCCACGATCGGTTCGTGGATCTCGGCCAGGTCGATCTCGATGACGGCGGCATAGTCGGCGTCGGCATCGCCCTTGAGCAATTGCGGGTCCTTGAGCCAGGCTTCCTGCGCTGCGATGCGGCGTGCCAGCGTGCGGGCATCCGCGTAGCCTTCGGCAATCATCCACTTCATCAGCGTGATGTTGCTGTTGATGTATTCGATGATCGGTTCCTTGTTCAGGTGCACCGTGCAGCCGGCGGCCGAGCGTTCGGCCGAGGCGTCGCTGAGCTCGAAGGCTTGTTCGACCTTGAGGTCGGGCAGGCCTTCGATTTCGAGGATGCGGCCCGAGAAGATGTTCTTCTTGCCTTGCTTGGCCACCGTCAGCAGACCCGACTTGATGGCGTACAGGGGAATCGCGTTGACCAGGTCGCGCAGCGTGACGCCGGGCTGCATCTTGCCCTTGAAGCGCACCAGCACCGACTCGGGCATGTCCAGCGGCATCACGCCGGTGGCGGCCGCGAAGGCCACGAGGCCCGAGCCCGCCGGGAAGCTGATGCCGATCGGGAAGCGGGTGTGGCTGTCGCCGCCGGTGCCCACGGTGTCGGGGGTCAGCAGGCGGTTGAGCCAGCTGTGGATCACGCCGTCGCCCGGGCGCAGCGAAACGCCGCCACGGTTGGCCATGAACTCGGGGAGTTCATGGTGCATCTTGACGTCGACCTTCTTCGGGTACGCCGCCGTGTGGCAGAACGACTGCATCACGAGGTCGGCCGAGAAGCCCAGGCAGGCCAGGTCCTTCAGCTCGTCGCGCGTCATCGGGCCGGTGGTGTCCTGCGAGCCGACCGAGGTCATCTTGGGTTCGCAGTACGTGCCCGGGCGCACGCCCTGGCCTTCGGGCAGGCCGCAGGCGCGGCCGACCATCTTCTGCGCCAGCGAGAAGCCCTTCTTGGTGTCGACCGGGCTTTGCGGCAGGCGGAACAGCGTGGAGACCGGCAGGCCCAGCGCTTCGCGCGCCTTGGCCGTGAGGCCGCGGCCGATGATCAGCGGAATGCGGCCGCCGGCGCGCACTTCGTCGAACAGCACGTCGCTCTTCACGGTGAATTCGGCGATGACCTGGCCGTCCTTCAGGGCCTTGCCTTCGTAGGGACGCAGCTCGACCACGTCGCCCATGTTCATCTGCGTCACGTCGAGCTCGATCGGCAGCGCGCCCGAGTCTTCCATCGTGTTGTAGAAGATCGGCGCGATCTTGCCGCCGAGGCAGACGCCGCCGAAGCGCTTGTTGGGCACGAACGGGATGTCCTCGCCGGTGAACCACAGCACCGAGTTGGTCGCGCTCTTGCGCGACGAACCCGTGCCGACCACGTCGCCGGCGTAGGCCACGAGGTGGCCGCGCGCGCGCAGGTCCTCGATGAACTTCACCGGGCCGCGCTTGCCGTCTTCTTCCGGAACGATGCCGGGGCGCGCGTTCTTGTGCATCGCCAGGGCGTGCATCGGGATGTCGGGACGCGTGGTCGCGTCGGGCGCGGGCGACAGGTCGTCGGTGTTGATCTCGCCGGCCACCTTGAAGATGCTGACGGTGATGCTCTGCGGCACTTCGGGACGGCTGGTGAACCACTCGGCATCGGCCCAGCTCTGCAGCACGCCCTTGGCGTTGGCATTGCCCTTGTCGGCCTTTTCCTTGACGTCGTGGAACTGGTCGAACATCAGCAGCGTCTTCTTGAGGCCCTCGGCCGCGACGGCGCCGACTTCGGCGTCGTCCAGCAGGTCGATCATGGGGCTGATGTTGTAGCCGCCGAGCATCGTGCCGAGCAGTTCGGTGGCACGGGCGCGCGTGATGAACGCGCTCTTCTCGGTGCCATGCGCCACGGCCGCGAGATAGCTGGCCTTGACCTTGGCAGCGTCGTCCACGCCCGCGGGCACACGGTGGGTCAGCAGGTCGAGCAGGAAGGCACCGTCCTTTTCGTTCGCGCTCTTGAGGAGCTCGATCGCTTCAGAGGTCTGCTTCGCGCTCAGGGGCAGCGGCGGGATACCGAGCGCGGCGCGTTCGGCGACATGGTCAACGTAGGCTTGCAACATCTTCTTTTCTCCGGAAACTTGGGGCTGGAGGGCATGCGGCGCGGTGCTCGGCCCGCCGCCCGGCCTTCGCCGGTCGGCAAGCAAGAGCCGCGCCGCCCCTCGTGGGGGTCGACTTACTTCTTGTCGCCGTCAGCGCCTTCGAAAAGGCTCTTCGGCGGGTTCTTCTTCATTTCTTCGGCAAAGGCGATCTGGGCCGGCGTCTGGCATTCGTCGGCGATGCGCAGGCCTGCCTTCTGGTTCATCAGCATCGACTTGTTGCCCAGCTGCAGCCACATGGCGCCGGCACGGGGGTCTTCGAGGCGGATGGCGCCGGTGCGGCTTTCGACCGGGTGCATGCGGTAGCGCAGGCCCTTGGTGGTCACGGTGAAGAAGCCGGGCTTCTTCTCGTCCTCGGTCACGGTCACGTCGGCGCCGAGTTCGCACTGGGCCTTGCCGGTCGACACGCGCTTGGCGACCTCGAGGTCGGACTCGGTGAGCACGATGTTGGTGTCGTCGCTGATCGGCGTGACTTCCTCGACGGCCTTGGCGGCCTTGCGGGTGACCTGGCGCTTGGGCGGTGCCTTCTTGGCTTCGGCGGACTTGGCGGCGGGCTTGGCAGCGGCCGGCTTGGCGGGCGTGCTGCTGCTCTGGGCCAGCGCACCGAACGGCAGAGCCAGGGCCACTGCGGCGATCAGGGCGATTTTCTTCATGTGAGGGTTTCCTTGAGGCTGGTTCGGAGGTTTCAGGAGACCGCGGGCGTCAGCCAGGCCTGGGCCTCTGGCGGCAACGCGCGCCCTGTTGCGTGGGCACGCGTCAGTACCTGCCAGAAATGACGGTAGCTCGCGCGGTCGTGCAATGTGCCATCAATTTGTGTCGGCGCCCAATCCGCGGCCGCCGCCTTGACCAGGATATTTGTGGCAATTTGAATCTGCGCCTCGTCGGGCGCGAAGGCCTCGAGGATCGGCCGGATCTGGTTCGGATGGATGCTCCACATGCGCGTGTAGCCGAATTCGCGGGCCGCCTTGCGGGCCGCGGTGCGCATGGCGTCCATGTCGTTGAACTCGGTCACCACGCAGTGCGAGGGCACCTTGCCGTGCGCATGCGCGGCCGAGGCGATCGCCAGCTTGGCGCGCACCACCAGCGGATGCGTGAACTGGCCCGCGGCCCCCATGCCCTCGGCGGGGATGGCGCCGGCGTGGGCCGAGACGAAGTCCATCAGGCCGAAGCTCAGCGACTGCACGCGCGGATGGGCGGCGATGTCGAAGGCGTTGTGCACGGCCAGGGGCGATTCGATCAGCACGTGCAGCGGCAGCGTTTCCGCATCGGCGGCATCGAGCGCGGCCACGGCCTGCTCGACATCGGCCACCGACTCGACCTTCGGCACCATCAGGTGGCTCAGCCGCTGGCCGGCACGGCCCGCGATGGTGACCACGTCGCCCGCGAAGGCCGGGTGGTCGACCGGATGCACGCGCACGCCGACGCGCATGCCGGGCCTGGCGGCCAGCGCCAGCTCGGTGACCAGCGCGGCATGCTCGGCCTCGCCGCCCACCGGGGCGCCGTCCTCGCAGTCGAGGGTGACGTCGAACACGCAGGCGCCGAACTCCTCGGCCATCTCGGCCTGGAGCGCGAGGCTCTTCTTCATGCGCGCCTCGACGCCGCTGTAGTGGTCGCACACCGGCAGGCTGACGGCGCCGGCCTGCGCGCCGAGCAGCACCTGGGCGGGATGGGCGGGGGCGCGTTCGCTCACGGTGGTCACGCCTTCTTCTGCGCCACGATGAACATGCGCGGGAAGGCCAGCAGCCGCTTGCCGTCGGTGCGTGCCGGGTAGGCCTCGTTCACGCGGCGCTCGTATTCGGCCAGGTAGCTGGCCTGCAGGTCGGGCGGCAGCCGGTCGACGAAGGGCTTCAGGCCCGTGCCGCGCACCCATTCGACGATGGAGGCGGCATCGGCCATGCGGTGCTGGTAGATCGTGTGCCAGACATCGACGTTGGCCGCGCGCGGCGCGAGCAGGTCGTAGTAGCCGCCCAGCGGCAGCAGCCTGGTGCGCAGCCGGTCGGCGTCGCCGATGGGCTCGGCCCAGGGCGCTTCGGCCGCGAGCGCGCGCATCAGGCGGTGCGTGGGTTCCTGGCGGTTGTCGGGCATCTGGATGGCCAGCACGCCGCCGGGGGCGAGCGCGTCGAACAGGCGCGGGATCAGCGTTTCGTGATCGGGCACCCATTGCAGCGACGCGTTCGCATAGATGAGGTCGGGCGCCGCTTCCGCGGAAGGCGCCCAGGTCGCGATGTCGCTCAGCTCGAAGCGCGCGCCGGGCAGGCGCTCGCGCGCGCTGACCAGCATGGCTTCGGAGTTGTCGGTCCCGAGGGCCTCGGCCTTCGGGAACCGGTGGACCAGCAGCTCGGTGGAGTTGCCCGGACCGCAGCCGAGGTCGACCACGCGGGCCGCCTCCGCCAGAGGCACCCGCGCCAGGAGCTCCTGTGCGGGGCGGGTGCGCTCGTCCTCGTAGCGACGATAGAGCGCGGGGTTCCAGTCGAGCATGCCGGTGCCTGGTTTACAGCAGGTGGGCGACGCCGGCCTGCTCGTCCTGCAGTTCCTTCAGCGTCTTGTTGATGCGTTCCTGGCTGAATTCGTCGATGGCCAGGCCTTCGACCAGCTTGTATTCGCCGTTTTCGGTGGTGACCGGGAAGCCGAAGATCACGTCCTTCGGAATGCCGTACTGGCCGTCCGACGGAATGCCCATCGTGACCCACTTGCCGTTCGAGCCCAGGGCCCAGTCGCGCATGTGGTCGATGGCGGCGTTGGCGGCCGAGGCGGCCGACGACAGGCCGCGCGCTTCGATGATCGCGGCGCCGCGCTTGCCGACGGTGGGCAGGAAGGTGTCGGCATTCCAGACCTGGTCGTTGATCAGGTCCTTGACGCTCTTGCCGCCGACGGTGGCGAAGCGGTAGTCGGCGTACATCGTGGGCGAGTGGTTGCCCCAGACGGTGAGCTTCTCGATGTCGCCGACGGCGGTGCCGGTCTTGGCGGCGATCTGGCTGGCGGCACGGTTGTGGTCCAGGCGCAGCATGGCGGTGAAGTTCTTGCGCGGCAGGTCCGGCGCGCTCTTCATGGCGATGTAGGCGTTGGTGTTGGCCGGGTTGCCGACCACCAGCACCTTGACGTCGCGGCTGGCGACGGCGTTGAGCGCCTTGCCCTGGGCCGTGAAGATCTGCGCGTTGGCGGCCAGCAGGTCGGCGCGCTCCATGCCGGGGCCGCGCGGACGGGCACCCACGAGCAGCGCGTAGTCGGCGTCCTTGAAGGCCACGAGCGGGTCGCCGCTGGGGATCACGCCGGCCAGCAGCGGGAAGGCGCAGTCCTCGAGCTCCATGATCACGCCCTTGAGCGCCTTCTGGGCCTTCTCGTCGGGGATTTCGAGCAATTGCAGGATGACCGGCTGGTCCTTGCCGAGCATTTCGCCGGACGCGATACGGAACAACAGGGCATAACCGATTTGACCGGCGGCACCGGTGACGGCAACGCGGACGGGCTTTTTGCTCATGGGAAGACTCCAGAAGTGATGTGACGGTGTCGACGCACGCGCGAGACGCGGCGGCGGAAGTCTCGCGGGGCGGCCGGAAGGTCCGAAACGGGCCGGACGGCCGCGGCGCGGGAACGGCGGGCATTTTAAGCCGATTCGATGAGCCCCGTCTTATGTCTTATATAAGATATCCTCCGGGTTCCGCTACGGCGCTTACCCACGCCCTGCCATGAACAGCCCCACCACCACCCTCGACGAGCCCACGACGCCCTCGTTCAGCCCGCTCTACCAGCAGATCAAGACCCTGATCCTGCAGAGCCTGCAGGCGGGCGAGTGGAAGCCGGGCGAGCCGATCCCGAGCGAGATGGACCTGGCCGTGCGCTTTCGCGTCAGCCAGGGCACGGTGCGCAAGGCGATCGACGAGCTCGCGGCCGAGAACCTCGTGGTGCGACGCCAGGGCAAGGGCACCTTCGTCGCCACGCATGCCGAGCAGCATGTGCAGTACCGCTTCCTGAAGCTGGTGCCCGACACCGGCCATCCGAACGCGGAAGGTCCGGCCGAACGCACCATCGTCGACTGCAAGCGCCTGCGCGCCTCGGCCGACGTGGCGCGCGCACTGGGCCTGCGCACCGGCGACGCCGTGCTGCAGGTGCGGCGCGTGCTCGCCTACGGCGGCGTGCCGACCATCCTCGAGGACCTGTGGCTGCCGGGCACGCCGTTCAAGGGCCTCACGGCCGAGCGGCTGCGCGCCTGGCCCGGTCCGATGTATGCGCTGTTCGAAACCGAATTCGGCGTGCGCATGGTGCGCGCCGAAGAAAAAATTCGCGCGGTGCTGCCCGATGCCGAGCAGGCACAGCTGCTCGACGTCACGCCGCAGATGCCGCTGCTGAGCGTCGAACGCGTGGCCCACACGTACCACGACATGCCGATGGAACTGCGCCGCGGTCTCTATCGCACCGACACGCACCACTATCGCAACCAGCTCGGCTGAATGCGCCTCACGATGGACCACGCAACGAATACGCTTCGAGCCGCCGTGCGGCGCGCGCAAGACGCTATGAAGTCAAGAGCATCCGACTGCGGCGGTGCGTCGACGCGAGCGCGACCGATGCGCGATGGTGCATTGCAATAGAATTTTGCGTTGTTTGCATTTCCCGAAGAGAAAACAAAAGCGTTCGCTCTCAGAACAAGTCAATCAACAAGCCACGAAAGCCCCTCCATGACAGAGCTTGCATCCTCCTCCACACCACGGCGTCGCGAATTCCGCAACATCAACGCCTTCACCGATCTCACGACCTACCGTCTGCCTCCGGCCGGCATCGTGTCGATCCTGCACCGCGTCAGCGGCGCGCTGATGTTCCTGCTGCTGCCGTTCATCATCTGGATGTTCGACACCTCGCTCTCGTCCGACTATTCGTTCGCCAAGTTCAAGGCCGCCTTCAACAGCGGCCTTGGTTTCGTTCCGGGCTGGTTTTTCAAGCTCGTGGTGCTCGCGCTGATCTGGGCCTACCTGCACCACTTCATCGCCGGCGTGCGCCACCTCTGGATGGACGTGAGCCACAAGGCCGTGACCAAGGAGTTCGGCAAGAGCTCGGCCATCTTCACGCTGGCCGCGAGCGTCCTGCTGACCATCGTGCTCGGCGCCAAGCTGTTCGGCCTGTACTGAGAAGGAGCCTGAAATGTCTGTGAACTACGGCTCCAAGCGCATCGTCGTCGGCGCGCACTACGGTCTGCGCGACTGGCTCAGCCAGCGCGTCACGGGCGCCCTGATGGCGCTCTTCACGATCATCCTGCTGGCGCAGCTGATCTTCACGCGCGGCCCGATCGGCTACGACCTGTGGGCCGGCATCTTCGCCGCCCAGTGGATGAAGGTCCTGACCTTCTGCGTCATCGTGTCGCTGCTCTATCACGTGTGGGTCGGCATGCGCGACATCTGGATGGACTACATCCAGCCCGTCGCGATCCGCCTCGTGCTCCAGATCTTCACCATCGTCTGGCTGGTCGGTTGTGCGGGTTGGGCCATTCAAGTGCTTTGGAAAATCTGACGACCCCATCCCCACCATGACCTACACAAAAGAACAAATCACCAAGCGCAAGTTCGACGTCGTGATCGTCGGTGCCGGCGGTTCCGGCATGCGCGCCTCGCTGCAACTGGCGCGCGCGGGCCTCAACGTGGCCGTGCTCTCCAAGGTGTTCCCCACCCGTTCGCACACCGTCGCTGCGCAAGGCGGCGTGGGCGCCTCGCTCGGCAACATGAGCGAGGACAACTGGCACTACCACTTCTACGACACGATCAAGGGTTCCGACTGGCTCGGCGACCAGGACGCGATCGAGTTCATGTGCCGCGAGGCACCGAAGGTCGTGTACGAGCTCGAGCACTTCGGCATGCCCTTCGACCGCAACCCCGACGGCACGATCTACCAGCGTCCGTTCGGCGGCCACACGGCCAACTACGGCGAGAAGCCCGTGCAGCGCGCCTGCGCCGCGGCCGACCGTACCGGCCACGCGATGCTGCACACGCTCTACCAGAAGAACGTGGAAGCGCGCACCCAGTTCTTCGTCGAATGGATGGCACTCGACCTGATCCGCGACGACGAAGGCGACGTGGTCGGCGTGACCGCGCTCGAGATGGAAACCGGCGACCTGCACATCCTGCAGGCCAAGACCGTGCTGCTGGCCACCGGCGGCGCGGGCCGCATCTTCCAGGCCTCGACCAACGCCTTCATCAACACCGGCGACGGCCTCGGCATGGCCGCGCGCTCGGGCATCCCGCTGCAGGACATGGAGTTCTGGCAGTTCCACCCGACCGGTGTGGCCGGCGCGGGCGTGCTGCTGACCGAAGGCTGCCGCGGCGAAGGCGCGATCCTGCTCAACAGCAACGGCGAACGCTTCATGGAGCGCTACGCGCCCACGCTGAAGGACCTGGCACCGCGCGACTTCGTCTCGCGCTCGATGGACCAGGAGATCAAGGAAGGCCGCGGCTGCGGTCCCAACAAGGACTACGTGCTGCTGAAGCTCGACCACCTCGGTGCCGAGACCATCCACAAGCGCCTGCCTTCGGTGTACGAGATCGGCGTCAACTTCGCCAACGTCGACATCACCAAGGAGCCGATCCCCGTGGTGCCCACCATCCACTACCAGATGGGCGGCATCCCGACCAACATCAACGGTCAGGTCGTGATCCAGAAGGGCGAGGACAACAGTTCCGTCGTCAACGGTCTCTACGCCGTGGGCGAATGCTCGTGCGTGAGCGTGCACGGCGCCAACCGCCTGGGCACCAACTCGCTGCTCGACCTCTTGGTGTTCGGCCGCGCGGCCGGCAACCACATCGTCGAGTTCAACGACAAGCTGAAGGAACACAAGCCGCTGCCGGCCAATGCCGCCGACCGCACGCTCGAGCGCCTCAACGAACTGCAGAACTCCACCGGCGGCGAGTACGCGCAGGACGTGGCTAACCAGATCCGCTCGACCATGCAGCAGCACGCCGCGGTGTTCCGCAAGCAGGCCTCGATGGACGAAGGCGTGGTCAAGATCGCCGAAGTGCGCGAGCGCGTGAAGGCCATCGGCCTGAAGGACAAGTCCAAGGTGTTCAACACCGCGCGCATCGAGGCACTGGAAGTCGACAACCTGATCGAAGTGGCGCAGGCCACCATGGTCTCGGCCGCGGCCCGCAAGGAATGCCGCGGTGCCCACACCGTCGAGGACTACGAGCGTCCGGCCGACGATCCGGTCGCGCCGCTGGGCCGCGACGATGCCAACTGGATGAAGCACACGCTCTGGTACAGCGCCGACAACCGCCTCTCCTACAAGCCCGTCAAGCTGCAGCCGCTCACGGTCGCCTCGGTTCCGCCGAAGGTTCGCACCTTCTAAGCGCCAGCTCAGATCAGCCACGTAAAAGCATTCACAAGGTCACAACGATGAAGCGCACATTCCAGATCTACCGCTACGACCCGGACAAGGACGCGAAGCCCTACATGCAGACCATCGAGATCGAACTCGACGGCCACGAACGCATGCTGCTCGACGCCCTGATGAAGCTCAAGGCGCAGGATCCGACGCTGTCGTTCCGCCGCTCGTGCCGCGAAGGCGTCTGCGGTTCCGATGCGATGAACATCAACGGCAAGAACGGTCTGGCCTGCCTGACCAACATGAACACGCTCAAGGGCACCGTGGTGCTCAAGCCGCTGCCCGGCCTGCCGGTGATCCGCGACCTGATCGTCGACATGACCCAGTTCTTCAAGCAGTACAACTCGATCAAGCCGTACCTGCAGAACGACACCGTGCCGCCCGAGAAGGAGCGCCTGCAGTCGCCCGAAGAGCGCGAGGAGCTCAACGGCCTGTACGAGTGCATCCTGTGCGCGAGCTGCTCGACGAGCTGCCCGAGCTTCTGGTGGAACCCCGACAAGTTCGTGGGCCCGGCCGGCCTGCTGCAGGCCTACCGCTTCATCGCCGACAGCCGCGACGAAGCCACCGCCGAGCGCCTCGACAACCTCGAGGACCCGTACCGCCTGTTCCGCTGCCACACGATCATGAACTGCGTCGACGTGTGCCCGAAGAGCCTGAACCCGACCATGGCCATCGGCAAGATCAAGGAACTGATGGTGCGTCGCGCCATCTGACCCGACATGGCTGCTTTGCCCGGCACTCCATCGCCCTCGGCGCTTTCCTCGGGAAGCGCGGCGGCCGAGCCGCTCGACGAACGGGCGCTCAGCAAGCTCAAGTGGCGCTGCCGGCGCGGCCTGCTCGAAAACGATCTGTTCATCGCCCGCTTCTTCGAGCGGCACGAATCTCGCATCACCGTCGGCCAGGCCGGCGCGATGGAGGTTCTGATGGACCTCTCGGACAACGATTTGCTCGATCTTCTCCTTCGCAGAAAGGAGCCCGAGCCCGCATGGGCCGGGGCCGAGGTGGTCGAGCTTCTGCAGCTGATGCGCGCCGACGGTGCGCAGCGGCCCGCAGCCTCCACGACCTCTTCCTCCTCGCCCTCCCGAACAATCCTCTGAAAGAAACCCGAAATGAAAGCCTCCGATACCAAGGCCACGCTATCGTTCAGCAACGGTGCCGACAAGGTCGAACTGCCGATCTACAAGGGCACCGTCGGTCCCGACGTGATCGACATCCGCAAGCTGTACGCGCAGACCGGCATGTTCACCTACGACCCGGGTTTCATGTCCACCGCGGCCTGCCAGTCGGCCATCACCTACATCGACGGCGACAAGGGCGAGCTGCTGTATCGCGGCTATCCCATCGAGCAGCTCGCGACCAACTGCGACTTCCTCGAGACCTGCCACCTGCTGCTGTACGGTGAACTGCCGGACGCGGCCAAGAAGGCCAACTTCACCAAGCTCGTGACCAACCACACGATGGTCAACGAGCAGATGCAGTTCTTCCTGCGCGGCTTCCGCCGCGACGCACACCCGATGGCCATCATGACCGGCCTGGTGGGCGCGCTGTCGGCCTTCTATCACGACAGCACGGACATCAACAATCCCGAGCACCGCGAGATCGCCGCGATCCGCCTGATCGCGAAGATGCCCACGCTCGTGGCCATGGCCTACAAGTACACGATCGGCCAGCCGTACATGTACCCGAAGAACGAACTCAGCTATGCGGGCAACTTCCTGCACATGATGTTCGCCACGCCCTGCGAGGAGTACAAGGTGAACCCGGTGCTCGAGCGCGCGCTCGACCGCATCTTCATCCTGCACGCCGACCATGAGCAGAACGCCTCGACCTCGACCGTGCGCCTGTGCGGCTCGTCGGGCACCAACCCCTTCGCGGCCATCGCGGCCGGCGTGGCCTGCCTCTGGGGCCCGGCCCACGGCGGCGCCAACGAAGCGGCGCTCAACATGCTCTACGACATCCAGAAGGAAGGTGGCGTCGAGAAGATCGGCGAGTTCATCAAGAAGGTCAAGGACAAGAACTCGAACGTCAAGCTGATGGGCTTCGGCCACCGCGTGTACAAGAACTACGACCCGCGCGCCAAGCTGATGCAGGAAACCTGCAACGAAGTGCTGACCGAGCTGGGCCTGGAAAACGACCCGCTGTTCAAGCTCGCCAAGGAACTGGAAAAGATCGCGCTCGAAGACGAGTACTTCGTGTCGCGCAAGCTCTACCCGAACGTCGACTTCTACTCGGGCATCGTGCAGCGCGCCATCGGCATCCCGGTGCCGCTGTTCACCGCGATCTTCGCGCTGGCCCGCACCGTCGGCTGGATCGCCCAGCTCAACGAAATGATCGGCGACCCCGAGTACAAGATCGGCCGTCCGCGCCAGCTGTTCGAAGGCTCGCCCAAGCGCGACGTGAAGCCGATCTCGGCCCGCTGATCGGTTCTTCCGACCGCTCCCTGCAAAAGCTGCCTTCGGGCAGCTTTTTTTATTGCCCGTTCGGCATGCCCCTCCTCGCGCTCGGGCAGCAATGCCATCTCATATCACGATGGCAACCGCATGAAAACAGGAAGAAAATAGCCGACTCATCGCCAGATGCGATGCCCAAGCCCCCATGAGCACGTCCGAACGCAACTTTGCCCGCCGCATCGACCTCACGTCGCTGCAGCTGTTCGTGGCCGTGTGCGAGCTGGGCAGCATCGGCCGCGCCGCGGAGCGCGAATTCATCGCCGCCTCGGCCATCAGCAAGCGGCTGTCGGACCTCGAGGCCACGCTCGGCACCACCCTGCTCTACCGCCATGCGCGCGGCGTCGACCTGACGCCGGCCGGCGAAAGCCTGCTGCACCACGCCCGCTCGGTGCTCTACAGCCTCGAGAAGATGCAGGGCGAACTCAGCGAGTACGCCGACGGCGTGCGCGGCCACGTGCGGGTGCATGCCAACATCTCGGCCATCGTGCAGTTCCTGCCGGAAGACCTGGGCGTGTTCACGCGCGCCCACGAGGCGATCAAGATCGACCTCGAGGAGCACCTGAGCACCGAGGTGATCCGCGCGGTGCAGGAAGGCGCGGCCGACCTCGGCGTGTGCCACGTGGCCGGCGGCGCGGGCGAGCTGCAGAGCCTGCCCTACCGGCACGACCGCCTGGCGCTGATCGTGCCCGTGGGCCATGCGCTGGCCGAACAGGGCGCGATCGAGTTCATCGCCGCGCTCGACTACGACCACGTGGGCCTGCACACCAACAGCTCGATCTACGTGGCGATGCACGAGGCCGCGCTGCTCGCGGGCCGCAGCGTCAAGCTGCGCATCCACGTCACCGGCCTCGATGCGATGTGCCGGATGATCCAGAACGGCCTGGGCATCGGCGTGATGCCGCAGCGCGCCTTCGAGTTGATGCAGGACGGCATCGGCCGCGGGCTGGTCAGCGTGGCGCTGTCCGACGCCTGGGCCGCGCGCGAGATCCGGCTGGTGGCGCGCGATTTCTCCACGCTGCCGGTGGCGGCCCGCACGCTGGTGAACCACCTGCACGCGGCCTCCTCCACCGAGGCCGAAGCCGGCGCCGACCGGCTCGCGGCCTGAAACCCAAGACAATCCATTTCCCCACGAAAGAGAAGAGACCGACATGGCACGCACGCTCTACGACAAGATCTGGGACGAACACGTCGTCCACACCGAGGAAGACGGCACCGCGATCCTCTACATCGACCGCCACCTGGTGCACGAGGTCACCAGCCCGCAGGCCTTCGAAGGGCTGCGCGAAGCCGGCCGCAAGCTGTGGCGCATCAGCTCGGTGGTGGCCACGGCCGACCACAACACGCCGACCACCGGCTGGGAGCGCGGCTACGAAGGCATTGCCGACCCGACCAGCAAGGAGCAGGTCACCACGCTCGACCACAACATCGCCGAGTTCGGCGCCGCCGCGTTCTTCCCGTTCCTGAGCAAGCGCCAGGGCATCGTGCACGTGATCGGCCCCGAGACCGGCGCCACGCTGCCGGGCATGACGGTGGTCTGCGGCGACTCGCACACCTCCACGCACGGCGCCTTCGGCGCGCTCGCGCACGGCATCGGCACCAGCGAGGTCGAGCACGTGATGGCCACGCAGACGCTGCTGGGCAAGAAGGCCAAGAACATGCTCGTGAAGGTCGAGGGCAAGCTGCCCCTGGGCTGCACGGCCAAGGACATCGTGCTGGCCATCATCGGCAAGATCGGCACCGCCGGCGGCACCGGCTACACGATCGAGTTCGCCGGCTCGGCGATCCGCGACCTCAGCATGGAAGGCCGCATGACGGTGTGCAACATGGCGATCGAGGCCGGCGCGCGCGCGGGCCTGGTGGCGGTCGACGAGAAGACCATCGGCTACATCAAGGGCCGCCCGATGGCGCCCAGCGGCGTCGAATGGGACCAGGCCGCGGCCTACTGGCGCACGCTGCAGTCCGACCCCGGCGCGAAGTTCGACACCGTGGTCGAGCTCGACGCGACGCAGATCAAGCCGCAGGTCACCTGGGGCACCTCGCCCGAGATGGTGGTGGCGATCGACGGCCGCGTGCCCGATCCCGACAAGGAAAAGGACGGCAGCAAGCGCGGCGCCATCGAGCGCGCGCTGGTCTACATGGGCCTGGAGCCGAACAAGGCGATGAACGACATCTTCATCGACAAGGTGTTCATCGGCTCGTGCACCAACAGCCGCATCGAGGACATGCGCGAGGCCGCGGCCGTGGTGAAGAAGCTCGGCCAGAAGGTCGCCAAGAACGTGAAGCTGGCGCTCGTGGTGCCCGGCTCGGGCGTGGTGAAGGAACAGGCCGAGCGCGAAGGGCTCGACCAGATCTTCAAGGCCGCGGGCTTCGAGTGGCGCGAGCCCGGCTGCTCGATGTGCCTGGCGATGAACGCCGACCGCCTCGAGCCCGGCGAGCGCTGTGCCTCGACCAGCAACCGCAACTTCGAAGGCCGCCAGGGCGCGGGTGGCCGCACCCACCTCGTGAGCCCGGCCATGGCCGCCGCGGCCGCCGTGCACGGCCATTTCGTCGACGTGCGCACCTTCGCCTGACCAGGAGAACAAGACATGCAGAAATTCACCGTGCACAAGGGTCTCGTGGCCCCGATGGACCGCGAGAACGTCGACACCGACGCGATCATTCCGAAGCAGTTCCTCAAGTCGATCAAGCGCACCGGCTTCGGCGTGAACCTGTTCGACGAATGGCGCTACCTCGATCCGGGCGAGCCCGGCCAGGACCCGGCCAGCCGCAAGCCGAACCCCGACTTCGTGCTGAACCAGCCGCGCTACGCGGGCGCCTCGGTGCTGCTGGCGCGCAAGAACTTCGGCTGCGGCTCCTCGCGCGAACACGCGCCGTGGGCGCTCGACCAGTACGGCTTCCGCGCCATCATCGCGCCGAGCTACGCCGACATCTTCTTCAACAACAGCTTCAAGAACGGCCTGCTGCCGATCGTGCTGCCCGAGGCGCAGGTGGCCCAGCTGTTCGACGAGACCTTCGCCTTCCCGGGCTACTCGCTGACCATCGACCTCGAGCGCCAGGTGGTGGTGAAGCCCGACGGCCAGGAGTTCGCCTTCGACGTGCAGGCCTTCCGCAAGTACTGCCTGCTCAACGGCCTGGACGACATCGGCCTCACGCTGCGCCACAAGGACAAGATCAAGGCCTTCGAGGCCGAGCGGCTGGCGCAGAAGCCCTGGCTCGCGCACACGATGCTCGCCAACGCCTGAGGCGTTTTCCGTTTCACTTCCTTCGACAACCACCCAATGAAAATCGCAGTTCTCCCTGGTGACGGCATCGGCACCGAAATCGTGGCGGAAGCCGTCAAGGTGCTCCAGGCGCTCGACCTGAAGTTCGAGCTGGAGACAGCCCTGGTCGGCGGCGCCGCCTACGAGGCCCATGGCCACCCGCTGCCCGATTCGACGCTCAAGCTCGCCAAGGAGTCCGACGCGGTGCTGTTCGGCGCGGTGGGCGACTGGAAGTACGACAAGCTCGACCGGCCGCTGCGCCCCGAGCAGGCCATCCTGGGCCTGCGCAAGAACCTCGGCCTGTTCGCCAACTTCCGCCCGGCCATCTGCTACGAGCAGCTGGTGGACGCCTCGAGCCTCAAGCCCGAGCTGATCGCGGGCCTGGACATCCTCATCATCCGCGAGCTGACCGGCGACATCTACTTCGGCCAGCCGCGCGGCCGCCGCACCGCGGCCGACGGCCACTTCCCGGGCGCCGAGGAAGCCTTCGACACGATGCGCTACTCGCGCCCCGAGATCGAGCGCATCGCGCGCGTGGCCTTCGAGGCCGCCCGCAAGCGCAGCAAGCGCGTGACCAGCGTCGACAAGGCCAACGTGCTCGAGACCTTCCAGTTCTGGAAGGACGTGGTGACCGAGGTCGGCAAGGACTATCCGGACGTCGAGCTCGACCACATGTACGTCGACAACGCCGCCATGCAGCTCGTGAAGGCGCCCAAGAAGTTCGACGTGGTGGTCACCGGCAACATGTTCGGCGACATCCTCTCGGACGAGGCCGCGATGCTCACGGGCTCGATCGGCATGCTGCCCTCGGCCTCGCTCAATGCCAGCAACCAGGGCCTGTACGAGCCCAGCCACGGCAGCGCGCCCGACATTGCCGGCAAAGGGGTTGCCAATCCCCTGGCTACAATACTGTCCGCTGCCATGATGCTCCGTTTCTCCCTCAATCAAGCCGAAGCTGCCGACCGGATCGAGTCGGCGGTCAAGCATGTGCTGGCCTCCGGCCTGCGCACGGGGGACATCTGGTCGGAGGGCACCCGCAAGGTCGGCACCATCGAGATGGGCGACGCCGTGGTGGCGGCACTCTCGGCCTCGATCACCAAAAAGACGATTACCGGCTAACCGCAGCCCGCTTCGTCACGCCCACCCGGCTCCTGACGAGTCGGGCGCAAAGAGAAACCAGCGACTTTCTTTTTTCTTAAAGGGCACACTCAAATGGCGAACGCATCTCAACCTCTGGTCGGCCTCGTAGGCTGGCGCGGCATGGTCGGCTCGGTCCTGATGGACCGCATGCAGGCCGAAAACGACTTCGGCCTCATCGAGCCGGTCTTCTTCTCGACCTCCAACGCCGGCGGCAAGGCCCCGGCGATGGCGAAGAACGAGACCGCCCTCAAGGACGCGCACGACATCGAGGCCCTGAAGAAGTGCGACATCGTCATCACCTGCCAGGGTGGCGACTACACGACCGAGGTGTTCCCCAAGCTGCGCGCCGCCGGCTGGAACGGCCACTGGATCGACGCCGCTTCCACCCTGCGCATGAAGGACGACGCGATCATCGTGCTCGACCCGGTCAACCTGCCCGTGATCCAGAACGCGCTGACCAACGGCGGCAAGAACTGGATCGGCGGCAACTGCACCGTGAGCTGCATGCTGATGGGCGTGGGCGCGCTCTACAAGGCCGGCCTGGTCGAGTGGATGACCAGCATGACCTACCAGGCCGCCTCGGGCGGCGGCGCGCAGCACATGCGCGAACTGCTGACGCAGTTCGGCACGCTCAACGCCGAGGTCCGCTCGCTGCTCGACGACCCCAAGTCCGCCATCCTCGAGATCGACCGCAAGGTGCTGCACAAGCAGCAGAACCTCAGCGCGGCCGAGACCGCCAACTTCGGCGCCCCGCTCGGCGGCTCGCTGATCCCCTGGATCGACAAGGACCTGGGTGACGGCATGTCGAAGGAAGAGTGGAAGGGCGGCGCCGAGACCAACAAGATCCTCGGCCAGGGCGCGGGCTTCGGCACCGCGGCCACGCCGGTCGACGGCTTCTGCGTGCGCATCGGCGCCATGCGCTGCCACAGCCAGGCATTGACCTTCAAGCTCAAGAAGGACGTGCCGGTGGCCGACATCGAAGCCATGATCGCCGCCGACAACGCCTGGGTGAAGGTGGTGCCGAACACCCGCGAAGCCACCCTGCAGGACCTGACGCCCGTGGCCGTGACCGGCACCATGGGCATCCCGGTCGGCCGCATCCGCAAGCTGGCGATGGGCCCGGAGTACGTCGGTGCCTTCACCATCGGCGACCAGCTCCTCTGGGGCGCCGCCGAACCGCTGCGCCGCATGCTGCGCATCCTGCTGGAAGCCTGATGGGGGCAGTTCGCGCCCGTTGCCTACCCCCTTGTTGTCGAAAGGCGACAGAAGATGTGTTCGTAAGTATGCGCGCACTGGGTAGAACGGGCGCATTGCCTTGTCAGTAGGGGGTGATGATGCTAACGTCCTCTTACAATTTCTGGGCCTGAGCCGCCCCCTATCAGCATGACAAGACATCTGTTGCCCGCGGCCCGCCCATCGGCCGCTCGCTCCCCCCTTCCCCTGAACGGCGTTCGTCTGTCGGTCCTGAGTGCGGCGGTGGCCGTGGCGATGGGTCTGGCCAGCACCGATGCCAGCGCGCTGGCGCTGGGTCCGCTGAAGGTGCAGTCGGCGCTGGGCGAACCGCTGCGGGCAGAGATCGACGTGACCGAGATCACGGCGGCCGAGGCCGACAGCCTCAAGATCAACGTGGCCACCGCCGACGCCTTCAAGACGGCCGGCGTTCCCTACAACCCGGCCCTGCGCGACGTGCGCGCGACGCTGCAGCGCCGCGCCGGCGGCCAGTACGTGGTGCGCCTCAACGGCAGTCGTCCGCTCAACGACCCCTTCATCGACCTGCTGCTGGAGGCCAACGGCAGCACCGGCCGCATCGTGCGCGACTACACCGTGCTGCTCGATCCGCCCACCGCGCGCACCGCGGCCGATGCCGGCACGCCGATCGCTCCGGTAGCGCCACAGGTCGCGGCGCCCGCCGAGCGTCCCGGCCCGGTGGTCGCGCGCACGCGCCGCGAGCCCGCCGCAGCGCCCGCGCCGGTCGCCGTGGCACCGGCGCCGTCGGCAGCCTCCTCCCCCGCACCCACGGCCCGCTCGCCCCGCCCCGCGGGCAGCGGCGAACAGGTCACGGTGCAGCGTGGCGACACCGCCGGCAAGATCGCCGCGGCCAACAAGCCGGCCGACATCTCGCTCGACCAGATGCTGGTCGCGCTGCTGATGGCCAACCCCGATGCCTTCATCGGCGGCAATGTCAACCGTATCCGGGCCGGTGCCGTGCTCGACCTGCCGAGCGCCACCGAGGCCGGCGCGGTGCCGGCCGCGGAAGCCCGCCGCACGGTCACGGCCCAGAGCCGCGACTTCAGCGCCTATCGCCAGCGGCTGGCCGAGAACGCCCCGACCTCGAACGTCGCCGCCGCCAGCCGCCGCGCCGGCGGCCGGGTGCAGGCCAATGTCGAGGACCGCAATGCCGCGGCCACGGCGCCCGACAAGCTCACCATCTCGCAAGGCAACGCCACCGCGCGCGCCGCCGAGGAAAAGGTCGCGCAGACCCGCCAGGCGCAAGACCGCAGCAACCGCGTCGCCGAGCTGTCGAAGAACATCGAGGAGCTCAACAAGCTCAAGGCCGCGGGTGGCTCGACCGCCGCGGCGCCTTCGGCAGCGCCTGCGCCCGCAGCGGCCGCGCCCGCCGCGACGCCTGGCATTCCGGTGCCCGTCGCCGGCCCGGCCGCCGCCGTGGCGCCCGCCGCTCCGAGCCCCGCACCAGCTCCCGCCACCGCGCCCGCGCCCACGCCTGCTGCCGCGGCCGCGCCGGCCCCAGCCGCAACGACGCCCGCCGTCGAGGCCGCGCCAGCAGCAGCGGCCGCCGTCGCAGCCGCCACTCCCGCCGAGGGCGCCGCAGCCACCGGTGCGCCCGCCCCGAGTCCAGCGGCCAGCGCCGCGGCACCTGCTCCCAAGCCGGCGCCCAAGAAGGTCGTGGCGCCGCCCCCAGCGCCGCCCGAACGCAGCTTCCTCGACGAACTGCTCGACAACCCGCTGATGCTGGGCGGTATCGCGCTGATCGCGCTGCTGATCGGCTTCCTGCTCTACCGCGTGCTGGGCCGTCGGCGCGAGGAAATGAGCGAGAGCGTGTTCCTCGAGAGCCGCATCCCGAAGGACTCCTTCTTCGGCGCCAGCGGCGGCGAATCGGTCGACACCAAGAATCGCGGCGATTCCACCGTCTCCTCGTTGTCGTACTCGCCGAGCCAGCTCGACGCCGGCGACGTCGACCCGGTGGCCGAGGCCGACGTCTACCTGGCCTACGGCCGCGACCTGCAGGCCGAGGAAATCCTGCGCGAAGCGCTGCGCGTGAATCCCGACCGCACGGCGATCCACCTGAAGCTGCTCGAGATCCACGCCAAGCGCCGCGACCTGCGCGCCTACGAAGGCCTGGCCACCGAAGTGCACAAGCTCACCGGCGGCAACGGCGCCGACTGGACCCGCGTGGTCGACATGGGCAAGGAACTCGACCCGGGCAACCCGCTGTACGAATCGGGCACGCCGCGCAGCGCCACGCCCGCCGAGAGCGCCGCCCTCGCGACCGCGCTGGCGGCCGCCTCGGCCCGCCCGCCGGTCGCCGCCAAGCCCGCGCCCGCCCCGGCCCCGGTGGCAGCCGCTCCGGCCTTCGTGCCCTCGGTGGCACCGCTCGACTTCGACCTGGACCTGAGCCAGCCGCCCGCACCGCCGCCGCTGGCACCGGTCGGCGCCAGCCTGCCGAAGTCGGCCTATGCGCCCGCCCCGGCCGCGCGCCCGACGACGCCCCCGTCCGCCAGCCTGGCTGCGCAGCCGACGGTCGACCTCGAGAACGATTTCGACACCGCCCCCGGCGCGCTGCCGCTCGACACCCTGCCCGGCTCGCTCAACGACGCCGACAACACCCGCCCGGCCGTGCTGCGCGGCGGTGCCGGCCTGCCGGCCGATTCGGGCTTCATCGAATTCGACATGAGTGCCCTGGCCGGCCTGCCCGCCCGCTCGGGCAACGGCGCCGACCATCCCGCGCCGTCGGCGTCGGCCCACGAGGACGACGAGAGCCCGCATGCCGTCAAGCTGTCGCTGGCGCGCGAGCTGCAGGCCATCGGCGACGTCGAGGGCGCGCGCTCGCTGGTCGAGGAAGTCGAAGCCGAAAGCGCCGGCGAACTCAAGTCGCAGGCGCGGCAGCTGCTCGCCGAGCTGCGCTGAGCGCGCGGCGCCGGCCTCTTGTTTCTGGTTTCGTGAGGCTGGCGCTCGGCATCCGCTACAACGGCCAGGCCTACGACGGCTGGCAGAGCCAGTCCTCGGGCCGCACGGTGCAGGACAAGCTCGAGAAGGCCCTGTCCCAGTTCGCCGCGCAACGCATCTCCACGCTGTGCGCCGGCCGCACCGACGCCGGCGTGCACGGGCTGATGCAGGTGGTGCACTTCGACACCGAGGTGCAGCGCGAACCCTTCTCCTGGATGCGCGGCACCAACCGCTACCTGCCCGACGACATCGCGGTGCAGTGGGCGCACCCGGTGCCGGCCGAATTCCATTGCCGCGCCAGCGCCCTCGCGCGGCGCTACGTCTACGTGCTCTCGCAGTCGCCGGTGCGCCCCAGCCTCGACGCGGGGCGGGTCGGCTGGTCGATGAACCTGCTCGACGGCGACGCGATGCGCGCCGCGGCCGCACTGCTGATCGGCGAACACGACTTCAGCTCGTTCCGCGCCTCGGCCTGCCAGGCCCGCTCGCCGGTCAAGAACCTGCGGCGCATCGAGATCACGCGCCACGGCGAGGGCGAGCGCTGTCGCTGGCAGTTCGAGTTCGAGGCCGATGCCTTCCTGCACCACATGATCCGCAACCTGATGGGCTGCCTGGTGCGCGTGGGCCGGGGCGCCGAGTCGCCCGAGTGGATCAGCGAGGTGCTCGCCGCGCGCAGCCGCGACGCGGCGGCACCGACCTTCTCGCCCGACGGGCTGTACTTCCTCGGCCCGTTGTACGACGCCAAGTGGGGTCTGCCGGCCGAGGCCACCTTCCAGGCCGCCCGCGCGGCCTATGATGGCCCGCCATGAGCCCTCTCCCGCCGCGCACCCGCATCAAGATCTGCGGCCTCACGCGCGAGGCCGACCTCGATGCCGCCGTGGAAGCCGGCGCCGATGCCGTCGGCTTCGTGCTCTACCCGAAGAGTCCGCGCGCCATCGCGCCCGAACGCGCGGCCGTGCTGGCCGCGCGCCTGCCGCCCTTCGTCACGCCGGTGCTGCTGTTCGTCGATGCGCAACCCGCCGAGGCCATCGCCGCCCTGGCCCGGGTGCCGGGTGCCATCGCCCAGTTCCATGGCGATGAAACGCCCGCCGACTGCCTCGCGGCGAGCGGAAACGGCCGCTTCCGCTTCATGCGCGCGGCCCGCATTCCCCTCGGCGAGGCTGGCGCCCGCTTCGACCTCGTAAAATACGCATCCGATTTCTCAAACGCCCAGGCCATCCTGCTCGACGCCCATGTCGACGGTTATGGCGGTGGCGGCAAGGCATTCGATTGGTCACTTCTTCCACCCGCCGTCGACGCTCACCTCGTCTTGAGTGGTGGACTCACACCTGCAAACGTGGGCGATGGCATTCGCACGCTGCGGACACGCTGCAAGACGCTGTCCGTTGATGTGAGCTCGGGCGTCGAGATCGACGGTCCCGGGAACAAGGGCCTGAAGGACGCCGGCAAGATCCGGCAATTCGTCGCCGCGGTGAGAGCGGCCGACGCCTCGTCCTTCTCCAGTTAGCCGCCGCACCCGGTTGTCGACCGGGCCGCGGCCCAACGATCGAGAACCATGCAAAGCACCTACCAGCAACCCGACGCCACCGGCCATTTCGGCAACTACGGCGGCACCTTCGCGAGCGAGACGCTCACCCACGCGATCAACGAGCTGCGCGACGCGTACGCGAAGTACAAGGAAGACCCGGCCTTCCTGGCCGAATTCCACTACGAGCTCAAGCACTTCGTCGGCCGGCCCTCGCCGATCTACCACGCCGCGCGCACCAGCCGCGAGATGGGCGGCGCGCAGATCTATCTCAAGCGCGAGGACCTCAACCACACCGGCGCCCACAAGATCAACAACGTGATCGGCCAGGCGATGCTCGCGCGCCGCATGGGCAAGCCTCGCGTGATCGCCGAGACCGGCGCCGGCCAGCACGGCGTGGCCACGGCCACCATCTGCGCGCGCTACGGCCTCGAATGCGTGGTCTACATGGGCAGCCAGGACGTGAAGCGCCAGAGCCCCAACGTCTACCGCATGAACCTGCTCGGCGCCACGGTGGTGCCGGTGGAATCGGGCAGCAAGACGCTGAAGGACGCGCTCAACGAGGCGATGCGCGACTGGGTCACGAACGTGGAGAACACCTTCTACATCATCGGCACGGTCGCCGGCCCGCACCCCTACCCGATGATGGTGCGCGACTTCCAGAGCGTGATCGGCACCGAGTGCATCGAGCAGATGCCCGCGATGCTGGCGGCCGACGGCATCACCGGCGAGGCCGAGGGCAAGCAGCCCGATGCGGTGGTCGCCTGCGTGGGCGGCGGCAGCAATGCGATCGGCATCTTCCATCCCTACATCCCGTTCGCCGGCACGCGGCTGATCGGCGTCGAGGCCGCGGGCGAAGGCCTGGACAGCGGCAAGCACGCCGCCTCGATCCTGCGCGGCAGCCCGGGCGTGCTGCACGGCAACCGCACCTACCTGCTGCAGAACGAGGACGGCCAGATCACCGAGACGCACAGCGTCAGCGCCGGCCTCGACTATCCCGGCGTGGGCCCCGAGCATGCGTACCTGGCCGACATCGGCCGCGCCGAATACGTGGGCGTCACCGACATCGAGGCCCTCGAGGCCTTCCACTACCTGTGCCGCACGGAGGGCATCATTCCCGCGCTCGAATCCAGCCACGCCGTGGCCCACGCGTTGAAGCTCGCGAAGACCATGCGCCCCGACCAGTCGATCCTGGTCAACCTCTCGGGCCGTGGCGACAAGGACATCGGCACCGTCGCCGACCTCGCGGGCGTCGACTTCTACGACCGGCCCTCGATGCGCGGCCTGAGCGTGAAGGGAGGCAAGTGATGAGCCGCATCGCAGCCACCTTCGAGGCGCTGAAGAAGGACGGGCGCCGCGCGCTCATCCCCTACGTCACCGCCGGCTTTCCCTACGCCGACATCACGCCCGAGCTCATGCACGGCATGGTCGCGGCCGGTGCCGACGTGATCGAGCTCGGCGTGCCCTTCTCCGACCCGATGGCCGACGGCCCGGTGATCCAGCAGGCCGGCGAAGCCGCGCTCGCGCTGGGCATCGGCATGAAGCAGGTGCTGGCGATGGTCGCGGCCTTCCGCGCGAAGGACACGAGCACGCCGGTCGTGCTGATGGGCTATGCCAACCCGGTCGAGCGCTACGACCTCGTGCACGGCAAGCACGCCTTCATCCGCGACGCGGCCGCGGCCGGCGTCGACGGCCTGCTGGTGGTCGACTACCCGCCCGAGGAGTGCGAGCAGTTCGCCGCCGATCTGCGCGAAGCCGGCATCGACCTGATCTTCCTGCTGGCCCCCACCAGCACCGACGAGCGCATGGCGCAGGTCGCGCGCATCGCGAGCGGCTACGTCTACTACGTGTCGCTCAAGGGCGTGACCGGCGCCGGCCACCTCGACACCGAGGCGGTCGGCCGCATGCTCCCGCGCATCCGCCAGCACGTGGGCATCCCGGTCGGCGTGGGCTTCGGCATCCGCGACGCCAGCACCGCGCAAGCGGTGGGCTCGGCGGCCGACGCGGTGGTGATCGGCACCAAGATCATCCAGCTGATCGACGGCCAGCCGCGCGAGAAGGTGGTGCCCGCGGTGCATGAATTCCTCGCGGGCATCCGCGAGGCGCTCGATGCCTTGCCGGCGGCTACCGCGAAGAATGCGGCTGGCCGATAATCGCCGCTGCCCTCGTCAGGCCCCTTTCGTCATGCGAAAAAGCACGGAAGGGGCACTGACGGCCCCGAAGGCTCTCCCGCCTTCGCGCGAACCTAGGAATGCCCATGAGCTGGCTTGAAAAACTGCTACCCGCCAAGATCGCCCAGACCGACCCCGCCGAGCGCCGCCAGGTGCCCGAGGGCCTGTGGATCAAGTGCCCGGCCTGCGAGACGGTGCTCTACAAGACCGACCTCGAGCACAACCAGAACGTCTGCCCGAGCTGCAGCCACCACCATCGCATCGGCGCGCGTCCGCGTCTCGACGCTTTTCTCGATGCCGAGGGCCGCTACGAGATCGGCCAGGAAGTGCTGCCGGTCGACGCGCTCAAGTTCAAGGACAGCCGCAAGTACCCCGAGCGCCTCAAGGAAGCGCTGGAGAACACCGGCGAGACCGACGCGCTGGTCGTGATGGGCGGCTCGGTCCACAGCATCAGCGTGGTGGTCGCCTGCTTCGAGTTCGAATTCATGGGCGGCAGCATGGGCAGCGTGGTCGGCGAGCGCTTCGTGCGCGGCGTCGAGACCGCGATCGAGCAGAAGGTGCCGTTCATCTGCTTCACCGCCACCGGCGGCGCGCGCATGCAGGAAGGCCTGCTGTCGCTGATGCAGATGGCCAAGACCAACGCCGCGCTCACGCGCCTCGCGAAGAAGGGCCTGCCCTACATCAGCGTGCTGACCGACCCGACCATGGGCGGCGTGTCGGCGGGCTTCGCCTTCATGGGCGACGTGGTGATCGCCGAGCCCAAGGCGCTGATCGGCTTCGCCGGCCCGCGCGTGATCGAATCGACCGTGCGCGTGACCCTGCCCGAAGGCTTCCAGCGCGCCGAGTTCCTGCAGACCAAGGGCGCGATCGACTTCATCAGCGACCGCCGCGAACTGCGCAAGACCATCGCCAGCACGCTCGCGATGCTGCTGCGCCAGCCGGCGGATGCGGTGAGCTGAAGTCCCGGCTTCTCGAAAGACGAAGCGCCCGGAACCTCGCGGTTCCGGGCGCTTTTTTTCATGGGGACTGCAACCGGTCAGAGCCGGTAGGCCAGCACCAGCAGGTTGTTCAGCACGATCGCGATCACCTGCAGCACGACGATCGCGGCCAGCGGCGACAGGTCGACGCCGCCGAGCAGCGGAATGACGCGGCGGAACGGCCGCACCAGCGGCTCGGCCAGGCGCGAGATCAGGTCGAGCAGCATCGGCGAAGCGCCCGGCACCCACGAGAGCACCGCGTACACCACCAGCAGCGCGGTCAGTCCCGACACCGCGAGCTGCAGCAGGCCGATGAAAGAGACCAGCGGCAGCGCGCCGATGCGCCCGAGGTTGCCGATGAGCAGCCACAGCACGAGGAACTTGGCGATCACCAGCAGCCAGGCAGCCACGGCGCTCGCGAGGTCCCACTTCTTGACGGCCGGCAGCAGGCGCCGCAGCGGCAGCACGATCCAGTCGGTGATGGCGAAGATGAAGCGGCCCAGCGGATTGCCGAAGGGCACGCGGTGGTACTGCATGTAGAGCCGCAGCAGGCAGGCGCCGCCGAGCAGGCCGACGATCACGTCGAGGAGGAACGATGGGATCTGATAGAGCATGGCGCGCGAGGTGAAGCGGAGTGCGATGATAGCCACGCAAGGCTCTTCGATGACGACACAACCCCTTCTGAACTCCCTGCCTTTGTTCCCGCTCGGCACGGTCCTCTTCCCCGGCGGCCTGCTGCCGCTGCGCATCTTCGAGGTGCGCTACCTCGACATGATCGGCAAGTGCCGCAAGGGCGGCGTGCCCTTCGGCGTGGTGAACCTCACGAGCGGCACCGAGGTGCGCAAGGCCGGCGCGCAAGCCGAGCGCTTCGCCGAGGTCGGCACGCTGGCCGTGATCCGTGAATTCGAATCGCCGCAAAGCGGCCTGCTGCAGATCGAGTGCGTGGGCACGCAGCGCTTTCGCGTGCGCCACAGCGAACTGCAGAAGCACGGCCTGTGGATCGCCGACGTCGCGATCCTTGCCGACGACGTCGCGCTCGAGATCCCCGAGGACCTGCAGCACACCGCCACCGCGCTGCGGCGCCTGGTCGACACGCTCGAGGAACGCAAGCGCGCGCAGGACGCCACCGGCTCGCCGCCGGTGCGCCTGCCGATCGGCGCGCCCTACCGCTACGACGACTGCGGCTGGGTCGCCAACCGCTGGTGCGAGCTGGTGCCGATGCAGCTCGAGCTGCGGCAGCGGCTGATGGAGCTCGAGAGCCCGCTGATGCGGCTCGAGCTGGTCGGCGATCTGCTGGCGCGCACCGGCATCGCCTGAGCGCTCGGGCGACAGGGCCGAAGGGCCCGCCCCGCTTCGTTTCGCGCTTCGAATTTGATAGCTGATGGCGCAAGGCCGGCGACGGGTTCGCCGGAATTCGCGCGCCATCGCCTGGGCTAAAATCCCGCCTTTCGCGCCGAATTTCCCAGCGCGCGCCTCCCCCACCGCCTCCCCATGTCCGAACAACAGCCGCCCACCCCTGCTCCGGCCGCGACCACGCCCGCCGTCGACGACAACCAGCTCATCGCCGAACGCCGCGAGAAGCTCAAGCTGCTGCGCACCGCGCAGACCGAAGGCAAGGGCGTCGCGTTCCCCAACGACTTCAAGCCGGGCCACCGCGCCGCCGCGCTCGTCGAGGCGCATGGCGCCGTCGAAGCCGAAGCGCTCGAGGCGCAGAACGTCGCCGTGAGCGTGGGCGGCCGCATGATGCTCAAGCGCGTGATGGGCAAGGCCAGCTTCGCGACCCTGCAGGACGCCACCGGCCGCATCCAGCTCTACGTCACGCGCGACGCGGTCGGCGAAGAGGTCTATGCCGAGTTCAAGCGCTGGGACCTCGGCGACATCCTCGGTGCCGAAGGCACGCTGATGAAGACCAAGACCGGCGAACTGTCGATCAAGGTCACGACGCTACGCCTGCTCACCAAGAGCCTGCGCCCGCTGCCCGACAAGTTCCACGGCATGGCCGACCAGGAGCAGAAGTACCGCCAGCGCTACGTCGACCTGATCACCGACGAGTCGGCGCGCGTGCGCTTCACCGCGCGCAGCAAGGCCGTGAGCGCGCTGCGCGAATTCATGGTGGCCAACGACTTCCTCGAGGTCGAGACGCCGATGCTGCATCCGATCCCGGGCGGCGCCAACGCCAAGCCCTTCAAGACGCATCACAACGCGCTCGACCAGGAGATGTTCCTGCGCATCGCGCCCGAGCTCTACCTCAAGCGCCTGATCGTGGGCGGCTTCGAGCGCGTGTTCGAGATCAACCGGAGCTACCGCAACGAGGGCATCTCGGTGCGGCACAACCCCGAGTTCACGATGATGGAGTTCTACGCGGCCTACTGGAACTACCGCGACCTGATGGACTTCACCGAGACGCTGATCCGTACCATCGCCGACAAGGCCGTGGGCACGCAGCAGCTCACCTACCAGGGCAAGCCCGTCGACCTGACGCAGCCCTTCGAGCGCCTGACGATCCGCGAGGCGATCCTCAAGCACACCGATGCGGGCGACGGCGTCGACGACAGCGCCTGGCTCGTCAACGCGCTGCGCAAGATCGGCCTGAGCGAGGAGAAGGACAAGCTCTCGCAGCGCAGTCTGGCCAGCCTGCAGGTGATGTACTTCGAGGAGACCGTCGAAGAGAAGCTCTGGCAGCCGACCTTCATCATGGAGCACCCGACCGAGATCTCGCCGCTGGCGCGCGCCAACGACGAGCGCCCCGAGGTCACCGAGCGCTTCGAGCTCTACATCACGGGCCGCGAGTTCGGCAACGGCTTCAGCGAGCTCAACGACGCCGAGGACCAGGCCGCGCGCTTCAACGCGCAGGTGGCGGCCAAGGACGGCGGCGACGACGAGGCCATGTACTACGACCACGATTTCGTGCGCGCGCTCGAGTACGGCATGCCGCCCACCGGCGGCTGCGGCATCGGCATCGACCGCCTGATGATGCTGCTGACCGACTCGCCGAGCATCCGCGACGTGATCCTGTTCCCCGCGCTGCGCAGGGAATCTTGAGCACCGCGGCCGCGAACGCCACCGCGATCGGCATCGACTTCGGAACCTCGAATTCGGCCGTCGCCTGCCGCATCGCGGGCGCCACCCGGCTGCTGCCGATCGAAGGCGCGGCCACCACCCTGCCCACCGCGATCTTCTTCAACGCCGAAGACCGCAGCACGCACTTCGGCCGCGACGCGATCGCGCTCTACCTCGCCGGCGTCGAAGGCCGGCTGATGCGCTCGCTCAAGAGCCTGCTGGGCAGCCCGCTGATGCAGGAGAAGACCGCGATCTTCGACGGCCTCGTGAGCTTCGAGGACATCATCGCGCGCTTCCTGCGCGAGATGGCGGAGCGGGCCGCGCGCGAGATGGGCCGCCTGCCCGAACGCGTGGTGATCGGCCGTCCGGTGCACTTCGTCGACGACGACAGCAAGCGCGACGAGCGCGCCGAGCAGAGCCTGCGCGCCGCCGCGCGCGCCGCGGGATTCCGCGACATCGCCTTCCAGCTCGAGCCGATCGCGGCCGCCTTCGACTACGAGCAGCGCGTGCGCAAGGAATCGCTGGTGCTGATCGTCGACATCGGCGGCGGCACTTCCGACTTCACCGTGGTGCGCCTGGGCCCCGAGCGCGCCGCGCGCGAGGAGCGCGGCGACGACGTACTGGCCACCACCGGCGTGCACATCGGCGGCACCGACTACGACCAGCGGCTCAACCTCGACCGCGTGATGCCGCTGCTGGGCTTCGGCCATCACGGGCCGCAGGGCCGCGAGGTGCCGAGCAAGGTGTTCTTCGACCTGTCGTCCTGGCACCTGATCAACTGGCTCTACCTCGCCAAAGCCACCCGGCAGGCGCGCGAGCTGCGCACCAGCTATGCCGACACGCGGCTGCACGACCGGCTCATGGCGGTGCTCGACGAACGCCACGGCCATCGCGTGCTCGGCGCGGTGGAGCAGGCCAAGATCGATGCCTCGGTCGGCGATGCACCCGCCACCATCGACCTCGACTGCGCCGAGCCCGGCCTCACGGCCAGCCTGTCGCCGGCCGACATGGCGCAGCAGCTCGCGGCGCAGTTCGAGGCCGTGATCGCCTGCGCCCATGCCTGCGTCAAGCGCGCCGGCCTGCGCAGCAACGAGCTCGATGCCATCTACCTCACCGGCGGCTCCTCGGCGCTGCGGCCCTTCCAGCAGGCGCTGCGCAAGAGCTTCGCGGGCGTGCCGCTGGTCGAGGGCGACCTGTTCGGCGGCGTCGCCTCGGGGCTGGCCTTCGCGGCGCGCTGAGCGGCGCGCCCTGCCTCATCGATCGCGCCATCGCGCATGAAGTACCTCTCGGCCTATCCGGCGACGCTGCAGGCACAGGTGCGCCGGCTGCTCGACGAAGAGCGCCTGGGCACCTGGCTGCTCGAGCGCTATCCCGAGGGCGCGCATGCCGTGCAGACCGACCAGGCGCTCTACCTCTACACGACCGGGCTCAAGAACGAGTTCATGCGCAAGGCCGGCCCGCTGTCGAAGGTGATCTTCGACAGCAAGCTGCACGTGATCCGCCATGCGCTGGGCACCCACACCACCGTCTCGCGCGTGCAGGGCAGCAAGCTCAAGACCAAGCAGGAGATCCGCGTCGCGAACCTGTTCAAGGCCGTGCCGGCACCCTGGCTGCGCATGATCGTCGTGCACGAGCTCGCGCACATGAAGGAGCGCGACCACGACAAGGCCTTCTATGCGCTGTGCACGCACATGGAGCCGGACTACCACCAGCTGGAGTTCGATCTGCGGCTGTACCTGACGCACCTGGAGTCGAACGGCCCACCGCTCTGGAGCGCGGAGCTTGCTGGCAAGAATTCGGAACGAGCCCTGAGCAAATCGTAAACTTTTCCCCACCAGCGCTGGGTTGCTGAATTCGCTTCGCGCTATTCCACATGGCCGCGACCCTACACTGCCGAGTTTTCCGCCCCGGAGGCCCGACGTGTCGCATCCCCAGCAATTGTTCTTTGTCGGTGGCATCAAGCAGTTCCTGGGTGAACTTTTTCAACGCACCAAGGTGCTGGAGATCGGCAGCCTGGATATCAACGGCTCCGTGCGCAGCTTCTTCGAGGACTGCGAGTACATCGGCCTCGATGTGGGCGAAGGCAAGGGAGTCGATCTCGTCTGCTACGGCGAGGACTACGGCGGCAAGGCCAACGAATTCGACGTGGTGATCTCCTGCGAGGCGATGGAGCACAACCCCGGCTGGCGAAAGACCTGGCTCAATATGCTCCGGCTGACCAAGGATTCCGGTCTCGTGGTGATGACCTGCGCCTCGACGGGACGGCGGCAGCACGGCACGGTCGAATACGCGCCGACCGATTCGCCGCTGACCATGGAAAAGCAGCAGAACTACTACCAGAACCTGGTCGAGGAAGACTTCAAGGCGATCATTCCCTGCGATGCCTGGTTCTCGGTCTGGTCGTTCTACTACGACCACACGAGCCATGACCTCTACTTCTTCGGCCTGGGCAAGGGAGCCTCCGCCGAGACGGTGAACAAGGCCAACGAACTGCGCGCCGCACTGGCCGACTACTACCACAAGCGCAACATTCTTGGCCTGCAGTAGACGGCAGCCCGCGGGACGGTACACGAGATGACGGCGCCGGTCCCGCTGCATTTCACCTCGCTGGCGGACCGGCATATGGTCGGCGACGTGGTCGATGTGTTCGTCGCCGCCGCCAGGAAGCTGGGCTACGAAGTCAGCACCGAGCACGCCGCCGTGCGCCAAGACGCCATCAACGTGGTGTGCTTCGCGCACCACCTGGCGCCGGAAGTTCTGCAGGGCATGGATACCAACTGCATCGTGCTGAACTTCGAGCAGCTCGTCGCAGGCTCGCAGGCGTTCAACGAATCCTATCTGACGCTGCTGCGCAATCACTACGTCTGGGACTACAGCCGGCACAACCTCGCCCGCTATGCCGAGCTGGGCATTCCCAACGGCCATCACGTCCCTCTGGGCTACGAAGAAGACGCCGGCGACAACGTCAGCGTCGAGGACTTGCTCCCCGAAGCATTGCAGGACATCGACGTGCTTTTCTTTGGCTCTCTCAATCAGAGACGCGCCCAGGTCCTCGATGCGATGCGCAGAAGGGGGCTGCGGGTGGTTTCCAACGAGAACATGCTCTGGGACAGCGCGCATCGCGACCAGATGATTCGGCGCGCCAAGCTGGTCCTCAACATGCATTTCTTCGACAACTCGCGCATCGTGGAGATCCCCCGACTCGCGATGCTCTTCAGACGTCGCAAAGCCGTGCTGTGCGAGTTCTATCCGGACAGCGAAATCTTTTATCCGGAGCTTCGGCATGCCGTGGCCGGCGTCGCCCTCGATGAACTGGCGGACATGGCGCTGCTGCTGACCAGCGCCCCTGGATTGCGCCAACGATTGGCGCATCTGGGTTTCGAGACGTTCCGTGCGCGGCCGCAGACCGCGGTTCTGGGGCCCGCACTCGCGGATTTCTTCGCGTGGCGCGCCAGGACTCTGGCGGCCGGTGCAGCGTCCTGATCAGTTGCCCCCGAAGAATCCCGACAACTCGCGCGCCAAGGCCTCGACTTCATCCTGCGACATGTCGACGATTGCCTCCGGGGCGCGCTGGTTCTGCGTGTCTCGAATACCCTCCTTGTGCTCCTGGCGCGATGCCGAATCGTGGTGCAGATGGAACAGGGGCACGTCCATCGAATGCCAGCGCACGCCGAGCCGCGAGGCGCGGCGCAGCAGTTCGTCGTCTTCGCCGCCCCAGCCTTCGAGCCGCGCGTTGTAGCCGCCCACGCGGATGTATTCGCCGCGCTTGAAAAACACGATCCCGCCGTTTGCATTGGGGTAGAGCACGATCGCGTCCTCGGGCAGGTTCTTCGGATCGATCGCGGCCAGACGCGCATGGTCCGGATCGGCCATGAAGTCCTGCTTGAGCGCACCGGCGATGTTGATCACCGACCAGTAGGGACACAGCGCATCGCTGTCCGGACCTTCCAGCAGTGCATCGACGCAGGCACGCATCGCCCAAGGCATGGCGATCGAATCGGCATCGTGGAAGCAGATCACCGGGCTGCGCGCGAGCCGCACGCCGGTGTTGTAGAGCATCGACTTGGGGAACGGGCCGTCGTGCGGCACGAAGACATGCCGGATGTTCGGATCGCCGAGCCGGCTCCAGTCGAAGCTCGGCACGGCCGCGGCCTCGAGCAGCCACAGCCGGTAGTCGGTGTAGGTGCGCGCCAGGTGCGCGAGCACGGTGTAGAGGTTTTCGCGCCGCTCCTCGTTGGCCTCGCGGTACGACACGATGATGTCGATGTCGCGCAGGGAGGTCTTGGTCGCTTCGGCCATGGCGCTGCTCCCCTCAGAAGGGTCGGTAGAGGATGAAGTTGTCGTCGCCCGCGGGCTGCTTGAAGCGCGTGTCCCGGACCTCGAGCCGCACCGGCTGGGTCTTCTCGTCCTGGTAGCGGTTGAAGATGCCCGCGCCGTTCACCTTCTCGACCACTTCCGCCAGGCCGGGGCCGGCCCAATTGTCGTGGCCGCGCAGCAGGTAGAAATGCATCACGCCGCACTGCTGGTGCGCCCAGTAGTCGTGCCACGAGAAGGAGTCGGGCCGCCAGAGCGAGTTGTGGCCCTCGAAGAAGACGGGACGGCTCATCGGCATGCACTCGGGCGTGGAGATGAGGATGTAGCGCGAGCGGTAGTTGAGGAACTCCAGCAGGTCGCGGCCCTGCGAATGCAGCATGTGCTCGATGACATCGCCGAGGATGACGACGTCGTACAGGTCGCTGCTGCGCTTGTAGAGCCCATCGGCGGTGATCGGCAGGATGTGGTGGTAGCCCGTTTCGCGCAGGCCCGGGAAGGCGGCTTCGTCGCACTCGAGCGCGGTGAGCTCGCAGTCCGGAACGATGTCCTTGAGCAGCGCACCGTACTTGCCCCCGCCGGCGCCGATGTCGAGGATGCGCTGCGGGCCGATCGCCCGCACGATCTCCTGCGTCAGGGTGTCGAAGGTCGGCCAGGAATAGCCTATGTGCGCCATGGGAATCCCTCCGCTTTTCGCTGCTGTTCTGGGGCGTACGACTGTACAGGAACACCCCGGCGAGGCTGCCGCCGCGGCGTCAGGTTCTGCACGGTTGCGCGGGCTTTGACCGCCGCGGCTGGTGGCTAGCGGCTCTTCTGCGAGGCCGCGTCCATGGCCGCCATGTACACCGAGCGGTAGGGCTCGGACAAGCTCACGAAATGGACCAGCAGCGTGTCCTCGTCGGCCAGCAGCGGCGGCGTGTTGAGGCTGAGGTTGTCCAGCACGCTGTGCTCGCCGAGCAGGCCCTCCTCCTTCAGCACCTCGTTGGTGTAGTGCTGGTCGCCCAGGCTGCTGTAGACCTGGGATTTGTCGGCCACCTCGCCGATGCGCGCCCAGATGCGTTCGAGCAGCGCGAGGTTGGCCGGCGTGTTGCGAAAGCCCATGACGCCCGAATTGAAGCGCCAGGCGCCGACGTCCTTGGCCAGCAGCAGGTCGCGGCCCTGCAGCAGGGGTTCGATGGAACGCGCGGGGTTGCGAAAGATCACGTCGGCATCGACCCAGATCACCCAGTCGTGCTGCGCCAAGTGCCGCTGCAGCAGCCAGGTGCGCACCCACGAGCCGTTGATGCCGGGCCCGATCGCCTCGGGCAGCGCCCGGTACACGTGGTACGCATGGCCGTGGCGCTCGCAGTAGCGGCGCACGTTGTGCTCCGACACGCGCGCGTAGGTCGCGACATGGTGCGTATAGAGCGTGAGGAAGGCGATGCGCGCCTGCGGATTGAAGCTCGTGAGCGCGTCGTCGGACAGCGCTGGATAAGCGGGCGGCTGCAGCACCGGCCGGCCCTGCATCAGGGCGCCGTTGACCTCGCGCACCAGCAGCGCCTGCAGGTTCAGGTCGTGCAGGATCTCGTCGCGCCAGCCGCCGCCGGGCAGCGGCACCGGCAGCGCGGCGAGGTTCACCACGAAGACCCGCGCGTCATGCCACTGCGAGACGCGCCACGAGACGTTGACGTAGGCCTCGCCCAGCACGCTGTTGCAGGGCAGCAGCCCCGCCGGCGCCAGGCGCGCGGTCTCGTCGAGCCGCGGCGATTCGAGCGCGACCACGTGGCCGGCGTCGATGATCAGCTGATGCAGCAACGCACGGTTGCCGGGCGTGTTGCGCAGCACCAGCATGTTGGTCATGGCGGGACCGGCGCGGTCGCCGGTCGATGGCCCCTCGAGCGCGACGAGGTCGCGCTCCTGCATCAGCGCCTCGACCGCGACCGGGTGGAACACCACCGAGTCGCCGTCGAGGAACAGCAGCCAGTCACCCTCGGCCAGCGTGCGCAGGTGGCGCAGGATCTGGCTGTACATGGCGCTCGCGCGCAGCGCCGGATGGGCGATGCGCCCGGTGTCGACCCACTGGTGCGGATAGCCGAACAGGCGGCAGTAGTGCGCGTGGTTGCGCAGCACCGCCTCGTCCGTGCGCTGAAGAAGGCTGAGGCACAGGGGCATGGGTCACTCCAGGCAGCGGACCGCCGCGGGCGACGATGGCGTCGCGCTAGATGTCGAGCAAGCGGCGCGCATCGAGGTAGCCGCGCGAACGCGTGAGCGCCTGCCAGCCGGCGGCCTCGCCTTGCGGCAGCAGCCCCCGGCGCCGTGTCTCGCTGCCGCGCGCCTCGGCACCGGGCTGCCAGCGGCCGGCACGTTCGGCGGCTTCGAAGCCGTCGAGGAACTCGTCGAGCAGCCGGCCTTCGCCGATGCTCTGGTTGCACAGCAGCGCGAGATCGCAGCCGGCGCCCAGCGCGGCCAGCGCCGCGTCGGCGAAGCTCAGCAGTTCGCCGTCGATGTAGCGGCCGGCCTCCATGCTGAGGTCGTCGCTGAAGATGGCGCCGTCGAAGCCGAAGCGGCCGCGCAGGATCTCGCGCAGCCAGCGCGGCGAGAAGCCCGCGGGCCGGCTGTCGACCTTCGGATAGATCACGTGCGCCGGCATGACCGCCGCCAGCGCGCCGCCGAGCCAGTCGTAGGGCCGCGCATCGTCGGCCAGGATGGCCTTGAGGCTGCGCCGGTCGACCGGGATCTCCACATGCGAATCGGCATTGACCCAGCCGTGTCCCGGAAAGTGCTTGCCGCAGTTGCGCATGCCCGCGAGCAGCATGCCGTGCATCAGGCTCTTGGCCAGCAGCGCGACCACGCGCGGATCGCGGTGGAAGCTGCGCGTGCCGATCACGGTGCTGCGGCCATGGTCGAGGTCGAGCACCGGCGCGAAGCTGAAGTCGACGCCGCAGGCGCGCAGTTCGCCGGCCAGCACCTGGCCCGCCGCGGTCGCGACCTGGGTGGCGCGCATCGCGTCGCGCATCCAGAGTTCGCCCAGCGACTGCATCGTCGGCAGGTGGGTGAAGCCGTCGCTGCGAAAGCGCTGCACCCGCCCGCCCTCGTGGTCGACGCAGATCAGCAGGTCGGGCCGGATCGCCTTGATCTCGGCATTGAGCGCCGTCATCTGCGCACGGCTTTCCCAGTTGCGCGCGAAATGGATCACGCCGCCCACGCGCGGATGCGCCAGGCGGCGGCGGTCGTCGTCGGTCAGCGCCGTGCCGGCCACGTCGACGACCAGCGGCGAAAGAAGCACGTCTTCGGTCTTCGCACTCATGGCGCGGGCCCATCCTTGCGTTCGACCACCACGAAGCTCGCGGCGTATTCGGTTTCGTCGGTGACGGTGACGTGGGCCGTGAGGTTCTGCGCCTCGAACCAGGTCTTGAGCTCGCCGTGCAGCACGATCACCGGCTTGCCGCTGCGCAGGTTGGCGATCTCGCACAGCCGCCAGCTCATCGGCATGCGCATGCCCATGCCGATGGCCTTGCTGAAGGCCTCCTTGGCCGAGAAGCGGGTGGCGAGGTAGCTGAGGCCTCGCTTGGGCCAGCGCTCGCTGCGGGCCTTCCAGACCGCGAACTCGGCGTCGCTGAGCACCCGGCGCGCGAAGCGCTCGCCCTGGCGCTCGAAGGTCGCGGCGATGCGGCGGACGTCGCAGATGTCGGTGCCGATGCCGTAGATCATGCGGCGGCGTGGGCCTCGGCGATGCAGCGCAGGTAGTCGCGCGTGGCGGCCTCGTAGCCCAGCTCGAGCGCGTCGGCCACGAAGGCATGGCCGATCGAGACCTCCTGCACGCCGGGCACCGCCTTCAGGAAGGGCGTGAGGTTGTCGCGGCTCAGGTCGTGGCCGGCGTTCAGGCCCAGGCCGGCGGCGAGCGCGGCGCGCGCCGTGGCCGCGTAGCGCTCGAGCACGGCCTGCTCGTCGGGCGTGCCGCGCGAGGCCGCGAAGGATTCGGTGTAGAGCTCGACGCGGTCGGCGCCGACGGCCTTGGCCGCGGCCATCATCTCGGGAATCGGGTCCATGAACAGGCTGACGCGCACGCCCAGCGCCCTGGCTTCCGCGATCAGCGGGCGCAGGCGCTCGGCGTCGTCGGGGAAGGTCCAGCCGTGGTCGCTGGTGGACTGGGTCTCGCTGTCGGGCACGAAGGTGGCCTGGTGGGGACGCAGCTCGCGCACGAAGTCCATCAGGTTCTGGAACGGGTTGCCCTCGATGTTGAACTCGATGCCGGGCCAATCTTTCGCCAGCAGCGCCGAGAGGTCGTGCACGTCGTGGGCGCGGATGTGGCGCGCGTCGGGGCGCGGATGCACGGTGATGCCCTGGGCGCCGGCCTGCAGGCACAGGGTGGCGGCCCTCGCCACGCTCGGGATGCCCAGGTGGCGCGTGTTGCGCACCAGCGCGACCTTGTTGAGATTGACCGACAGCGCGGTGGTGCCGGCCGAGACGGAGGAAGTGCTCATAGTGCTTGGATATCTCTCATCAACTGCCGCGTACGCAGCATGGACACGCCGCAATGGTAGTTGAGCAGCACGCGCAGCTGGTTGCGCAGCGCGCTGTTGCTGCCGTTGCTCAGGGTCGCGACCAGCCGCAGCGTGGCCGTGAACGGCGCGCGGTCGTCGAGCGCGGCCTGCAGCCGCTGCCAGTCGGCACCGGCCAACGCGGCCTCGTCGTCGGCCGCCGCGCGCAGGCCGGCCTCGGCGACCAGGGCATAGCGGGTGCCGGCTTCGAGCGCCTCGAGCGTCAGGGTCTGCACGTCGAGCTGCGGCAGCAGGCCGACCCCGCGCAGCAGCAGCAGCTCGAAGGCGCGCAGCGCGGCCGCCTGGGTGGCTGCCTGGGCACCGCCGTGGTCGCCGGCCAGCACCTGCACCACGCCGCCGTAGGCATCGAACAGGGCCTCGTGCGCGTCGTCGCGCGCCAAGAGGCGCAGCAGCAGCTCGTTGAGGTAGTAGCCCGACAGCAGCGCATCGCCGGTGGGCATGACGTGGCCGCCCATCCATTCGGCGCCCTTCAGGGTGCGGATCTCGGCATCGCCGCCGTAGTTGATCTCCAGCGGCTGCAGCGGCAGCAGCACCGGGCGGAAGTTGGAGCTCGGCCGCTTCGCCCCCTTGGCCACGAGCGCGATGCGCCCGTGGTGGCGGGTGAAGACCTCGAGGATCAGGCTCGACTCGCTCCAGTCGTAGCGATGGAGCACATAGGCCGGTTCGTGCGAAACGCGATGGGCGGCGGCCACTTCATTCGTAGCCGAACGAGCGCACGCGGGCCTCGTCGTCGGCCCAGCCCGAACGCACCTTGACCCAGAGTTCGAGGAACACCTTGGCGTCGGCCAGCTTCTCGAGCTCGACGCGGGTCTCCATGCCGATGCGCTTGATGCGCTCGCCCTTGTCGCCGATCACCATCGCCTTGTGGCTGTCGCGCTCCACCACGATGGTGGCGGCGATGCGCAGCAGGCGCTTGTGGCCCTTCTTCTGCGGCGCTTCCTCGTCGAACTTGTCGATCACGACGGTCGAGGTGTAGGGCAGCTCGTCGCCGGTGAGGCGGAACAGCTTCTCGCGCACCAGCTCGCTGGCGAGGAACTTCTCGCTGCGGTCGGTGAGCTCGTCCTCGTCGTAGAACCAGGGCTGCTCGGGCAGGTACTTCTCGCAGATGCCGAACAGGCGTTCGACGTCCTTCGCGTTCTTGGCCGACATCGGCACGAACTCGGCGAACTCGTGCTTGGCCTGCATCTGCTGCAGCCAGGGCGCGACGTCCGCGCGGCGTCCCACGCTGTCGAGCTTGTTGGCCAGCAGGATCGTCGGGATGCCCTTGCCGAGCAGCTTGAGCACGCGCTCGTCGGCCGGCGTGAAGCTGCCGGCCTCGACCACGAACAGGATCAGGTCGACGTCGCCGACCGCGCCCTGCACGGTCTTGTTGAGCGATTTGTTCAGTGCGTTGCCATGCAGGGTCTGGAAGCCCGGCGTGTCGACGAACACGAACTGCGTGGCACCGATCGTGCGCATGCCGGTGATGCGATGGCGCGTGGTCTGTGCCTTGCGCGAGGTGATGCTGATCTTCTGGCCGACCAGCGCGTTGAGCAGCGTGGACTTGCCCACGTTGGGCTTGCCGACGATGGCCACCAGGCCGCAGTGCTGCGGGCCCATGGCTTCCGCCGGTTTGGATTCGCCCGCCGGGTCCTGGGGCTGTGCTGCTGATTTGATAGCGTCGTTCATTTCGTTTTCACGCGCCGCCGCGTGCCTTGAGGCGGATCAACATGGCGGCGGCTGCCGCCTGCTCGCCGGCGCGGCGCGAACCGCCGATGCCGCGTTCGCGAAGGCCCAGCTCGGGCACTTCGCACTCGACGTCGAAGGTCTGCTTGTGCGCTGCCCCCAGTGTCCCCGCGACGCGGTAGACGGGCAGCTTCATTTTGTGACCCTGCAGCCATTCCTGCAATTCGGTCTTCGGGTCCTTGCCCACCGCCTCCATGCGCGGATTGATCTCGACCGCCTCGTAGAGCCGGTGCACCAGCGCCTGCGCGGCCGCGAAGCCGGCATCGAGGTAGACCGCGCCGATCAGCGCCTCGAGCGCATCGGCCAGGATCGACGGCCGGTTCGGACCGCCCGAGCGGGCTTCGCCCTCGCCCAGCCGCAGCAGCGGCGAGAGCGCGAGGCCCACCGCCAGCCGGTGCAGGGTGTCCTGCTTCACGAGGTTGGCGCGCACGCGCGACAGGTCGCCTTCGGGCAGGGCCGCGAGACGCGTGTAGAGCAGGTGCGAGACCGCCAGGTTCAGCACCGAGTCGCCGAGGAACTCGAGGCGCTCGTTGTGGTCGGCGGAGAAGCTGCGGTGCGTGAGCGCGAGCTGCAGCAGCCGCGGGTCGGCGAACGTGTACTTCAGGCGCGACTGGAGCGCCGTGAGGCCGCCGTCCACCTTGCTTCCCTGGGCGTTCAGTTGGTCTCGCCCTTGTACTTGAGCACGAGGTAGGCGGGGCCGAACAGCGGGATCTCGCGCTCGTAGGAGAAGGCCACCACGACCTTGTCGTTGACCTTCTTGATGTCGAGGTCCTTGCCCGTGACCGACGTGAAGTCGTCGATGGCCTGGGCGCGGTCGAAGATGGCGCGGATCTCGGGCACGGTGCTGCCCTCCTTGGCCTTGTTGGCGGCCTTGTAGATCGCCTGGTACTCGATCAGCGTCGGGATGACCTGGGCGACGACGACGCCCACGCAGGCCAGCACGACGGCCACGAACACGAGACCGATGAACGAGATGCCGCGCTGGCGCGCCGCACTGTTCCGGATCGACCGAACAGCTCTCATACCCTCATACCCCTCGAACGATTTGCTGACTTATTGGAATGGACCGATGCGTCCCAGGTCGCCGAAGTTCATCCAGACGAAGAAGGCCCGGCCCACGATGTTCTTGTCCGGCACGAAGCCCCAGAAACGGGAGTCGGCCGAATTATCGCGGTTGTCGCCCATCATGAAATAGTTGCCGGCCGGCACCTTGCAGGTGACGCCCTCGACCGAGTAACGGCAGTTCTCGCGGAAGGGGAAGTCGCTGGCGCCGGGCACGAAGGCGGGGCCGGCGTCGTCGTTGAGGATCTTGTGCTGCTTGCCCGCGAGGTTCTCGTCGAACTGCTTGAGCAGGCGCATCGACTCGCCATCGAGGTAGTCGGGCGCGGCCTCCTTCGAAACCGGCTGGCCGTTGATCGTGAGCTTCTTGTTCAGGTAGGCCACCTCGTCGCCGGGAATGCCGACCACGCGCTTGATGTAGTCCTGGCTCGGCTTGGGCGGGTAGCGGAACACCACCACGTCGCCGCGCGCCAGCGGCGTGCCGTCGGTGATCTTGGTGTTGATCACCGGCAGCCGCAGGCCGTAGGTGAACTTGTTGACCAGGATCAGGTCGCCGGTGAGCAGCGTGGGCATCATCGAGCCCGAGGGAATCTTGAACGGCTCGTAGAGGAAGGAGCGCAGCAGGAACACGACCAGGATCACGGGAAACAGCCCGGCGGTCCAGTCGAGCCACCAGGGCTGCATCAGCAGCCGCTCGCTGGCCTTGGCATCGGCGGTGTCGACCTGCTTGATGCCCTGGCCGGCCAGCCGCGCATTGCGCTCGGCCAGCGAGCTCTCGAGCTCGGCGGCCGCGCGCTCGCGCCGCGGCAGGAAGTAGAAGCGCTCCGCCAGCCAATAGAGGCCGGTGACCACCGTGGCCAGGAACAACAGCAAGGCGAAGTTGCCCTCGATCGCTCCGAAGTACCAGGCGCCGATGTAGCCGGCGAATGCCGCGAGGATGAGGGAGGTGATGAATGCCATGTTGATCAGTCTTCGACTTGCAGGATCGCGAGGAAGGCCTCTTGCGGGACCTCGACCGAGCCGATCTGCTTCATTCTTTTCTTGCCCGCCTTCTGCTTCTCGAGCAGCTTCTTCTTGCGGGTGATGTCGCCGCCGTAGCACTTGGCCAGCACGTTCTTGCGCAGCGCCTTGATTGTCTCACGCGCAATGATGTTGACCCCGATGGCGGCCTGGATGGCCACGTCGAACATCTGGCGCGAGATGATCTCGCGCATCTTCGACACCACCGCGCGGCCGCGGTACTGCGACTGCGTGCGGTGCACGATGATCGAGAGCGCGTCGACCTTCTCGCCGTTGAGAAGGATGTCGACCTTGACCACGTCGGAGGCACGGTACTCCTTGAACTCGTAGTCCATGGAGGCATAGCCGCGGCTGACCGACTTCAGCTTGTCGAAGAAGTCGAGCACGATCTCGCCGAGCGGCATCTCGTAGGTCAGCATGACCTGGCGGCCGTGGTAGGCCATGTTCATCTGCACGCCGCGCTTCTGGT
>JAESFO010000021.1_pt1 | contig 54104 bp, 51 predicted proteins | sample 9269421 | NCBI WGS metagenome assembly JAESFO01 (sample SAMN14502839, study PRJNA617101) | algae metagenome | isolation source: Nostoc desertorum CM1-VF14 and co-occurring heterotrophs from rocky... | place: USA: Clark Mountains, San Bernardino, California | collected 2000-06-05 | reverse complement strand
GGCCCGTCGCTCGAAGAAATCTCGGACGAACTCGCGGGCAAGGTCGTCATCGCCAAGCTCAACATCGACGATCATCCCGACGCGCCGAGCAAATATGGCGTGCGCGGTATTCCGACGATGATCCTGTTCAAGAATGGCGAGATCGCCGACACCAAGGTCGGTGCGGCGCCGAAGAGCGCGCTCAAGGGCTGGCTCGAAGGCGCGCTGTAAGGCGTCGTGATTGCGCTGACTTTCGCGCTTGGGTTGCCGCTTGCTTTCGCCGCGGCAAGCGATGGCACGGACAGATGTTTCGACCGTTCGATATCCAACGGTCACCCCGTAATGATCTATCGCGGTGACCGGAAATGCCATGATTTCAGTGCCTCGACGACCGTGTCCGGTCTATGGGTCGACGAATTCGAAGGGCAGCGCCTGATCCCTCAAGGGCGGACTTTGGAGGATGCGGAGCGTGTGCGGCGCGATGTGCGTTCACGTCGTATCTGGTTTTCGACGGACGATGAAACGCGATGGGACGCCCCTGCACCCAAGCGCGGCGAGGGCGGAAGCCAGATCTACCGGATACGCGTGACGGGGCGCTATGCGCTCAAAGCCGATCCGGCGGCACCCGGCGGCTTCGGACATTTTGGTGCTAGCGACGGGCTGTTCCTTGCCGACCGTGTCGTATCGGTCGAGCGTCTCGGGGCTGCTGGCCGCTAGCTCCGGTAATCGGCGTTGATGCTGATGTAGCCGTGGGTGAGGTCGCAGGTCCAGACGGTCGCGCGGCCTTCGCCGAGGCCGAGGTCGGCGCCGACGCGGATGTCCTGCCCAATGAGGTGCGCCGCGACGGGCGCCTCGTCATAACCGTCGACGGGCAGGCCGTCCTTCGCCACCCAATGGTCGCCGAAGCGGATCGCGAGGCGGTCGCGGTCGGCGGGTTCGCCTGCCTTGCCCACCGCCATCACGACGCGGCCCCAGTTGGCATCCTCGCCCGCTATCGCGGTTTTCACGAGCGGCGAGTTGGCGATCGCGAGCGCGACGCGCTTCGCGCTGGCGTCGCTGGTCGCGCCGGTGACCTGGATTTCGATGAATTTCGACGCGCCTTCGCCGTCGCGGACGACCTGCTGCGCGAGGTCGAGGGCGACTTCTCGGATCGCCGCATAAAGCGCATCGGCGCCCGGATCGTCGCGGGTGGTGAGCGTGGCGTGGCCCGCCTGTCCGGTCGCGAAAAGCAATACGGTGTCGCTGGTCGAGGTGTCGCTGTCGACGGTGATGCTGTTGAACGTTCCACCGGTCGCCTCGCTCAGCATGTCCTGCAACAGCGCGGGCGCGACTGCGGCGTCGGTGAAGATATAGCCGAGCATCGTTGCCATGTCGGGGGCGATCATCCCCGATCCCTTGACGATGCCCGCGACATGGACGGTGGTGCCGCCGACCACCGCGCTGGCGGCGGAACCCTTGGCGAAGGTGTCGGTGGTGCCGATCGTTTCGGCGGCCGCCTCCCACGAGCAGGGTTCGGCGGTGAGCGCGGCCGCGACCCCGGCGCGCGCCTTGTCCTTGGGCAGCGGCACACCGATGACGCCGGTCGAGCTGACGAAGACTTCGCCTTGTTCGCAGCCGAGGTGGCCGGCGACCTGCGCCATGATCTGCTCGACCGCCTCGCGCCCGCGGTAGCCGGTGAAGGCGTTGCTGTTGCCCGCGTTGACGATCAGCGCGCGGCCCTTGCCGCCCTTTACCTGTTCGCGGCCGAGTTCGACTTCGGACGAGCAGCAGACATTGCGCGTGAAGACGCCGGCGACGGTCGTGCCGGGCGCGAGTTCGACATAGGTGAGGTCGCAGCGGTCCCAGGTCTTGTACTGCGCGCGCGCGACGCGGCGCGTCACCCCGGCGATGTCGGGGAGGGCCGGAAATGAGTCGGGGGCGAGCGGTGAGCGGGTGGTCATGCCGCCCGCTTAACCGCTACGCCCCCGACGTCAATCAGGCTTTGGATGCGATCAGGCGGGAATGCCGCTGATCGACTTCACTTCCATGAAATCCTTGAGCCCGAACACGCCGCCTTCGCGGCCGTTGCCCGACGCCTTGTAGCCGCCGAACGCCGCGCCGGGGCCGGGGCCCCATGCGTTGACCGCGACCATGCCGGCGCGCAGCTTCGGTGCGATTTCGGCTGCCTTGGCGGGGTCGCCCGAAACGACCGCCGACAGGCCATATTCGGTGTCGTTCGCGATATCGACGGCTTCGTCGAGGTCGCCATAGGCCATGATCGTTGCGACGGGGCCGAAGATTTCCTCGTTCGCGATGCGCATGTCGCGCGTAACGCCCGAGAAGACCGTCGGTTTGATGTAATAGCCGCGGTTGACGTTCGAGGGCAGGCCGGTGCCACCGGTCTCAAGCGTCGCGCCCTCGTCGATCGCCGACTGGATCAGGCCTTGGATCTTGTCGAACTGCGCCTTGTTGACGACGGGGCCGATATGGCCGCCCTCGGCCTGCGGGTCGCCGACCGACGTGCCGTCGAACATCGCCTTGATGACGCCGACCGCCTCGGCCTCGCGGTCCTTCTGGACGAGGATGCGCGTCGGCGCGATGCAGCTCTGCCCGGTGTTGACGAGCACGCCCTGCACCGTCGGGGGCAGCACCGCGGCGAAATCGGCGTCGGGCAGCACGATGTTCGGCGACTTGCCGCCGAGTTCCTGATGGACGCGCTTCACGGTGTCGGCTGCCGCCTTGGCGACGAGGATGCCGGCGCGGGTCGAGCCGGTGAAGCTCACCATTTCGATGCCGGGATGCGCGCTGATCGCGTTGCCGACGGTCGGGCCGTCGCCCTGCACGAGGTTGAACACGCCGGCGGGCACGCCCGCGGCCTCGAGGATTTCGGCGAAGATCACGGCGTTGCCGGGGCATTCTTCGGAGGGCTTCAACACCATCGTGTTGCCCGCGGCGAGCGCGGGGGCGACCTTGAGTGCGATCTGGTTGAGCGGCCAGTTCCACGGCGTGATCATGCCGACGACGCCGATCGGTTCATAGGCGATCAGGCCCGCGGCATATTTTTCGGTGAAGCTGAAATCCTTGAGCGCGGCGATGGTGCCGAGGAAGCCGCCGATCCCGGCGCCGACCTGCGCGGTGCCCGCGAAGCTGACGGGGGCGCCCATTTCGCTCGCCATCGACTTGGCGAGGTCGGGCGCGCGCTTCTTATATTCCTCGACGATGCGATTGAGCAGGTCGAGGCGTTCTTCGCGCGTGGTTTGCGAGAAGGTCTTGAAGGCTTCCTTCGCCGCCGCGACGGCATCGTCGACGTCGGCTGCGGTGCCGAGCACGACGGTCGATGCGGCTTCTTCGGTCGCGGGGTTGATCACGTCGTGGAGCTTGCCGCCCTTGCTGTCGACCCAGCGGCCGCCGATGTAATTCTGCTTGAGGTGCGTTTCGGTGCTCATCATTCTTCTCCCATCGGCGGTCAATTCCGTCTCGGATTGCTACCTAATCACTGTGCCTGATGAATCAAGCGCGGCCAACTGTGAAAACTGGCGGGTCAGCGCTTTTCAGCAGCCAGGCGTGACATCAATATGGCGGCGCGCGTCGCCTGACGCGAAATGCTCGGGATGTCGACGGCTTCGCCCGGTGCGTGGTCGCCGGTGCTGTACGGCCCGAGTCCCGCGAGTCCGTCGACGTCGGCGGCGACGAAGCTGATGTCGCCGGCGCCGCGCTTCAGCGGATCGAGCGGTGCCATTTCGGCGAGCCCGAGGTCGCGGTTCACGCCGTTGAGCTTCGCGAGCAGCGCGCGGTTGCCGTCGGTCGGCGCCATCGACGGATAGCCGCCGGGGTCGAAGGCGATCTTCGCGTCGGTTCCGGGGGCGTGCGCGGCGACGATCGCCGCCATCTTCGCCTTCACCCGCTCGATCTGTTCGGGCGACAGCGCGCGGAGGTCGCCGCGCGCGATCGCGATCGGGGCGATGATGTTGGTCTTGCCGTTTACCGTGGCGCGGATGCCGCCGGCGTCGAGCTCGGCCTGTTGCCCGCCCGCGATCAGCCCGACGTTGAAGGTCAGGTTGGGTTCGGGCAGTTCGGTGCGGAAGCGGTGGATGATGCGCGTCAGTTCATAGATCGCGCCGTCGCCCGCCGCGGCGCTGAAAATGCCCGAGCTGTGTGCGCTCTTGCCCGTCGCGGTCACGGTCCAGCTGTCCGACGAGCGCCGCGCGACCGAACCCATGTCGGCGCCGTTATCGCGAACCAGCCCCTCGAAATCGAGCGCGACGTCGCTGCGCTTGCCCGCGGCGATCAGGTCGGCGCGCGCTTTCTCGATCGGCGTGCCCGAATCTTCCTCGTCGCCGGTCATGTGGATTTCGATATTGGCGTCTTTCAGCGTGCCCGCCGCCTTCATAGCGCGCAGCGCCGCGACGATGACAACCATGCCGCCCTTGTCGTCCCCCGCGCCGGGGCCTTCGCCCATATCGCCCTTCCGGACGAATGTCTGGAACGGGGAGTCGGGTTCGAACACCGTGTCGAGATGCGCGATGAGGAGCAGGCGCTTGCCATCGGGCTTGCCCGTGTGCGTTGCGATCAGGTGGCCAGCGCGGCCGGTGTCGCGCATATCTTTCCATTCGACCTTGAAGCCAAGCGGTTCGAGTTCGGCGCGCATCATCGCCCCGACCTTTTCGACGCCTTCCAGATTCTGCGATCCGCTGTTCTGGTTGACGAGCTTTTCGAGCAGCGCGAGGCTGCGCGCCTGTTCGGCCGTGACCGTCTTCGCCATGCCGCTTTCGGCTTTGGACAGCTTGGCCGCCGCGGCGGGCGCGAGCGCGAGATGAAGGGCGACGAGGGCGACAAAAGGCAGTGATTTCATGGGGAGACTCCTCTGGACATCGCCCTTGTGGCGTCTCGTTTGTCGCGCTGCAAGCAGTCAGCCGGGGCGCACCATGAAGATGTCGCCGGCGAGGCTGACGAGGAAGAGGTTGCCCACGCTGTCCTCGCCGAACGAGGCGATCGAACGGAGCGTCCCGGCATCGGGCGTGAAATCCTCGTTCCGAAGCGCGAAGCGCGAGGAATCGAGCGTCTTGCCGTCGGCGAGGCTGGCGAAAGGCACCGACCAGATGTTGTTCGATATGAAGTCGGCGAAGACATAATGACCCCGCAAAGCCGTCACCGGGCCGCGATAGACATAACCGCCGGTGATTGAATTGCCCTGCCGCGGGCCGCTGCCATGCCGATATTCGGCAACGGGATTGAAGCTTTCTTCGACCGGTCCGCTCGACCGGTAAAGCTGCGTTCCCTCCTGGTCGGGCCAGCCGAAATATTTGCCGGGCCGCGTCGTCGTGATCATGTCGATTTCCTCGACTGCATCCTGGCCGACGTCGCCGATGAGCAAGGTGTTCTCGTGGAAAGAGGCACGGAAGGGATTGCGAAGGCCGAACGCATAAACATAAGGGTCAAAGAATCTGAAGGAGTTGCCGCCGGCCGGGGTGTAGACGCTGCCGCTCGCATCCACCGAGAAGCGCAATATCTTGCCGCTTCGAGACAGTGTTTGCCGCGCGTCGGTCGGGTCGCCGCCGTCGCCGGTGGTGACATAAACCATGCCATCGGGACCGAAGCCGATCCAGCCGCCACAATGAATGCTGGTCGGACGGCTGATGGTCATGACCGTGTCATAGACCGTCGACGAATCGGGCCGGCCGAGCGTGTAGCGGCGCACCTGCGTCCTGCCATCAGACCCCGACGCGAGCACGAACAGCCGCTGCGACGTGGCATGATCGGGGTACGCCGCCAGCCCGAGCAAGCCGCTTTCGCCGACGGTCGAAATGTCGGTGATGTTGAGCACGAGCGTCCGGCTGCCGCTCGCGGGGTCGAAGCGGTACACCTTGCCGCCCTTTTCGACGACATAGACGCGGCTGTCGCCAGGAATCGGTGCGACGTAGAGCGGCTGGTCGAAACCGGTGCCGACGCGCACGACCGATATGCCGTCGCGGGTGTCGGTGACGGTGATGTTGACCGCCTGCGTTGCGACGGCCTTTCCGTCGGTCACCCGCAACTGGACGGCATAGACATTGTCGCCATTCGCATCGCCGGGCGCGTCATAGTCGGGCGCGGTGTTGAAGCGCAGCGCACCCGTCGTCGTGATCGAAAACAACGCCGCATCGGCGCCGCCGTCGATGGCAAAGGTCAGCGGGTCGCCGTCGGGATCGGTGGCCGTCGCCTGATAGGCGGCGGCCGTATTTTCAGCGATGCTCGCGGTCTGGAGTGAGGTGAAGACCGGAGGGGTGTTGGCCGCGGGCGGCGTGCCCCCGCCGCCGTTGCCATCGCCGCCGCCGCATCCGCTCAGCAGCAGGGAGCCGATGAGAAAGGCGCGCATCCGCATGATCGAAAACCCCTTTTTTGCGCTTGTCGTTCGCGCGAAGGTGCCACTTGCGGATAAAGGAGGCAAGTAAGTACCCCCGCGACGACGGCATCTCTCAGCGGGGTTCTTTCACCTCTTCGAAATCGTCGAGCTTGTCGAGCGCGTCGCGGGCGACTTTCTGGAGCGCGAAGCGGTTGACCGCGAGCCCCTTCGCGTCGTCGCCGGAGAGCTCGTCGATGGTGAAGGCGACGCGGGTGCGATCGGGCGCCAGTTCCTCGAAGGTGAATTTCAGCCCGGTGGCGAGCGCGCCGTCGTCGACGCTGTAGATCAGATGCGCCTCACGCGGGATTTCCATCGCAACGGCCACCTTGACCTTATAGGCATCGGGCCGTTCCTTGGGAACCAGCTGCGCAAATCCGGGTTCGCCCTTTTCTGCCACGAGTTCGTAGAGCCGCGTCGAGCCGCCGTTGGTGACGAGCGGCAGGCCGGCAAAGGCGCTGCCGTCGCCGAACATCTTTGCGAACACCTGCTCGCGCGGCGCAGCGACGGTCCGCGTCTGATTGGCCAGTTCGGCAACCTTCCCGCAGCCGGTGACAAGCAGGAACGCCATGACCGGAAACACCATACGCAACATCGAAAATCCCCCCGGAAAGAGGGGTTTCTCATAGCGCACGCGTCTTACCAAAGCGTAATCGCGGATGTCCCGACCCGGCATGTGTAAAGAGTGTTTGACACTTCAGCATTGCTTCTGTAAAGAGTTCTTTACAGGCAGGGAGCGGGCGTTGGAAAATCGGGTTCGCGAATATCGGGAAGGGGCGGGCTGGAGCCAGGGCGAACTGGCCCGGCGCCTCGGTGTATCGCGCCAGACGATCAACGCGGTCGAAACCGACAAATATGACCCGAGCCTGCCGCTTGCGCTGCGCATGGCCCGCCTGTTCGGGCTCGAAGTGCGCGAATTGTTCGTCGACCATTGGACGCCGGAGATCGAAGAATGAACAGCATGACCGAGGATAAGCCAGCGAAGTGGAAGCGCACGGGAATGCAGATGCTCGTCGGCGCGCTTGTCGGCGGCGGCGTGATGGCGGCGGTGCTCGCGGTCGCGGGATCGGACCTGCTTGACGCAATGGGCCCCTCGCGCGTCGCGCTGGGTGCCGTCGGCCTCGTCTATGCGATGATGGCGGCGCTCGTCGGCTTCGGCCTGGCGGCGCCGCGGGCAGGGGCGAAGCTGCTCAACGTCGCCGATGCCGAAGAATTGCGCGAGGAGCGGCGCGGTATGATGCGATCGACCGTCACGATGGCGGCGCTCGGCGTGGCGCTCGTCCTGCTGGCCTTGGCGCGCGGTCCGGGTTTCGCCGCGGGCGTTGTCCCGGCGGGTGTCGCCATGGGCGTCTTGCTGATTGTCTTCGTCGCCGGCGTGGTCGCGTCGTGGCGCTGGCGGAACGACTTCGACGAACTCAACCACCAGCTGGGTCTCGAAGGATGCTTCTGGGCCTTTTGCCTCAGCTGGGTGTTGCTCACCCTGTGGGGCGCCGCCGATTTCCTCGGCTGGGGCGCGGTGCTGACCCCGATCGACGTCGTCACGACATTGTCGGCGATGATGCTGCTCGGCGCGTTTGTCGCGATCGGGCGGCGCGGGATGATGACGCGCTGATGTGAAAAAGGGCGCCCGGTTCCCCCGAACCGGACGCCCTTTCCCTTGGCAACGCCGATCCTGCGGATCAGGCGCTGTAGTACATGTCGAATTCGACCGGGCTCGGGGTCTGCTCGAAGCGATAGACCTCGTCCCACTTCAGCTCGACATAGGCTTCGATCTGGTCCTTCGAGAAGACGTCGCCCTTCAGGAGGAAGTCGTGGTCGGCGAGCAGGCTGTCGAGCGCTTCGCGCAAGCTGCCGCACACGGTCGGGACTTCGCTCAGTTCCTCGGGCGGCAGGTCGTACAGATTCTTGTCCATCGCGTCGCCGGGGTGGATCTTGTTCTGGATGCCGTCGAGGCCCGCCATCAGCAGCGCCGAATAGCAGAGATAGGGGTTGGCCATCGCGTCGGGGAAACGGAACTCGACGCGCTTCGACTTGGCGCCAGCACCGTACGGGATGCGGCACGAGGCCGAACGGTTGCGCGACGAGTAGGCGAGCAGCACCGGCGCCTCGAAGCCCGGGACGAGGCGCTTGTAGCTGTTCGTCGTCGGGTTGGTGAAGGCGTTGAGTGCCTTGGCATGCTTCACGACACCGCCGATGAAATAGAGGCACATGTCGGAAAGGCCGGCATAGCCGTTGCCTGCGAAGAGCGGCTTGCCCTTTTCCCAGATCGAGATGTGGGTGTGCATGCCGCTGCCGTTGTCGTCCTTGATCGGCTTCGGCATGAAGGTCGCGGTCTTGCCATAGGCATGCGCGACCTGGTGCACGACGTACTTGTAGATCTGCATGCGGTCGGCGGTTTCGGTGAGCGTGCCGAAGGTCAGGCCAAGCTCGTGCTGCGCGGCGGCGACTTCATGGTGATGCTTGTCGCAGGGCAGGCCCATTTCGAGCATCGTCGAGACCATCTCGGCGCGGATATCGACGGCGCTGTCGACCGGTGCGACAGGGAAATAACCGCCCTTGGCGCGCGGACGGTGCGCGAGGTTGCCGCCTTCATAGCTGCGGCCGGTGTTCGTCGGCAGCTCGATATCGTCGATCTCGAAGCCCGACTTGTTGTAGCCGGTTTCGAAGCGGACGTCGTCGAACATGAAAAATTCGGCTTCGGGGCCGACATAGACGGTGTCGCCGATGCCGGTCGAGGCGACATAGGCTTCGGCGCGCTTCGCGGTGGTGCGCGGGTCGCGGGCATAGCCTTCGCCGGTCGACGGCTCGACGATGTCGCAGAAGATCACGAGCATCGGGGTCGCCGAGAAGGGATCGTCATAGACCGCGTCGAGGTCGGGCTTGAGGATCATGTCGCTCTCGTTGATCGCCTTCCAGCCTTCGATCGACGAACCGTCGAACATCAGGCCGTCTTCGAGTTCGTCCTCGCCGAGGATCGAGGCGACCATGGTCAGGTGCTGCCACTTGCCCTTGGGGTCGGTGAAGCGCAGGTCGACCCACTCGATGTCGTTTTCCTTGATCCGCGCGATGATATCCTTGGGCTTCGTAGCCATCGTCTATGCTTCCTTCTTGCGAAATGGTCCGGCGTGCCGGGGTGTGTTGGGGTTCCAAAAAGTGCGAGAGATTAAAGCGCGTCCTCGTTGCGTTCGCCGGTGCGAATGCGGAGCGCGGTTTCGACCGGAATGACAAAGATCTTGCCGTCGCCGATGCGGCCGGTCTGCGCGGCGGCGGCGATCGCCTCCACGACGCGTTCGGCCATCGAATCCTCGACGATGACTTCGAGCTTCACCTTGGGCAGGAAGTCGACGACATATTCGGCGCCGCGATAGAGTTCGGTATGACCCTTCTGGCGGCCGAAACCCTTGGCTTCGGTGACGGTGATCCCGCTGACACCCACTTCGTGCAGCGCTTCCTTCACTTCGTCGAGCTTGAACGGCTTGATGATCGCCTCAATCTTCTTCACGCTTCTTGTCCCCCTTTGGGCTGGCCGCCGCCCCTTGCGCATCGAGCCGGATCAGCTGGGCTGGCCCGGTTCGCCGTCGAGTCGGTGCGGTGTCCCGCCATCTTGCACCAATCAAAAGCCGTGCCAATTGGCGAATCGCGGGGTTTTGGTAAGAAATTTGAAACGAAATGAAGCCGCTGCCCAAGGGGTGGGCAACGGCTTCATTTGGATGCCTAAATTATAGGCAGTCAGCGTCCCATCGGCGCCGAAGCATCGGGAAGGTTCGCCTTCGTCCAGTTCGACCGCTCGATGACATAGGCACGAATCGCCTCGACATCGGCGGGTGTCAGCACCCTCGCGAAGCTCACCATGCCGCGGTCCTTCAGCGCCCCGTCGATGATCACCGACTTCCACGCATCGGCATTGGCGAGCGTGCCCGAGACGCGAAGATCGGGGGTGAAGCCGTTGCCGATCGCGCTGTCGCCGTGACAGACGATGCAATAGCGCCCGAAATGCGCCTTGCCCGCGGCGACCTGCGCCGGGGTGCCGATCATTGCGGGCGGGTTCCACGCGAGTGCGGTCGATGCGGGCGGCGCGGGAAGCTTCACCGTGCCGCCGACCTTCATCACGACGAGACGCGGGATATTGGGCACCTTGCGCGTCACGCCGCCGGCGACCCCGGCGACGAGCGGGAAGGCGCCGCCCTTGCTCGTCTGGAAAGCGACATATTGCACCCCGCCGACGCGGAAGGTCGACGGCGCGCTGACGATCCCCGACTGCATGTCGAGGTCGAGCAACTGCTTGCCAGTGTCGGCGGCATAGGCGCGGAAGCGGCCCGTGCTCGTCCCCTGGAAGACAAGATTGCCCGCCGTCGTCATCGTGCCGCCGTTCCACGCGGCGGGATGGTCGACGCTCCATGCGACCTTGCCGGTGCGCGGATCGAAGGCGACGAGGCGGCCCGTCGTGGCGGCAACCGCCGCCTTGAACGCGGCCTTGTCGTCGGGGAGCAGCGTCTTGTTGAGCGAGGTGCCGACGTTGAACCCCAGCACCTTCCTTTTGTCGAGTTCGTCCATGTCGGCGAGATAGCCCTGCGGGATCTGCTGCGCGGGGATATAGACGAGGCCGGTTGCGGGGTTATAGCTCATCGGGTGCCAGTTGTGCGCGCCGAGCGCGCCGGGGATCGCGATGAAGGGCTTGCCCGTCTTGTAGAAGCGCGCCTCGGGATTTTCGATCGGGCGGCCGGTGGCGAGGTCGTAGCCGCTCGCCCAGTTGATCCCGTCGACGAAAGGTTTTGCATCGATCAGCTTGCCGTTGGCGCGATCGATCGTGAAAAAGAAGCCGTTCTTCGGCGCATGGTACAGCACCTTGGTCGGCTTGCCGTTCACCGCCTGCTCGGCGAGGATGATCGGCTGGGTTGCGGTGTAATCCCACGTCTCGGCCGGGGTTTCCTGATAGTGCCATTTATATTTGCCGGTTGTGGCATCCAGAGCCACGACCGACGAGAGGAACCAGTTATCGCCCTCGCCGTTCGAGCGCGTGCCATGGTTCCACGGGTTGCCGTTTCCGACACCGAGATAGATCTGGTCGAGATCCTTGTCGTAGACGATCGCGTCCCACACGGTGCCGCCGCCGCCCGAGGTCTGCCATTCGCCCTTGTCGGACCAGGTCGCATTGGCCTTCGACGCGAAGATGTCGTCGCTGGCCGCGCCGTCCTTTTCCTTCTTCGGGTTGGGGGCGGTGTAGAAGCGCCAGCGTTCCTTGCCGGTGTCGGCGTCATAGGCGGTGACATAACCGCGCACCCCGAATTCGGCGCCGCCGTTGCCGATCAGCACCATATCCTTCACGACGCGCGGCGCGCCGGTGATCGTATAAGGCTTCGACGTGTCGAAGGTCTGCGTCGACCAAAGCTCCTTGCCCGTCTTCTTGTCGAGCGCGATCAGGCGGCCGTCGAGCGCGCCGACGAAGACCTTGTCGCCCCAGACGGCGACGCCGCGGTTGACGACGTCGCAGCAGGCGCTGACGGCACGTTCGCCGGGAACCTTGGGATCGAATTTCCATAGCGGCTTGCCGGTCGCGGCGTCCCATGCGCTGACCTTCGACCAGGCGTGCGTTACATACATCACGCCGTCGACGACGACCGGCGTCGCTTCCTGCCCGCGCGCATCGTCGAGGTCGGCGGTCCACGCGATGCCGAGGGTGCCCACATTCTTGTCGTTGATGTCGGTGAGCGGGCTGAACCGCTGTTCGTCATAGCTGTAGCCGATGGCGCCCCAATTATCGCCATTGCCGCCGGTCTTGAGCAGGGTCTCGCTGGCCTTCTCTGCATCGTCGAGCGACCCGCCGCCCGAGATGCTGTCATTCTTCGATGCGTTGCATGAAGCCATTGCCAGTGCCGCGCAGCCCAGCAGCGCAGCCGTAAAGACCCGTTTCGCCATCCCTTGCTCTCCCGTTCGACGCCTATCGTTGACGTTAACGTCAAGACTGCGCCCGAAGGCGCAAGGGTGCAAGCGGGAAAATGGGGGGCTGGCTTACAGCCAGGGCGGCGCGTTCAGGCCCTTGGGGCTGGCGGTGAAAATCTCGCAGCCGGTTTCGGTGATCCCGATGCTGTGCTCGAACTGCGCCGAGAGCGAGCGGTCGCGGGTGACCGCAGTCCAGCCGTCGGCGAGCATCTTCACCGCATATTTGCCGGTGTTGATCATCGGCTCGATCGTGAAGAACATGCCGGGGCGAAGTTCGGGACCGGTGCCGGGGCGGCCGGCGTGGACGACTTCGGGTGCGTCGTGGAACATCTGTCCGAGGCCGTGGCCGCAGAAATCGCGGACGACCGAATAACGATGGCGCTCGGCGTGCGTCTGGATCGCGTGCGCGACGTCGCCCATGCGGTTGCCGGGCTTCGCCTGCTCGATGCCGAGCATCAGGCTTTCATAGGTCACTTCGACGAGGCGCTTCGCCTTGATCGGCACGTCGCCGACCAGATACATGCGGCTGGTGTCGCCGTGCCAGCCGTCGACGATGCTGGTGACGTCGATATTGACGATATCGCCCTCGCGCACCGGCTTGTCGTCGGGAATCCCATGACAAACGACATGGTTGATGCTGGTGCAGCAGCTGTGCGTGAAACCGCGATAGCCCAATGTCGCCGGGATGCCGCCGCCGTCGAGCATCATCGTGCGGACGAGGTCGTCGATCTGCGCGGTCGTCACGCCCGGCTGGACGAAGGGAACGAGCGCGTCGAGGATCTCGGCCGACAGCCGACCCGCCTTGCGCATCCCGGCAAAGCCCGCCTCGTCGTGCAGCTTGATCGTGCCGTCGCGCACGGGAGTGGGGCTCGCCGCATCGCCGGCGGTTACGGAGACATAGTCGTACATGAGGGTGATATAGTCGCTGGGGCCTCAAAAAGCGAGGGGCGGCACCATGGCCGCCCCTTCGCCTTTATTCCGCGGCCTTGTCCAGCTTCGGCTTCGCCTTGCCCTTGCCCGCCTTTGGCGCGGCGGGGGTGATTTCGAAGGTGAGCGGGTTGCCAACCTTGGCATCCTCGCCGGTCTTCATCTTCACCTTGACCTCGCCGCCATGGACCAGCTTGCCGAAGAGCAACTCCTCGGCGAGCGGCTGCTTGATCTTTTCCTGGATCAGGCGGCCCATCGGACGCGCGCCATAGAGCTTGTCATAACCCTTGCCGGTCAGCCATTCGCGTGCCGCATCGTCGAGCTGGATGTGGACGTTGCGGTCCGCCAGCTGAAGCTCGAGCTGCAGGATGAACTTGTCGACGACGCGTGCGACGACTTCGGGCGGCAGGTAGCCGAACGGCACGATCGCATCGAGGCGGTTGCGGAATTCGGGGGTGAAGAGATTCTTCACCGCTTCCTCCTGCACATCCTCGCGCGTGAACGCACCGAAGCCGATGCCCTCGCGCGCCATGTCGCTGGCGCCCGCATTGGTCGTCATGATCAGGATGACGTTGCGGAAGTCGACCGTCTTGCCGTGATGATCGGTCAGGCGGCCATGATCCATCACCTGCAACAAGATGTTGAACAGGTCGGGATGCGCCTTTTCGATCTCGTCGAGCAGCAGCACGCAGTGCGGGTTCTGGTCGATCGCATCGGTGAGCAGGCCGCCCTGATCGTAGCCGACATAGCCCGGGGGCGCACCGATCAGCCGGCTGACCGAATGGCGTTCCATATATTCGGACATGTCGAAGCGCTGGAGCGGGATGCCCATGATCGACGCAAGCTGCTTCGCGACCTCGGTCTTGCCGACGCCGGTGGGGCCCGAGAAGAGATAGTTGCCGATCGGCTTTTCGGGATCGCGCAGCCCCGCACGGCTCAGCTTGATCGCCGACGACAGCACCTCGATCGCGGTGTTCTGGCCGAAGACGACGCGCTTCAGGTCGGTTTCGAGGCTGGCGAGCGTCGCCTTGTCGTCGGTCGACACCGACTTGGGCGGAATGCGCGCCATCGTCGCGATCACGGCTTCGATCTCCTTGGCGGTGATCGTCTTCTTGCGCTTCGACGGGGCGACGAGCATCTGCATCGCGCCGACCTCGTCGATCACGTCGATCGCCTTGTCGGGCAATTTGCGGTCGTTGATGTAGCGCGCCGAGAGGTCGACCGCGGCGTTGATCGCGTCCTGCGTATAGCGCACCTGATGATGCGCCTCGAACGCGCTGCGCAGGCCCGCGAGAATCTTCTTGGTATCCTCGAGGCTCGGCTCGATCACGTCGATCTTCTGGAACCGGCGGAGCAGCGCGCGGTCCTTTTCGAAGTGATTGCGGAACTCCTTGTACGTCGTCGAACCGATGCAGCGGATCGCACCGCCCGACAGCGCCGGTTTCAGGAGGTTCGACGCATCCATCGCGCCGCCCGAGGTGGCGCCCGCGCCGATGACGGTGTGGATCTCGTCGATGAACAGGATCGCGTGCGGCAGCCCTTCGAGCTCGGTCACGACCTGTTTCAGCCGCTCCTCGAAATCGCCGCGATACCGCGTGCCCGCGAGCAGTGCGCCCATGTCGAGCGAATAGATCACCGCGGGCAGCAGCACCTCGGGCACGTCGCCCTCGATGATCTTGCGCGCGAGACCCTCGGCGATCGCGGTCTTGCCGACGCCCGGGTCGCCCACATACAGCGGGTTGTTCTTGCTGCGGCGGCAGAGGATCTGGATCGTGCGGTCGACCTCGGCGCTGCGGCCGATCAGCGGGTCGACCTTGCCGCCCTTCGCCTTTTCGTTGAGGTTGACGGTGAACTGGTCGAGCGCGGTTTCCTTCTTGTTCTTGCCGTCGGCCTTTTCCTTGGTCTCTTCCTTTTCCTCGGGCTCGGCCTGCGGCGAGGGCTTGCCGCCCTTGCCGACGCCGTGGCTCAAATAGGAGACCGCATCGAGGCGCGTCAGATCCTGCTGCTGCAGGAAATAGACGGCATAGCTTTCGCGTTCGGAGAAGAGCGCGACGAGGACGTTGGCGCCCGTCACCTCATCCTTGCCCGACGACTGGACGTGCAGGATCGCGCGCTGGACGACGCGCTGGAAGCCCGACGTCGGCGACGGATCGCTGTGCCCCTCGACCTTCAGGCTGTCGAGTTCGGTATCGAGATAATGGACAACCGCAGATTGCAGGTCGTCGAGCGCGACGCCGCAGGCGCGCATCACTTCGGCGGCATGATCGTCGTCGATCAGCGCGTAAAGCAGATGCTCGAGCGTCGCATATTCGTGGTGGCGCTCCGAAGCGGCCTTCAGAGCGTTATGGAGGGTCTTTTCGAGGCTTTCCGAAAAAGACGGCATGGTCATTCATCTCCTTGCGGGGACCAGGCCGGGGAGATGGCGGCCCCCTTAGAAATGCAACGTGGCGATGCCGCCGCCCCACCGCAAGGGAAAAGCGGTCGGCTTTGTGAAATTACGATGACGGAGTTGTATTATGGTTAATTGGGCGTTGATTCCTGCGCTACCTCTCGGAGTAGCTGATCGCCGCAGAGCCGTTGGTGTAATTTTCGATGATGATGAACCGGGCGATTTTTGCTCGCCCGCGAGCCGCGCCTTCAAATACATCACCCTTGGCGCCGTCTCTATCGCCGCCGGTAATCCTGACGAAACGGTTCTGCTTGACCATATCGCGGGCAATGCCGGCAATTTGTTCGTACCCGGCGCCAACATAATCCAGCGTACAGCGTTTTTCGGCCGGGTCGTATGAAACAGTCAGATTTCCTTTGCCGCCATCGCCTTTGAACCATAGGCCACGGCCTGGAACGAGTGGAGCGGTGGCTTCAAAGCCTAACTTCGAAAGCTCTTCGGCCGGTGGCGCCGCTTCGGTTCCGATCAGGCGGGGGCACAAATAGAAAGCGCCATTTACAGTTGTGTGAACCGGGGATTCCGGAGCTACCTGCGCATGTGCGGATGCAGGCAATAGAAACAACATCGGCACGTAGGCGAATAGCCGCCCGATCTGTGGAAATTCCATCTACCCCTCCCCGGAAAGACCTCGTTTCCTTGGGGCAATCTGAAAATGAATGATAGTTCAATAAAATCGTTCAAATGCGGCCGGCTGTTCCGACGTCAATTCTCGCCCGCCCGATCAACCATATCCATGAAATCGCGCGCCAGATCGCGCTCCCCTTCGTCCTCGAACGCGACATCGAGATCGGGCGCGACGCCGAGCATATACATCAGCGTCCAGAGCGCGAAGCGGCGGCCGGGGTTGGTTTCGAGGCCGAAGTCGACGCGCATGCGTTCGGTACCCGCGGCGTGCGCCTCTGGATGGATCGCCGCGATGTCGGCGGTGCCGAAATAGCGGCGGAGCTGGTCGTCGAAATCCATGCCGCCCTTTTGGCGCGTTCGCGCCGCTTGGCAAGATCGCGTGGCGAAATCGGGCGATCCGAAACCTCGCCCGGTTGTCTTTGGCCAAGCGCCCCGATAGGGCGGCCATCGTGAAGACCAGCATCGACATCGGGACCGACACCGCGGGGCAGGGTGTACGCATCGACGTGCAGGAACTGCTCGCGACGCGCCTGCTCGTGCAGGGCAATTCGGGGTCGGGCAAGTCGCACCTTCTGCGCCGCATTCTCGAAGAGAGTGCCGAACTGGTGCAGCAGATCGTGATCGATCCCGAGGGCGATTTCGTCACGCTCGCCGATGCCTATAGTCATGTCGTGATCAACGGCGGCGATTATAACGAGCGCGAGATCGCGGCGATGGGCGCGCGCATTCGCGAGCATCGCGCGTCGATCATCCTCAGCCTCGAATCGCTCGATATCGAGGCACAGATGACCTGTGCTGCGGCGTTCCTCAACGCGCTGTTCGATGCGCCGCGCGAGCATTGGTTTCCCGCGCTGGTCGTGGTCGACGAGGCGCAGATGTTCGCGCCGAGCGTCGCGGGCGACGTCGCCGACAATGTCCGCCGCGCGAGCCTTGGCGCGATGACCAACCTGATGTGCCGCGGGCGCAAGCGTGGTCTCGCCGGCGCGATCGCGACGCAGCGGCTCGCGAAGCTCGCGAAGAATGTCGCCGCCGAGGCGAGCAATTTCCTGATGGGGCGCACCTTCCTCGATATCGACATGGCGCGCGCCGCCGACCTGCTCGGCATGGAGCGGCGGCAGGCCGAGACGATCCGCGATTTGGAGCGCGGGCATTTCCTCGGGCTCGGCCCCGCAATCTCGCGGCGGCCGATCGCGGTGCGCATCGGGTCGACGCAGACCTCGACGCGGCTGGGCACGCACGGGCTGATGCCGCTGCCGTCGGCGGGGGGCGAGGATATGCGTTCGATGCTCTTCACCGAATTGGAAGCGCCGGCCCAACCCCGCTTCTTTGCGCCCGAACCCGAACCGGTCGCGGCGAGCGAAGTGCTGGAGCGGATCGCCGCGAGCGAGCCGCTGCATGAGGATGCCGATGCGCCGCCGGTGCTCGATATCCTCGAAGCGGTCGAGGAAGCCGAACAGAGCGACGCGGTGGTGATCGAGACGCTGCAGGAAATGCTTTCCGACCCCGACTGCGCCTTCCAGCCCGAATCCTTCCTCTATCAGGATTTTTCGGTGCGCTGCCGGATGCAGAAATTGAAGAAGGTGCCGCTCGACCTCGCCGCCTTCCGCCGCCGTTTCGCGCTCGCCAAGGGCGGCGTGTTCGATCCCTCCGAACCGCGCTGGCGCGAGATGCTCGCCGTCGCCGACCGGCTGCCGCATGACATGTTCGCGCCCTTTCTGCAGATCGCGCGCGCCGCGATGGACGGCGAACCCTGCCCCGACGATGAAATCCTCGGCCGCGCCTATGGCAGCCGCTCGCCGGGCCGCATCCGTCGCCTCGTCGAATATATGGAAAAGCAGGGCGTGATCGTCGTGCGCGCCGATTTCGGCGGTCGCCGCTCGATCGGCATTCCCGAACTCGGGCTCAGCACCGAGGCCGAATAGGGGCGCCCCGTCGCGATTTAGAGGCGGCCGGGCAAGTTAATCGCGAATTAGGCACCTAAAATCTTGGGACCGTGCGCGGATCGGCGCAATCCTGCCCACAGGTTCGCACCTAAAACAGCGGATGCCAGCTCTCCTTGGTGGGTGGATCGTCCCAACCCCAGACCATAATAGACAGGAGAGACTGCCATGCCTCGTCACGGCGTATATCCGCGCGACATCGTTCCGCCGCGCTCCAAATATTCCGACGCCGGCCGCTTTGGCCGCATGTTCGGCGAATTGCCGCCCTTTGCCGCCGACACCCCCGATGTCCGCGCCGCGCTGATGGAGATCGGCAAGGCCGGGGGCATCATGGATGCCAAGGACAATCTGACCAAGACCCCCGCCGAGCTGATCACCAATCCGGCGCTGTCGGCGAAGAACAGCGACAATCCGACATTGACCGCGGGATTCACCTTTCTCGGCCAGTTCCTCGACCATGACATGACCTTCGACCCGACCTCGAGCCTCGAACGGCAGGTCGATCCTGAGCAGATCGCCAATTTCCGCACCCCCAGCCTCGGCCTCGACAATGTCTATGGCGCGGGCCCCGGAGGCAGTCCGCATCTCTATGACACCGGAGGCGGCAAGGGCGGCAAGTTCCTGCTCGAGGCGACCGGCACCGCGAACAAGTTCGACGTGCCGCGCAACAGCCAGAAAGTTGCGCTGATCGGCGACCCGCGCGATGACGAGAACCTCATCATCAGCCAGCTTCAGGTCGCTTTCCTGAAGTTCCACAATGAGGTCGTCGAATATGTGAAGACGAAGATCAAGCTGACCGGATCGGACGAGATTTTCGCCGAGGCGCAGCGTATCGTGCGCTGGCATTACCAGTGGATCATCGTCCACGAATTCCTGCGCAAGACGTGCGGCGACGCGGTGGTCGACGATGTGCTGACGAACGGCCGCAAATATTACAGCTGGCACAACGAACCCTATATCCCGGTCGAATTTTCGGTCGCCGCCTATCGTTTCGGGCACAGCCAGGTGCGGCCGTCATACCGCGCCAATTTCACCGGAAACGGCGGCAATCCCTTCTTCGCGATGATCTTTACCCCGACGCCGTCGGACCCGAACGATCCCGACGATTTGTCGGGCGGCTGCCGCGCGCCGCGGCGCTTCATCGACTGGCCGACCTTCTTCGATTTCAGCGACGGCAATGTGAAGCCGAACAAGAAGATCGACACGACCTTGTCGACCTCGCTGTTCCGCCTGCCGGGGTCGGTCGTGCCGAACCCCGATCCCAAGTCGAACCCCGCGTCGCTGGCGCAGCGCAACCTGCTCCGCCACCTGACCTTTTCGCTGCCGTCGGGGCAGCGCGTCGCGCGCGCGATGAAGTTGCCCGAATTGTCGAAAGGCGACCTTTCCGACCTCAAGCCGCACGGCTTCGACGACCGCACGCCGCTGTGGTTCTATATCCTGCGCGAGGCGCAGGTGACGCAGAATGGCGAGCGGCTGGGACCCGTCGGGGCGCGGATCGTGACCGAGGTGTTCCTCGGCCTGCTGCAGGGCGACAAGGGGTCGTACCTCGCGCAGGATCCCGAGTGGCAGCCTTTCCTGCCGACGGTCGATGCGTCGAAGAAGGGCGATGACTTCCGGATGATCGACCTGCTCCGTTACGCCGAGGTCGCCTAGGAGCAAAAAAGGGGGGCGAAGGCGCCGGCGCTTCCTCATGGGGGCGTCGGCGACCTTGGCGCGCAATTCATCCCTTCCTGAACAGCGCCTCGGCTGCGGCCTTCTGGCTCGTTGCGGCGCTGCGGTGCGCCTTGATGCGCGCAATCTCGCCTTCCAGCGCCGCGATGCGCTCGTCGAGTTCGTCGACCGACAGCGGATCGAGCGGCTGTCTGGTCAGCGCGGCGAGCGTGTCGTCGCGGCGGCGGGGAAGGTCGTCATCGTCCATGGCGCATCCTCTCTCTCGCTGGTCCCTCGGCCGAAAAGGCGCGCGACTGTTGACCCGCGCCGCCCGACTGTCAATAATGCGCCCCGAGGGATGTGGGACCTTTTGAAAAGTGGGGGAATTTAGCGTGACCAGCTTGCCGTCGAGCATGACCGCCGTCGCCATCAATGCGCCGGGCGGTCCCGAGGTGCTGCAACCCGTCGAGCGACCGGTGCCGCAGCCCGGCCCGGACGAGGTGCTGATCCGCGTCGCCGCCGCGGGGGTGAACCGTCCCGACGTGCTGCAACGCATGGGCTACTACCCGCCGCCGCCGGGCGCTTCGGACCTGCCGGGGCTGGAGATTGCGGGGACGATCGTCGCGGTCGGTCCGGGGGGCGATCCCGAACATCTGGGGCAGGCGGTGTGCGCGCTCGTCGCGGGCGGCGGCTATGCCGAATATTGCGTCGCGCCGGCCGGAAGCTGCCTGCCGGTGCCGAAGGGCTTTTCGATGGAAGAGGCGGCGGCGCTGCCCGAAACCGTCTTCACCGTGTGGCATAACCTCTTCGAGCGCGGCTATGTGCGCGACGGCGAGACCGTGCTGGTCCATGGCGGCACCAGCGGCATCGGCACGACAGCGATCGGCCTTTGCAAGCTGTTCGACATCAAGATCATCGTTACGTGCGGCAGCGCCGATAAATGCGCCGCCGCGACTGCGCTCGGCGCCGACCTCGCGGTCGATTATTCGTCGGCGGATTATGTCGAGGCGGTCAAGGCCTTCACAGGCGGCAAGGGCGTCGACGTCGTGCTCGACATGGTCGGCGGCGATTATCTGCCGCGAAACCTTGCCTGTCTTGCCGAGGACGGGCGCCACGTCACCATCGCTTTCCAACGCGGCGCGAAGACCGAGATCGACATCGCCGACGTGATGCGCCGCCGCCTCACGCTGACCGGCTCGACCCTCCGCGCGCGCAGCGCGGAGTTCAAGGCGCTGCTCGCCGACGAGATTCACCGCACGCTGTGGCCGCGGCTGGGCGAGGGCGGGTGGAAGCCCGCGATGGACCAGAGCTTTCCCCTCGCCGACGCGAGCGCGGCGCACGCGCGGATGCAGGCGGGCGAGCATGTCGGGAAGATCGTGCTGACGGTGGGATGAGGTCGCCCGGCGGTTGACAAAGGCGGCGGCGGCCAGCACCGGCGACGGCGAACGCAGCGGCGTTCGTTTCCGGAAAGGTGGTTATGGCTGGTCGTTCGCTTTTTCTCGAAGACCTCGAAATCGGGCAGGTCTGGACCGGCGGTCCGATCGAGATGACCGAGGCGGACATCGTCCGCTTCGCGCGCGAATATGACCCGCAGCCGATGCACGTCGATGCCGAAGCGGCAGCGAAGGGGCGCTTCGGCGGCCTGATCGCGAGCGGCTGGCATGTCGCGTCGGTCGTGATGCGCGAATTCGTCGATGCGGCACCGTTCGGCGACACGCCGCTGCTCGGTCTCAAGGTCGACGATCTTCAGTGGCGGAGCGCGGTGCGCCCCGGCGACCGGCTGTCTATCCGGCGCGAAATCATCGATATCCGCCGGTCCGACAGCAAACCCGATCGCGGGGTGCTGACGATGCGGATGACCGTCACCAACCAGCGGGGCGAGGTTGCGATGTCCTTCGTCAACCTGATCCAGATACCGGCGAGGCCCGGCGACTGCGCGGGCTGAAACGGGAGGGGCCCATGACCGACCGGCCGATCCTTCACGAATATGCGGCCAGCGGCAATTGCTACAAGATCCGGCTGATCGCGGGGCTGCTCGATTGGTCGATCGAGCCGCGCACCGAGGTCGCACGTTGGCAGCGGCGCAAAAAGGCGGTAAAAGCTGCGTTGAGAGGGCAGCGCCATGTCGGACTCATCCAATTCGACGACCATTGCCATCACCGTTGCCGTCATCGGCCTTATCGGCACGCTCGGCGCCGCGCTGATCGGAAACTGGGGTGGCGAGGATAGCGGGGAGGGGGCTGGCCCACCTCCGCCGCCCGTGACGGTGCCGCATGCCCCGGCGATCGAGGTCAATTCGGCGACCGAAATGTGGGGTGAGGACACGAAGCTCCTCGACCTCGCTCCCGGTGCACGGCTGAGTCTGGACGCGCGGAACCTCTATTCGGCTTCGACCACCTTTCCTCCGGGCAGCTGTCTGGGGCCCGAATATGTGGCCTACACGTGGCAGGTACGCGACCCCTATCCGCAAGGCGGCGATCTTGAGATATTGCGGGCAATCCCACGCGCCGGTGGCCGGACCGAGCAGATTGCGATGGGCGCCAAGGGGCGCGGTACGATGCTGCCCTGCGACGAACATATCTTCAAGAACAATGGTTTGCAGTCGATGCGTGTCGAGGTGCGATACGCCAGCGCCATCGAACAATTGCCCGGCATTGCCGATACGGCGCCGGAAGCAACAACGATGCAGGAAGGGCAGGGGGAAGCCGCCGACGCGGCGCCCGAGCCGCTCGCCGGCGAGGTCGTCGACGAAGCGACTGCCGTTGCTGCTGACAAGGCGGCCCTTACGAACTGAGCCGCGATCGCCCGCGTCGCAGATCGTCCCCCGTTTGCCGGGAGTAACGCTTGCCCCTGCCGTAAATCCGGAATATAGCGGCTCCCAATGTCCGGCCGCCCCGCGAGGGGCGGCCCTTATTATTTCTGCCTGGAGACTTTCGTCATGGCCACTGCCGACGCCACCCCGTTGATGCCGCACGCGACCGCCGCCTGGCTGGTCGACAACACCGGCCTGACCTTTGCCCAGATCGCCGAATATTGCGGCATCCACATCCTCGAAGTGCAGGCGATCGCCGACGAGACCGCCGCGACCAAATATACCGGCCGCGACCCCGTCCGCGCGCACGAACTGTCGATGGAAGAGATCGAAAAGGGCCAGAAGGACCCGAACTACAAGCTCAAGATGAGCGTGCAGGCGCAGGACACGATTCGCCGCACCCGCGGCCCGCGCTACACCCCGGTCAGCAAGCGCCAGGACAAGCCCGACGGCATCGCGTGGATCCTCAAGAACCACCCCGAAGTGTCGGACGGCGCGATCGGCAAGCTGATCGGCACGACGCGCAACACGATCGGTGCGATCCGCGACCGCAGCCACTGGAACAGCGCGAACATCGTGCCCAAGGATCCGGTGACGCTCGGCCTGTGCTCGCAGCGCGAACTCGACGCGCTCGTCGCCAAGGCGGCGAAGAAGGCTGGTATCAAGGCGCCCGAGGACAGCCGCTTCGAAGGCGACCGCGAGGCGTTGCTCGAAGAGCTGCGCGCCGAGCGCACCGCGGCTGCTGAAGCGCGCGCCGCCGAAGAGGCCGAAGCCGACGGCGAAGCCTGACGTGTCGGGGGCGGACGAGGACAATATTCCGGCGGCCAGCGGCTCGCCGGACGCCTCGTTGACGCAGGACGACAGCTTTACCGCGACGAGCCATGCGGGGCTGACCTATCCGTGGGGCGAGGCGGCGCCGGGACCGGGCGAGACGATCCGCATCGCGAACGGCATCAGCTGGGCGCGCATCCCGATGCCAGGGTCGCTCGGCCATATCAACAGCTGGCTTCTGGACGACGGTGACGGCGTGGCGGTCGTCGATACCGGTATCTGTCTCACCATGTGTTCCGACGCGTGGAAGGCGCTCTATGCCGGCGCGCTGAAGGACCGGCGCATCACGCGCGTGATCGGCACCCACCTTCACCCTGACCATATCGGCCTCGCGGGCTGGATCGCGAAGAAGCAGGACGTGAAGCTGTGGATGACGCGCGGCGAGATGCTGACCGCGCGCGCGATTGTCGCCGATTCCGCCGATAGCGCGCCCGACGAGGTGCTCGTCCAATCGCGTGCCGCGGGCTGGGATGAGGCGGCGATCGAGGCCCAGCGCTCGCGCGGCTGGAACATGTTCCAGCGCATGATCTTCACGCTGCCGCGCTCCTATGTGCGGATCGAGGATGGCGAGACGCTCGACATGGGACCGCACCGGTGGCGCGTCGTTACCGGGTCGGGACACAGTCCCGAACATGCGTGCCTGTGGAACGAAAAAGAGGGCGTGCTGGTGTCGGGCGACCAGGTGCTCCCGCGGATCAGTTCGAACGTCTCGGTCAACATCACCGAACCCGATGCCGACCCGCTGGGCGAATGGCTCGCGTCGATCGACAAGCTGCTCGCCACCGTGCCCGCCGACGTCGTCACCTGTCCCGCGCATGGCGAGCCGTTCAAGGGGCTGCATGTGCGCCTGATGGCGCTGCGCGACGAGCACCGGATGCGGCTCTACAATCTCGCCGAGGCCGCCGCGAAGGCGCCGATGCGCGCGGTCGACAGCTTCCCGTTGCTCTTCAACCGCCCGATCGGCGAACATAATCAGGGGCTCGCGACGGGCGAGGCGCTCGCGCATCTGAAGCGGCTCGAAGTCGAAGGCCGGGTGCAGCGCGAGGATCGCGACGGGGTGTGGTGGTATCACGGCGTCGCCTGATGCGCGCGTTCGGTTTCCTGTTGGGCGTCGCAGTTCTGGCGGCGACGGTCCCGGCTTCGGCGAGCGAACCGGCGGCCACCGATCAGGCAAATGACGAAATCGTCGTCACCGCGCGCCGCTCGGGCGCGCCGATGTGGACGATCGAGACGCGCTCCGGCGTCGTCATCCTCGTCGGCGAGATCGCCGGCGTACCGAAGGCGACGCCGTGGCGCCCGGAGCGGCTCGAAGGTGCGACCGACCGCGCGCAGCGCGTCATCCTCGGCACCAAGGCGAAGGTGTCGCCGGGCGACATATTGCGGCTGATCTTCAAGGGCGGCGGGCTCACCAGATTGCCGAAGGGGCGCGTCGCCGGCGACTATCTGGACGCGGCGCAGATGAAGCGGCTCCACGCGCTCGAAACGCGTTTCGGGCAGGATTATGCGCGCGGGAATTTCCTGATGACCGCGTTCGACCTGCTCTCGAAACGGCTGTCGTTCAACAAGGACACGACCGACGACGCCTCCGACGTCGTGCGCAAGGCGGCGCGGCAGTCGAAAATCCCGACCCAGCCTGTCGGCGAAGTGCGCGGCGAGGATATGCTCGACAATCTGTTCGCCGCCGCGCCCGAAACGCATATCCCGTGCCTCGAAGCCGCGATGGCGGCGACGGAGGCGGAGGGCGATGTGGTGATCGAGCGCGGCCGCGCGTGGACCGAATTCGATGTGCCCGCGGTAATGGCGAGCCCGCTCGAAGAAGCGCTCGGACGCTGTTGGCCGTGGACGAACGACAGTTTCGGTCCCGAGCTGCGGCAGACGTGGGTCGGCGCGATCCGCGATGCGACGGCGCAGCCCGGCGTGACGCTGGCGGTGGTTCCCTTGCGCATTCTTGCCGAAAAGGACGGCGTGCTCGACCAGCTCAAGGCGCAGGGCCTGCCGATCGCCGGTCCCGCCTGGTAGGCCGCGGCTTATCGCGGTCTTTGCATGATCCAGCTGAACGCCATCGCGTTGAAGATGGTGTAGAGGCCATAGAGCATCAGCGCCGTGAACCAGTTCCGCGTCGCGATGGCCATCGTGCCGACGAGCAGCAGGAATTCGAAGACGTACGTGATGTTCGGCCCGACCTTGTCCGCGAGCGGCCTTACCATCTGCTGGATCAGCGGGTCGTCGCTTTCCATGAAGGCACGGTGCATTGCGAAATTGCCGACCCCGGCGCAGAAAATGGCGATGAGCGCGATTACCATAGGTTTGCAAATGGGGGACGCGGGGTGGAAATGCCAGCAACATTCGGGTTATAGGGGCGCACCGTTCGCGCACCGGCCCCGCGCGATCGATCGAACGAACCCGGCTTCTGCCCCCAGAGAAGGACGTCTTCGGTGACAGCTCTCCCCCGCCTGGCCGCGCTTTGCCTGCCGTTTGCGCTCGCCGTACCGACGGCGCATGCGATGCAGGATCCGGCAGACTCGCTCCAGCCGAACCCTTTGCTCGTCGATCCGGTGCTGGCGAACCCGATCCCGACGGTGCTTGTGCCGCTCGATCCCGAACTGCCCGTCGCGGTGCGCGCGATGATCGACGCCGCCTTCGCGACCGGCGACAATGACGATGTCGAAGCCGTCGCGAAATTCGCCCGGCGGACCAATCCCGGCAATATCGGCGAGATCGATGCGCTGCTCGCTTATTATCGCAGCGGGCATCCGCCGGAAACGCCGCCCGACCCGGTGGGCAACATGCTCGCGGCCGCGATCGCGAGCGCGAGGGATGCCGATGTCGAGGCGGTCGGCAAGCTCGCAAAGGAAACCAATCCCGAGAATGCAGCGGAGATCGAGGAAAGGCTGATCGCCTATCGCGCCGAGCGCAAGCGGCTGCGCGACGAGGCGGCGGCGGCCGAGCGCGCGAAGCTGGCGGCGGCGAAATTCTGGCAGAACTGGAAGGGCGAGGGGCAGATCGGCGCGTCGCAGAGCAGCGGCAACACCAATTCAGTGGGGCTGAGCGCCGGCGTCGCGCTCGCGCGCAAGGGGATCGACTGGACGTACAGGTTTCGCGCGCAGGCCGATTACCAGCGGACCAACGGCAAGACGTCGGTCGAACGCTATCTGACCGAGCTGGAGCCGCAATACAGGATCGACGACCGCACCTTCGCTTATGGCCTCACGCGCTGGGAACATGACCGGATCCTCGGATATGACACGCGCTGGAACCTGTCGGGTGGGCTTGGGTACAAGGTCGTCGACAGCAAGAAGATGACGCTCAGCCTGAAGGGCGGGCCGGCGTTCCGCCAGACCGATTTCGTCAATGGCGGGGACGATACCGAATTGACCGCGCTTGCAGGGCTGGATTTCGGCTGGCAATTGTCGCCGACGCTGCGGCTGACGCAGGTCGCCTCGACGATCATCGGCGAGGCCAACAGCTCGACCAGTTCGCAGACTGCGCTCAACGCCAAGCTGACCGGCGCGCTGTCCGCGCGCATCGCCTATTCGGCGCAGATCGACACGAGCCCGCCGCCGGGGATCGAAAAGGTCGATACGCAGACGCGCTTCACTTTGGTGTACGGGTTTTAGTCCTCGCGCGAAATCAGCTTCCGTCGAACGCGTCGGCGCTCCCGATTTCCTGTCCGTCGGCGAGCAGGCCGATGCCGGGGACATGGTTGAATTCGATGCGGATACCGTCGGGATCCTCGAACAGGATCGAATAATAGCCGGGTGCCCACGGCTCTTCCTGCGGCGCATGGACGATATGGATGTCGCCGCGTGCTGCGAGGAAGGCGCCGACGGCGTCGACCGCGGCACGGTCGCGCATCCGGAAACAGGCATGATGCAGCCCGGGCGCACCCTGGTCGAAGCGTTTTCCGGCATTTTCCGGGCTGCCCGTGCGGATGCCGATCGCGGTGCGGCCGCCGACGCCATAGAGCATATATTCGCTGTCGAGCACGATTTTGAGATCGAGATAGCCGATCATGTCGCGCCAGAAGGCCGTCGAGCGCGCAAAGTCGCCCGCGGTCAGGATGACGTGCGCGACGCCGTTGAGGTCGCTCATCTGCCGCTCCCTATTTGATCGCCGCCAGCACGTAGAGGAATTCGGCAAAGCCCATCGTCGCGTCGACCAGCCCCGCGACCTTTGGATTGGTCGAATCGATGAGGAAATATTCGTCGGGAGCGTGCGCCCCCGATCCGTGGCCGATGCCGAAATGCGCCGCGGGGATCGACACCGGCGGCGCGGTAAAGGTCGAGCCCGGCCAGCTTCCCGCCATGCGCGGGTTGAGGCTCGTCGTGACGCCGAGCTTCTTGTAGGTTGCGAGTTCGCTGCGAACGAGGCGGCTGTCTTCGGCGACCTCGGTTGGGTCGTAACCGCCCGACACATTGACCTCGACGTCGGTGAAACCATGCTTGTCGAGATGCGCGCGCAGTTTCTTCTCGGCCTCGGCGCGCGTCTGGTTGGGGACGAGGCGCAGGTCGAGCTTGGCGACCGCCTTGCCGGGCAGGATCGTCTTGCCGCCGGGGCCGGTGTAGCCCGCGACGAGTCCTTCGATATTGACCGTCGGCTCCTGCGCGAGGCGGATCAGCGCGTCGTCGTACGAGAGGTTGTCGATCCAGTGGGTGACACCGAGCGCCGCCTTCTGCTGCGCCTCGTCGCCCGCCTTCGCCGCTTCGCGGATCAGCGTCTTTTCGCGTGTCGTGAGCGGGCGGACATTTTCGAACCAGCCCTCGATCGCGGGCTTGTTGCCGCCCTCGGTGACAAGCGTCTGGAGCGCCTGCACCAGCCGCCATGCGGGCGAATCGACCATCGCTTTCAGGCTTGAATGGACGTCGCCCTTCGGCCCGCGGCCCCATTTCTCGCCGCTCGCGATCAGTTCGAGTTCGATGATGCCCTTCGACCCCAGATTGACCGTGACGTTGCCCGTCTTGCCTTGCGATGCGAAGGGGATGAAAATGCCTTCGCACTTCTTCAAGGCGGCGAGGATGTTCGGCTTGGTCGCGATCTGGCGGAAGTGCGGCGAACCGATCTCCTCTTCGCCTTCGCACACGAGCACGATGTTGACGGGCAGCTTGCGCCCTGCGGCGCGGATCGCGTGGAGCGCGGCAAGGAAAGCGGCTTCGGGGCCCTTCTGGTTCACGGCGCCGCGGCCCATGATCGCCTGCCCGAAACCGGGGCGCTCGACCATCTTGCCCTCGAGCGGCGGCGACGACCATTCGGCGGGGTCGAACTGTTTGACGTCGTACATGAAATAGATGCCGAGCGTGCGCGGGGCGCCGACGTCGATCGTGCCGAACACGCCCGGATGGCCATCGGTGGGCACGATCTCGACATTGGTGAAGCCGGCGTCCTTCGCGAGCTCGGCCATATAGGCCGCGCCCTCGGTCATGCTGCGGTTTTCGGCGGCGATCGAGGGGAGGGCGATCCAGTCGCGAATGCGCTTGATCGAAGCCTGCTTGCCAGCTTCGGCCGCCTTGCGGATATCCGTCATCGTCCCCGACTGCGCCCAGAGCGGGAGGGGCTGCATGAACGCCGCGCCTGCCCCCAGCATCGCGGTACCGCGCAGCATGTCGCGGCGGTTCAGTCGGTCAAGCTCACGGAAATCCATCATGCGTCCCCTGTCTGCTTCGTATGCGAAGCAATGTGCCGGAACGGCGGGGAAACGCAAGGCCGTGGCGGGGACTTACCGTTACGTGACGGGGCGGGCGCCGATTTCGCGGTCGAGGAAGGCCAGGATTTCGGCCAGGTCCTCGCTGGCGGGCCGTTGCGAGCGAAAGGCGAGGAGCGCGGCGATCATCATCAGCAACGGAATGCCGGCGAAGATGATCCCGAACAGTTCGGCGCCGGGAAGGAAGAGAAAGGCCGCGCCGCCGCCGATCACGAACAGCGACAGGAACCCGACAAAGGCGCAGGGAAAATAGCGCGCTGCGGGCGGCGCGCCGAAGCTGCCCGTGATCCGCGTCCCGCCGCCGTGCGCTTCCATCATCGCATCGAGCGCGGGCTCGATATTCGTGCGGACGTTGCGGCGCAGGTAGCGCAGCGTCATCTCGCGCTCGCTGCCCTTGCCGAACACGCGCGCCTTCGCGTCCGGCATCGGGTCGTCCATGATCGTCTTGAGCTTGCGCGCGATATCTTCGGGCGAGAGGGGCGAGAAGAGGTCGATTGCCTGTTTGTCCGCCATCGCCCCGGTCCCTTACGCCTTTTCGAGCAGTCCCTCGTCCTTGATCCGCTTCTGCCATAGCATCGGCGCGTTGACGTGGACATTCTGGCCTTCGCTGTCGACCGCGACGGTGACAGGGAAGTCGCTGACCTCGAACTCGTAGATCGCCTCCATGCCGAGGTCGGCGAAGCCGACGACCTTGCTGCCCTTGATAGCGCGCGCGACAAGGTAAGCCGCGCCGCCGACCGCCATCAGATAGGCGCTCTTGTGCTTCGCGATCGCCTGTGTCGCGGCGGGGCCGCGTTCGGCCTTGCCGACGCAGGCGAGCAGGCCCTGATCGAGCATCATGTCCATGAACTTGTCCATGCGGGTCGCGGTCGTCGGGCCGGCGGGACCCACGATTTCTTCGCCGACCGGATCGACCGGGCCGACATAATAGATGACGCGGCCCTTGAACTCGACGGGCAGTTCCTCGCCCTTGGCGAGCATGTCGGCGATGCGTTTGTGCGCGGCGTCGCGGCCGGTGAGCATCTTGCCGTTGAGAAGCAGGCGGTCGCCCTGCTTCCAGCTTGCAACGACCTCGGGGGTCAGATTGTCGAGGTCGACACGGATCGCCGCCTTGTCGGGCGCCCAGTCGATCTGCGGATAGTCGGCGAGTACCGGCGGTTCGAGGAAGGCCGGTCCGCTGCCGTCGAGCGTGACATGCGCGTGGCGGGTCGCGGCGCAGTTCGGGATCATCGCGACGGGTTTCGACGCGGCGTGTGTCGGCCAGTCATTGATCTTGACGTCGAGCACGGTGGCGAGCCCGCCGAGACCCTGCGCGCCGATGCCGAGCGCGTTGACCTTTTCATAAAGCTCGATGCGCAGTTCCTCGGTCGGGTTCGACGGCCCGCGCGCGAGCAGCTCGGTCATGTCGATCGGGTCCATCAGCGACTGTTTGGCGAGCAGCATCGCCTTTTCGGCCGTGCCGCCGATGCCGATGCCGAGCATGCCCGGCGGGCACCAGCCGGCGCCCATCTGCGGCACCATTTCGAGCACCCAGTCGACGATCGAATCCGACGGGTTCATCATCTTGAACTTCGATTTATTCTCGCTGCCGCCGCCCTTCGCGGCGACGTCGATATGGACCTTCGCGCCGGGGACCATTTCGACGTTGAGCACCGAGGGCGTGTTGTCTTTCGTGTTGACGCGGCTGAACGCCGGGTCGGCGAGGATCGAGGCGCGGAGCTTGTTCTCGGGGTGGAGATAGGCCTTGCGCACGCCCTCGTCGACGACCTGTTGCAGGCTGCGGGGTGAGTCGAGGCGGCAGTCCATGCCCCATTTGATGAACACGGTGACGATACCCGTATCCTGGCAGATCGGGCGATGCCCCTCGGCACACATGCGGCTGTTCGAGAGGATCTGCGCCATCGCGTCCTTCGCGGCGGGCGAGACTTCGCGTTCATAGGCGGCGCCCAATGCGCGGATATAGTCCATCGGATGGAAATAGCTGATGTACTGGAGCGCGTCGGCGATCGTTTCGATGAGGTCGTCTTCGCGGATGATCACGGTGTTCATGTGCAGCCTTTCGCCCTTTTTCGGGATTCGCGGCCTCCCTAGACCTCGACGGCCGGGGTGGACAAGGGGTCAGGTGCGGCGGCGGCCGAACACCGGGCGCGCCGGGGCGGCGGTTGGGGCTTCGCCCGGTTCGACGGCGGAGTTCTCCCGATCGACGAGTGGCCGGTTGCGGGCGAATGCTTGCCAGCTTCCGGCGGCCGCAAGCGCGAGCAGCAGGAACCAGCCGCCTGCGGCCGACGGGATCAGCGCCCAGGCGAATGCGGCAGGCGTGATGATCGCCATCACCGTCGGGATCGCGGCGAGGATCGCGATCGTCCCGAACAAGGCCCACCAGCGGCCGAGCCGCATTGCGGCTGCGCCGATCGCGACGTTGGTCGCCGCCAGCAACAGGAATTTCGCCGCGACGGGATAGGGCAGGCTCGCCATCGCTGGCGAATAATCGCCCGCGGTAAAGGCGGCCTGGATATCGAAGAGCAGCCAGTTTTCATACGCGTCGCACAGCGCTGCGGCGACCGGCAGCAGCGCCGCAGCGAGGATCGGGCGGAGGCGAAGCTCGCGCCACAGCGCGATGCAGCCGCTGGCGAGGAAGCCCGCGTAGAGCAGCATATAGAGATAGTCGTGCTCGTTCCCCGTGCGCATCGCGGCGAGGCGCGTCACCTGCTGCGGGTCGGTGAAAAAGCCGAAGATCGCTTCGAGATCGGCCTGGCCGCCGGCGAATTCGAACGCAAGGACGGGCGGGCCATATCCCGGCGCGATGTCATGCCCCGACTGCGGGAAGACCTGCGTCAGGTGAAGGCCGAAGAGGAGGGTCGCGATGCCGAACGCCAGCGTCCCATACCACCAGCGCGTGGGCGCGGGCGGACGCGTCCGCTGCGCCTCGATCCAATGCTGAAGCCCCCCGATCACGCCCTAGCGGTCCGGCGGAGCGCGGCGGCTCACCTTATTGGCACTCGGCGCATTTGCCGCGCACCTCGATCACCGGGCGTTCGGCGGCGAAGCCGGTCTTTTCGGCGGCGGCGCGCACGCCGGTCGACAATTTGTCGTCGTCGACATGCACCGCGGTGCCGCAGGTGTCGCAGATCAGGAAGATGCAGTCGTGGAGGCAGCCCGGATGGCTGTTCGCGACAAAGGCGTTGGCGCTCTCGACGCGGCGGACGAGGTTGTTCGCGACGAACAGGTCGAGGATGCGATAGACGCTGTTCGGCGCGACGCGCTTGCCGCGCTTCTGCGAGACGATGTCGGCGATTTCATAGGCGCTCGCGGGCTTGCCGATTTCGGCAACCGCGTCGAAAATCTGTGCGCGCATGTCGGTCCACGCTTCGCCCGCGCCCTCGAGCGCGGTCTGCGCCGCCTTGGCGAGCGAGGCGCCGCTGGCCTCGACGTGCGGATGGTCATGCTTGCCCATTGGCGTTTCCTCAGGCGTGGGAAATCCCGCGCTAACTAAGACATAATGTAGGCTGTTTATGGGGCGCCCGCAAGTTGCGGACATCTCCGATGCGGTGGGATCAGTGCCGCGCGCGGCGGTTGAGGTCGTGCCCCAGTGCGACGACGGCAACACCGATCATCGTCGCGAGCACTTCGCTGCCGTCGTGCGGCCGCGACAGCGCGCCCGCCATCATGCCGAGTCCGAAGCTGCCGACCGCGAAGGGCATCATATAGCCGTGGCTCAATACGCCCGAAACGAGCGTGATGAGCGCAAAGCCGATCGCGATGATCAACCCGATCTCGTGGAACAGGTGATTGTCGAGAAACACCCCGCCGACTGATGCGATCGAGGCGAAAAACACCGTCGTCGCGAGGCAATGGACGAGGCACAGCCCCGACAGGCCCATGGCGAGCTGGTCGCCGCTCAAGGATGTCAGCGGCCGCGAATCGCGCGCAGCCCGGACCACCGCGCCGAGGCGCGTCAGGACAGGGACATGGCTGGCGACGTGCGTCACCCGATTCTCCGTTCAACGATTGCGACGCCTGATATGGCATAACATGACCAAGGTTACAATATTACATACGCGAATCTTTTTGACTCGGCCCCGCGCACGGAGGCAGTCGGTTTCGCAACAAAACTGGTGGGGAGGGTGCGCATGAGCCTTTTGTCGGAACCGCTGACGCTGCCGTGCGGCGCGACCTTGCCCAACCGGATCGCCAAGGCGGCGATGACCGAAGGGATGGCGACCCCCGACGGCCGCCCGACCCCCGAACTCGACCGGCTTTACGGCCTGTGGTCGGACGGCGGCGCGGGGCTGCTGATTGGCGGCAATCTGGTGATCGACCGCGACCATCTCGAACGGCCGGGCAATGTCGTGATCGATGCGGTGCCCGACGCCGACACGAGGATGCGGCTGGCCCGCTGGGCTGCAGCCGCAACGCGAAGCGGCAATCATTTCTGGGCGCAGATCAGCCACAGCGGACGGCAGACGCCGGCGGTCGTCAATCGCCATCCCAAATCGGCGTCGGACGTCCGGCTGGGGCTTCCCGGCGGACAGTTCGGCGAGCCCGAGCCGCTGACGCGCGCGGAAATCGGCGAACTCGTCGAACGCTGGGCGATCGCGGCGAAGGCATGCCAGGATGCGGGCTTTACCGGGGTGCAGGTGCACGCCGCGCATGGTTATCTGGTGTCGCAGTTCCTGAGCCCGCTCGCGAACCGGCGCACCGACGAATATGGTGGTAGCCTTGAAAATCGCGCGCGCCTGCTGCTCGACGTGATCGCGGCGATCCGCGCGGCGACGGGGCCGGCGTTCCCGATTTCGGTCAAGCTCAACAGCGCCGATTTCCAGAAGGGCGGTTTTGCCTTCGAGGACAGCCTGACGGTCGCGGGGTGGCTGGAGGCCGCAAGCGTCGACCTGATCGAGATTTCGGGCGGCACCTATGAACAGCCGAAGCTGCTCGGGATTGAGGGCATGGAGGAAAGCGCGCCGCAGAATGTCGCGCCGTCGACCCTCGCGCGCGAGGCCTATTTCGTCGATTTCGCGCTTGCGATGCAGGCGCGGGTGTCGGTGCCGCTGATGGTCACCGGCGGGTTCCGTTCGCGCGCCGCGATGGAGCAGGCGCTCGCCGGTGGTGCCGCGGACGTCATCGGGCTGGGCCGGCCGATGTGCCTGATGACCGACGCGCCGAAGCGGCTGCTGGCGGGCGAAGCGACGTTGCCGCGCTATGAGGACGGCCTTGGGCTGGTGCCCGGCTGGCTCGGCTTCCTGAAACGCCTCCAGATGGTCAAGGCGATCGACGGTTTTGCGGGCATCTACTGGTTCTACCAGCAGCTCTGGCTACTCGGTCACAAGGGGCGCCCCGACGAAAGGCTGAGCGTCTTTTCGGCGTTCCGCACGCTCGAGGCGCGCAACAAGGCTATCATGAAGGCGCGGGGCTAGACGGCGCCTTCCTCTGCCCTGAGCGCCTTCCGGTCGAGCTTGCCGATCATCGTCTTGGGCAGGTTCAGCCGCACCTCGACCGCGATTACCCGCTCATGCTTGCCGAGCTGCGGATTGAGCCATGCGGCGAGCGCTTCGCCGCTCACCTGAAAGCCATCCTCCAGTGTCACGAAAGCCTTCGGCGCCTCGCCGCGATAGGCGTCGGGAACGCCGAGCACGATCGCTTCCTTGACCGCGGGGTGTTCGTAGAGATGCGCCTCGATCACGCTCGGATAGACCTTGAACCCGCCGACCGCGATCATGTCCTTCAACCGGTCGACGATGCGGATATAGCCGTCCGCCTCGACCACGGCGACGTCGCCGGTGCGCAGCCAGCCGTCCTCGGTGAAGCTGTCCTTGTCGGCGTCGGGGCGGTTCCAATAGCCCTGCATGATCTGCGGTCCCTTGACCGCGAGCTCGCCGGGCTCGCCGTCGGGCGCATCCTTCGTCGGGTCCTCCTTGTCGAGCAGCCGGATATGCGTCGCGGGGAGCGGCTGGCCGATCGTGCCGGGCATGACCGGGCCCTCATAGGGGTTGGTCGCGACGACCCCCGAGCTTTCGGTGAGGCCATAACCCTCGACGAGCGATGCTCCCGTCGCGGCGATAAATTTCTCGCGCAGCTCGGCGGGCATCGGCGCACCCCCAGAAATACACACGCGCAGCGAAGAAAAGTCGGTCTTCGCGAGGTCGGGATGGTCGAGCAGCGCCTGATACATCGTCGGCACGCCGGGGAGCGCGGTCGTTTTCGTCCGGGTGATCGCTTCGAGCGCCTGTTTGGCATCGAAGCGCGGCAGCATCGTGATCGTCCCGCCGTTGAGCACGGTGCGGTTGAGCACGCAGGTGTTCGCAAAGACATGGAAGAAGGGCAGTACGCCGAGGATGCGGTCGTCGGCATCATGGTCGGGGTCGATCGCGTTCACCTGCCGCGCGTTCGCGGTAAGGTTCTGGTGCGTCAGTTCCGCGCCCTTGGGTGTCCCGGTCGTGCCGCCGGTGTACTGGATCAGCGCAATATCCTTTTCGGCGTCGATCTCTACGGGGTCGGGGCGCCCGTCGTTGTCGGTGAGCGCCGAGAAGCGGACGACGCGCGGGTCGGCGGGCAGCGCCGCGACTTCGCTGCGTTTGAACAGGCGGTAGAGCACCGACTTCGCCGCGGGGAGGCCGCCCGCGACCGAGCCGACGACGAGTGTCTTGAGGCTCGATCCGTCGAGCACCTTGAGCGCAGTGGGGAGCAGGGCCGCTGCGCTGACCGTGAACAACAGCTCGGTGCCCGAATCCTCGACCTGCGCCTTGAGTTCGGCGACGGTGTAGAGTGGCGAGAAATTGACCACCGTCGCCCCGGCGATGAGCGCGCCATAATAGGCGGCGACATAATGGGGGACGTTGGGGAGGAACAGGCCGACGCGGCTGCCTTTGCCGATCCCGCGCTGTTGCAGCCCGCGTGCTACGCGCGCCGCGCCGCGCGCGACCTCGGCATAACCGAACCGGCGGCCGAGGAAATCGAGCATCGGCGCATCGCCGCGCTTCGCGACGCTGGCAGCGAGCATGTCGGGCAGCGACAGCGGTGCGAACTCCTGGTCCCACGCGGTGGGATGGTGATAATCGGTCGACCAGGAAAAGCGGCTGTCCATCGCGGGTTGATATCCTATTGGAAGATGCGGGGTTCCTTACACTAGGGTCAGTAAGCAGTGATTTGCAACCGGGCTCGCTTGCGGCGCGCTGTTGCTACGGCTAGGCAGCGCATATTGTTCTCGCAGGGGTTTTGCCATGTTGCAGCTGTCATCGCGCTTCGCCGCGCCGCTCGTCATTCTTGCCTGCACCCTCTCCATTCCCGCAGCCGCGAGGGACAAATTGCCGTCCGCGCGTCCCGCGCAGATCCAGGAACTCTATGCCTGCCGCGATATCGCCGACGCATCGGCGCGGCTTGCCTGTTTCGACCGCGAGGTCGGCGAGCTGGCGACGGCCGACCAGGCGCGCGAAATCACCTTCACCGACCGCGAGACCGCGAAGAAGGCGCGGCGCGGGCTGTTCGGCTTTTCTTTCCCCAAGCTCGGCGGGATTTTCGGCGGCGACGAGGATGAGGTCAAGGAAATCGAAACGACGATCCGGTCGGTGAGCATGGACCGGTCGGGCAAATATACCCTCGCGATGGAAGACGAGGCGGTGTGGGTGCAGATCGACACGACCAGGTTGCCGCGCCAGCCCAAGCCGGGACAGAAGGTCAAGATCAAGGTCGCGACGATGGGCAGCTATTTCGCGACGATCGACGGCGGCCGCACGATCCGCGTGAAACGCGACCGCTGACCGCCGCCGGCGCGCGAGCGGCATATGTGACATAGATGGCAGACGCCGACGCGATCCCCGTTCCCGGGCCAGACTGCCCGCCCTTCGTGCTGCTCGACGACGCGCGCGCCGAAGGCGCGGCGGCGGCACGGCTGTTCGTGCGCCCGGTCGAAATCCTCGTCGCTCGTTCGGCGGCTGAAGTTCCTGCCTTGTTGTCGGCGTTGGAGGCGGCGCAGGCGCGGGGGTTCTACGCCGCCGGCTATCTCGCCTATGAAGCCGGACAAGGCCTCGCGCCAGCGTGGCGCGGGGCGGTCGAGGCCCGGGCGGGGGATGCGCCAGTCGGCTGGTTCGGGCTGTTCGAGACGGTCGAACGGATCGCCGCCGACCGCGTCGCGGATCTGCTGCCCGATCCCGCATCGGCGTGGGTCGGCAAGGTCGCCCCGCGCATTGCGCGCGCCGACTATCTGATCGCGGTCGAGGCGGTGCTGGGGTTTATTCGCGCGGGCGACATTTATCAGGCCAACCTGACCTTTCGCGCCGACGTGCCGGTGCTCGGTAACCCGCTCGCGGTCCATGCGCGGCTGCGGCGGACGGCGCGTGCGGGCTATGGCGGGGTGATCTGGACCGGGGAGCGGGCGATCGTGTCGCACTCGCCCGAGCTGTTTTTTGCGCTGCGCCGGGGTGAGGTGATGGCGCGGCCGATGAAGGGGACCGCGGCGCGGCTCGCCGACGCCGGAGCCGATGCCGCGGCGGCGCGCGCGCTGGCCGAAGACCTGAAGCAGCGCGCCGAAAACCTGATGATCGTCGACCTGATCCGCAACGACCTGTCGCGCGTCGCGGCGCCGGGGTCGGTGGCGGTTCCCGACCTCTACCGCGTCGAGAGTTTTCCGACGATCCACCAGCTCGTTTCCGACGTCAGCGCGCGCCTGCCCGAAGGGGTCGGCGCGGTCGACGTGCTGCGCGCGGCCTTCCCCTGCGGATCGATCACCGGCGCGCCAAAGGTCCGCGCGATGGAAATCATCGACGCGCTGGAAGGCGATGCGCGAGGTCTTTATACCGGATCGATCGGCTTCATCGAGCCGGGAGGCGATGCGGCGTTCAACGTCGCGATCCGGACTTTGGTGTTACCGCAAAGCGACTTGCACGATCATGTGCCTTGCGCCACGCTGGGATTGGGTTCCGGTATCGTCGCCGACAGCGTTCCGGCCGAAGAGTGGCGCGAATGTCTGGCCAAGGGGGAATTTGTGGGCGCAGCGGGGGAAAGCTTCGACCTTATCGAGACGATGTTCTTCGACCCCGTCGAGGGCGTGCAGCGGCTCGAGGGGCATCTGGCGCGGATGAAGGCGAGCGCCGAGGCATTGGGGTTCACCTTTGACCGGCACGGCGCGCGCAATAGCCTGCAATCGGCGACCTTCCGCGTGCGCAGCGCGGCGCGGGTGCGGATGCGGCTCGCGCCATCGGGCGCGCTCGCGGTCGAGGTGTCGCCGCTGCCGCGGCTCGCCGAGCTGCCGGTGCCCGTTGCGGTGCGTCCCGCCCCGATGGCGGCTGGCGATTTCCGCCTCGCGCACAAGACGAGCCAGCGCGCCGCCTATGATGCCGCGCGCCACGAAAGCGGCGCGCCCGAGGTCGTCTTCGTCGACGAACCGGGTTTCGTTACCGAGGGGAGCTGGAGCAATGTCTTCGTCGAGCGCGAGGGCCAGTTGCTCACCCCGCCGCTCGCGCTCGGGTTGCTCCCCGGCGTGCTCCGCGCCGAGCTGATCGAGAAGGGACGCGCGGTCGAATCGCACCTGCGGCTCGCGGATCTCGACGACGGATTTTTCATCGGCAACTCGCTGCGCGGGCTGATCCCGGCACGGCTCGCGGACGCTGTGGCATCCCCGATAGGCTGACCTGCCTGCTGCATAGGTAAATTATCAAGCTGCGCGCTTGCGAATATGCGTTAGAGGCTTTAGGCGCGGCCGCGCGCAATTTCCTGTCCTTTTGCAGCCCGAACCGCGCAAGCCACGGAAGATATCGTCATGTCGCTGAAGCCCCATGTCTCCGCCGCCCTCAACCGCATCCAGCCCTCGGCGACGCTCGCGATGACCGCGCGCGTCTCGGCGCTGAAGGCCGGGGGTGTCGACGTGATTGGCCTCAGCGCCGGCGAGCCCGATTTCGATACCCCCGACTTCGTCAAGGAAGCGGCGATCGAGGCGATCCGCAACGGGCAGACCAAATATACGCTCGTCGACGGGACCGTCGCGCTGAAGGATGCGATCCGCGGCAAGTTCCGCCGCGACAACGGCCTCGAATTCGGGCTCGACCAGATTTCGGTCAATGTCGGCGGCAAGCACACTTTGTTCAACGCGCTCGTCGCGACCGTCGACAAGGGCGACGAGGTGATCATCCCCGCACCCTATTGGGTCAGCTATCCCGACATCGTTGCCTTCTGCGGCGGCAAGCCGGTGATCGTCGAGGGCAGCGCGGCGCAGAACTACAAGATCACCCCGGCGCAGCTCGACGCCGCGATCACCGACAAGACACGCTGGGTGATGCTCAACTCGCCGTCGAACCCGTCGGGCGCCGCCTATTCGGGCGAGGAACTCGACGCGCTCGGCGAAGTGATCCGCCGCCATCCGCACGTCATGGTGATGACCGACGATATGTACGAGCATGTCTGGTACGCCGATTTCGCGTTCACCACCTTTGCCCAGCGCTGCCCTGACCTGATCGACCGCATCCTGACGGTGAACGGCTGCTCGAAAGCCTATGCGATGACCGGCTGGCGCATCGGTTATGCCGGCGGTCCCGCGTGGATCATCAAGGCGATGGGCAAGCTCCAGTCGCAGTCGACGTCGAACCCCTGCTCGATCGCACAGGCCGCCGCGGCCGCCGCGCTTGGCGGGCCGCAGCAGTTCCTCGACGATCGCAACGCCGCGTTCCGCAAGCGCCGCGACATGGTTGTCGCAATGCTCAACGACGCGCCGGGCCTCAACTGCCCCGTCCCCGACGGCGCCTTCTATGTCTATCCCGACGCGTCGGGCTGCATCGGCAAGAAGACCCCCGACGGCAAGCTGATCGACAGCGACGAAGCGCTGATCGACTATTTCCTCGATTCGGCAAAGGTCGCGGCGGTGCATGGCGGGGCGTTTGGCCTGTCACCCGCGTTCCGCGTCTCTTATGCGACGTCGGAAGCGGTGCTGAAGGAAGCTTGCGTGCGCATCCAGCAGGCGTGCGCCGCGCTCAGCTAAGCGGTATTTCAAGCGCGCAAGATTGTTTTGTACCGATCGGTCTTGTAATCGTGGCGGCGGCGACTATTTGAACCTGAACGGCGGTTAACCGCCCGGTTCACCGGATGGTAAGTCATTCTCGTTAGGGTGACTGCCATCACTGCACGGCTGGTCGGGGCGCTCCATATCGTCGGTGTAACCAAAGCGGTCAAAGCCGCGAATCGACAAGATATGAAAAGAGGCCCATATGCTCTCCATGCTTCGCTCCGACTGGTTCCTGACCATGCTCGCCGGCTTCGCGATTGGCGCGACCTATATCGTGCTCAATCAGCCGGCGCTGCCGATCCCGGCGTGACGCCACTGCGGCGTGCGCTCGCCCTTCGCGCCGCCGCGGCGCTGATGGCCGGCGCGATCGTCGCACAATGCGCGCCTGCGCAAGCCGAAAGCGTCGTCAAGTTGCCCGCGGCGCTGGTCGACCCGGCGGTGAATGCGAAGCGCGCGACCGCGGTGCTTGCCGGCGGCTGTTTCTGGGGCGTCGAAGGCGTCTTTTCCAACGTCAAGGGCGTGATCTCGGTTGAATCGGGCTATCATGGCGGCAGTGCCGCGACCGCCAAATATGAGCTGACACACGATGGCACATCGGGCCACGCCGAGGCGGTCCGCATCGTTTATGACCCGTCGCAGGTCAGCTATGGCACCTTGCTGCGCATCCTGTTTTCCGTAGTCGCCGATCCGACGCTCAAGAATCGCCAAGGGCCCGACACGGGGCCGCAATATCGCGCCGCGATCGTCCCCCTCGACGCGAGTCAGCGGCAGGTCGCGACCGCCTATCTGGCGCAGATCGGCGGCGGCAAATATTTCGCCAAGCCGATCGTCGTTCCGGTCGAAGCGTATAAGCGCTTTTATCCCGCCGAGGCGAACCACCAGGATTTCATGCGCCGCAATCCGAAGAACGGCTATATATTGCGCTGGGACGCGCCCAAGCTCGCGGCGCTGAAGCGGCTGTATCCCGACATGGTGCGGGCGAAGCCGGCACCCTGACGACGGCGTGCGCGCCAACCCCGCGCTCCGGAAATCGGCCGGGTTCCGCCATTGGTCGCGGCAGAAGAATCATTCACCGCAAAACGCTGGTCCGCTGCACGTGCCTGCGGGACGGATGGCGTACCCGAATGGGGTCGGGATACTATATAAGTCGCAAGTGCGGGGTTCGAATGAAGTTCAGGTTATCCGGCAAGCCGCTCCTCGCTGTGTCGATGAGCGCCGCGGTGCTGGCGGGCTGCGTCAGTAGCGCCGCGATCGTGCCGCAGCCGCGCGCGCAGCAGCAGCCAGCGGCGGTACGTGGTCCGGCCGGTGCGGTCACCGTGCCGATCGGGCAGCCCGTACGCTCGCAGATGCCGCGCCCTGCCGGTCCGCTCGACCCCGGTTTCCGCCGGGCGCCTGCCGGTCTTCAGGACCGCATCTATGAACTGTGGCGCGCCTTCCCCGGCAAGACCGGCATCGCGGTCCAGCGCATCGACGGCGAATGGGCGCTGTCGCAGCGTGGCGGCGAACTTTTTCCGCAGCAGAGCGTGTCGAAGCTTTGGGTCGCGCTGACCGTGCTCGATGCGGTCGATCAGGGCCGGTTGACGATGGATCAGCGTGTCCGCATCGGCCCCGAGGATCTGGTGGTCTTTCATCAGCCGCTCGCGGCGCGCGTGCGCGCCGAGGGTTCGGTTACGATGAGTGTTCGCGATCTGATCGAGACCGCGATCACCCACAGCGACAATCTTGCTAACGACAGCCTGCTGCGCACCGTCGGCGGTCCCAACGCCGTGCGCGCCTTCATCTCGAAAAAGGATCTGGGTTCGATCCGCTTCGGGCCGGGCGAACGGTTGTTGCAAAGCGGAACCGCAGGGCTGACCTGGCAGCAAAGCTATTCGGTCGGCCGCAATTTCGAAAGTGCGCGCGCCTTGTTGCCCGCTGCGGCGCGCCAGACCGCGATGAACAATTATCTCGCCAATCCGGTCGACGGTGCGGCTCCCGCCGCCATTGCGAGCGCATTGACGCGACTCGCGCGCGGTACCCTGCTGTCGCCCGAATCGACCGAATATCTGCAAGGCGTGATGAGCCGCACGAAGAGCGGGCCGCGCCGCCTCAAGGCCGGGCTGCCGCCGGGCTGGCAATTCATGCACAAGACCGGGACCGGCCAGAATCTGGGCGGAATGACCGCGGGTTACAACGACATCGGTATCGCGACGGCGCCCGACGGCACCCGCTATGCGATCGTCGTGATGATGGGCAGCACGACATCGGGCATCCCCGCGCGTATGGCGCTGATGCAGTCGGTCTCGTCGGCTGTCGCCGAATATCACGGAAGGTAATCCCCGATGAAGCTTGCTGCCCTGCCGCTGCTTGCGCTGTCGCTCGCGCTCGCCGGATGCGCGACGCCCGAAACGCGGCTGCGCACCGGACTCAACAATGCCGGCCTGTCGAAAGCGATGTCGGCGTGCATGGCCGAACGCATGGTCGACCGGCTCTCGCTGCTCCAGCTCCGCCGCCTGTCGGCGCTCGGCAGCCTCAAGGACAAGCGTGTCACCGACCTCTCGCTCGACCAGTTCTTCCACAAGGTCCGCGCGCTCAAGGACCCCGAAATCCTGACCGTCTCGACCAGCTCGGCGGCGCTCTGCGCGCTGCGCTAGGCGTCAGTCGCCCGGAAAGCGGATGACGAGATTCGGCGGCGGATAGCTGTCGCGCACCGTTTCGGAGCGGTCGGTGGGTGGCCATGTATCGCCGCGGAAGAAATCGCCGATCGCTCCATATTGCCCCAGCCGCGTGAGCGAAGCGAAGACATAGGGCTGGCCTTCCGCGCCGAGGATCGATGCCCGGTCGGCGAGGTGAAAGTGGAGGTGCGGCGCGCTCGCCTGTCCGGTGAAGCCAAGGAAACCGACGACGTGTCCCGCCTTGACGCGATCCCCGACCTTGACCGGGGCGCCCTGCTTCAGATGCTCATAGGTCGCGATGCGCCCGCGGCCGATATCGAGCATGAGATAATTGCCGCTCGCGTCGGCGATCGTGGGGTTCGCCCGTCCCTTGATTGCCGCCGGGTCGGGCACGTCGTCGCGCACCGCGACGACGGTGCCGTCGGCGACCGCGAGCACCTCGGCACCGAAGCCATAATGGTTCGCAGGGATGTTGGCGTCGCCCGCCGCCAGCTTGCCGCCCGTGTCGACCTTCATGAAATCGATGGCGAAGCGACCGGGCAGGGTTGCCGATCCTTCAGTGGCATAGAAGACCCGCCGGTGACCGCGTTCCATGCCGGGGTCGTACACCGCGACCCAAGGCCCGCCGCGCAATGGCGGCGCAAGGCGCGGGAGGGGCGCGGCGGCTGGCAGTGCTGCGCCTCCCGAAATCGTGAAGCTGGCGCCATCGGCGCCAACCTTGCTGAGTTTCAGTTCGTGCGAAATTGCGCCGCGCGCCACGCCGGCCGCGATGGGAGCATTGATGTAGAGGACCGCGCGGCGGCCCGATGGAATTGTCCGCGTGTCGGCCTCGGCCGGCCCGACGAGCCCGATGGCCTTGGCCAGTTCGTCGCCCTCATAGGTCTTGAGCGGCGTTGCCTCGTCACCGGCTCGCACGACAAGCTGGTCCAGCCGCAGGGCAAGGCTCGAAAAATTGGTCAGATGCAGTTCGTAGACGAGCTGATCGGCCGCGCCTATGCGTACGATATCGGGCGCTTTGCCGACCCGGATGTCGAGTGCCTGGTTGGTCTGCGCCGCTACCGCGCCGGGGCCAGCGAACGCCAGAAACGCCAAAACAACAAGCTTTATCCGCATCTTCGGCTCCCTTATCCCGATCCCCCGCGCTGCCCGGTTACCAGCTCGAGGCGGGGGCGTCATCCCGAAGACGGACCGGCGCGCCGACAGCCTTTGCGGTGCGCAAGAATATCTGGGGACCCCGGGGGTAGCCTTGCGCGCGAACTTGTGCTTATGCGGCGCCAAACTTCTCCCCGCTCCAGAGTCGAAAGGCCCGGCAGACCTCATGAACATCCACGAATATCAGGCGAAAGAACTGCTCGCGAAATTTGGCGTCGCTGTCCCCAAGGGCATTGCAGCGATGAGTGTCGAAGAGGCTGTCGCCGCGGCGAAGCAGCTCCCCGGGCCGCTCTATGTCGTGAAGTCGCAGATCCACGCCGGCGGCCGCGGCAAGGGCAAGTTCAAGGAACTCGGCCCCGACGCAAAGGGCGGCGTCCGCCTTGCCAAGAGCGTCGAGGAAGTCGAGGCGCACGCCAAGGACATGCTCGGCAACACGCTTGTGACGATCCAGACCGGCGAAGCCGGTAAGCAGGTCAACCGCCTCTACATCACCGACGGCGCCGACATTAAGCAGGAATTCTACCTCGCTTTGCTCGTCGACCGCGCCACCAGCCGCATCGCGGTGGTCGCCTCGACCGAAGGCGGCATGGACATCGAAACCGTCGCGCATGACACGCCGGAAAAGATCCACACGATCGTCATCGACCCCGCCACCGGGCTCCAGCCGCACCACGGCCGCAGCGTCGCCGCGGCGCTCGGCCTGTCGGGCGACCTCGCCAAGCAGGCCGCCAAGACCCTCGCCGGGCTGTATGATGCGTTCCTCGGCACCGATGCCGAACAGATCGAAATCAACCCGCTCGCCGTGTGCGAAGGCGCCAACGGCGACGAACTGCTCGTGCTCGACGCCAAGGTGGCGTTCGACGGCAATGCGATGTTCCGCCACAAGGATCTCGCCGACCTCCGCGACCTGACCGAGGAAGATCCGGCCGAAGTCGAAGCGTCGGAATATGACCTCGCCTACATCAAGCTCGACGGCAACATCGGCTGCATGGTCAACGGCGCCGGCCTCGCGATGGCGACGATGGACATCATCAAGCTCAATGGCGAATTCCCCGCGAACTTCCTCGACGTCGGCGGCGGCGCTTCGAAGGAAAAGGTGACCGCGGCGTTCAAGATCATCCTCAAGGACCCTGCCGTGAAGGGCATCCTCGTCAACATCTTCGGCGGCATTATGAAGTGCGACATCATCGCCGACGGCATCGTCGCTGCGGCGAAGGAAGTGAACCTGTCGGTCCCGCTCGTCGTCCGCCTCGAAGGCACGAACGTCCAGCAGGGCAAGGACATCCTCGCCAATTCGGGCCTGCCGATCGTGGCGGCAAACGATCTGGGCGATGCGGCCAAGAAGATTGTCGCCGAGGTGAACAAGGCGGCGTGATAATCCAACCCTCCCTCGCATCCGCGGGGGAGGAGTAGGGACTGCTGGTTGACGTTTACGTAAACGCCAATTATGGCGCAGTGCACAATTCTTCGAGAGGAGCTGTTGAAGCTATGAAAATCCTCGTCCCCGTAAAGCGGGTGCTCGATTACAACGTCAAGCCGCGGGTCAAGGCCGACGGCACGGGCGTTGACCTTGCGAATGTCAAAATGTCGATGAACCCGTTCGACGAGATCGGCGTCGAAGAGGCGATCCGCCTCAAGGAAAAGGGCGTCGCGACCGAAGTCGTCGCCGTTTCCGTCGGCCCCGCGAAGGCGCAGGAAACGCTCCGCACCGCGCTCGCCATGGGCGCCGACCGCGCGATCCTCGTCCAGACCGACGATGCCGTCGAGCCGCTCGCACTCGCGAAGATCTTCAAGGCAATTGCCGACGCCGAAGCGCCGGGTCTCGTGATCCTCGGCAAGCAGGCGATCGACGACGACAACAACCAGACCGGCCAGATGCTTGCTGCGCTGACGGGCTGGGCGCAGGGCACCTTCGCCAGCGCCGTGAACGTCGAGGGCGACAGCGTGAGCGTCACCCGCGAAGTCGACGGCGGCCTTGAAACGGTGAAGCTCAAGCTTCCCGCGATCGTCACTACCGACCTTCGCCTCAACGAGCCGCGCTATGCCTCGCTGCCGAACATCATGAAGGCGAAGTCGAAGCCGCTCGATACCAAGTCGCCCGCCGACTACGGCGTCGACACGGCGCCGCGCGTCAAGACGGTCAAGGTTTCGGAACCGCCCGTCCGCTCGGCCGGCGTCAAGGTCGCCGATGTCGATGAACTGGTTGCCAAGCTCAAAGCGCTGGGAGTGCATTCATGAAAACGCTCGTTTGGGTCGAACATGACGGCAGCGCCGTCAAGGACGCGACGCTCGCCGCGGTGACCGCCGCTTCGAAGCTCGGCGAAGTCCATCTCCTCGTCGCCGGTAGCGGCGTCGATGGCGTCGCCAAGGAAGCCGCGCAGATCGCCGGCGTGGGCAAAGTCCACGTCGCCGACAACGCCGCTTTCGGTCATAACCTGCCCGAAAATGTCGCGCCGCTCGTCGCCGACCTCATGGCAAGCCACGACGCGTTTGTCGCGCCCGCGACGACCACCGGCAAGAATATCGCGCCGCGCGTCGCCGCGCTGCTCGACGTGATGCAGATTTCGGAAATCCTGTCGGTCGAGGGTCCGAAGACCTTCACCCGCCCGATCTATGCCGGCAACGCGATCGCGACCGTCGAATCGTCGGACGCGAAGCTGGTCCTGACCGTCCGTGGCACCGCCTTCGACAAGGCCGCCACCTCCGGTGGTTCGGGCACGGTCGAAGCCGTCTCGGCTGGCGGCGACGCCGGCATTTCGAGCTTCGTCGGCGCCGAAATCGCCAAGTCGGAGCGTCCCGAACTGACCTCGGCCAAGGTCATCGTGTCGGGCGGCCGTGCGCTCGGTTCGAGCGAGAAATACGAAGAAGTCATTGTGCCGCTCGCCGACAAGCTCGGCGCTGCGCTCGGTGCTTCGCGCGCCGCGGTCGATGCGGGCTATGTCCCCAACGACTATCAGGTCGGCCAGACCGGCAAGATCGTCGCGCCGCAGGTCTATTTCGCGATCGGCATCTCGGGCGCGATCCAGCATCTCGCCGGGATGAAGGATTCGAAGACGATCGTTGCGATCAACAAGGACGAGGACGCCCCGATCTTCCAGGTCGCCGATTTCGGTCTCGTCGCCGATCTCTTCAACGCCGTTCCCGAACTGACCGGCAAGATCTGACCGGCAGGCGAAGTGGCCGGTAACCATCCCGGAGTGCCCGGACTGGGCGACGCGCCGTTCAATGCCGGCGGTCGCCGGGCGGCGCGAAACGATGATCATCACGATGCGGTCGAGGGCGACGACGCCCTCGACCGCTCGTTGATTCTGGCGAGCGTTGCGCGCGATGCGCGGCTCGACAAGAAATTCCTGCTGCTCATCATCCTCGCGGCGATGATCGCAACGCTCGGCCTGCTGCAAAGCTCGACCGCGGTTGTGATCGGCGCGATGCTCGTATCGCCGCTGATGGGGCCGATCATGGGGATAGGCTTCGGCCTTGCGACGCTGGAAAGCAATCTGATCCGCCGTTCGCTGGTCACGCTCGCCGCGGGCACCGCGGTCGCGATCCTCGTCGCGATGCTGATTATCTGGCTGTCGCCGATCAAGGACGTCACCCCCGAACTGCGCGCACGGACCCAGCCGACCCTGCTCGACCTCGGGGTCGCGGTCGTCGGCGGGATTGCCGGCGTCTATGCGATCATGCGCAAGCTGTCGGGCGTGATGGTCGGCGTCGCAATCGCCACCGCGCTCGTGCCTCCGCTGTCGACCGTCGGCTTCGGCCTCGCCACGGGCCGCTTCGACTTTGCGCTCGGCGCGTCCTTGCTGTTCCTCACCAATACGCTCGCGATTGCCTTTGCTGCGACGATCGTCGCGCGGCTCAATCATTTCGGCCCGTCGCTGACCCCGCAGCACACCGCGATGCAGGTGGTCGGGATTGTGGCGACCCTCGGCATTCTTTCGATCCCGCTCGCGCTGACGCTCAACAGCCTCGCCGGCGAAGTGCGCGCGCGGTCGGTGGTCCAGACCGAACTCCGCGCGCTGCTCGGCGAAAGCGACCGCGTCGACAGCCTCAATGTGCGGATGGAACGTGATGCGGTTGCCGTCGACGGCGTGGTTCTGGTCGATCGCTATGCGGGCCGTCTCGATACGCAGCTCGCGGCGAAGATCGCCGCCGAACTCGACCGCGAGGTGCGCGTCAGTATCGTCCAGCTCCGGCAACAGACCAACGCTGCGGTGCAGGTCGAGGAACAGCTCAATCGCCGTCTCTCGGCGCTCGAACAGCGCCAAGAGGATAGCCGCGCGATCCTTACCGGGCTGACGGTCGGCGCCTTGCTGCCGCGCGACCGGGTGCTGGTCGACGCGCAGGCGCGCCGCGTCGTCGTCCAGCGCGACCGCGAGGCCGAGGGCGTCGAGGTCGCCGCGGCGATCGACCGCATCATGGCGTCGGTGCAGGCGGGCTATCCGCAATGGCTGGTCCAGAACGGCAGCCTGACCGCGGCAAAAGGTCGCGCCGAAGAAACGGCTGCGACCGAATAGCCCCTTGCTGCAGACCTATTCGGGTTGACCTGTCGCGCCCGATCCCATGTGATGGCGCGGAACCCGGCGGATGTCCGGGACGGGGAGTGGCGATATGCGCGGCAAGCGAATGGCACTGGTAATGATGTTGGCGGGCATCGGTTTCGCGGCGGCGGCCGAACCGGTGCGGGCGCAGACCGCGCCGGCCGCGACGCTCAGTATCGACAAGGCGCGGATCGATGCGGCGCTGGGGGCGATGATCGCCGACGGCCGCGCCGCAGGCGTTTCGGCACTGATTTGGCAGGACGGGCGCGAGGTCTATTTCGGCACCGCGGGGATGGCCGACCGCGAAGCGAAGCGCCCGATGCGCCGCGACACGATCGCGCAAATCTATTCGATGACCAAGCCCGTCACCGGCGTCGCGCTGATGCAGCTGTGGGAGGCGGGCAAGTTCCGGCTCGACGACCCGCTCGCCCGATATCTTCCCGAATATGCCGATATGCGCGTCTATGTGGGCAAGGATGCGGCGGGCCAGCCGCGCACTGTGCCTGCCGAACGGTCGATCACGGTACGCGACATAATGCGTCACACCGCTGGCTTCGCTTATGGCGCGGGGCCGACGCCCGCACACGACGCTTATGTTGCTGCCGAGCCGCTTTCGCTCACGATCCCGCTTGCCGAGGCGAGCAAGCGCCTCGCGCGCGTGCCGTTGCTCTACCAGCCGGGAACGCAGTGGGAATATAGTGTCGCGGTCGATGTGCAGGCGGCGCTCGTCGAGAAATTGTCGGGTCAGCGCTTCGCCGATTATGTGCGCACGCATATCTTCGAACCGCTGCAAATGTCCGATACCGCGTGGCGCCAGCCCGATGCACGGCTGCCGCGCTTCGCTGCAATGAACGTGAAGGCCGACGGCAAGCTCACCCAGCAGGACGCGGCGACCGCCCGCAAGCTCAACTTCGAGGATCATGCGCTGACTCCCGGCGGCTTCGGCCTCGCCTCGACGCTCGACGATTATCAGCGCTTCGCGCGGATGTTGCTGAACACGGGCGAGCTCGATGGCGCGCGCATCCTCAAACCCTCGACCGTCAAGCTGATGGCGACCGATCAGCTCGATCCCGCGATCAAGGAGCGCGCGTGGCTCCCCGGCAAGGGCGCGGTCGGGTTCGGCTTCGACTTCGCGGTGCGCAAGGCGCCGCCGCAGACGCCACAGGAAAATCGCGGCGCGGTCGGCGAGTTTTTCTGGGACGGGATGGCCTCGACGCTGTTCTGGGTCGATCCGGCGAACCGTCTGACCGCGGTCTTCTTCGTCCAGACGATCCCCTATGACGGCACGCTCCATCGCGATTTCCGCGGCGCGGTCTATGGCGCCGATTACAAAGGGCCGGCGGGCGACTGATTGTCATCGGAGTGTCATCGACATAGCCTTGGGCGGAGCGAGGAGAATCTGCGATGGCCCAACCCGACAAACGCATCCTGCTTGCCGAAGGTCTCGCGGCGGGCGAGGACGATGCCGTGCTCCACGCGCGCCTCGTCGCTGCGGGTGTCTCGGCGGCGGCGGCGAAATATGAAGTCGACCGGCTGGCGAAGGACCCGATGGCGGCGATGCTGCGGCGGCAGGCCGCGCGGATGGCGAAGCAAGGCTGGCTGCTCACCAATCAGGAGCGGCTGGCGCGCGAGGCCGAGGGAGGCTTTGCGCTCGACACGCTCGACAACCCCGGTCCCGGCGCTTTCTATCGCCATCATTATGAAGCGAACCGGCCCGCGAAGCTGACCGGCCTCATCGATCACTGGCCCGCGCTGTCGCGCTGGTCGCTCGACCATTTCGCGAAGGTTGCGGGCGACGCCGTCGTCGAGGCGCAGGTCGAGCGCGAGCGCGATCCCGATTACGAACTCGCGAAGGACGATCACCGCCGGCTTGTGCGTTTCGGCGAACTGATCGAATGGCTGCGGGGTGACACGCCGAGCAACGACATCTACCTCACCGCCTATAACAGCGGCACCAACGCTGCGGCGCTGGCGCCGCTGTGGGACGATATGGCGCCGATTGCGCTGCTCGACGGGACGCGTCCGCGCGACGGTTTTTTCTGGCTCGGGCCGCGCGGCACGCTGACGCCCTGGCACCACGACCTCACCAACAATCTGCTCGTGCAGGTAATGGGCCGGAAACGCGTACGGATGGCACCGCCATGGGCCTTTGCGCGGATGCGCAACAGCCGCCATTGCTTCTCCGACTGGGGCAATGAAGCGCTGCCCGCGGGTCATGGCGATTCGGCTGTACCGCCCGTCCTCGAAACAGTCATCGGCCCGGGCGAGGCGATTTTTTTGCCGGTCGGCTGGTGGCATCAGATCGAAGCACTGGACCTGTCCGCCAGCATGAGTTTTACGAGCTTCCGCCGGCCCAACGCCCATGTCGAAGACTATGTGTCGTGGGGCGACTTATAGACAATAATCCATATAAAATGTTCTTTATATGCTATTTTTTACTTGCACGATATTTTGACCGGGCCTAACGGCGCCGTCCCCCGGCCAGTCGGCGGGGCGGACATCGACGGATCGGGGTTTCGCGAAGCCCGCCCGCATCGACCGGCCCTGCCGGTTCGCTGTACGGATGCCGCCACGTTGGTCAGGGACCATGACGTCTATAGCTCAGTGGCAAGAGCGCCGGCCCGAAAGCCGGAGGTCGCGGGTTCGATTCCCGTTAGGTGTCCCACTGGATAGCTCAGCGGGTAGAGCACTAGACTTGTAATCTAGGTGTCGGGGGTTCGATTCCCCCTCCACAACGGTCCTGAAAAGACCGCCAGATTTAGGTTCTGGTTCCTTAACATGGGGCTCGGGGATCGGCTTGCGAAAGGGCAATGTCGTCGCCTGCACGCCGCCTTTGGGTGGTGGGCGGGACCGGCTTTTCCCGGACGTCATGCTGAAAGATCCGACAGGCGGTGATGGCCGCGCTGCACCGGAGTCGGGACGCGCTGTTTTCGAACAGCGCATCCCCGCCCTGGCGCCGCAACGCCCGCTCGCGCTCTGTCCATCTTTCGCCATGCCGCCGATCCCCGGACCCTTTGGGCTGCGGGCAATATGTGAAGTGCAAACAAGAAAGGAAATCGGCGTGACGTAGCGCAGATTGAGAATGGTGAATGAAATGATGAAGCAATTGATCGATAGCCTGATGGGCCGCAAGCGCGTGCTCATCGACGAAAATGAACGGGCGATCTGGCTCTACAAGGGCGAGGTCCGTGGCATCCTGGGTGCCGGCGAACATGTGCTCACGAACCGCGACGGTTCGCTGCGCATCGAACGCCAGGCGCTGACCCAGATGCTGTTCAAGTCGGCCTATGAGCAAGCGGTGCTCGACAAGCTGCCGGTCGATGCGGCGACGCATCTGATGGTGGTCCGTACGGCCGAGAATGAGATTGCTGTCATCGAACGCGATGGAATCATCAACACCATTCTCGGTCCCGACGACAAGCTGATCCTGTGGACCGACGCGGGTCCGTGGAAGGCGACGACTGTCGACATCGCGGCGGGTCCGCGGGTCGAGGCGAAGTTCCTTCAGCGGCTGCAGAAGGCCGGCAAGACGCAGCTCGTCACGCGCGTCGAGGTCGACGAGGGCAAGACCGCGCTCGTCAGCATCGACGGGCGGATGACCGAACGGCTCGAGCCGGGCGCCTATGGCTATTGGAACCCGGGCCGGAAGGTTGCCGCGAAGCTGGTCGATCTGACCCGTCAGGCGCTCGACGTCACGGGGCAGGAAGTGTTGACCCGTGACCGGGTGACGCTGCGGATCAACATCAGCGCGGAGTATCGCGTTGTCGATCCGCTGCTTGCGATGTCGAGCGTGAAGGACTTCGCCGATGCGCTCTATCGAGCGCTGCAGCTGGCCTTCCGCAAGACGCTCGGCGCGCTGACGCTCGACCAGATCCTCGAACAGAAGGGGATGGTCGATGCCGACGCGGCGGATAAGGTCCGTGCCGACATGGCGGCGATCGGGGTCGAGGTTTCGGACATTTCGCTCAAGGATGTGATCCTGCCGGGCGAGATGCGCGAGATCCTGAATCAGGTCGTCGCGGTGCAGAAGGAGGCGGAGGCGAATGTCATCCGCCGGCGCGAGGAAACGAACGCCACGCGCTCGCTGCTCAACACGGCGAAGGTCATGGCCGAAAACCCGGTCATGCTTCGTTTGAAGGAGCTCGAAGCGCTGGAAAGCATCGCGGGCAAGGTCGAGCGACTGACGGTGACGAACGGCACCGAAGGCCTGCTCAACGACCTGGTGCACCTGCGCGGCTAAGCCTCGTGCGACGAATGGGAAAGGGGTCGGTGAAAGCCGGCCCCTTTCTTTTGAAGTACTTGCCTTATGTACGCATGTCGGCAAGAAGGCGTGCATGGGGAGAACAGGGCGCGATCGGGCGATCTTCGTTTTGCTGGCGGCGCTGGCGCTGCCCGGCGTGGGCACGGCAAAAGAGCCCTTGCGGCTGAAACCCAGTTCCAAATGGAATGTCCATTATGCCGATGACAGCTGCCGCATGGGGCGCAGCTTCGGCGAGGGCGACCAGAAGGTCGTACTGATGATCGACCGTTACCAGCCCGGCGATGCGCTGCGGCTGAGCTTTATCGGCAAGCCGGCCTATACGCGGATGAACGAGGGTCTTGTACGGCTTCGTTTCGGACCCGCCGAAACCGAGCAGGAGGTGCAATTCTACCCCGGCACGCTTTCCGACAGGACGCCGACCTTGATCATTCGCGGTCCGGTGCGGGTGGTACCGCGCTCGCCCGAAGAAATTGCCGCCTATGAAGCATCGGTCAAGGCCGAGCGATTCGACTTCGAATGGAGCGAGATCACGCCCGAGGAAGAGGCGGCCGTCACCTTTATCGAGGTCAAGCGCGCGGTCCGACACCCTTTCGTCCTCGAAACCGGGTCGCTCGGTCCACCGCTCGCGGCGCTCGAAAAATGCACCGACGAATTGCTCAGCCACTGGGGCATCGACGTCGCGAAACACGCCGCGCTGTCGCGCAAGGTGAAGCCGAAGGGCAATCCGGGAAACTGGGTGACGTCGCGCGATTATCCGACCGATATGTGGATGATGGGGAAGCGCGCGATCGTCCAGTTCCGGCTGAACGTCGGTGCCGACGGCAAGCCGACGGCGTGCCATATCCAGCAATCGACGCGGCCCAAGGCGTTCGACGATGCTGTGTGCAAGGCGATCATGCGCAACGCCAAATTCGAACCCGCGCTCGATGCCGGGGGCAGCCCGATCGCCTCCTATTGGCTGAACTCGGTGACGTTCCACATGTAAGCGGCGGGCTGTCCGCCGACCTTGTCACAGCTTGCCGCGCTTTTGGCATTTTCTTGATCGCCTGCCCTGCTGGCGCGTTTGCCGGGTTGCGCTCGCGCCGGATCGCCCGCACGATCCGCGCATGACGTCATTTTCTGATTTATTGAGTGCCTTGATGTCGCGAGTAGCGGGTTCCGGGGAGCTGTCGGGGCTGTGTCGCTTGTCCGGGGGCGCGAACATGGAGAGTTTTGCGTTCGCGTGGGGTGGGGAGGCTTATGTGCTGCGGCGTGCGCCGTCGGCGGCGTATATGGCGGACCGCCCGTTCGGGCATGTCGAC
>JAESFO010000368.1_pt1 | contig 54222 bp, 65 predicted proteins | sample 9269421 | NCBI WGS metagenome assembly JAESFO01 (sample SAMN14502839, study PRJNA617101) | algae metagenome | isolation source: Nostoc desertorum CM1-VF14 and co-occurring heterotrophs from rocky... | place: USA: Clark Mountains, San Bernardino, California | collected 2000-06-05 | reverse complement strand
TGCAGAAAGAGATCAACAAGGGGCCCATCGCGGCGGCAGGCGCCGAGGCGATGAACAAGCTGAGGGGCGACCTCGGCTACGTCTGACGACGGACCTGTCGATGACATCACCGCGAGCATGCATGGCTGCGCGCAGGGGGAGGCGGGTTCGATCCGCATCCCCGCTGCCGCTCAAGAAGTTCGGATGACGAGATGCTGAAACTGGCCAGAGCTGTGACATCGCTGAATGCGGTGATCGGACGGGTTGCCTCATGGCTGATCGTGCCGATGTTCGTCCTTCTGCTCGCCGACGTCGTCATGCGCTATGTGGTCGGTCGGGCCGCGATCTGGACGGCGGAATTCGCCCAGCTCATTTTCGGCGTCTATGCGGTCATCGCGGGCGGCTATCTGTTGGTCGAACGCGCGCATGTAAATGTCGACATCATCTATGGCCGCTTTAATCGCGTGAAGAAGGCCATCGTCGATCTCGCGACGTCGTTCCTGTTCTACATCTTCATGAGCGTGTTGGTCTATCAGGGGATCGATATGGCCTGGGAATCGGTGGCGCAGCGCGAGACGTCGTCGAGTATCTGGGATCCGTATATCTGGCCCGTCAAGATGGTCATTCCGGTGGCCGGCATTCTTCTGCTCTTGCAGGGCATCGTGCGAACGGTGTCGGACATCCGCACCGTGAATGGGGCAGAGAACGATCCGGCCACATTCGGCAAGCAGGCCTCCGACGAACCCATTCATTGAACGAACGGACCCATCGTGTCAGTCGAGCTTCTCACACTGCTGTTCTTCGGCTCTCTGCTATTCTTCCTTTTTGTCGGAACTCCGCTCGTCTTCACCTTGGGCGGCATCTCCTGCATCTTCCTGTATTTCACGATGGGGCCGGTGGGCTTCTATATCGTCGCCTCCAAGTTCTGGGACTCGATGATGAGCTTCACGCTCATCGCCATCCCGATGTATGTGTTCATGGCAATGCTGCTGGAGAAATCCGGCGTCGCCAATAATCTGTACCGGATGATGCATGTCTGGTTTGGCGGGTTTCGCGGCGGCCTCGCCATCGGAACTGTCGCAATCTGCGCGGTGTTCGCCGCGATGAGCGGCATCAGCGGCGCCGCTGTGGTCACCATGGGCACGATCGCGCTGCCGCGGATGTTGGAGCGGGGCTACGACAAGCGTCTCGCAGTGGGTGCGATCAATTGCGGTGGCGGCTGGGGGATTCTCATTCCGCCGTCAATCCTGATGGTGCTCTATGCCATGCTGACCGAGGTTTCGGTCGGACGTCTTTTCGCATCGGGCATCGGGCCTGGAATCCTGCTGTTCGCGCTTGTGTCGATCTACATTGGCATTCGTGCTTGGCTTCAGCCGTCGCTTGCGCCGGCATTGCCGGTGGAAGAACGCGGCGACTGGCGCCTGAAGCTTGAGTCGCTGAAGGCGGTGTTTTTGCCGCTATTCATCGTAGCGCTGGTACTCGGCGCTATCTTCGGCGGTTTTGCGACTCCGACCGAAGCGGCTGCGCTCGGTGTTTTCGGTGCCCTGGTCGCCTCTGCTGTCCACCGCAAATTGACGGTGGCGGTGCTGAGTGACGCTGCGATCCAGACATTGCGTCTCACCGCGCTGGTGATGTGGATCCTATTCGCGGCGCATGCCTTCTCGACAGCCTATACGACACTCGGGGCCAATGAGCTCATGAACCAGCTGATGACCCTCGTGCCCGGCGGAAAGTGGGGCTCACTGGCGTTCATGCTAGTTGTGCTGCTTATCCTCGGAATGGTGTTGGACCCAGTCGGCATCATGTTGATCACGTTGCCGGTGTTCCTGCCCGTAATCCAGTCGTATGGGTTTGACGCAATCTGGTTTGGCGTCATCTTCATCATCATGATGGAGATTGGATACATGACACCACCATTCGGCTTCAACCTATTCTACTTAAAGAGCGTTGCGCCGCCCGAAGTTACGATGAGCGACATTTACTGGTCGGTCATCCCATATGTTCTTGTAACGATGCTCGGAGTTCTCATCATCATCCTGTATCCAGACATTGCGTTGTACTTTCCAAACCTGTTCTTTGGTCCAGCGCAGTAGCGTTGCTTTACTGATCCGAGCAACGTATTGGGGAAAACGCCAGTTTACTGAGCATTGGTCGATCGGGAGGCGTCGTATCAACTATTTTGGCATTATCTGAAAGTCCAGATTGCGGCGCGTCGGGCTTTCTTAAACTGGTTTTGAACGACCACAAGCCGCACTGTCCACCTAAAGAATTTGGTGGGGACCGCTCCTAGCGCTAAGCTGCTGGGAGAGATCGCTTGTTCATAACGTCCACCTACCGTAGAGCTAACCTAAGCTGGTCGGGCGATCGCACCTGTTGAACCGCCGACCGTCAGATGTTGACCGTCCAACCATTGGCGGAGCTGTGCTTCGGGCAGAGGCTTGCTGAAGAGATAGCCTTGGAATGCCTGGCATCCGAGCTCATTCAACGCTTTGAGTTGATCGGATGTTTCAACCCCCTCGGCGATGCACTTGATGTCCATTCTGTTGCAAAGCGCCACAATCGCGGCCAGCAAATTTTGCCCCCCATGTTCATGGACATCGGCTACGAAACTACGATCGATTTTGACCTTATGAACGTTTAGACGCCTAAGATAGCTTAGGCTTGACTGACCTGTTCCGAAATCATCGAGCGCGATAGCAACCCCGAGCGCGCGTAGCAGTGTGAGGGATTCTTCCGCCGCATCGAAGTCCCGCATGACGGCCGTTTCGGTCAGCTCAAAAATGAGTTTCGCCGGCGCAATGCCCGACCGCCTGATAAGAGCGATCAAACCTAAAATGGTCTCGCAGCTCATCAGGTCGTGAGCGGAAAGGTTAAAGGACAACTTTACCTTCTCCGGCAGGCTGACCGCCAGCTGGAGCGCTTTCTCGAAGAGAATAAGCGTGACGCGATGCACATTCCCGGTCTTCTCGGCGAGTGGGATGAAGATGTCAGGGCGGATGTTGCCAAGAACAGGGCTTTTCCAACGCGCCAGAGCCTCGACGGCGATAACGCGCTGGTTGTGGTCTACGATCGGCTGATAATGGACTTCCATCTCCGCCGATAGATTCGCGCTTTGCAGCGCCGCTTCAATGGCGCGGTCGGCACGCAATAGGGCCTCATGCTTAGCTGCATAGAGCGTCGCGAACCCCCGCCGGTCGGACTTGCCCTTGTAGAGGGCATAATCGGCTGCATCATAAAGTGAGTCTTCGTCTCCAACCGTGGAGAGCAGCGCAATGCCACAGGTCGCGCCGATGGAGACATTTGCACCGGCGATAACATAGGGGGCCGAGATGGCCTCACAGACCGTATTGGCAAACGCTGTCGCTTTGCAGCCATCAGCCTCGATGCAGAATGCGAATTCATCCCCGCCCAGCCTGGCGACAAGGCCGTGCTCTGAAAACGCCTCCTTGAGGCGCTGAGCGACCGTCTGTAACAGCTGGTCGCCAAAAATATGACCCATCGTGTCGTTAACGGCCTTGAAGCGGTCGAGGTCGATGAGGCCGACCGCGCATTCATGCCCGCTATCACGGGCGGCCGCACAGCGCTCCGGTAGCTCGGAAAAGAACAGCCGGCGATTAGGAAGCTGGGTAAGGGGGTCGGTATGCGCGATGGCTGTAATCTCGGCATTGAGCCGTTGCGTTTCGATATTTGCGAGCACCGAGCTTCTGAAAGCTTGGTAACCGCTTAAGACCACCCGGATGAGAACGGCCGTCACCAGCGCGATGTTGATGCCGATGGCCGCATAGACAGCATCTCCGAAGGAGAGATAGTAGTAGAGCGCCGGTATCATCACGATGGCCGTCACAGCTACGGCCGCCTGGGGCAGCGGCATCAGGCAAAGAATGCAACCGATAACTGTGATGGCGATGAAGATGGCGACGTGCGTTTGTTCGTGGTCGCCGCCGAAATGACTGAGCCCTAGCGACCAGCTGATGTAAGCAGCGGCAAGGAGAGAACCAAGAAGGATGGTGCGGCGTAATTGTAGCAGAGCTGTAGGGGCGTCGATGGCCTCGTCCCGTTTAAGCCAGCTCGACATGCGGACAACGCTGACCGACACCAGCACGCCTGGAATCCACATCGTCATCCACTGCGGCGCATGCTCAAGATGTGTGAAGGCAACGGCTAGCGCATTTAGGCTTAATAGCGCGTAAAGCAGGGGGATCTGACGCTTCAGCTCTTGATATTTGGCAATGAGCAGCTGGGGGCTCGCATCACGCAGCAGCAGCCAGTTTGCGATAGGTCGCGAAGAAAAAGACGTCGCCATGGTCCAGGTTCGCTCGCCCCTTTCTGAGGTTGCAAAAGACATAAGTCACATTCAGTGATCGTGCGCGACGTTGGACACGAGCAACTGCGGCGGCCTTCAAAAAGGAGAAGCGGCAGCCTAGGTATACTGATGCGCGAGGGTTACTTAATCGTTCGCATTATCATCAATGTTATGGATAGAGAGGCAAGTTGAGTTGCCAAACAACTACCTGAAATCGCGAAAATATTAGCAGACCCGCAGTAAGTGCTGATGCGTAAAATCGTTCAATCTCTTCGCGGCGGCCTTAGCTCACTTCGAAGCCAGCCCTCCGCCTCCTTTAAGGGGTCGGGTTCAACCATCGTGTTAATGGCGCTGCAATTCGGGCACCTATAAGCGTGCTCCACCATTGTACTTTTCAAGGGTTTTGACCGCTCCCAGGCCGTGAGGCTCCCGCAGCTCGGGCAAATAGGAGTTCTGGCTTTCGGCATAGCATTGCACCATTCAATGCAGCATGAGGGACTGTTGCTTGAGATCATCGCATCGCCTGCTTATTCGCGTATAGGGAACCGATGGACCAAAGTACAAAAATCTGGGCCGGAGGCGCAGATGTTTTCCCAACCTACTTTCCAGATCCGCCCCTATGACGATGGATACGTCATTGAAGCGACATGGCCAGATGGAAAATCCGAGACATTGATAGGTGTCTTTGTCTCGCAATTCGCGGCGCAGCAATGGTTGAGCAGCGGAGGTGCAATTCGCTGGGCTATGCAGCAACGCAAGTCAGGCCTTTCCGGCGTGTTTGCATTTAAGCTTTTGGACTCTGCGTAGCGCGACGACCATTGCAACAACAGCAGCCGCCTGAACGGTCAAGCGGCTGCCAAGCTCCTCAAACGTGAATGTCCGCTAAACGCCGCCGGCTCTCCCATGCCGTTTGTCCGACTGCCCTGGCCGCGCTTATTCGCTTCGGAAGGGAAGATCGCGTAGGACACGGCGGCGGGCCATCGTCATCGTCCAGCATTTTGAGAGCTGCGATGATGTCGCCAATTCGTACTTGCATTGCAGATCCTGGAAGCTGGCGAAGCCAAGGCTTGCCCTCAACGGCAAATGCATCAGAAGCCCATGTCGCCAAAACGCAGCGCTTCTGGAGCTTATCGAGGAAGGGGTTTGCGAGCACTTCCCGTGGATACGAGAATGTGCTGGCGAGAAGAGAGTTTGCGTGAATTTCGTTCATGGACATGGCAGAAACTGACATGCTGGCCTCCATACTCCTTTCGATAAGGCACATTGCAGCCGCTGCGGCTCGGCACCGCAGCGGTCGTTGCTGAGACCGTTTAAGCGGCTTTCGTCAGCTGCTCGACGTTCGGCCGGCTCGCGCCCACGATCTCGATCTTGCGCGGCTTCTTGGCCTCCGGCACCTCGCGCAGCAGGCCGATCTGCAGCAGCCCGTTCTCGAATTGGGCGCCCGTGACCTGGACATGATCCGCGAGATTGAACTGACGCTTGAAGGCGCGACCGGAGATGCCCTGATACAGGAAATCCCGCTTCTGCTCTTCCTTGCGACCTTCGACGGTAAGCACGTTTTGCTCGGCCGTCACGGTCACGTTGTCAGCCGTGTAGCCGGCCAGCGCGAGCGTGATCTGGTAACGATCGTCACCAACGCGTTCGATGTTGTACATGGGGAAAGTGTCCTCGTTGCCGCGCTGCGCGGAGTTCACGAGGTCAAACAGGCGGTCGAAGCCAATGCTGGAACGCCAGAGCGGGGCGAAGTCGTGGTTGGTCATAGCCAAATCCTCCATTGAGCAAGATGGGTATGAACGGACGCCGGACGCTACCGGCGCCCGCCTCGCGCCAGGCCCTAGTGGCACCTGGCGGTATCCGAAATAGCGAATCCGCGTGTTTGGTTTCAAGAGGTGCAGCTAATTCTTTTTAACGTCAGCACCAGCTCAACGCGCATAACATTCGTTATGGAATATTTTCCTCTTGCAAGTCGCGTGTGGATTAGCTGCGCAGAAATGCCCACGCGGTTAACCTGACAAAAGGGGCGACGGGCGGTCGCCAGGGCGTCCTCATAACTCTTCATCAGGTTCATATGAGCAAGGCAAGTTTTTTGGATATCCAAGAGGATGATGCAAGAACGGGTTAGCTGTTGAACACTATGATCATCGGGTTAAGCGTAGCACGGTGTGCGTAGGGATCCTCTGGCTAGCCAACCAATCATTGGACTGCGCCGCCGCTTCCACGCTCTTGGAGTGACAGCGATGGATCGAGACCGCAGCATGAAAGCGTTGGTTCAAGGCCGGAGATGCCTCGCCGGTCTCCTGATCGCTTTTGTTTTTTTGGCAGGTTACAGCTGGCTCGTTTGGCGATGAGCTCAGTGGTGATGGAATAGGACTGACGACCCGCCTTTTATGGCTTGCAGTTCCTGCAGATAAAGACGAAATTGCCGCCATCACCGCACTGTTCTTGGCTTCTATCGGTGATGAGATCGCATTGGTCCCGCCTAAACTCGCGGTGACCTTTATGTGTCAGAAGTGTATTGCAATCGATGTCCGGATCGAGCGTTACCGCTGGCTCATGACTCAGGTCAGCGATGAGCGAACGCGAAATGCGATCGCAGTGCAAATCAGCACTCTCAAGAATAGAAAAGCGACCATCCATCCGGACAACCGCCCTGGCCAGGGTTAGGGGCGATGTTTGTGTATAGAATCTATCGAATCGACGGATGCGGCAATGGCAACATCGCCCTTCGCGAGGATATGCCTGTCGAGGCGGACACCGCCGGCGCCTTAGCACGCGCGGAAGCGATGGCGACCGATTGCATTGTCGAGCTATGGCGAGGCAGAACTTTGTTAGCCACATTCCACCCTAAATAGATCCCCTTGTCATCCTGAGCACAAGCGCAAACCCCGCTGTGATGACGACTATCGAATCGGGGCGTCAAAAGTGAGAACGCTTGCGGTCTTTCACAAGCCACTGCGCCGCTTGCTCTCGGGAGGCGAAAACGCCCACAAGCTGTTCGACAGCTCCGTAGGGCCAATGCACATCGATCACGAAATGGTCTGCTTCCATTTCGCGGATTCTGTATTCCGGACCAGCTGACATAGAGAAGCCTTCCATAACGCGCTCCCGTTTTGAGGCGGGAGCAGCAAGCTCTCAGTCGCCGGTAAAAGCCACGATCCGGCCGGCGATGCCGGAGACTATCCTATTGTCAGAATCTTGTATGCACTAAACTTAAGCGCTGCCGCGATGACGGATATAAGCCGCATATGGCACTGCCACGAATGAAGATGTGGCTCATGCACCGGCGCGCGCGACGGGACGGCAGGCCGGCCAACGTGTTCCAGTGTCCGGTTTGCCAGTCCGTTGAGCCGGAGGATGACGGATTCGAACCGGTTGCTGTTCCGTCCAATACCTGACACAAAGTCTTCATCACCGCACTGCTTTTGGCTTCTATCGGTGATGAGATCGCGTTTGGTCCTGCCTAAGATGGAGGGACGTTATGTGCGATCAGTGCGAAGCAATTGATATTTAGATCCGGCGCTATCGATGGCTCGAAACGCAGTTGAACGATCCACGTACGCTGAGCGGCCTCGACGTTCAAATTCGTCTTTTGAAAGATAAGCGCGCGTTACTTCATCCCTCTGACGCCGATTCCAAGGCTGTCTGAGCGCTTTTGAAGGAAATCGCCATGGAGAGCAAAACACAGAGAGACTTGGCTGAAGGACAGCTCATCGACCTTGTCCGCCGTCACAATGAGCAGAACTTCAGGCTGACGATACTTTGCGATCGGGGCCGATGGTCAATCTCTTTCAGCGTTCCCGAGAAGGAATTGCGGGGCGAAATTCCGCACATCGGCTGGATGGTTGGCACGGGAGCAAGCTTCACAGAAGCTTGGGCAAACCGGCAATCGCAGCAGCCGCGCGTTGACGAATAAACATCAGAAGGTCACTCGCGCGTGCGACTGGCAATTCGCTTGAGGGAATCTGCTGCCTTGTCGAGTTCCCTTCGGCTTAGCCCTATCCGCTTGATAAGGTTAGCGGCATCATGAAGCTGGATGCCATGCTTGAACGCCAAGAAGTCCGGCGTATAGCCGCTGTCGAATGCTGCGTCTCTATCGTTCGTCATAATCCACTCGAGCTACTGCACGCGAGTATACACAGCTTGCATGTCGGCACGATCACAATCTGCGGTTCCATCGGAAGTGTGATCGCTGCGCTAATTTCTTGATGTGTCGGGTAATGGGCCGACGCTCGCCCCGCGTCTCCGTAAGATCGTGGAGCAATGCGGCCGAGACAACATTTCCCTGCAAAGTCGTTTCACCTAGCCATTTTCCATTGCCAGCCCTCAGTCGCTTGAGGGCTGCTTTTTTGAGTCGACTTCATTGGTGAGCCCCATGCCTAGTCCAGAAGAGCAGGACAAACAATTGGTTATGGATACCTATGGCCTCGGCGGTTCCATACGTGTGGCGGTCGACGGTGCATTGAACCCGTTTAAGAGATTAGAAGACCTCGGCTGGGCCAAAGGGCGATCGACCAAGAAAGCCGTTCACTACACACTGACACGCGCGGGAGGTCAGGCGGCCAAGAGACTTCGGGAAAAGCGTCGGTTGGCTTAGTCATCAGCTGGCCTCGGCGCTTATTTGCTTGTACGAAACCTCTTCTCCCTGCGACAAGTTGCTCGATGAGAAGCATCGCGCAATTGTTCAGAAAACAAGACTCGCAGACTAGGCTGCCCCCACTCGGCCTTGGCGCGCGCGGGGTCGCTGATGATTGCAGCCGGCGACCCCGCTTCGCCGCGACGCGGGTCCGGCCATGACGACGTTCATCTTCCTCATGAGCCCTGTGGCAACGAGCGCTCAGCAAACGCGCATGATGTCCGAACTTGAGGATCGCTTCCCTCAACACGACTTTCTTATGGGCGACGGACACTTCGCCGAGTACGAACGCAACATTCTCGCGTTATTGGATGACGTCGGGGGCGCCTCCCCGGATCCACAGGACGTCACGGAGGTTGTCACCTACTTTAGAACCATCCTCGCGGAGATCGAGAGATGGAAGCCGTCTTAATCCGCGAAGCGCCACTACGCTGAGCAATCATCTTTCGTCGAAGCCAACCTCGAAAAGCCTTCGGTAGTGTGAAGAAATGTCAACTTGGCAGCCACACGCCATCGCCCGGATCTTTTTGCTGTCGACAATCTGGATCTCGCCTCGTCGACTTTCAATAGCTCCGGCATGCTGCAGCTCAACCATGCACGCAGTGACGCTTGTTCTGCGCACGCCCAGCATGAGAGCGATCTCGCTCTGTGTCATACTTATCTTGCTGCCGGCAAGGGCTTTGACCCTCAGCAGCCAAGACGACAGGCGTCCGGGCAAATCGTGCAAAGCAATGCATGCAGCCGATTGTTGAACCTGAGCGAGAAAGTATTGATCGTACGCCAAAGCGCGCTTTCTTAGCTCCGGCATCTTGAGCAGAAGCTCCTTTAGACGCGACATCGGCATCACATATGCAAAACCGCCGACCATGACACTGACGTTGTAAAGGCAAACGCGATCATCCAGCGACATGCCGGCTCCCAACAATCCGTCAGAGCCGATGAAGCCGGTGGAAAAGGACGCCCCATTCGATAGCGGGAGGTCCACTGAAAATACTGAGTCTTTAGGGAAGTAGGCTGTTTCAAGAACGGAATAAGCCTGAGCGACAGTCTGCCCGCGCCTTAGCCTCACTTCGGTGAGATGGCGCTCGATCACATCGCGTGCACCGATCGGCAACGCCGACAAGAATTTACTGCCCCGGCTCACTGGTAAAACTTCCTGCCTCTCAGCTATGCTTGACAGAGATTGCGTCGACAGCGATCGTGACCAAAGTGCGCTGGAGCTTCACGATCCCATTCGTTTGGTCCCCAAGCCGGCCAACACAGTCTTGTACGAGATCAAGGCTGGACGCGATCAGTCGCGTCCAGCCTTTGTTCAAGCCGCTCGGATCTGCCTTACAAAGTCGGAGACGGCAGACTGTAACAGGTTGGCTTGGCTATCTAGGTCGCGCGCATCATTTAGCACATTGCCGGCTGCCTCGCCCGTGGCAGAGGCGGCCGTCTGCACGCTACCAATGTTGGTCGTAATCTCGCTCGAACCCGTCGCAGCCGCTTGAATATTTCGCGCGATTTCACGAGTTGCTGCACCCTGCTCTTCGACCGCCGAAGAGATTGCCATCGAGATCTCACTCATTTTCTCGATTGTCGTACTAATACTAGCGATTGCCGTGACCGCATCACTGGTGGTCGACTGCATGCTCACAACTTGCGCCGTGATTTCCTCGGTTGCCTTAGCCGTTTGCGTGGCTAAGGCCTTGACCTCAGACGCAACCACGGCAAATCCACGGCCAGCGTCGCCTGCTCGCGCGGCCTCGATGGTTGCATTAAGTGCGAGCAGATTAGTTTGTGCAGCGATTGTATCGATAAGCTGAACAACCACGCCAATCTTCTCGGCCGCGCCGGAAAGCATTTGTACGGTCGCATTTGTCCGGTCGGCCTCGCCAACCGCCTGCTTGGCAATTGCCGTCGACTGAGTTACCTGCCGAGAAATCTCCTCAACTGAGGCCGACAGCTCCTCAGCTGCAGCCGCGACTGTCTGTACGTTGTGAAGAGCGTGCTCAGACGCGACGCTCACCGTGCTCACTTTCTCACTCGCTTGCGAGGCGGCATCGGTCATCGATGTCGCGGTGTTTTGCATCCCCGCGGCTGACCTGGCGACTGACTGAACCACGCTATGCACGCTTCGCTCGAATCCATCCGCTAACTTGTTCAAAACGATCTGGCGTTCCTCTCTCGCCTTCAACTGCGCAGCCGCCTCCTGTTCTTCCAAGTGGCGTACTCGAAGAGCGCTTTCCTTGAAAACTTGTACGGATTGCGCCATCGTACCAATCTCGTCTTTCCGTCGATTGCCAGGGATCTCTGCGTCCAGTTCTCCAGAGGCGAGTGACTTCATCCTGTCGCCCAACGCTGTCAACGGCTTCGTAATACTGCGGCTGATCAACCACGCAACAAGTCCTGCGACAAGCGCGATGATGATGATAGCAACCGCCAGCGACATGATAATCGGCCTCATCTTTGCATCGAGGTCGTCGAGGTAAGCGCCGGTTCCAACGAACATATCCCATCCTGGAATTGCGACCGCGTAGGAGAACTTTCGGATCGGAATGTCTGAGCCAGGCTTGACGTATTCGTAGTAGAGGGTCACGTCGCCTTTGGCCGCGACGCCATCTCGCAGCTCCCGCGTGAGAGCGCGTCCATTAGTTTTGATGTCGAGCCGGTTTGTGCCGAACTGCTTCGGATCCGGCGTGACGAGTGCGACACCGTTCATGTCATAGGCAAAAATATAGCCGTTGCCATTGTCATACGTCATCGTGCGCGCGCGTTTGACAAATTCGCCGATGGCTGCCTCCTTCGAGAGCTCTCCAGCGGCATACTGCTTCTGCAGGCCGATAGCCACATTGCGAGCGGTCTCTACGAGGGCTTGGACTTGGTCCATGCGAGATGCGTGCATCTCATTCTTGACCAAACGGCTCGCTTGGATGCCGGCCAAACACAGACCGACGACAGCAACAAAGACGAGCAGACCAAGTTTTATGGCAACTGGAAGATTATCGAGCGTTTTCACGAAGCCCCACGAGATATGCATAACGATGGTACGATAATGCACATTTGCATAACACACTTAGAGTTTCGTTAAATGTGACGGCCGGGAAGAAACAGGTTAATCTGCTTCTGTTCCTCCAGCGCCCAGCGCTACTCTGGCGACGTACCCGCTACGATTGAGGCGCCTTAACCAATCTTCAGCAGCCTGTCTCCCGCAGATCAGTTGCCGACCACTCCCTCGCCGCGATCAGCCGATCGGCCGCCCGCCGATAGGTTGCATTCTAACGACACACACGGCTTTGCCTTCGTGTGTGGCAAATGGGTGACGGCAACGCGGCTAGAATACTTCTAGGATTGGCTTAGTGATTCAGTTGGGGACCATCATGAAAAAGTATCTTCTCGCTTCGGCCGCTATCGCGGTACTCAGCGCATCTTCGGCTTTCGCTGCAGACATGGCAGCTCGGCCGTACACCAAGGCTCCGATGGCAGCTCCGGCTGCTGTGTACGACTGGACCGGTTTTTACATCGGCGGCCACGTCGGCGGCGCGTTCCGCGGCAACTCCGACAACCTGGTCGGCGGCGGCAACGACGGTCGCTTCATGGGCGGTGGACAGATCGGTTGGGACACTCAGTTCGGCGGAAATTGGGTCTTTGGTCTCGAAGCGAACTATAGCTTCCTCGATACCAGCAGCAGCTTTGCCAACCGCGGCCTCGGTTCGGTCACCGGCCGTCTTGGCTCGGCATGGGGTCCGACCTTGCTTTACGTAAAAGGCGGTTACGCCTGGGCCGACTCGCGCTTCACCAACGGCTTCACCGGCGACGCAGGTCGTAACGGCTACACCGTTGGCGGCGGTATCGAATACCTGTTCAATCGCAACTGGTCGGGCAAGATTGAGTATCAGTACTATGATTTCGGTACGACGACCTTCCTGACCCCCACCTTCGCGGTCGGTGGCTTCCGGAACGACGAGCACACCATCAAGGCCGGCCTGAACTATCGCTTCAATTGGGGTAGCTTTGGCACGGGCTTGTTCTAAACCCTCCGCTTCCTCTCCAAGAACAGCTAAAGCCCGGCTTCGCGCCGGGCTTTTTTCTGGGCGCAAACATAGATGGAAGACGCAATCCAACAATTGATGACCCTTGGGATATTTTTGCTGCTCGCGGCGGCAATGGTCATCAGAAGTCGACGTGAGAAGCCACCACCGCGTTGGTGAGCGACCTGTACGGCGGCTTGCTATGTCCGGTATCGAGCAGACTGGACCTATCGCCCCACGTAAGCTTGGCCCGATTGTCTAAAATAGCTGCCCAGAATGCCTCGCCGCCTTCTCACCCGACAATGGACCGACGACGATGTCGCCAAGCTGACCCAGCTGGCGCAAAGCGGCGTCACGCTTACTCGTGCCGCAGCTGCACTCAACCGACCAACCCACTCGGTGCAAAAGAAGGCACGTAGTCTCGGCCTGCACTTTGATGGAGTAAGAGCCGTTCGAGCGAGCTTACGCGAAGCGGGCGTCATCGAGTCTGGGCGCGCACCAAAGCGCTCATAAGCGCCCTGCGAGCAACTTTGGAACCGTCTAACGGCACCTGAATTATGCTTCGAAACAACGCCTTACGCGATCGGAGGAGCAATGGCGCGAAATTCGAACAAGTTCTGGACCGAACAGGATGACGAGAAGCTGCGCGTTCTAGCCGACCGAAACGTGTCGCTGATGAAGGCAACGGCCGCAATGCGGCGCTCGCAGTTCGCAGTGAAGAAGCGCGCATCGGAGCTGGGTCTGAGTTTCCCGAGTCCAACACAGGAGCGGAATCGTCTGCGCGCGGCTATGGCTGTGAGCGCCTAATCGCGTGGATCCCGACCAACTCACCCTCCGTAAGATGACCTTCGGGGGCATCCCCTACGAAGACGACTGACTGGTGATGTGGCGCGGCCTGAATATCGGCCGGATTCTTAAGCAGTCCGGCCTGACCATGGGCGTGCTCACTTGGTTCTGGGGATCGTCCGGGCCGGATTGAGCGACGAGGGATCGAAGCTTGGCGCCGGCGGGATTCGGCGACGATGACCCGGATCAAGAGCTTCCGCGCTTAGGCCTACCGGACTCCCGGAATGCGACACGAAAGCTTATATCCGGGAAAGTAGAGTTGCGTTCGGAGTTGCTTATGTCGTGGGATACCCTTCTGCCTGGCCCTATTCCGGTGCCCGGCTCAAAGCCGCTTGTCACCCTTTGAGACGCCGGGATGCTCATCCAGAAGCTACCAAAAGCCCAGGCTGACCTCCCAGCTTGGCGCACCGCCACCGAGGCTTTGATGCTGGCAGCCGAAGATCGCCGCCCCCTCATGCACGCTGACGTCGGGCTAGGAAAGGCACTGCATCCCCGGGGACCGGTCTACGATATGAGCCGCAAGGATCCCCCTTGGGGACGCCGCAAGCTGGCGCGCGACCGATGAGCGAAAGACACGATATCGAGCAGGTTCTTGCTGCGCTCGAAGACGCGAGGACGGTGATACGTGGCGTCGATGAGGGGCTGAGCGAAAGCGAAGCATTGGAGTGCCTGAGGGCAGTTCTAGACGATGCCGTAATGGTTCAAAGTTTATCGCGAATCCGGCGCCGACCGATACCGAGGCTTAGAAAATGACCCCGCGCCGTCTTGCCGAACGCATGCGGGCCCGACGGCACCTCGGCGATGGCTTTGTCCGGCAGATGTTCACCCTGCCCCGTCACGCCGCTCGCGTTAAAGCTCGCGATATCCCGCCTATGATTATTAAACCACGGTCGAGTTCTGGCGAAAGATCGGGGACGGTCAGATCGAATTTACGATGCGGAGGCTTCCAACGGCTGACTAGCTAGTTAGTCGATCGCGCTGAGCATTTTGCACGAATTCCTGATTCCGCTTCGCGCGCTGAGCAAGATTGCCGGAGGCTGAAACACGGACCTTGGTGGCCTGTACACGGATCGCCGCCTCGCTCCGCTGCAATTGCTTGGCGACCTTTACCACCGGTACCCCGTCTTTCAAGAGCGCGACCATCTTCGCAAAATCGGCTTCCGTCCACTTCCGGCGCGGCCGCATGGTGAGTTTCATCGTCATACGGGCGGTCTAGCAAAGGCCTTGGGTCAGAGGCAAGGCTCAGGCACCGAGCGACGCCGCCCTGCGAGAAAAAGCCGCCCGGGCTGTTGGCCCGGACCGAGTTTTCTGAGTTGCTCAACACACCCTGGCAAAGCCAGTCGGCAAACGTGGATGATCTTGATTTATTCTTTCTAAAGGGCTGCCGCGCTCAGAGCGCACCACCGTCGGCACAAACAAGAAAGACCAAGCCCCGAAGGACAGCGGCCAGTTTCGTTGAGGCACCACAGACTAGTAGCAGGCCTCGCTCAAGCTATCCGGGCTCATTCCCGGGTCCGGTCATCCGGCACCGTGAGGCTTCACGATCGAGAAGCCAGCGATGGAGCGAGCATGCAGGCGCGTCTGCCGGCGGCCGGAATTCGCATCGTAGGCCAGCCAGGTCGAGCCGCTGATGAGCTCACGCAACAGAAGACGGCCCGCGCCTCGCCACACCATCTCAGGTGACGGCGCAGCGCGAGGGAAGCGCAGCCAGTTGGCAGCCAGAAATAGGCTCCGTACCGGGCGGCCGACCACCTCCCCATACGCCCCGCAACCGCAGAACGCCCTCCGCGGACAGCCCGGCGGGCGAGCAAGGATCCGCGCCGTCAGCCCGATCGCCGCGGTTGCGCCGCGGTCAAGACGCATCTTGTGCGCCGGCGAAGAGTGGCCGCGTTGATCGAGCTGGAAACTTCCGCACGGCCGCATGATATCGGCTGAATCGCAGCTGGCAGGTTTGGCCCGGGCCGCTCCGGCAGAGGTGACGCAAAGCGTACACAGCAACGCGCAGGCCGCCACGATCAATCGGAGGATAGGCATTTCCTCAAGACGTGATGTAGGGACCGGCGCGCTGAGTATTGCGCTCAATCATCGCACCACAGGCGGGCGCGGCAGGACAGATAGCCCTCGGGCTAGCTCACTTAACCAGGAATGCGGGATTCCGCCGGAGATCGGCCTAACTTGTGAGGCGGGTTGCCGTGTACGTTGATGAGTTGCAATATCACCGGGCCGGTTCAACGCCTTGACGCCCTTTCCTGCTGGACAATCCGATCTTCGTCTAACAGCAAGCCGGCATTCACGGGCGGGTTGTCGAGTTCGTCCCGCCTATTGATCCGATCGATGGTTACAGCGCACGATCGGTTTCAGCGACGTTATTTAGATATTTGAGCGATTACGGCGATAAAGCGAAAAGTGGCGCATGTCCGCTTTGCGCCACGAGCTGCCATCTTCAGACTGCGACCGAGCTTGCTGTCATCCGAAAATCGAAAAGCCGGAGCGCATGGTGGTGTGTCTCATTCGCGCCGTTGTCGTCAGAGATGCCGTGACAACGGGGACTAGTCGGACCGGCGAGCAAAAGATTTTGCGCTTAATCGAAGCTTTTAACGAGAAGATCGATAAAAACCCTGACCTTGCGCGCCTCGTCGACTTATCTTCGCAGGGTCTTCGACGCTCTTGGCGTTATGTCTCTCGCCGACGTTCGCACATTGGTCGAGGAGATTGAGCGACTGCAACGCCATCCGGAGGTGCTGCCTCTGCGCTGATCCTAAGATTTGTTGTCCGCAAGCAGGAATCAGTTGAACGGCCCTGCCCGTAGCGGGGCCGTCACTTTTTTGCGGAACCGAAAGGTCGGCTCGCCGTTAGGAGCTTCATCCTGGTGGCTTTATACCTTTCTGGACGGTTAACATGGTCGGGTTTGGGCGCGGCACTTCTTCCGAAATCAAGTCTGATTACGAGGCTTTGCGCCTCATCTGCATGAACCTGGCAGCGGCTGCGACGACCCCAATGATACGTGAGGGCTTGGAAGGCGCTGCGCGGGACTATCAAATGAAGGCCGACAGGCAGCACCGGGCGATGGCCGTCGCTCCTAAAGCCTAACCTTATCCCCCACCCGTTTTACCTTGCTGTCATCATTGCGGATGTGGGAAAGCTGTATGGTCGGCGGCGTAACTGTGCGACGGGATGCGGGTGGCCAAGTCTTCCAAATTGATTGCGATAAAGCGCGGCAAGGTACTCTTGGTCCGGCGACGCAAAGATGGTCTTTGGATGTTTCCGGGTGGCCGAAAGCTGCCTCGCGAGACTGAAAGGCAGTGCTTGCGCCGAGAAATCAAAGAGGAGCTGCCTAAGCTCCGGCTACGTCACGTTTCCCTTTGGAAAGACGTGTCGAAGAAGAACAAGTATTCGGGTCGCAGAATGAGCGATGCAGTGTTCATTGCGGAGAAGGTCAGCGGGACACTCGCTATTGGCGACAAGCGAGAGCTGGACAAAGCCGAATGGCGGAAGCCCCGCCACCTAAGGCTGACGCCTACGTCCCGTTTCATCAGAGATAAGCTCTTTTCATAACCGCCAGTCGGTGCAACCTCGCCTCGCGCTATCGGTCTTGGAAGTTGCGCAGCATCGTGCGTATGATGCGGTGGTTTGAATATATCTTGCAGGAATTGGGAATGGCTATCGGCACTGTTAAATGGTTCAACGGCACTAAAGGATACGGCTTCATCGCACCCGAGGCCGGGGGGCCAGACGTGTTCGTTCATATCAGGGCGGTTGAGCGCTCCGGTCTCAGCACGCTGAATGAAAATCAGAAAATCAGCTACGAAGTCGTCACAGACCGCCGCTCCGGCAAGGCGTCGGCTGAAAACCTCCGCGTGATGTAGGCTAGCGATCTGCTAAGGTTGCTACGAAAGCCCGCCATGCTCGGCGGGTTTTTCTTTGAACCAGTGGCGAGCAGTCGGCAATAATCGGCACCTACATACCTTTACTACTGCCGTCACCCAACGCCATTTCCAATTCTGCCGCTTGCTGCATGTACTGCCTAGCAGCCGCTGTCATGGCGTCACGAATGTCGTTCGACGTAGCGGCGGCAGCGAGCTTGCGAGCTTGGTCAGCTCTGCGTCTTAGATCATTGACTGCAGCTATCACGGTGTGTCCCCAACGATTCGTTGAGCTTACACTTCCTTTGCTCGGACCTTAGCTTGAAGAAGTGGCACCTTCTGCCACTTAAAACTGCGCCTCCATCATTCGTGGCGGCAGCTATCATCATTCAGCTCCCACGCGGAGACGAATGCTGTCACGCTAGTGCCACTCGCGGATAACGCTCGGCCCGACCACCTTATTCGCTTCGACCTGCCCTAATTGAAAGCGGCGGTATCGGCCTCCAACTGGCTTGTATCGTTCTGTAGAAATGCGGCCAGATTGTTCAAGTGGAGTGCCGGATTTGCGTTGCGTAGAATAGCCAGTTTCCCATCTTAATTTTCATCAGCACCGAACAACGTCGCGAAGGCGCGAGCGAGGTTTTCGACCGTGTAGGGCTTTTGGACCACTTTGCGCGCACGGTGATCGGCTGGCATCCGAGCCTGTTCTCCGTACCCGCTCGCGAAGAAAAACGGCACGCCAAGCTCGGCGAGGCGGTCGGCGACGGGGAATGAATTGGCATCGCCGAGGTTGATGTCCAGCACCGCGACCGACGGCCTCTCACGGTCGATCGCGTCGAGTGCGCCCTGCACGGTTGCGTAGGTTTGCACCTCGCGCGCCCCCAGTTGCGCGGCAATGTCTTCCACGTCAAGTGCGATGATCAAGCTGTCCTCTACGAGGAGCAGCGTTTTGTCGATTAGAACGCCGGGCGGTGGCAGTTTCTTGTGAAGTCCGCGGTTATCGTGTGTCTTGCCCCAAAGGTTCAGCTTGGGCCCTGCACTATTCTTGGCATCTACGACATGCCGCGCCGGGATGACGAACTCAAACTTGGCACCTTCGGGATTGTATGAGACCTTTGCCGCGCCTCCCAGATCGTAAGGCACCGAGCGGTCGATGATCGTGGTGCCAAAGCCCTTCCTGGTCGGCGGCTTCACTGGCGGGCCTTTGACGTCCTCCCACGTGAGCACAAGATCGCGGGCGTTTGACCGATGCCATTCGATCTGCACCTCTCCGTCTGGCGTGGAGAGACTGCCGTATTTGATCGAGTTGGTGACGAGTTCGTGGAGAACTAGTGCCATTGTCGAATACGCGGCCGGATTGAGTAAAACTGCAGGGCCATGCGCGCGTATCGACGACGGCCTGTTGGCGAATGCTGCCGCCTCCGCCGCAATCAGGGCCTCCAAAGGCGCGGGCCCCCAGTGATCATCGGTTATCTGATTGTGCGCGCGGGCTAATGCGTGAATGCGGCCATCAACGACCTTCACAAATTCCTTCACGCCCGGCTCTTCAGGCTGCGACTGCCTGATTAGCCCCCTGATCACGCCCAGAATGTTGCGGACGCGATGGTTGAGCTCTGCAATCAGGACTTCCTGTCGCGCGCTGGCTTGATGCCGCTCGGCTGCGGCTTCATCCGCAAGGCGCAGCACGACTTCGATCAGGGTCGCACGCAATGTCTCGGCCACGCGCAACTGCGGCACCGTAAAAGGCTCTGACCGCCCCTGAACGAGCTCCTTCCATTCCTCGAAGCTTTCTCGCGGAGTTAGGCGGGGGCCATTCGGGCCGTATTCAACAGGCTTATGCGGGTCGCCCGCCCAACGGACCGACTTGACCAGTTCGGATCTGAATAGAACTACATAGTCTCTCGGGGACCGTGAAATCGGAATTGCGAGGAGACCTGCGGCCTGGGAGGCGTACTCATCAGCACCAGGGACGATTGAAGCAATATGGTCGGTAGCAAAAATCTTGCCCGCGGCCATACCGTTCAACGCACGAATGATGCGCCGAAACGCTTCTGTCGGCGGTGTCACGCCGCTGAATGCATAATTGCCATTGAGCCATACACCGACGCCGTCGGCAGGAATGGCGTGGGTCAGAATATCGGCAAGCCAATCAGGGTCCTTCAGAAGCGTCTCGTCTGACGCGACGGCGCTGAGGAGCTGGTCGGAAATATCGCGCGCCCGTGACTCGTACTGCATAGCGGCCTGTCGCTCGCGGCTTTCAAGTTGAAGCGAGAACATCTGCGTGAAAAGCTGGGCGACCGACCTCTTCTGCAAAGGCGGGCAAAAAGCTGAATAATGATGGCAAGCAATCAGACCCCACAGCTCGCCCTCAACGACAATGGAGATCGACAGCGAGGCTCCGACGCCCATGTTCTTCAGGTACTCAATGTGGATCGGAGATACTGATCTGAGCACGGACATCGAAAGATCGAGCGGTCGACCATCTTCGTCCCGTTCCGGAAGAACCGGGATGGCCTCGGCATTCACATCCGAGATGACGCGCAACAGATTACGCTTGTAAAGAGCTCGCGCCTGAACGGGGATGTCGCTGGCCGGGTAACGAAGACCTTTGAATGTGCCGATGCCGCCTCGCACCGCTTCGCCAACGACCTCACCTGAGCCGCCGCGGTCAAACTTGTAGATCATCACTCGGTCGTAACCGAGATATCCTCTCACCTGCCTCGCGGCTTCCCGGTAGAGCGCCGAAATGTCCGGCGTGTTGTCCAAGCGGGCAACCATGGACGTCACCATAGACGTCGTGTCCCCCGCGGGCCCCTCGGAAGGCTGAGCTTCGATGACGATCTGACCGAACGACATGTGAAGCGAAATATCGAAGGCGGGAGCCCCCTTCACAATAGAGCAGTGAAATAGTCTTTCCACGGCATCCGGTCCGCGCAGCGCTGTCATCCGGTTGCGCAGGTCATGGATAAGCGATGCGGGAAAAATATCGGCCAGCGGTCTGCCGATCAGCTCTGCATGATTGTGCCCGATGAATTCGGCAACGTTGGCGGACGCCCGAGCAATGATCCAATCATTGGATGCGGCAAGCAGAAAGCCGATCGGCTGAATGGCCCCCAGTAAGTGGATCGGTTCTCTGTCGCAATTGGTAAGATCCACTTGGGAAATAACTTGGCTCAACGGTCTGTCCCAATATGAGAGGGTGCGCTCGCTTGAGCGCATTAAAGCTAAACGGACACGGTTTCTGACGGTTCCGTTCAAGGAACTGGCGCGCGCAGGTATGCGACACCCATGGCCGGCGCTGGAAGCTACGGCGATGAATACCTGCGGGTTCTAGGCCAAACGGCTGGCGAATACCTGAGCACCTTTCATGCTTCACCCGTCTGGTCGACCGACCGATGATAACAATGCGTGAAGGCTGCTCTGGTCGATCTGCGCACTCCTCGAGTTGTGCAAAGCGTGGAGTAACACCGCTTGCGTGACGGAACGGATGGCTTGCCCTTTACCGGCGAACGACACGTTAGGGCGCGATCTTTCATCGTTGAACCATTGCAGTTGAAGCAAAATGTCAGCTTTGCGCCAAAGGCGGCGTGGGCCTTTTTCACGTTGTTACATTCCGCTTAGAATACGCCAACACCCGAAGGCATCATCAAAGTTTCGCTACCGCCACCTTAGCGCGTCACTTCGTTCGCGTCAGTCGTTAGTGCCTCAGCCTCGCGAGCCGTCTGTCCGCGCTGCCGTCTTCGATCAATTAGCGCCATCGTCGGGGTTACCGTGACGCCGTGCAGAACGATCGACGTCAACACGATCGCAGCCGCAACGCTCCACATCGTGTCCGCGCCGTCAAACGATGCCTTCTGCAACGCAAACGCGAGATAATAAATAGACCCTATGCCGCGAATGCCGAAGAAGCTGATGGCCGCCCGCTCGGTTGGGGGACACGTAGTTCCGGATAGAGATATCCAGGCTAGCATCGGTCGTACCGCGAATATCGCCAACCCGGCATAGACGGCGCCGCTCACGCTCAACGAGTTCAGCAGCCCCCCCGCCGAGAGCGCGCCTCCAAAAAAGATAAGCAGTGACATCATTAGAAGACGCTCTAGCTGCTCGGCAAAGTCGTGAAGGGTCTGGTGATATTTGTGATCGCGCTCGGCCGCTCTCAATGCCAGTCCCGCGACAAATACAGACACGAAACCGTAGCCATGCGCCGCTTCCGAAATACCGAAGACGATCACGGTGATTCCCAGCGCAACGAAGCCATCGCCCGTCCGCGACAGCTTTGCACGATTAGGAATTCGGAAGACTAGCCATCCCAGCGCATAGCCGGCGCCCGCCCCTATGGCGATCCCGGCAGCAAGCCGCCAGAGAACATCTATCGTGAGCCAGTGGAACAGCCAGGAGCCCGGCGAACCGCCCTCGTGAAGCATAGCAATTGCCGCCATAACGAATGGAAACGCCAAGCCATCATTCAAGCCGGCCTCGGACGTGAGCGCGAAGCGCGTGTCATCCTCCTCCCCGGATTTCGGCGGTCCCACCTGAACGTCGCTGGCCAAAACGGGATCGGTCGGCGCGAGAGCGGCCGCCAGCAGGAGGGATGACGCACCGGACAGGCCAAGCAGAACATAACCGGAAGCCCATAGGGCGGCGATCGTGAGCGGCATGGCGATCGCCAGCAGGCGCCAGGTGGTGATCCATGTCCGCCACCCGACTTTGCGGTCGATTTTCAAGGCGGCGCCCATCAGCGAGATAATGACGACGAGCTCGGTCAGCTTCTCGACCAGAGGCAGTTCGGCTGGAAGACGCGGTGCTGAAAGTCCCGGCACAAACCAAAATGCGACCGCTCCGATAGAAATACACACGATCGGCAGCGATAGTGGCGCCTCTTTCAGGACCATGGGCAGCCAGGCCGTGAGCAGGACCAGAGCCCCGAAAGCAACGAGCAGCAACATGATGAGGTCCCGATCGACGATCGCATCAGTCTAGATGCGAGTTTCTGGATTGCGAAGCTGCTTGATGGGAAGCTCGCCCTCGCGGTTCCTACACTTCAGCTTCCGACGGTTGCTTGATGTGTGCAGCCTCGCGTGCAGCACACGTGTTCGCGTGTACCGCATGTAAATTGATCTACTGGCGAAATGTCAGGGGCTGCGACCCCGTGTAAGGCAAAAAACCGGTCCTACGGTCCCTTGCAGGGGGGCCACAGTGACGGTTCTGCACCAATCGTTGCCAGTCCGCCACGTTCGACTGGATCGGCGGCACTTGGAGACACGGTATTCTCTCGGAAGCACCTGGACGATTCGTATACGTGACGTTTTGCGATCCACCCTTCCTGCGGAAGGAGGCAAGGCTACGGCACAGCCGGCGGAGTCGGAAGTGCTCATGGAAGCGAAGTTGCTAGGCCCTGGCTCGCGCAACCCGGCTGCCCACCCTCGGCCGTCTCACGATTTTCACGGTGATCGATATTCCCGTCGCCATGGATTAAATAGATCGTGCCGTCTTTTTGAGGCGGCCAGAGCGTGGGCACGCGCAGTACCTGTTTGAATTTGCGAATTCTGAAGTTTGGATGGATCGCCGGGAGCCCGTGCACAGCCGCATCGTACGGTTCGGTAAAGACCCGCTGGGTTTTTATCTCGTCCACGCCCAGCCAACGCTGCAGGCAATCTCGCCATGCTTCAAATTCCGGCGTGTTATCATCGATCTCGATCCAGGAATCCGCCTGCGCATCGCGGAATTTGGCCAAGGCCGAGATATCAGGGCGCGGCAACATGGTCGTCCAAAAACCGGCACCACGCTCCGGATCAAGCGAGGATCGGACCTTGCGTTCCGCGATGCGACCCGCAACCTCCAGGCCGCCGAGTTCAGCACCGGATACCCAACGCCGATCAGGCACAGGTTTTATCTGGACAAGCTTTGCATCTGGAAATTCCAGAAACCCTCCCCGTTTGATCCAAAGATCGAAATTGACCGCGGTCCGGGTACGGTTGTGCCGGTCCAGAGCTGCGTTGTAGGGCGCGATCGCAGCCCGGCACAGCCGTTGGTGCTCAGTGGATAGTTTTTTAAAGGCCTCCAACGCACGCTGTCTGCGATGGCCCATCATCTCGTGACCTCGCCAACACCGCCAAGCTGCTACGAAGTCTTCTGGCTCTTCGACTTTTTGCTCTGATGCTCCGCACTCTCGCCCCCTGGAAGGGGGTAAGGGGGAAAGTTCAGGTTCAGGTTCAGAGATTAGGCCCTCGCCACAGTGCGAGGGCTGGCCGAGGGCTGGCGCAGGGCTAGGCGTTTCTGCCCCCCGACTTAGCCCTTGCTGGCTGCCAGGGTTAATCTGTTCCATTACATCATCGTCACTGTCATCTTCATCGATAACTTCGCCGCGCGCACGTGCCTCAATGAGATGATCGTTTCCGGCGTCGACCATCATCCTGATGAGGTCTGACGTGCGCTTACCTTCACCATCGCTATTGCGGCAGCCCCTGCTGTTGATCCACTGCGGCCGGCGAAGCACAGCTCCGATCTCTTCCAGCCAAACAAGCCGTCGCCGCACGGTGTCAGCCGACAATTCGCAATCGTGGGCAAGCTGCTCGACACCGACAAAGCACCAGCCGTCGCCGTCCACATAAAGCGACAGCGCCTTGAGCACGGATTTTCCGTGGTGGTTGCCGAGGCGAAGGTTGCGAGCCCAGGCGTGAGCCTCATCGGCAGCGATACGCCGCGGCCGCCGCTGGCGGTCGATCTTTGACATAGACTTTCTCATGTTAGCAGCGTTCAACGGGGACGCAGGGCTGAAGAGACACGGGGTATCGATGGCAGGCGCTTGAAACCGCAGCAGTATCCGCTCCTAATCAGCGCCCATCCTCCCAAAAGCTTCTAAGATCGATTTCGTTTTCATCCGCAGCGATGCGCATGCGAGCGACGATTTCTGACAGGTTCACCAGGATCAGGCGCCGGATGGGCGCGCGCTTGATGAGATCTTTCAGCACGCCATGGAAGCGGATGACGCGGTTGTCGTCCCCCAAGAGCAGAGCGAATTTCCGGTCATGCTCACGAGCGTCCAATCCAACGCCTCTGTCGATGAGACCACACATGACCGGCTCATCTACAACCTCGCCTTTTGCAATTCTGAGGCTTGTCTTGGCTACTGCCTGCCAAGGGCTCCCATCCAAATACGCGGGCAGAACCATGCATGACCAGGCGACTCGTGCTGCGAGATCCCGCGGAAGACCGCACGAATGATGAAACTCCAGCGCCATCATGAGAAGGAGGGTCGCCGATGGCTCGTGACCGCGCTGTCCTTCGGCGGTCTCCATCTCGTCGAACTTCGGGAGCTGCCCCCGCTTCTTCATGGATTTGAACGTTTCAACATCAAGTCCGGCGAGCAGGCAGTGTTGCTCTCGCGTCAAGATCTTCATCAAGCGAATCCTATGGTGGGGGCCACTGGCCCCCACCATAGCCGATCTCTCTGTCGATTTGCAATGATCGGGGGCGACTGGGCCCCTTACTTTCTTTTTCCGTTGGTTAGATTGGCAGTCGGCCGCCCGCAGATGACGGTCATTCGACGGATGAGAAACTCCTTCCGACCTGGCAGTGGTTTCGTCTGTGCTATCCCCCTAGGAGAGCATCCCGCTCAAGGCTTTTTGTGCAGCTGCGCATAGCCGGCCATGCGATCAGCTCCCGGCTGCGTCAACCCACGAGAGAACTGCATCGGCTGCCGACTTCCAGTCACCCGTCACAGACGCAAAGCTCCGCTCGGCGAACCGCTCGTGAAGCGTCAAGATAGACGCAAGGGCGTTGCGCTCTGCAATCTGCACGGCCCGCGACGTGCCCTGGGTGGGGAACTCACTGCTCAGACACTCAACGAGGTGACGTGCCTCGTCGAGTGGACTGATTGTTGCGGTTCGAAGCACCGCCATGCAGTAGCGAGCTTTTAGAAAACTTACGTGGTCAGACATGGCGTACAGGTTGGCAAAATGTGTAGACGAGCAACGAAGTGCGTCGACTTTCAAGGTGTCTGCGCGTTCGCGTCTTTAACGAACCGACACCGTTCAAGCGAGGAATTTGCCGGTCTTACGCGCCGCACGCTTTTCAGGAGCCACGATTGCTGCCAAATTTCAATTAGCTTCGCAAATTGCGAAGATTAATTGGCACTCTGCTGAGAAACTGTACCGCGATTTGCCAGGTTTCGGCCAAGAGCCAGCGGTGCATCCTCCAGAGCTGGTTCGCGCATCCAAACTGTTCCGATGCGGCACAGTTTCACGGGTTGGGCCGGTCCCAAATCAGTTGGCACAAGACCTCGCTCCCAACCCGCTCCTCATCTGCCCTTGGCATTTATGTCGCGCATCATGCCCTCCGTTTCTCGCGCAGCTGCGAGTTGATCTGCGACATCAGAATTGGCCCCAGTGAAAACTCGCCGGCCTTCGCCTTTTGCGTCAGACTGCGCAGATATCCGCCAGCGGACCTGATCGTTTCGCCCCTTTGCAGGATGCAGGCGACCACGATCGCGGCCGGGGTTTGCCCCAGCACTGTTTCCGCCTCCTCCCAGGCACTCGGACTGATACCCAGCATCGAACGAATGACCGACGCGGTGGCGAGGAAGTCGCGCCAGTTTGCAATCCCGCCCTTTGCGTAATCGATGATGTCGGGACAGGCGTTCAGCACCATGCCCAATGGGTAGGTTGCTTCCGCCCTCGCAGTCGATTGAGGCCTCGGCTCCGGATTTTCCGCCCTGACTTCTGCAAAGCCAGGTTCAAGATCAATAATGGGGTCTGTATTTGAACTCTGTATGTGACGCTCGGAATGGGACTCATTGGCGCTCGGATTCTTGGATTTGATGTGAGTTTCCAAAAGATTCAGCACATCATCGGCAAGCTGTGAAAGCTCTTCAGCGATCGGCTCCAGCTCCTGCCTCGTCGCTGTTCGGGGGATGGCATCCACGATCGAGCGGAAGGCCATATGCACTTCCTGCCAGTCGGCAGGGCCCACCCCGCCCCTGCGCGTCGGCACGTCATCCTCGATGCCAGTCGCGATCATCTTGGCGATGTCGCGCCGGCACAGCGTGATGCGTTCGCGCACGAGTTTGAGCGCACGGGCCTCCGCCTGGATCTCGGCTGCCAGCCCTTCGAACTCTTCCGACCGCACGACCAGAGGCGACAGATCAAAACCAAACGCCAGCTCGATCTCGCCGGACGTGTCTTTGCGCGCGTAACGCTTGCCGTTGGGGCTATCGCGCCGGACGATCAGCCCGGCATCCACCAGGACGGCCAGGTGACGCCGCAGCGTCGATGCAGGCATGCCATGCGCGCGCAGTGACAGCTGGTGGTTGGACGGAAAGACGATGAGATCACCCTCCCCTGTGAGCGCCGTCTCGGGGTGAAAGGTCAAGAGCGCGTTCAGCACCGACAGCGATCGCTCGGACACACCGAGTTTCGGCCGTGCAGCACAGATGGCCTGATAGACCTTCCATTTGTGGACGACTTTTTCCGGTGACCGCTCAGTGGCCACCATCTGGCTTGCCACATGGGCGAGCGTCAGCGACCGCCGCCCAAAGGGCGTCGTGGGAGAATGTGTGTTCATGATCAGCCCTTAGTTAGGGCAAAAGAAATCCGCTCGCCGAAACGACGCCGTCCCTCGAGAGAGACTTGACTAGAATTTGCGGAAGTGATTCTCTGTCAGTCGCCAAACAGACGGAGAGGCCTTCCGGACGGAAACGTCTTGGGGGCCTTTTCTTTTGCCTTACGGTTCCCTTTAAAATTTCAACAAACGCGGCTTACGCATCACAACGTCGCTTAAACGCTGCGTAGATTTCGGGCAATTCTTCCACGAGATACGCGGCGAATGCGGGATCAGCTTTCTCATCGAAAGTAAGCTGCAGGCGTCCTCTTCCCTCGACTATCTCAGCGAGGGATACGCCATCGTCTGATCTGATAATTTTCTTGCTCTTATCTTTTCGTCGAGACGCGAGGGCACCGAACACCTCGGAAAATCGACGGTCACTTTCTAGCGCGTTAAAAGTCGGTGAGCCGACTATGTCGCGCCATTTATCACCCGTCAGCGCGAGCAGCTCAGCCAACTTCTCCCAACGAGGTCGTCCAACTTTTGGCGCCGGACCGATAGCTACGATCAGATCCTCGGGGACGCTCCGAGCAACCGTAATCATTGTAGAAAGATTGCCTTTGTGGACGGACAAAGCAGCCGTCAAAGCTGAGCGCGAGAAACCGTGATCCTCCAGGCGCGCTGCGAACAACGCACGCTCAATGAACGACAAGTCCTGCCGCTCTAAGTTTTCGCGTCCCTGAGCAACAATAAGCTGCTCGTCGCTCAGGTTTTTGACTATCGCTTTGACGGGATGATTGAGACGTTGCAACGCCTCTAACCGCCTATGACCGTAAGCGACCTGATAACGCCCCTCAGTCTCAGTGCTCGGTCTTACGAGAATCGGGACTTGCTGCCCGTGCTCGGCGATACTCGCAATGAGCGCTTCAAAATCCGCAGGACTTGCGCCGCCCAGTCGGTCTCGAACAAACGAACGATCGATTTTGGCCGAATCCAGCTCAATTACGTGATCGCCCCCTGCGAGTTGCTCTCGCAGGGACTTTGCTTCGTCAGCATCTTGAGAGAGGCTCTGGAGCGATAGTCCCATCGCTTTAAGTGACCCCGATTTGACAGGAGTGCGTCCCTGACGTTCGTCCGTTACCGGTTGGACGGAAATGGGAGCCATCATGGCCTTAAGAGCGTCTCTTCGCTTGTTCATACCACCCTGCCCCACGCTTCTTTGACGAGGTTTTCGATTTCAGCGTGCGCACCATCGAGTGACTCAACGGCACGATCGTATGTGCTCCGAACGAAGTTCTCTCGGCCAACTTCGTACAACGTCTGCTTGGTAAGACCGGCGTCCGAGATTGCCGTAGATTTCAAGATAGCCGTAGTGAGGACGCGCTCGCCAAAAAGACTTCGCATAAGCCCGACGACTTGTCCTTGAGGCCCATCTGTGGGTTCAAAGCGCGTGATCACGTAACGAAAGAAATCGTAGTCAGCATCCCCGCCCGCCTGTTCCACGACTTCCAATAGGCTCGCGGTCATGTGCAGAAATTGCGACATCGACGCCACGTCGAGCATTTGTGGGTGAATAGTCACTAAAACGCTACGAGCGGCGCAAAGCGCCGACAGCGTGAGGAAGCCAAGGGACGGAGGGCAGTCTAGAATCACTACGTCGTATTCTTTTTCGACGGAAGCGAGTGCGCTAGCGATCCGCGAGAAGAACATCCTCTCTGACCCACGGCTGCGCTCCGCCAATACCTTCGGCGTATCATGCTCGAACTCCTGGAGCTCCAGGTTCCCCGGGACAATATCGAGCCCGGCGAAATAAGTTTTCCGAATAATATCTGCGAGCGGTCGTCGAGCGTCATCGTAACGAATCGCGCCATAGAGAGTGTCGTTTTCTCCCAAATCGAATTCTGGCTGCAGTCCGAATAAAGCGGAGAGGGACGCCTGCGGATCAAGATCGATCGCCAGCGTTCGATACCCCTTCATTGCGAAATATTGAGCGACGTGGGCGGCAGTGGTGGTTTTGCCCGATCCCCCCTTGAAATTCGTGACAGCTATAACCTGCAGTTCCTCTCCATCTCGTCGGTTTGGCGAGTAGCTCGGCTTGGTTTTTGAGAGCGTGCGGCGGATCTCATGGACCTGCTCCAATGAGAATAGGCGCCGTCCCCTAGTGGTTTTCTCCGCCTCGGGGGCGTCACCGGCTAGAGACAGATGGCGAATATAAGCATCAGTTACGCCGATGAGCTTTGCAGCTTCACCCGAGCTAAATTTGCGAAGCTCTTTTAGAGACGTGGGGGGGAAGGCGCGCAGGCGCAGTTCTTTCAGCTGGGCGCTAAGCAGGTCTGCGTCTGATTCAACTAGATGCGTGAGTGAACGAACCTTCTTACCGGTTCGGTGACTAGCATCATTTTCGATCAAAACCGTCATATACGCTCAACGTCCAAATTTCTGAAGTTGAGCGTAAATTCTCCGACTTAGACGAGTCGGTCAAGCAAATAAAGGTTAACGGCCGTTAAGCAGTTCTCAGCTGAGAACACGGCGCCTGTTCTCAGCTGAGAACTCGTCATGACTTGCTGTTATGCTATGACTCGGATTTACGATACATGCTCTCAAAACACGCGAGGCCGACATGGCTTTCAAAATTGAAGATCCCGAGACCGACGCGTTAGCTCGTCGCGTGGCTGCGATCAAAAAAATTGGTTTAGACGAGGCCGTCCGTATCGCTCTGGCGCACGAGTTGGAACGAGACCAAAAAGGACACACCGTCATCGAACGAGGTCTGGAATTTGGCCGGGAACTCCGTGCGCGGAGTTTATCTCAAGGCAAACCTGCGGATAAAGATTTCCGCGACAGTCTCTACGAGAATTTCTAACATGTTCGTTGACGCCTCCGCGCTCACTGCGATGCTGACGAATGAGGACGACGCTTTAGATCTCCTTACACGCCTGCAGGCCGAAGATAGGCGATTGACCTCGCCGTTGGCCGTGTGGGAGGCAACCATTGCCGTCGCCAGGATTCTAGATTTACCAATAGCCGAAGCAAGCAAATCGATGGCAGCATACCTTGACTTGATCGGCGTCAAGTTGGTGTCGGTCTCGCCGGAGACAGCATGTATCGCGCTTGATGCCTTTGATCGCTATGGAAAAGGACGACATCCAGCCCGGCTCAATTTCGGCGATTGCTTTTCTTACGCCTGTGCCACTCAATTGGGAGAGGCCCTATTGTTCAAAGGCGAGGATTTTCCTCTGACGGATATCCAATCTGCATAGGAGGCGCGGTGTATAAACGCCCTCCTATAGGCCCGCGGCCTTCGTCAGATTGATCCGGAACCGATCGCGCCGCCGCTGGTAGCGTCGGGTCTGCTCGGCACTGGCGTGCCCGAGCTGCTTCTGCACGTACCGCTCATCGACCTCTGCCGACGTTGCGAGACCCGCCCGCAGCGAATGGCCGGCAAACCTGTCGCCTCGCTCACCGTCAGCCAAATCGCCCCGGATGCCGGCCGCCAAGGCTACGCGCTTGACGAGCCGGGCAATCTCTCGATCGTTGAGACGGTCGGCGCCGACCTCTTTGCCTTGCCCCGTCACTCGCCGGAACAGGGGCCCATGGCCGATACGGGCGAGCTTGAGCCAGGTCCGTAGCGCCACGACCGGGCAGGTGGCGTCGGATGAGCCGCGGCCGATCTCGACCTCGCGCCAGCCGGTCTTGCCGCGCAGGGTGACGATGATGCCCTTGTCGAGCAGCTCGACCCAGCCGCGACCGTCCTCGGTCTCGTCGCGGTTCAGATCAAGGCCCACGATTTCCGAGCGGCGCAGCCCGCCGGCAAAACCGATCAGCAGCATGGCGCGATCGCGCAAGCCGCGCAGCGAGCCGCGGTCGAGCGTCTCCAGCATTGCGATGATGTCTTCGGGGAGCACCGCCTCCTTCTGGTGCGGTGGCGCGCCATGGGTGTTGCGGATGCCGGCCATGACGGTTGCGATGTGGCGGTCGGTGCGATCCAGCGGCAGGCCCCGCTGGGCGTAGTTCCAGGCCAGCGCCGACAGCCGGCGCTCGATGGTGGACACCGAGTTTGGCCGGCCACCCGGCGTTGCCGTGCCGGACGCGCAGGCCGTGACATAGAGCCCGACGGTCGGCGGCGCGGGGGGCAGCAGCTCGAACCCGTGACGCCGGCACCAGGCGGCAAAATGCTTCCAGTCGGCCGCGTAGGCACGACGGGTATTGGCCGAGCTTGCGGCCTCGACATAGTCGCGGGCGCGATCGGTAAGACGCTGCAACGACGGCGGCAAGGTCGAGGGGGTGACGGCAGGAGGCGAGGGGACGTCGTCGGCCGGGTCTTCGGCGGTCGCAATTGGCGAATCTGAGCTCATCGGGCAATCGTAGAAATAACGTCCGATAATGCAACATTATCGGTCATTGTTATTAACCATAACCTGCGGCGGTTAGGAGCGCATTTCTGGCATCAAGCGCCGCCCCGGATTACGCTGCGGTATGGCTGTGCGCACCCGATTCCTACCCGACCCGCCCTGGCGCTTCCCGCCGGTGCCTGGCTGGGCGCGCGTGCAGCGCGTGTCGACATGTCCAGACGATGCTCTCTTCTCTGCCGGCGCAGCCCTCTCCGCGCTGCATCCGATCGCCCGCGATGTGCACATGCTCGGAGCACTCTGGCGCCAGCGCCTGGCGCTCAAATGCACCGTCGTGCTGATCGGACAGGGCGGCCGCAGCGAAGACGAGGCGCAGCTGCGCGATCACTGGTATCTGCGCCAGAGCCACGAAAATCCCGGTCCCGCTGGACAACTGCTCGGCGCGTGGCGCCGCCTGGGTACCGGCCAAGCGCTGACCTTCAAGGACACCTGGCCCACCACGTTGCCGGCCCTGTTCGGCTATCGCGACGACGACGCGCTGCAGGAGACGATCGCCTCCGCGCTTGCGCAATGCGCCGCGGATGCGAACCCCGTGCACGCCGCAGCCACCGCCTCCGCATCGAGTTTGCGACTGCGTCCGGACTGTCGGCCCTTGGCGCTATGGCTTGCCGACGCAATCTTGGCGCATCGACTGAGTTGGCCGGCGCCGGTGCCGCTCCTGGCAGCGCACCTCACCGGCGCCGGGTGGCGGCACGCAGCAGACGACCAGGAAGCCTGGCTGCAGGTCTGCGGTCTTGCTTACGCCTGCGCTGCAGCCGCCGCATGGGACGCTTATGCTGAGCTCGGACATCGCGCCGACCGCCTGCTCGCAGCTGCGCCAAAACTGCGCAGCAAGGACGCCGACACCATGATCGCGACCCTGCTCAGCGAAGACGCGCAACCGGCGCGGGGAGGGCAGACCGCCAGCGATCGCTCGAGCCGTCGCCTGTTCGAACGGCTGGTTGCGCTCGGGGTGGTGCGCGAACTGACGGGTCGGCCAACCTTCCGTCTCTACGGCCTTTGAATGGGACGTCGCCCGAAAGCCAAGGTCACGCTCGACCGCGAGCTCGCCGATCTGCCGGCCGAGCTGCGCTGGCGTGAATGGATGGGTCGCGTCGAAGCCGTCATTTTCGCCTCCCGCGACCCGGTCAGCCGCGAGATGCTGGCGCGCGTGGTAGGGGAGGGGTGCAGTGTCGAGCTGATCGTCGATGACATTCGCAGCGAGCTGCGTGGTCGCCCGTACGAGCTCGTCAACGTCGCCGGGGGTTGGCAACTGCGGACCCGCAAGAATTTCGCCGACGCAATCCGGACCGCAACGGGAACGACAGAGCAGGGCGATCTGCTATCAGCAAGCGAAACGCTGGTTCTGATGTGCATCGCTTATTACCAGCCCATCACCCGCAGCGAGCTCGGACGTTTCTTCGGCCGAGACATCAGCCGCGACGTCATCGGCCATCTTCGAAAGCTCGGCTTTATCGGGTCAGGGCCACGGGCGCCGCAGCCAGGCGCGCCTTACTCTTACGTAACGACGAAGGCGTTCCTGGTGCATTACGGCTTCGACACGCTCCGCGACCTACCGGACATGGAGGCGCTCGAAGATGCCGGGCTGCTCAGCAAGGAGAAGTTGTTGACCGGCGACCTCTTGCCCGGCCTGCACGAGCCAGATCCCGAATAGGCGGCTTCATGGCGCGCCGCGAGATCGGCAATAGCCGCATGGAAGCATTCCCAACTCCGAGGGTGTGGATGGCATCCGCTCGCTATAAAGCTGCCATATGGGGGCTGCGGACATGGATTATCGAACCTTCAATGTCGCTGGGCGCGACATCGCCATCGCACTTGAAGAACCCTTTTGGGAGTGTCTTGAAGACCTCGCCACGCGGCGTCGGACGTCTCTCGGGAACCTGGTGCATAGTCTCGAAACACGAGATCCTCCCGACATTGCTTCAGCTCTCCGCGTGCTCGTTCTCGCCGACATCATGGAGACGGCCGGGATTGAGTTGACGGCTTTCCGTCCACCATGCGAGCCTGCCAAAAAATACCATTAGGGAAGCGAAGCGCCAATCAGGATGAAGTCACCCGTTCAGAAGCGATCAGTTGTGATCAATGGACACAAGAGCAGCGTCAGCCTCGAGGAGGCGTTTTGGACGGCGCTGAAAGAAATTGCTCGCGGCAAGCAGCAGACATTGTCCGATCTCGTAACGGCCATCGACCAGGAGCGAAAGACGGGCAACTTGTCGTCGGCCCTGCGGTTGTTCGCTCTCGCCTACTATCGCGGCGATCAGCGTTCTCAATGATCTCAACGCTGATCAAGCTTAAGTCGCCTCAGGCAGGCAGCCTGCGCTCAGCTCGAACAAACATCCCGAAGCGATCGGAGGAGGTCAGATAAAGGTTTGGGTGTGACCGCGCCATCTCCATCGTCGCAGCGACAATGTCGGGACGGTTGCCGCAATTGCGAGACTGCTGAATCAGCGCGAAGAGATCATCGCGCAATGCTTTTTGGCTTTCCAGGTGTGACCGATGCCTTCTTTGGCGGCTTCGCTCTAGGTTTTTCAGTTGCTTTGGTCGTCCGAGCAGATCTTCGTGGCGCCTTGGCCTTGGACGCCTTCGGATGTCGTTTTGCTTTCCGCGTCCGTGACACGTCGAGAACATAGACATCAATACGTCCCGCTAGCTCCCGCGGCATCCTTTTGAGGATCTCCTGACGAAGCATTTCCGGCGACGACAATGATGGCTCTTTCCTGCCAGCAACAGGGACGTCTGGGCCAAACCAAAGAACAAGGTAGACGCCCTGATCCGCTGCGCCGGGGAAAATTGAATAGCGCGCTGTTAATTGCTCAGCGGCGGCTGTGAAAAGGCCGGGATTCCACTGACCTTTCATTTCCGTGGCTAGGATTACCTTTGATCCATCAATCATCGTCGAGACGGTAAAGTCGCAACGCGTTTCATCGATCATTTGATGTTCGACAGTCACGCCAAGGTTCAGTGAGTGAAAGCGGTCCTGGAGTGCTTCAACGACACGATTACGTCCGGTGTTTTCGTTGACTCGTTTTGAGCCGCTGTAAAAGACGTCCACCCGATTTGTGGCGCCGCCCTTTAACTCTTTCTGGAATGCGTCCAGCATCTCGATAAGCAATGCTCGCATGTCTTCAACGGATGCGATGCCGTCGTCATCAACAAACGTACATACATTGGACGGAGAGGGCGGGGTAAAGCCCGCCAGAGCGCGTTGCCGGGTCGCCTCAGCGCGCAAGCTTTTGATGGAGCTATGGAATTCAGCGAACCTGTCGTCGGCCAACAGCCGATCGAAGATCGGTATCGAATCCGAGGGGGCGTCTTGTCCGGCGGTAAAGATAATCTCGCTCAAAAATCTATACGCGGTCTCTTCAGGTGGATCGCCTGATCCCCAACTGCTTGGCAGATGGACCTTTGGCCAGACGTCAACAAAAGCGTCGAGGGCACGGTAGATCTGTTCGGCCTTCAGTCGCGGCCACCCGACGGCGTCGTGGCGGGAGAGGCGCCCTGCATAGTGCTCGATCTGCAATATCGATTTCGGCTCAGAACTGAACTCTGCCCAGAGGGGGACAGAGGTAGGTAAGATGAAAAAGAAATGCCGGAGGAGCCAGAATTGTCGACGTCGAATGCCTTGTTCAGTATCGACTATCGCATCATTGCATCGGGCCTCTATCAGTGCGCGAAGTTGGGACGGGTCGGAATGCGTTACTGCAATGTTGAATAGCGCATCTCGCGCACTCCAGGGCATTTTCGGATAGCGCATCAACCATTGGATTGCCAAAGCGCCTTTGACGCTTTCAAACGTGTCACCGTGGTCGATCAGATGGACCTTGGTGGCTCTATCGTCCTCTTCTGAGGCGAGCTGCGGTTCGATAAGGCGGATCGCAAAGTCAGTCTTCTCTGCGTCCGATGGGAAAAGAACGCGGTCAATGTTTGCGACGAGCCGGGTGGATTCCCCCTCAGAGTACCCCGATCCGCTGGGATTCCCCGCCCTGACGACGCGCAATACATCTGAATGCACCGCGTTGATCGAACCGCTATGGCGGAGCGTTGCCAAGCAAGCCGCTTCTAAAATCATAGGAACTGCTCCGCCGCGTCCTTCTGAAAGGTCTGTCAGCGACGGAACCTGAGCGGATAAGAAATCGAAGCAATTCAGTAGTGCGGTTTCAATGAGCTTCTGATCGTCGATGACCGGGTCATCAGTGTGCGCGCCATGAAGATATCGCCTTGCTAGCTCTCTCAACCATCCGCCATGGCGGCCGGCTTCGATGAGATGGCGGTTTTCGTTGAAGTGAGCGAGAAACTTTGCCTTTTGCTCTGCATCCCGGCGTTCGATGGTTCTTCTCGAATGACCGAACCTCACGTGATCGCGGCGAAAGCTCGTTGCGTAATCGCGGTTTACCTTTGCCCAAATGCGCTGGAGAGCCGGAGAGGTGCGGGCTTGAGCCCTCATACGAGCTCGGGTCGGATTGGCAAACTTTCGCGAGGTGTCGTAGGGATTATGGGGAACTACCAGGTGCCGCCAAAGGGCATGATTCCCCGAGGCCAGTGCATGATCAACGAGTGCGTCCCAGTCGCCTTCGCGCAAATGCAGACCGGAATGTGTCGAGCCTACGAAAAAGTCGCCCATGCTTTCGCGGATTTCCTCAGGATCGCGAAGATGGCCAACGCGTGAGATTTGGATTTCTCGGCGCAAGCCGTGGTCATTTGCCATCTCAGCGACGGAGGCGCTCTGTTCGCCATTCCTATTCCGGCTGAATATGAGACGCTCCGTCCACCGCCTTATCTGCTTGGGATCGCGCGGGCCAACCATGCTCTCGAAGTAGCGATCCAACAGGAGCCCGGCAACTTTGCTCGTTCCCCTTCGGCATGTGCATGCATAAGGCTTCGGCTTTCCGCATGTGCATGCGAGAGCACCCGAAATCTCATCCAGCAAGAATTGGATGTCGTCAGTCGAAAAGTCCGAAAATGTTCGCTCTGCAAAGTATGTGGGCCCGAGACCGATCTCGCGCTTTCGTCCCTCCGGATAAAGTGTTGTCAAAGCTTTGACGAAAGCGAGTGTACGATCCCTGCCGAAGTGCGATACGCCATTTTTCGCCAGCATCTGCGAAGCAATGTCGAGAGAATCGCGTGTCGATTCTCTTACGAGAGCGTCGAAATCGTCAAGTGATGCGTTTTCCGCGATCGCGACGATATTTTGATACGCCCGTTGCCGGTCGCTATCTCCTACCCCGTTGTCGAGCAAGATCGCACGAAACTCGTCCTCCAAACCCTTGCCTGCTTCAGTCCCGTGAAGCAGTTCCAGCATCAATCCCAGCAGATGGCTCTTGGAATGGGCGTGGGCGAGGAAAGGGCGGACATGCTCGACCATCTCCGTAGAAAAGAAACCCGCGACATTAAACTTTCGCCAAGAGTCCATGCGGCGGAAGAAGGGATCGGTCTCGGCAAGTGCTCGCAGTCCCCTAAGAAGCCGAGGCTTAACAGATGCAAGAAGTTGCGATGCATCTCCGTTAGCGAAAACCGCATATGGGTCGAGATCGACAATCGTCTCCTGCGTCTCACGGTTACCAAGCGATGCCATCCAGCCGACAAGGCCACGGAGTTCACTTCTAACAGTGGAGTTTGGCGCGATGACAGACAAACATCGTCGAAGCGAGAGCGTGTTGCCGGGGGCTTCGATGCGTTTCACAAGGAAGTCGGCGGCACCGTACTCCGCGACAATCCGGTGAATCGGTTCATGTCGATTTACTGAATCCGTCGGCCTGAAAAGCCGCGTGTTTAGTGCGATATCCGCGACAAGGGCGCTAGAAATGATGCCGCGCAGATAAGGAAAATTACCTTCATCGATGTCTTCGTTGGTTGAGATACCGGAGGCGCCCGAAAGTAGTAATTTGGCGTAAATCTCGCCAGCGACGGCAATTATGTCGTTGATGGCAGGGCGTCCAGTCGCCGCAGCTGTTTCACGGTTTTCGCTGGCAAGCCTGCGAACGGCGTCGGCATAGATCTGCCTTTTTGATGAGAACCTCCTGCCGCCTTCAACGTATGCGTCTGCGAATAGCTGAAGAAACTGCGGGTTGCCTAAGATCGGTTCGAGTTCGAAGCGTTCGACCTCCGATTTGAATGCTGTGAAATCCTCATCCGGCTTGTAGTAGGCGAACAGCTGTTGCTGTTCATCGTCGTCGAACGGCTCCAGTCGCAAAATGTTCGGCTCGCTTCCGAAACAAACGCGTGCGGCAGCCGTCCGCGCCTCGTCCCAAAAATAGGAGCGGCTGGCGAAGACAACCGTGGCTGCTCCAGAGGAGCGAGCTTTGACGATGATTTCGTTGATTTTCTCTTCGCCGACGCGAGCAACTTCATCGAGTGCATCGATAACGAGGACGTTTGCCGAACTTACCGGGCGGTGGACGAACTGGTTTCCAGGTTCACGCTTGACACCACACTGCTCGCTTAGAAACTTGAGGAGATCCGTTTTGCCAGCGCCAGGCTCTGCGAGCACGACAAAGACGCCACTTTGGCCAACAAGCTCGCAATCCAAAATTGGCCCATCGCGACCATGAAGTTTTCTTTGAATATAGAAATCCAACATATCAAAATCATAGCAAAATAGGGATTTTTTATCTACCCGTTTGCACTTAGCGGGCTCCCAGCAGAGAGAACACTGCCTGGGGGGTCTTCACGTGCCTGAGGCTCGCAGCGCCATAATAAAAGCAGTGCTGTTGCAACACGTATGGCTGCCTATCGTGTTCCATAACATCCGATTGGCGAACCACCGCTGCCGGCATATGCAGACGTAGAATACGAAGGGAACGAGATGCGAGCCATGACTGCAGCGAGATCCGCCACGTCATTCGGTTCGTCGTGTCTTTTCCTCGGTCACAGAATCCCTCGGCGGAAGGACCCGAGCGCAGCGTTCGCTCAGGCGCTCGCGATTGTCGTGGAGACATTCCGAGACACGCTTGGTGTCCGGAATGGCATCGAAGCACAAGGTGACTGCGTCGCGGGTGCATGCACGTCTTTGCTCGGCGCTCCCTTGCGAATATGCGGCCGTCGCCCAGGACAGCACGGTTAGAGAGCATACGGCGAGCAAGCGCATCACATCTCATCCGATCAACGTAGAAATCGCACCAGAAGGGCCAGCGCGGTCGTCGAGGCCACAGTTGCCGCTATGCCGATGCAAAGGGCGACGAAGACAGAGCCCGCTCCTCGTCTCGCACGGCCGTTATCTTGCTGGTGACGCCAGTGCTGTCCCATCGATGATCACCGCTTGCGGCTCCAGAACGGTTCGATGCGCTGGGCATTGCGGATGAATATCGTCATCACCACAACACCGAGACACATCAGCACCGCCTGCAGGATGTATGTCGCGTTGTCGCTGAGCCCGAGCAGGATGCCGAAAGCCCAGCCGCCAGCAAACGCTGCCCCGAAAACCTCGGCGCCGATGAGGATCGCCGCGGAGATGACGGTGAGGATGCTCGGCCAGTGTATCGTATTTGGCTTATTGTTTTCAGACATCGTTGCTCCAAACGCCGACTGGCTATCCCTGTTCGTCTCAAAAACAAAGGGCCTCCGGCGCGTCATTTTGACCACAGCGCTGCCTCAAACGTGAATTGCGGTCACGTGGGCCTCGTTGGTGTCTTACTGATGGCAAGCACAGCCACACCGACTATTCCTGCTGCGAGCGATCCCAAAAGGACGCCCACCTTGACTTCGTTCTGTAGAAGCTCGTCGTTCGGGAACGCCAGCAATCCGATGAAGAGGCTCATCGTGAAACCGATGCCGCAGAGCAGAGAAACGCCATAGACCTGCGGCCAGCTCGCGCCCGCGGGGGGCCGTGCCAGCTTCAACGCGACCACACCCCAGCTTGCCAAGAAAACACCGATCTGCTTGCCGAAAAACAAGCCAGCCGCAATGCCGAGCGTCACTGGCGCCATCATTACGGATACTGTCATACCTGCGAACGACACACCTGCGTTTGCGAAACCGAAGACGGGAACCACAAGGTAAGCGACCCATGGTTGAAGGGCGTGTTCGAGAACGATGAGCGGCCGGAGATCTTCGCCGTCCCCCGTCTTGCGCGGCAGCGGGATCGCAAAGGCGAGCAACACGCCAGCTAAAGTCGCGTGAACGCCGGATTTGAGCGTGAAGAACCATAGGAAGACGCCGGGGAGCAGATAGAGCCAGAGCGACCGCCAACCGATCAGCCGGAAGGCAAAAAGCACTACCACGATGACGCCGGCGGCCATCAGCCAACCCACCTGCAAGTTGTCGGTATAGACCAGCGCGATGATGGTGATCGCTCCCAGGTCATCCAGAATGGCAAGAGCCGTCAGGAATATCTTGAGCGAGACCGGCACGCGTTTGCCCAGCATGGCAATCGCGCCAAGGGCAAATGCAATGTCTGTTGCCGTCGGTATCGCCCATCCCCTCGCGGTAGGCGCGGAAAGACCATTGATGAAGAGATAAACAAGGGCCGGAACAAGCATGCCGCCAAGCGCAGCGACACCCGGCAAGATCCGGTCTTCCCACTTCGCCAATTGGCCTTCCAAAAGCTCGCGCTTGATCTCCAGGCCCACTAGCAGAAAAAAGACTGCCATGAGCCCATCGTTGATCCAGTGCAGAGCGGATAGCCCCGCAATCTTCACATGGAGCGCATCGAAATACAGAGGCGCGAGCCGCGAGTTGGCGACAAGCAAGGCGACGGCTGCGGCGATCATCAAAACGATGCCGCCAGCGGCCTCATTGGCAAGCAGAGCGCGGAGCGCCGAGGTTGGACCGGAACGGGGTAATGTCATGCGGCTGGGTCGCATGCGCCTGCGGTTCGGACAACCCTAATCGGTGTGGCTCATTGTCACTTTTGCAACTTCAGCGGAAGCTGATCCCTGTGACAATCTGGACGAAGAGCAGCAAGAAACTGCCAACACTGAGTATTCCAAAAAAGCGCTGCATGCCATCACCTCTGTAAGCTGTTACCTCCCATGTTTATGGTTAATGCTCTGTAAATTGTTGGATGAACGCGTCAACATGACGCGATCGCAAAAGCCGCAGGTATCGGCCGCTTCTGAGATCCAGCGTATTGGAAAGCGCGCCCCGGATCGTCGGTAATTCGTGAGGGGCTGCCCAGAAAGGTAGCGCGTTCAATCCGCGTGAGGGCGGCTGTGGTTGTCGGGCGGCTTATGTCTCCGACTGACCAGGAATTTCCCCGAAATTTTCGCCAATCGGCAAGGGTACAGTCCGGATCAAACGAGAATCTTCAACCGCAGCTTGGCGGTGCTTCACCGCTTCGCGGTATACCGGATCCCTAAGCATCTCAACAAAGGCATCGACGCTTGGGTATTCGGCAATGAAACAGTGGTCCCAGCGTTCATGCGCTGGTCCGATGAGCATGAGCTCGAATCGACCTTGCCAAATTATTCGCCCGCCGAGGCGTCGAAAGACGGGGCCACTTTCCTCGCCGTAACGCGCGTAGGCTTCCGCACCGGTCGCTGTGCGTGAATCCGGATACTTGGCTTCAGGTAGCAGCCGCACCAAGTTCAACATCTGTATCGCGCCAGGCCGATCATTCTCGCGAAAGAGCGAAAATGTTTCCTTAGTCGGATCAACGAAACCTTGAGTCACTTTTACCTCCAGTGATTTTATGACGCAGAGAAACACAAACGATCCCTGGCGAGAACGACTTTTGGATCCTTGGGAGCGCATAGCCAAGGTGCAGCGAATTCACTGGTCACGCGTTTGGGTTTGCGTCATTTCGTAGAAGCAATAGTCGCAAAGCCGACATTCATGAGCTTGGCAGTCCTGCTTTTCAGAACGTGACATTTGACATGACGAGTTCACCTTGGCGCAATACGTGGCCTATAGGAGTTCCAGTGATTGGCTTCGCATCACACCGGCTGTCAGATTAGATCTCGGGGTATTCAATGAGACTGAAACTGGATTGGATCGCCAGGGACGTTGCAAATCAGCTTTGGTTCACCGTCGGACTTTATTGCTTGCTCGGCGTCACAGCCGCCCTCAGTGCGCTTTTTCTCGATCGCCTCATTCCTGACGCCGTGTCGAGCCGCGTGGGCGCCGACGCCGTCGATCGCATTCTCGGCATTATTGCAGCCAGTATGCTCGCTGTCGCGACATTCTCCATCTCGACGATGGTTCAGGCCTTTGCCTCGGCGGCCACGGGAGCGACACCGCGTGCGGCCCAACTGGTAGTCGAAGACAGGACGGCCCAGCGCGCCCTTGCTACCTTTATCGGCGCTTTTGTCTTTAGTCTGGTTGGATTGATCGCGCTGTCCACGGGCGCTTATGGCTCAAGCGGGCGATTGATCTTGTTCGCAGCCACTGTCGTCGTCGTTGTCCTGATCGTTGTGATGCTGCTGCGTTGGATCCATCGTTTGTCACGCCTCGGGCGCCTTGGCGAAACCATTGATCAGGTCGAGCGGGCGGTGAATAAGGCGATTGATGATCGTCGCCAAAACCCTTGTCTTGGCGGCAGGCGGGCGCCATTGCTCGAGCCGCCCGGAACGCCCGTCGTCTCTCGGAAGATTGGATATGTCCGGCGGATCGATATAGGCGGGCTCTCACGCATTGCAGAACGCGGCCAATTCGACATCTGCGTCACGGCGCTTCCAGGAACCTTTGCGACATTGGACCGCAGGCTTGCGGTCATGGTCGCGTGTCACGACGACGAGATCGCACGGGAGGTCGCCAATTGTTTTCAGATCGGCGACCAGCGATCATACGAACAGGACCCACGCTTCGGGTTGATCGTTCTGTCAGAGGTGGCGTCGCGGGCGCTGTCACCGGCAGTCAATGATCCCGGCACTGCTATCGACGTCATAGGGACGATGGTGCGCGTCCTTTCGAACTGGACGGATGGAGCTGATTTTCCGCGCGATGAGATCAAGTATCCGAGGATATTTGTGCCAGCCGTGGCAGCACGTGATTTGCTTGACGACGCTGTCGCCCCGATTGCCAGGGATGGTGCCGGACTAGTGGAGGTCGGTATGCGTCTGCAGAAGGCGATGCAGGCATTGGCGAATATTGGCAACGCAGAGATGACCGAAGCCGCGACGGCGCATGCGGAACTGGCTCTTGCTCGTGCCAGACAAGCCCTTAGCTTTGCTCCTGACATCCAACGGTTGAGCAGCGCGTCGACTAGGGACACGTAACGGCACCATTGTCTCGAAGTCAGGAGATCAACGCTGTAGGCGCAAAACCTTTCGCTGCCCAAGGGCTCAATTGGTTCCTCGTACGTCGCGATGAATCAGGGGGCATGCAACGCAATAGCTCGCGCATCAAAGCTTACTGTTGAAAGAAGGGCGGTTGCAGGAGTGCTGTAAGGAATTGAAAGCGGCATCTTGCCAACGATCGACCACCGAGGATGACATGGCCGTCGGACGGAACTTCCGGCGGCCATGTCGATCGATAGATAGGCTTACTTCGGATATTTGAACTCAGGCGCGTTCTTCAGAGTGTCCTTATTTGTATCCATGGTGGCGGTCCACTTCTCTGCCTTCGCATCGTACATCATCTTCACCGAATCTGGAGCCACGGCGACATAACGCTCTCCCACTCCGAGGAAGCCGCCGACAGACAGGATCAAGGCACTGATCTCCTTGCCTTTAAAGGCGATGTCGCTGATCTCGCCAATTGTCTCCTTTTGATTGTTCATGACGTTGAGCCCCTTGAGCTTCGACGTGAACATCTCGTCCTTTGTGACAGTGGCAAACTTGGCGGCAGTAGCTGCAGGGGCGGCTGGTGTCGTCGTTGCAGTCTGTGCGAGAGCGGGAGATGCGAGCAGGGCCAGCGATGCAGCGGTCAAAAGCAGTTTATTCATAGTCTTCTCCATTTCGATCCAGAAGGTAGGATCGATGGTTTGGCAACCGACCGCCTGGCTTATCGTTCCTCGCGGCTTTGTCAGGATTTTCCGCAATTGATCCTCTCGCCGATATAGCTCTATTACGGTGGAATGAATTGCAGAGGCGTCATGCGAAAGTTTCAGTCGCCGTGGACACCGGACGAAATTGCCAAGCTGATCGAACTCGCCGATAGCGGGGCGACCCAGATACGAGCCGCAGCTATCCTCAAAAGACCGCAGATCTCGGTGCGACGACAAGCAGCGGTACTGGGCAGGTTTTTGCCGAGCGCGACGAACGCTCTTTCAGGTGCCGACGTCGTCAGCGCTATGCAGACGCTTGGCAAGGACGATTAGCGACGCCCGGGACGTCAGACCGCGCTGCATATCAGCGAGATCAGCCTGTACCATTTCCCCGTGAGAAGCAGAGAGCGAGCCGCCGCAGGTGAACGTGAAAAATTTAATAGTTAGATCGGCAATTGTCGCGATGTTTGGTTCGGTATTCATAGTCGAAGCCGAAGCTGATCCGGCGCGCTCCCGGGGACCGGTCAAGCTACGCACAGCACCGGACGCGAGCTTTGCGGTGATCGACGTCATTCCAAGAGGAGCACGTGTCGATACACGCTACTGCATCAGCAATCGCTGGTGCAGGGTCATATGGCGTGGGAGTATTGGCTGGGTGGAATATCGTCAACTTCGATTGCTCAGCAGGAAATCTTGAGTTGGTTCGCGGCAGCGGTCGTGTCCGCCATCGAGCGAACGCAGCCATCAATGTGCAATTACCGTTGGCACCTCCACGCGGGATAAGATCGAGCGTGTCACGCCGCCGAAAACCAGTTCCTTGAGCCGGTTGTGACTGTAAGCGCCGATCGCAATCAGGTCACATTGCAGGTCATGCGCAGTTTGTCGCAATACGGTAGCGATAGGTCGGCCGGCCGATTGTCTCTGCTCCACGCTGACATTGGCCCCATGGCGACAGAGATACTGAGCGACATCCGCCCCTGGTTGTTCACCATATGAGGTGTTCTCATGAGCATCGACAACCGTAACGGTGACAGACTTGGCTCCTTTCAGAAGCGGCAACGTGTCTGTAATAGCTCTGCGTGCCTCTCGACTGGCATTCCATGCGATCATGATGTTCTGCGCAACCGGCGCGGCCCGATGCCAGTCGTCCGGGACGATTAGGAAGGGCACGCCGGTCTTAACCAGCATTGCGTCGGGCGAAGACGCATGGGGCAAGCCGTCCGGTCGGGAGTGGCCAACGATCACAAGATCCGCATGCAAAGCGTGTAGTCTCGCGATCTGATCCGCTTCCACCTCATGAATTGCGCGAAACTCATGACTAAGCCCCGTTGGCCTGAGCAACTCATCGAACGCGCGTTTTGACGTTTTGTGCGTAGCGGCTTCCTGCGCGCTGTGGCGCTCGACCATCTCCTCAACCGCAGCAGTCCCTCGCGTGTAATCAATCGCCCCGCTGGTTCGCGTCCAGAGCGGCGGCGACACGGAAATGCCGATGAGATGTGCTTGGTGTTGCTCTGCCAGATTGAGCGCATAAGCCATCCGAGCATTCATTCCGGAGGTGGCGTCGAGAAACAAGATGAGAGATTTGATCGACATAAGCGTATCCTCAAACGCCAACGCCGATCTCTTGCCGAGCGGAAATCAGCGCTGAAAGGTCCGAATCCTTCCATATTTGCGCGAACGATGCGTCAACGCGCGACAACGGCTGCCACGATCTGCGAAGCGCCGCCCGCCAGCAACGCGGCGATGATGGCCGGATATATCAGGGTAAGGCCGCTCCGCGTCATGAAGAAAGGACTTTGCCCGTACCGGTTCGGCAGGCCGCTATAAGCGAGCGCGGCGCCTGACATCATGAGCAGTAGTCCCAGCAACAGCGGATTGTGCATCTGTCCCTCGATCGGCGTCAACGATCGAGACAAGTTGATGCATTAAGAGGCTGACCACCAGTCAGGCGGCGCGAGGGGATGTCAGGATTTTCCTGACATCCCCGGGCGGCTCAAGTGAATGCTACCTATGGGCACGGATGCCGGTTGCCATCGTATCCCAAATAGGTGCCGGAGCCCGGATCGTACGACTTGTAGCGGTTCATGCAGTAAGCCTCGTCGTTGGCCGCTCGCGCGTTGCTGTTTGCAATCGCTCCACCAATGATCGCTCCTGCAGCAAGGCCGCCGAGAGCCGGTCCCCATCCCGGGCCTCGATTATAATAACCGTGGCGCCATCCACGATGCCCATGATGCCATCCACGCCCCCTCCACCTGATATCGACGACGTTGTCGTTCCGATCCGTGTGTGCGACCTGTGCCAGAAGGGGCGCAGCTGACGCTGGCCCGGCACTTAGGAAGGCGCTTGAGGCGGCCAGCAAAGTGGCTGCGAATACCAAGGTTGATCTCATGCCGATGTCTCCTTTCTGTGTGCCGATTGACGCGACGACAAACCCCGGAGACATTAAGAGTTTCAGATAAAGCCGGTACGCTGGCGTACACTGTGTTGCGTTGGCTATTCGCTAAGGTTGTCCAGCCATCTGTGAGCAATTCCGTATCGGACGATTTCCGCTCGCGTGCGCAAGCCAAGTTTCTCCAGGGCGCGCGCCTTGTGGGTCTCTACGGTCTTGACGCTGATCTCCAGACGGCCTCCGATCTCCTTGTTGCTGAGTCCTTGAGAAATCAACTGAAGGACTTCGGTCTCGCGCTGGCTTAGCTCCGCCGCCGCAACCTTACCAAGACCGCCGCCGCCGCCGGGTAGATCGGGGAGTGCTTTGCCTGCGATCGCAGGATCGAGATAGACGCCGCCACCGTCGATGGCACGGATGGCACGGATCAGCTCATCTGCAGCAGAGCGCTTGAGGAGATACCCCTTAGCTCCGGCCTTGAGCAGCGGCTGGACATAGGCACGATCTTCGTGAACGGTAAGCGCGAGCAATTTGACGCTCGGCACGTTTTCCGCAATTTGCTTTGCCAATTCCAGGCCGTTGATCTCTGGCAACGATATATCGATGACCGCGATGTCGGGCTTGCGGTCGCTGATGAGCCGAAGCGCCTCAGTTCCTGTTGTCGCTTCGCCCACGACATCAATATCACTGACATTGTCCAGGAGCGCCTTGATCCCTGCCAAGACCACCGGGTGATCATCGGCCAAAGTGATTCGGATGATGCTCATGTCGAACCTGCTGCAGTGACAAGCGAAATTGCGATGAATATGGTCGTTCCCGCGTTAGGTTCGGATTCGATGGTCATGGTCCCCGAAATCAGGCTCAAACGTTCGCGCATTCCCGAAAGACCGAGCCGCACCGGCATAGGCTGACCTGCAGGCTCCGGCGGGATGGGATTGAACCCTATCCCGTCATCTTCGACGATGATCCGCAGCTCTGTCGCCCGCCTGTCGATCAAGAGGCTGACATTCTTGGCCCTCGCATGCTTGAGGATATTGGTCAACGCCTCTTGGACCACCCGGTAGACGACAATCTCGATATCGGAGGGCACTCTGGTGACCTCACCAGAGATCTGCAGATCGAGTACGATGTCGAAACGTGTGCTCCATTCCGCCGCAAGCGCGCGCAAGGCATCATACAAGCCGAGATCATCGAGCGCAGTTGGCCTCAGATCCGCCGCGACGCGATGGATGTCGCGGCCAATGTCGTTGGCTATTTCTCGCAACCAAGAGATGCGGTCATATCCCGGCTTGCCGTCACCTGTTTCGATCGACTGCTCAAGGTTTTTGAGTCCCAGAAGTAGTCCTGTCACGCTCTGACCGATCTGATCATGTAGTTCACGCGCGATCCGGCGACGTTCGTTCTCCTCTGCCTGGGCCAGCCTCAAAAGCAGTTGCTGGCGTTCGGCTTCAGCTCGTTTCGCCGCATTAATGTCGATGATAACGCCGAGGACAGTCCGCGTGGTGTCGATCTGCGAAGGTCGCCCTGTAGCGCGACGCCATTGGAGTTCGCCGCCATCCGAGACTGTTCTGAACTCGACATCGACCAATCGGTCCGGGGAGCATTGGTCAAATGCATCGGCAACGATAGCTCGATCGGCGGGGGCAACACCTCTCAAAAACGCTTCCCGACTATAGCGTCGGTCACCTCCGAGCGAGGAATCGTCGGACAGATTGAGTAAATCTCTGGCTCGCGTCGAGGCAACCACGTCTCCGCCTTGCGTGTTCCAATTGAACACGCCCATCGCGGCGGTGTCGATGGCCAGTCGTCGCCGCTCTTCGCTCAAACCGAGCTCAAGCGCCGCTTTGGCCTCCTGATCACGTCTCCTTTGAGCGATATCACGGCCTGTTAGCCATGCGAGTATGACGGCAAGACAGAGACTAACGGTTCCACCTGCAGCAAGCAGGTATCCCGATCGCTTCACCGGCGCATTTAACGCGTCGGATGGGATACCGAAATGGACTGACCAACCACCGGTGCCGGGCAAGGTGCGATAGATCGTATCTACCTCGATCCCCTCCAGCGAGTGGCCTACATATGAGCCTTCCGGGGCGCGCTCGATGGCGGCTCGGACTGACGGGCTCGCCGCGCTCCCGAGTTCAAAATGCTTGGCCATTGTGCGCGCGACGATGTTTCCTTTGGCGTCCACGACCTCGCCAACCCATCCCTTCGGTGCTCCCGCGCTGCGCAGGATCTGACTGACAGCGTCCGGCACGAGTGCAACGGTAAGAACGTAGTTAACCTCACCACCGCGCTTTACAGGGGCACGGAGCGCGATAAGTCGTTTTCCAGAAATCGGTCCCAGCGGCCCGATCCCACCGATGGCAGCCTTTTTTGTATCCATGACCTTGTCGAAATTGTCGCGATCGGCGGTCGCACCAAGTTCCGAGCCCATGGGTCTGAGGAGGTTCAGTACCTGGCTGCCATCGCGGTCCACAAGCTCGATGGTCTCCCACAACGGACGGGCGTCCTTGAGACGCTTGGCCTCACGGTAGAACATAGGAAGGTCCGGTTGGTCGAGTGAAGCGGATGCTGCGAGTGTTTCGGCGACCTCGATCTGAGTCACGAGTTCCGAAGAGACCCGCGTCACAACACGATCGAGCGTATCGAAGGCTGCGTTCAGCGACGCCGTGCGCTCCTCACGGGCGCTGAGAAATATCACCCAGCCCCCAAACACTAGCAATGGAATCGCCGCCGCCATGACGAGCAGAATTAGTGAGTGGCGAGCGACGTGTGAGTGAGAGGCCATGATGTCCCTTTGATCGGCCCGCCGACGTTAACGATCCGCTTTGGATAAGCAATTCGCGTTGTCATCGGTGTCACCGCGCTCGATTGTCAGGATTTCCCCGACCCGGAGGCGCGCTGCGCCTGACTGGCAAGCATCCTTTCGGCGCTTAGGTTCATGTTTTGAAGGCTCTGAACAGAATCTTTGCCTTGAAGCGAAGGAATCTGATGCTCGCTTTAGATGATGCACGTCACCACCGGCCGAATATCGCTCGCGAGAGCGTCCCGGCGTTCTGTAACAACCAACTTGTCGCACGTCTTTCGGTGGTCTGTCGGGCGGCCATCTTGCGTCACGCGGAACCGGCACCGCTGGAGACGCGTCAGGTGCTTCAGGAGCGGAACGTTGAGCTACAGAACGTTTATCTGATCGAGAGCGGCATGGTTTCGATGGTGGCCAAGGCCGATGAGGGGCGCTCGACAGTCGAGGTCCAGACTCTCGGTGTCCACGATTTTGTCGGCTTGCCACTATTGCACGGTGTCGAAGCGTCTCCGCACCGATGTATTGTGCGGACTCCTGGAATGGCGCTTCGCATCGATGCAAGGACATTTAAGGAAATTCTTGCGGCGCAGCCGGAGTTTCAAAAGCTCCTGCTACTTTATTCACATGAGGTGGCCGTGCATGCATCGCAACTGATCGCATGCAATACAAAGCATAACCTGCGACAGCGTCTCGCCCGCTGGCTCCTCGTCGCGAGCTCTCGATTGGGAGCAGATCGTATCGACATCACTCATGACGGATTAAGCCGAGCAATTGCAGTCCGACGCGCAGGTGTCACCACTGAGATGGGTCGTATGGAGCAGGTCGGTCTCATTCGGCGAAGTAGGGGCGCCATACTTATTGAAAATCGCAAGGGACTTGAAGCGACCTCTTGCGCTTGCCATCGGCTGTTGAGAGCCAGCAGCTCAAATTCACCTATCTCTACTCCGGCGCAAAGTCGGCGTGAGGCACTTCATGCCGTTGACATTTCGCAGACGAAGCGCAGGTCGTCTCTGCTGATCGAGCCTGCTTGGTTGCAATCATGAGCAATGCAAAGCGAAACACGGCCGCTAAGACCCTCGCTTCGATGACGATGGAAACGTCTCGCGAGGCCGGTAATGACAATCGAATCAAATTACATGATCTCCGAATGAGCAATAGGCAGGAGAGCAACCGCGACGCAGTCGTAGTGGTGCTCGCAATTCTAACACTGATCACATTGTTACCTTTCTTGCTGATTTAAGCGTGAAGCGATGAGGAGGGAATATGAAACGGACTGAAGGTACTTGGGATAATGCCACCAAGATCAGGGCAACTATGGACGCAATGGTCGAGGAGGCGGCACGTCGAACTGCAAGCGCTGCATTCGGGATGATTGAGCGATGCCGCCAAGTGGTGAGGCAGGCAGCCGGCGGAACATTTTGCGTCAACAGGCGTCGTCAACCTTCTTCGCGCCGGGGGCGAGCACCGATCAATCGTCAAAAAGCCATGCTCCGCTGATCCCGGCTCGCGCATTTAGAACCTCCAAGCCTGTAGATCATCCATGAATCCTTTGCGGCTCGCTGTGATTGCGGTCCTTCTGCTCGTATCGCCATCGCCCTTTGGTTTGGATGGCAAAGTCTCTCCAGCCGCCGCCGCGCCGGGCGACTCCAAAGCCACACCTACAACCTCGGCGAAGGAAGCGGTCGCTCCAAAACGGGACGACGATCTGCCGATAGTTCCAGCGCCGGTGTTTCCGGATGCTCAAGGCAAGTTGAATTCCTGGAAGGAGACATTGGATACTGCGGAGCAGGCGCTCCGATTTCGCGTGATTTCCGAGACAACGCTCGACGACCTGCGTGATCGCGCTGGTCTTGTTCAAGCAGGTGTCCGCGAACTCATCGGTGAAATGACGCCAAAACTTGACGAAGTCACGCAACGCGCTGCGGAACTGGCGCCGAACGCAGCGGATGCGACATCGCAGTCCGATGACATCAAGCTGGAGCGCGCCAAGCTTTTGGCGGAGAAAGTGGCGCAGCAAGGCATCGTTCAACAGGCCAGACTGCTGAACGTGCGCGCGCAGCAAGTCACTGACGCCATCTCGGACCGACGCCGCGCAATTTTCACGGACTCTGTTACAGAACGCTCGCCCAGCGTTCTAAACCCTTCATTCTGGCTGGACCTTGCCGCGACCGTTCCCGACTCCGTCTCGCGACTGCGCGAGCTTGCGTCACGCTGGGTCAACAGTCTCGCGTCGCAGCCGTTGCGTGCTTTCTCGGGCGTTGCGATCGCGGCTATTGTTGTCTTGGGATTCTTTCTTCCGCCCGGCCGTCGTTGGCAGTCGCGCTGGACGTCGCGCGACCCGCAAGTCGCCACTCCGCCGGAATTGCGCAAGGCAGGCAGTGCGGCGGCGATTGTTTTCGTTGGCACTGTGATCCCCGGCGTCGCGCTACTTGTGCTCTATCACGCCTTGATCGCGCTCGGCGTGCTGCCACTCGATGTTGCCGGAATCGTCCGCGCACTTTTCGTGGGAACGACATTTGCGGCCTTTTTTTCTAGCCTTGCGACCGCCGTGCTGGCACCGGGACGTCCATCATGGCGATTGATCGATATCGAAGATGCCGTCGCCGAGGGAGTCGTGCCGTTGGCCGTCTTGCTCGGTTTAGCCGCTGCCGCCGGCGTGCTCATCGACGCGACCAATCGAACGATCGCGGCACCGACAGCGCTGCTGACCTTTAGTCAGGCCAGCATTGCTTTGATCAAGGCCTTTCTGTTTATCGCAGTGTTGCGTGCATTTGCGCCGGCCACGACCGATGAGGATGAAACGGCCGCTGCGGATCTTCGCGGTCGCTCGGCGTGGCGGTTACTCATTCCGCTCGGATGGCTGGCGGCCGTGGCCACGGTTCTCGCCGCCATGAGCGGATATGTGGCATTCGCGCGCTTCGTGACCGGGGAAATGACGATCATCTGCGCGGTGCTGATGAGCCTGATCCTGCTGAGCCAGCTCAGTGACGCGCTCGTCAGCGCAACCTTCGCCTTCCAGGGGCGGACAGGACGGTTTCTCCGCCAGACTGCCGGTCTGGGCAATGCGGCGGTCCGTCAAATCGCTACGCTGATCAGCGGATTGCTGCAACTGGCCCTGATCGGCATGGCCGCGTTCGCGGTGCTGGCCACATGGGGCATCAACTCCGATGATGTTCTCGGCTCCGTCTCTTCGGCTTTCTTCGGCTTCTCGATCGGGCAATTCACCATCTCGCCTTCGGCCATTCTCGGCGCCATCGTCGTTCTGATCGTTGGCATGGCAGCGACAAGGGCGTTGCAACGATGGCTCGATGGCCGCTTCCTTCCCGAAACCAATCTGGATCTCGGCGTCCGCAGTTCGATCCGCACCGGCGTCGGCTATCTCGGCATCATCCTGGCTGTGATTGTCGCGCTGTCATATGTCGGCCTCAACCTGCAGAACATCGCGATCGTCGCGGGCGCGCTGTCTGTCGGCATCGGCTTCGGTCTGCAGTCCATCATCAACAACTTCGTCTCGGGATTGATCTTGTTGGTCGAGCGACCCATCAAGGTTGGGGACCGGATCGAGGTTGGTGCCCGTATGGGCGTCGTCAAACGCATTAATGTCCGCGCCACCGAGATCGCGACCTACGACAATGTTTCGGTCATCGTGCCAAATGCTGATCTCATCAGCGGCCAGGTCGTCAACTGGATGCACGGCAGCTATTCCGCCCGCCTGTCGGTCATGGTTGGCACCGCATATGACACGGACCCCGATCAGGTCATCGCCATCCTGCTCGATATCGTCGGCCAACACGAGCGGGCACTGAAGACGCCCGAGCCTTTCGCAATTCTTGGCAATTTTGGCGCGGATGCGCTGGAATTCACCGTGTTCTTCCATGTCGGCAATATCAGCACCGATGCGGGCGTCGCCAATGACGTCCGGTTGGAGATACTGAGACGATTCAGGCGCGAAGGCATCGAGATCCCGTTAGCGCAGCGCGATCTCCGACTGCGCGACCTCGATCGGATCGAGGCGATCTTTCATCAGGCGGGAAAACCTGACTCCAAGAGCGAGGGGGCGAGTGGATAGATTCGTAGACCATCAACACATTCTGCAGCCGCCCGATCGGTTTGAGGTGCGTCGTCAGGCTGATTGCTGGAAAATATGGGACAAGGAAGGCGACACGATCGTGCCGGTTATCCAAGGGCAGGGCGATGCCATCCTGCGAGGAGAGGCTCAGTTGATTTGTGACTGGCTGAACCGGACCTGCTGCGATTTTGCCAGCAACGCAGCATGAACTCGCAGCCGACGCATCCTTCCGAGGTGAAGCAACATAGATCGACGTTCGGTGCGATGTATCAGCGCATGCATGCCAAACCTCGCAGCAATCATCGATCCTTCCAACGAGAGAGAAGTTATCTCATTGGTCAGTATGTTGACTTCGCCTTGGATCGCATGATCTGATTTCGAAAAATAAACATATCTCGCTCGACGAGAAATTCAGGAGGACGCCTCGATGCCCGAACATGGCAAGACGATCAATCGACGTAACCTTGTGGGGGGATCGCTGGGAGCGGTAGCGGCATTGACATTGCCTGCGATTGTACGCTCGGCCAACGCTCAGGAGAAAGTGTCCTGGAAGGTACAGGCGCATTGGCCAAAGGCGTCGGGGTCTTACAACGACAGTCTCGTCGTGTTGCAGAAGGAGCTTGAGCAGCGAACCGGCGGCCGCTTCAAGCTTGAATTGTTCGGTGCCGGCGAGATCGCCAAGGATCGCGAGATCTACAATATCGTGCGCCGCGGCGTCGTGCCGATGGGGACGATCTCACCCGGCTATGTGCTCGGCGAGGCGCAGGCGATGGGCCTGTATTACGGCGTCCCGGGTGCGCTGCGCGAGAGCTGGGAAATGATGCATGTCACCAAAAATCTCGGCATCGAGAAGATGGTGAATGACGAGCTGCAGCCGAAAGGTGTGATGATGCTCGGGGACAAGGCTTATCCGACAGAGATCGTGTTGAAGAAAAAGATCACGTCGGTCGCGGATCTTGGCTCGTTAAAGGTTCGTTCCGCGGGGACGATGCTTGAATATCTTGCCGCAGCAGGCATGGCGCCGCAGCAAGTCGCCGGGCCCGAGATCTATCAGGCGATGTCGACGGGGGTGGTCGATGGTGCCCATTGGGGCGCTGCGGTTGGTGCGTTGTCGATGAAGTTCTGGGAAGTCGCGCCATTTCACATGAAGCCTGCACTCGGCTTCACGAACGACGTCTATGTCTTCAATCTCGCGGCGCTGAACAAGCTTCCCGCCGATCTTCGGCTCATCCTGACGTCCCTCGTTGAGGAGCGCTATTACCGGCGGACGATCGAATACCTACAGCAGGAAGCCGTGGCCCTGAGCACGGGCCGGGCAAAGATGAATGTCGAGGTCGTCCGATTTCCCGATGACGTTTTGAAGAAACTTTCCGAAGCCTCCAAGGTCATCATGCAGAAAGAGATCAACAAGGGGCCCATCGCGGCGGCAGGCGCCGAGGCGATGAACAAGCTGAGGGGCGACCTCGGCTACGTCTGACGACGGACCTGTCGATGACATCACCGCGAGCATGCATGGCT
>JAESFO010000159.1_pt1 | contig 54812 bp, 49 predicted proteins | sample 9269421 | NCBI WGS metagenome assembly JAESFO01 (sample SAMN14502839, study PRJNA617101) | algae metagenome | isolation source: Nostoc desertorum CM1-VF14 and co-occurring heterotrophs from rocky... | place: USA: Clark Mountains, San Bernardino, California | collected 2000-06-05 | reverse complement strand
ACCTGATGGCAACGGCCGACGGCTTCACGGGCTTCATCGACTGCGGCCGCGTCGGCGTGGCCGACCGCTGGCAGGACCTCGCGCTGGCCGCGCGCAGCATCGGCTTCAACCTCGGCGAGGCCTGGACCGCGCCCTTCTTCGAACGCTACGGCATCGCGCCGGATGCCGAGCGCATCGCGTTCTACTGCCTGCTCGACGAGTTCTTCTGAAGGTGCGCCGAAGGTGGCGCGGGGAGAATGCGGGCATGAAATTCGATCCCCTGCCATCGCAGTGCCTCGTCGACCAATCGCTGGAGATCCGCCTGCGCGGTCTCGCACCCGGCGAGCGCGTCGTGCTGCAGCTGTGCAACCGCTTCGGCCATCAGGTGATGCAATCGGAGGCCCACTTCGTGGCCGACGCCAGCGGCACGGTCGATCCCGCGCGGCAGTCGCCGGTCGCGGGCAGCTACGAGCGCGCCGACGCGATGGGCCTGTTCTGGTCGCGCGCGCTGGTGCCGCCCGAGCGCATCGGCGGCATCGCGGTCCTGCACGACGATCCGCTGACCGCCACGCTCAGCGCGGTGCGCGAGAGCGACGGCAGCGCGGTCTCGGTCTCGATCCGCCGCGTGTACGTCGGCGACGGCGTGCGCCAAAGGGAGGTCAGGGAACGCGGCCTGGTCGGCCGGTTGTTCGAACCCGCAGGCGCGGGTCCGCATCCGGCCGTGCTCGTGCTCGGCGGATCGAACGGCGGCCTGGCGTGGTCGCAGGAGATGGCCGCGCTGCTCGCCTCGCATGGCTTCGCCGCGCTGGCGCTGGCCTACTTCGCGGCCGAGGGCCTGCCGCCCACGCTCGACCGCATTCCGCTCGAGTACTTCGGCACGGCGCTCGAATGGCTGGCCGAACAGCCCGGCGTGCGAGCCGACCGCATCGGCACCGTGGGCGTGTCGCGCGGCGGCGAACTCGCGCTGCTGCTCGGCGCGCACTTTCCCGCCATCGGCTCCGTGATCGGCTATGTGCCCAGCGGCATCGTGTGGCCCGCCTATCCCGCGAGCGGCCATGGCGCATGGACGATGGACGGCCAGGAGATCGCTTTCGCCTCGACGCTCACGCATGCGCAGTGGGACGAAGCCGTCGCCAAGGGCCTTGCGCGAGAAGACAGCTTCGACTGGTACCTGATCCCGCTGCGCGATCCCACGCTGCTGGAGCGAAGCTCGATCAAGGTCGAGAAGATCAACGGCCCGGTGCTGCTGATCTCGGGCGAGGCCGATGGCCTGTGGCCCTCGACCGATCTCGCCGACTTCGCGCTGCAACGCCTGCTCGAGAAAAGATTTCCGCACCGCGCCGAGCACCTGAGCTACCCGCGCGCCGGCCATTCGATCGCGTGGCCGAACGCGCCGACCACCATGACGCGCTCGGTCCATGCGATATCCGGCGAAACGATGGACATGGGCGGCACGCCCGAGGGCAATGCGCGGGCGCGCAGTGCATCGTGGCCACGCATGCTCGCCTTCTTGCGTGATGCACTGCAGCGCTGAAACCGCCCCCGGATTTCCGTCGCTCTACCACGATTTTTCGGACGGAACCGCGGGGTGGCGCAGTCTTTTTTGCACGCCCGCGCACCCCTGCCTATTCAACAGGCAATGTGGCGGGAAGCCCCGCCAATCCTCGCTTCGCGAATCCGCTCCCCGCACAACCCACAGAGTTGTCCACAGAAAAATCGAACAAGTCATCAAACCGACTTGGCCGCGACATATCCCTTGAACATTTCCCGCAGGCGGGTCTTGAGCAACTTTCCGGTGGCCGTATGCGGCAGGCTGTCGACGAAGACCACATCCTCGGGCAGCCACCACTTGACAACGCGCTGCGCGAGGAAATCGCGCAGCTGCGAAGCGGTCACTTCGCTGCCGGGCCGCTTCACCACGATGAGCAGCGGCCGCTCGGTCCACTTCGGATGCGGGATGCCGATGACCGCGGCCTCGGCCACCGCCGGATGGGCGCTGGCCGCGTTCTCGAGGTCGATCGACGAGATCCATTCGCCGCCCGACTTGATCACGTCCTTCGCGCGGTCGACCAGCTGCACATAGCCGTCGGCATCGATGGTGGCCACGTCGCCGGTCGGGAAGAAGCCCTCGGCATCGAGCACGCTGCCGCCCTCGCCGCGGAAGTAGCCGCTCGCGATCCAGGGCCCGCGCACATGCAGGTGGCCGAAGGCCTTGCCGTCGTGCGGCAGGCGCCGGCCGTCCTCGCCGACGATCTTGAGCGCCACGCCCCAGACGCCGCGGCCCTGCTTCATCTTGATGCCGATCTTCTCGTCCTCGCTCAAGGCCGCATGCTTGGGCAGCAGGTTGCCGATCACGCCGATCGGGCTGGTCTCCGTCATGCCCCAGCCCTGCACGAAGTCGGCGCCGAAGTCGCGTTCGAAACGCTCGATCATGCTGCGCGGCGTGGCGGCGCCGCCGAGGCCGATGCGCTTGAGGCCCAGCGCGCGCGGATCGAGTTCGGGATGGGCATCGAAGTACTGGAACAGCATCAGCCACACGGTGGGCACGGCCTGCGAGATGCTGACCTTCTCGTCGCGCATCAGCTCGTAGAGGTTCTGCGCGTCGAGATGCGGGCCGGGCATCACCAGCTTGACGCCGGCCATCGCCGCCGCGTACGGCATGCCCCAGGCATTGGCATGGAACATCGGCACCGCGAGCAGCAAGGTCATGCCCGAGTTCACGCCGAAGGTGTCGGGCGTGCACTCCATCAGCGAGTGCAGCACGGTCGAGCGGTGCGAATAGAGCACGCCCTTGGGATTGCCCGTGGTGCCCGAGGTGTAGCACAGCGACGAGGCCGTGCGCTCGTCGAACTCGGGCCAGTCGTAGTCCTCGCTCTGCGCATCGATCAGCTCGTCGAAGCACAGCAGGTTCGGCACGTCGATAGCCGGCATGTGGGCGCGGTCGGTCATCGCGATGAAGGCGCGCACCGAGCGCAGGCCCGGCGCGAGCTTCTCGACCAGCGGCGCGAAGCTGGTGTCGAAGAACAGCACCTTGTCTTCGGCGTGGTTCACGATGTAGTCGATCTGCTCGGGAAAGAGCCGCGGGTTGACGGTGTGCAGCACCGCGCCCGCGCCCGAAACGCCGAAGTACAGCGCCAGGTGCCGGTGCGTGTTCCAGGCCAGCGTGCCCACGCGGTCGCCGGGTGCGATACCGAGCTGCGCCATCGCGTGGGCCACCTGCTTCGCGCGCCGGTGCACCGCGTCGTAGTCGGTGCGCACGATCGGTCCTTCGACGCTGCGCACCACGATCTCGGTGTGCGGGTGGAAGGTGGCGGCATGCTCGATCAGCGACGAGATCAAGAGCGGGCGGTCCTGCATCAATCCGAACATGGGTGTCTCCTTTTTCTGCCGGGATTCGGGGAGGCGGACATCCGGACGCAGAGGACGCGAAGGTTTCGCGAAGGACGCGAAAAAACAGCCGAAATGATGGGGCCGTGCTTCGGCGGCCATTGCACCCCGAACAAGGCCCGCAAGGCCATGAGCGGTTGCCCAACGGCAGCCCACCTTTGGGGGTTTCCTTTGGCGTCCTTCGCGAAACCTTCGCGTCCTCTGCGTCCGGTATCCGCTTTCTCTCGCGCCTCAGAGCCGCTCGACGATCGTCACGTTCGCCATGCCGCCACCCTCGCACATGGTCTGCAGCCCGTAGCGCTTGCCGCGCTGGCCCAGCGCATGCACCAGCGTGGTCATGAGCTTGGTGCCCGAGGCGCCCAGCGGATGGCCGAGCGCGATGGCACCGCCGTGGACGTTGAGCCGTTCGGGATCGGCGCCCGTCACCTGCAGCCAGGCCAGCGGCACCGGCGCGAAGGCCTCGTTGACCTCGAACAGGTCGATGTCGGAGATCTTCATGCAGGCCTTCTGCAGCGCGCGCTGCGTGGCCGGGATCGGTGCCTCGAGCATGATCACCGGGTCGTGGCCCATCACGCTCATGTGGTGGATGCGCGCGAGCGGCTTCAGGCCGAAGGTCTTGAGGCCGCGCTCGTTGACCACCATCACGCCGCTGGCGCCGTCGCAGATCTGGCTCGCGGTCGCGGCCGTCACGCGCCCGCCCTCGGCGATCAGCTTGACCGCGCCGATGCTCTCGAGCGTCGCGTCGCCGCGGATGCCCTCGTCGGCCAGGTGCATCTCGCCGGGCTCGCTGCCATCGGCCAGCCGCACCGCCACCGGCACGATCTCGCGCTCGAAGTGTCCGGCGCGCGTGGCCGCGGCCGCGAGCTGGTGGCTGCGCAGCGCATAGGCATCGAGCTCGGCGCGCGCGATGCCGTAGTTGGCGGCGATCATCTCGGCGCCCGTGAACTGGCTGAACTCGACGCCGGGGTAGCGCTTCTGCATGCCGGGGCTGACATAGAAGCCCAGGCCGTTCTTCAGCGGCAAGGTGGTAGGCAGGCCCATGGGCACGCGCGTCATGCTCTCGACGCCGGCCGCGATCGCCACGTCCATGCTGCCCGACATCACGGCCTGGGCCGCGAAATGCAGCGCCTGCTGCGACGAGCCGCACTGGCGGTCGACCGAGGTGGCCGGCACCGACTCGGGCAGGCGCGAGGCCAGCACCGCGTTGCGCGCGATGTTCGAGGACTGCTCGCCGGCCTGGCCGACGCAGCCCATGATGACGTCCTCGATGGCGGCGGGATCGACGTCGGTGCGCGCGACCAGCGCGTCGAGCACCTGCGCGGCGAGGTCGGCGGGATGCCAGCCGGCCAGGCGGCCGTTGCGGCGGCCTCCAGCGGTGCGGGCGGCGGCGACGATATAGGCTTCGGGCATGGGTTCTCCTGGGGCTGGGTGTGACTCGGGGAATTGTTGGCCCCCAGGAGACGGCGGGCGTCGTCGGATCGGACGATTTTGGGCGCGGCTCAGCGGTGGCGGAACACCGGTTCGCGCCGAGCGAGAAAGGCCCGCATGCCCTCGCGCGCATCCTCGGTCGCAAAGCGCGCATGCAGCTGCCGGCGCTCGAACAGGATGCCCTCGGACAGCGAGGACTCCCAGGCGCGGTTGACCGACTCCTTGATCGCGACCAGCGCCGGCAGCGAGAAGCCGGCGATGCGCGCGGCCAGCGCCAGCGCCTCGTCCATCAGCGAGGCGGAAGGCACGACGCGCGACACCAGCCCGTAGCGGTCGGCCTCGTGCGCATCGAGCACGCGCGCGGCCAGGCACATCTCCATCGCCTTGGCCTTGCCGATGGCGCGCGGCAGCCGCTGCGTGCCGCCCGCACCCGGCAGCATCGCGAGCCTGACCTCGGGCAGCGCGAAGCGTGCCGACTCGGCCGCCAGCACGATGTCGCAGGCCAGCGCGAGCTCGCAGCCGCCGCCATAGGCGAAGCCCGCCACCGCGGCAATCACGGGCTTGCGCACGCGGCGGATGGTTTCCCAGTTGCGCGTGATGAACTCCTGCGCGACCACCTCGGCATGGTCCCATTCGGCCATGGCCGCGATGTCGGCGCCGGCCGCGAAGGCGCGCTCGTCGCCCGTCAGCACGATGGCACCGATGCCGGCATCTGCATCGAAGGCCAGCAGCGCGGTGCCGAGCGCGTCCATCAGCGCGTCGTTCAGCGCGTTCATCTGCCGCGGGCGGTTCAGCGTCACGACGCCGACGCGGCCCTCGGTGCGCACGAGGATCGGTGCTTCCAGCTGCATGCGGGCCGGCTCCCGTTCAGTCGACCACGATCTTCTGCCGGGCGATCAGCGCGGACAGCACCGCGCCCTCCTCGGCCAGCAGCTTGCGGAACTCGGGCGTGTCCATCGCCACCGGCTCCGCGCCCAGGTCGGCATAGCGCGACTTCAGCGCGGGCTGCGCGAGCGCCTTGCCGATCTCGCGGCTCATGCGCGCCAGCACCTCGGGCGGCGTGCCGTTGGGCGCCCACATGCCGAACCAGATGTCGAGGTCGGCGCCCGGGAAGCCCTGCTCGCCGATGGTCGGCACCTCGGGGAAGAAGGGCGAGCGCTTGGCGCTCACGATGCCCAGCAGCTTGGCCTTGCCGGTGCGGATGTGCGGGAAGGCGATGCCCGGGTCGCAGACGAAGTCGGCCTGGCCCGAGAGCACGTCCTGCAGCGCGGGCGCGGCGCCGCGGTACGGCACGTGGGTGGCCGAGACCGCGGTGGCCTGCTTGAACAGCTCGCAGGCCAGGTGCGGCGGCGTGCCGGTGCCGGCCGAGGCGTACGAGAAGGTGCCGGGCTTGGCGCGCGCCAGCGCGACCAGTTCGCGCGCATCCTTCGCGTTCATCTGCGGCTTGGCCACCAGGTACATCTGGGTGCGGCCCACGGTCGCCACCGGCGACAGGTCGCGCGAGGGCAGCAGGGTCGACTTGAACAGCGACGGGTTCGCGGTCTCGACCGAGGTCGGCGCGATCAGGAAGGTGTGGCCGTCGGGCGCCGCGCGCACCACCTCGGCGGCCGAGATGTTGCCGCTGGCGCCGGGCTTGTTGTCGATCAGCACGGTCTGGCCCAGCGACTCGGTCAGCGACTGCGCGAGGATGCGCGCCATCACGTCGGTGCTGCCGCCGGGCGCGAAGCCCACGACCACGCGGATCGGCTTGGTGGGCCAGGCCGTGGGTGACTGCGCGAAGGCGGCGCCCGCGAGCGCGAGGCAGCCGAGCGCGATGAAGGCCCGGCGCAGGCGCGCCAGGGCCGGAAACGAAATGGCCATGTCTTGTCTCCGTTGTGTTTTGGGGGGTGCTGTCGTTCTCGGGTCCGCGCCGGGCTCAGCCCGCCGTGCCCGCCTCGTTCGCCTCTTCCGCGCGCAACAGCTCGCGCAACTTGAATTTCTGGATCTTTCCCGAGGGCGTCGAGGGCATGGTCTCGCGCAGCACCAGCCGCTCGGGGATGTACTGCAGCGCCACCTTCTGCGCCTTGAGGAAGTCCGAGATCGACGGCAGGTCGACCTGGCAGCCGGGCCGCGGCACCACCACCGCGCAGGCGCGTTCGCCCAGGCGCTCGTCGGGATAGGCCACGATGGCGGCCATCGCGATGCCGGGATGGCGGTAGAGCAGCGACTCGATCTCGACCACCGGGATGTTCTCGCCGCCGCGGATGATCACGTCCTTGGTGCGGCCCGCGATGCGCACATAGCCGCGCTCGTCGATGCACGCGAGGTCGCCGGTGTCGAACCAGTCGTCGGCATCGGTGCCGTTGAGCTGCGGGCGCTTCAGGTAGCCGCCGAAGTTGGAGCAGGCGCGCAGCAGCAGCCGGCCCACCTCGCCCGCGGGCAGGCGCCGGCCGTCGACGTCGACCACCTGGATCTCCACGCCGGGCAGCGGGCAGCCGTCGGTCTGGATCGAGCGCTCGTCGTCGTCGTCCAGCCGCGTCAGCGTGACCGCGCCGTTCTCGCTCATGCCCCAGGCCGAGACGATCTTGGCGCCGAGCGCGCGCCGCGCCTGCTCGACCAGCGCGCCCGGGATCGGCGCGCCCGCGCAGAGAAAGACCTTGAGCGACGGCACCTCGGCGCCGGTCTCGGCCACCGTCTTCGCGAGGTCCGAGAGGAAGGGCGTGGACGCCATGGTGAAGCTCGCGCGCTCGGCGTTGATCGCGGCGATGGCCTGCTTCGGGTCCCAGACGTCCTGCAGCACGGCCGAGGCACCGAGCATGATCGGCATCATCAGCCCATACATGAAGCCGGTCTGGTGCGCCATCGGCGAGGCCATCAGCACCACGTCGTCCGCGCCCAGGCCCAGGCGCTGCGCGTAAGGCACGATGTTGGCCATGGTGGTGTTGGCCGAGTGCATCACGCCCTTGGGCTCGCCGGTGGTGCCCGAGGTGTAGATCAGCTGCGTGATGTCGTCGGGCCCGGGCCGGTTGTGCGAGAGGATCGCGGCGGCATCGGGCGCGTCTTCCCAGGCCGGTCCCGAGAGCAGGGCATCGAAGCTGTTCGGCCCCGCGCCGCCCACGATCACCACCTGCCGCAGCGCGGGCAGCTCGGGCTGCAGGCCCGTGACCATGGCCTCGAAGTCGAAGCCGCGGAAGCGCGCCGGCGCGATCATCACCTTGGCCGCGCCGTGCTTCAGCATGAACGAGAGCTCGCGCTCGCGGAAGATGTGCATCAGCGGATTGATCACCGCGCCGATGCGCGAGCAGGCCAGGTAGGTCAGCGTGAACTGCCACCAGTTGGGCAGCTGGCAGGCCACCACGTCGTCGCGCCCCACGCCCAGGCGCGACAGGCCCACCGCGATGCGGTCGGCCATGCGGCCGAGCTCGCGGTAGCTGAAGCGCTGGATGGAACCGTCCTCGATGCACATCGCGCTCAGCGCCAACTTGTCGGGCGTGGCCGCGATGCAGGCATCGAGCGCGTCGTTGATGGTGCGCTCGTGCCACAGGCCCTCGGCGATCATGCGCGCGCGGCGCGGCGGCAGCAGTACGGCGTCGAATTCCATGATGTCGTGTCTCCTCGTTGTCGTGCGAAACCGGGGCAAGACCAGGCTCAGGCCGGCACGGCCGAGCGCCCGGCGCGCGTGCGCGCCACGATGGTCTTCATGATCTGGGCCGTGCCGTCGCCGATCTGGAAGCCCAGCACGTCGCGCAGCCGCTGCTCCATCGGCCCGCGGTCGTAGCCGCCATGGCCGAACATCAGCAGGCACTGATGAATGGCGTCGTAGGCCAGCTTCGGCGCCCACCACTTGCACATGGCGGCCTCGGCCGTGTGCGGCGCGCCACGGTCCTTGAGCCACAGCGTCTGCAGGCACAGCAGGCGCGCGGCCTCGACCTGGGTGTCGAAGTCGGCGAGCGGATGCGACACGCCCTGGAAGGCCGACAGCGGCTTGCCGAAGGCCTCGCGCTGCGCCACGTAGTCCCAGGTCTCCTCGAGTGCCACGCGCGCCACGGCCAGCACCTGCAGGCCGATCAGCGCGCGCGAGAAGTCGAAGCCCTGCATCACCTGCACGAAGCCCTTGTTCTCCTCGCCCAGGCGATGGTCGAGCGGCACGCGCACGTTCTCGAAGAACAGCGAGCCGCGGCCGATGGCGCGCTGGCCGTGGCAGTCGAAGCGGTTGCGCGTGAGGCCGGGCGCATCGGCGGGCACCAGCAGCGCGGTCACGCCGTGCGCGCCCGATTCCACCGGGCCGGTGCGGCCGAACACCACCACCGCGTCGGCCTGGTCGGCCGCCGAGATCGAGGTCTTCTCGCCGTTGATCACGTAGTGGTCGCCCGCGCGCTCCACGCGCAGCCGCAGGTTGGCCGCGTCCGAACCGCCGCGCGGCTCGGTCAGCGCGATCGCGAACAGCGCCTCGCCGCGCGTGAGCTTCTGGAGCCACGGTCCCGCCACCTCGGGGCGGCCGTGCTCGGCGAGGATCTGGCCGTTGAGCGAGGCCAGCAGGTTGATGTAGCTCAGGCTCAGGTCGGCGCGCGCGATCTCCTCGTGGATCACGCCGGCCGCGAGGCAGCCCATGCCCTGGCCGCCGTGCTCCTCGGCGAGCTCGGGCGCGATGAAGCCCATCTCGCCCATCTCGCGCATCAGCGCGCGGTCGAGCACGCGCGTGGCGTCGCGCTCGAGGAAGCCCGGCGCCACGCGGCCGGTGGCGAAGCGGCGCGCATGCTCGGCCAGCGCGGCGAGGTCGTCGTCGATGTAGGGGTTCATCGCGTTGCTCTTCGCTGCGCGGCTACTTCGCGTACTTGCGGAACTCGGGCTTGCGCCGTTCCTGCAGCGCCTTCACGCCCTCGCGCGACTCCTCGGTGTCGTAGTAGAGCTTGAGCGCGTACATGCCCATGCCCGCGATGCCGGCCTGGTGCGCGGTGTCGGCGTTGAAGCTGCGCTTGGCGATCGCGATCGCCGTGGGGCTGCGCTCGCAGATCTCCTCGGCCCACTTCTGCACCTCGGCGTCGAGCTGCTCGTGCGGCACCACCGCGTTGGCCAGGCCCATGGCCACGGCCTCGGCGCCGCTGTAGCGGCGGTTCAAGTACCAGATCTCGCGCGCCTTCTTCTCGCCGACCACGCGCGCCAGGAAGGCGGTGCCGTAGCCCGGGTCGACCGAGCCCATCTTCGGGCCGACCTGGCCGAAGACGGCCTTCTCGGAGGCGATGGTCAGGTCACAAATGGTGCACAGCACGTTGCCGCCGCCGATGGCGAAGCCCTGCACGCGTGCGATCACCGGCTTGGGCACGTTGCGGATCGCGTCGTGCAGCTCCTCCATCGGCAGGCCGATGGTGCCGCGGCCGTCGTAGTTGCCGTCGTGCGCCGACTGGTCGCCGCCGGTGCAGAAGGCCTTCTCGCCGGCACCGGCCAGCACGATCGCGCCGACCTCGCGGTCGTAGCCCGCGCGGTTGAGCGCGCGGATGATCTCGTCGCAGGTCTGGCCACGGAAGGCGTTCATCTTCTCGGGCCGGTTGATGGTGATCCACGCCACGCGGTTGCGCACGTCGTAGAGGATGTCTTCGAACTGCATGTGTTGCTCCTTGGGAATCCGTAGGGGGCCGGGGTCAGCCGTTCATCGTCAGGCCGCCCGAGACGCTGAGCACCTGGCCGGTGACGAAGGCCGCGTCGTCGCTCGCGAAGAACAGGATCGCGCCCGGCAGGTCGTCGGGCTGGCCGATGCGGCCCAGCGGGATGGAGCGCGTGAAGGCCTCCATCAGCTTCTCGGGATTGCCCGCGCCTTCCTTGTAGTCGGCGAACAGCGCGGTGTCGGTCGGGCCCGGGCACACCACGTTCGCGGTGATGCCGTGGCGCGCATGCTCGCGCGCGATGGTCTTGGTGAACGCGACCAGGCCGCCCTTGCAGGCCGCGTACACGGCCTCGCCCGAGGAGCCCACGCGCGCCGCGTCCGAGGCGATGTTGACGATGCGCCCCGCCTTGCGCACCGCCATGCCCGGCAGCACCGCGTGGTGCATGTGCAGCGCGCCCGTGAGGTTGATGGCGATCAGCTTCTCCCACTGCGCGGGCTCGGTCTTCGTGAAGGGCCGGAACACGTCCCAGCCCGCGTTGTTGACCAGCACGTCGATCGCGCCGAAGCGCTCGAGCACCGCGGCCACTGCCGCATCGACGCTGGCGCGCTCGGTGATGTCGCAGCGCAGCGCGAGCGCGCGGCCGCCCTCGGCCTCGATGCGCGCGGCGACCGTTTCGGCGGCGCCGGGGTTCAGGTCGAGCACCGCCACCCGCGCGCCTTCGCGCGCGAAACGGCGGCAGGTCGCGCCGCCGATACCGCCACCGCCGCCGGTGACGACCACTGTCTTGTCTTCGAATCGTTGCATCAGGTTCTCCTTGGATCCGCGGGCTTGCTATCGTTGGCCGGTCGCGCCGGCTTCGAATCGGCATTTAGGTAAAGATGTTGACGTATTATGCGTTGGCATAGCTTCGCCGTGCAACCCAGTTCACGAAGATATCTATGGTTTCCCCTAATGAAAATGACGCTTCCGCCCGCATGGCGCTGGCCAACAGGGTTTTCTTCCGTCTCTACCAATGTGCCAACATGTTGCATAAAACAGGCACCCGCGCGGTCGAGAACGAAGGCCTGACCACGCAGCAATGGGCGGTGCTCGGCGCGTTGTCGCGCGACGAGGCGAAGGGGGGGATGAGCGTGGGCGACCTGGCGCGCTACCTGAAGGTGAGCCGGCAGAACCTCTCGGGTCTGCTGAGCCGCATGGAGCGCGACGGCCATGTGAAGACCGCGCCCGACGGGCGCGACCGGCGCTCACGCCTGGTGACGATGAGCGAGTCGGGACAGCATGTGTGGGTGGTCGAGGCGCAGCCGAAGATCTACGCCTACTACGAGCAGGTGCTCGAGGGCTTCTCGGTCAACGACGTGACCCACACCCTGCACTACCTGCTGAAGATCCTCGACAACATGCAGAAGGTGGACGACCGGCAGGGCGGGGCCGAGGAGCCGGCCGAGGAAGCGTGAAGCCGCGCGGCCTCAGCGCGGCGCCATGCGAATCGCCCCGTCGAGCCGCACGCTCTCGCCGTTGAAGTAGCCGTTGGTGATCATCAGCTCCGCCAGCGCCGCGTACTCGGCCGGGTTGCCCAGCCGCTTCGGGAACGGCACCGAGGCCGCCAGCGCGGCCTTCACGTTGTCGGGCGCGCCCTGCAACAGCGGCGTGTCGAAGATGCCCGGCAGGATGGTGTTGACGCGGATGCCCTCGCTCATGAGGTCGCGCGCGATCGGCAGGGTCATGCCGACGATGCCGGCCTTCGAGGCGGTGTAGGCCGCCTGCCCCATCTGGCCGTCCTGCGCGGCCACCGAGGCGGTGTTGACGATGGCGCCGCGCTCGCCGTCCTCGAGCATGTCGAGCGTGAGCATGCCGGCGGCCGACTTGGCGATGCAGCGGAAGGTGCCCACCAGGTTGATCTGGATGATGCGGTCGAAGTTGGCGAGCGGAAAGTGCTTGATCTCGCCCGTGGCCTTGTCGCGGCTCGCGGTCTTCACCGCATTGCCGGTGCCCGCGCAGTTGACCAGCACGCGCTCCTGGCCGTGCGCGGCGCGCGCGCGCTCGAAGGCCGCGTCGACCTGCGTCTCGGAGGTGACATCGACCTGGCAGAACACGCCGCCGATCTCGGCCGCGAGCGCCTCGCCCTGCGCCGCGTTGAGGTCGAACAGCGCGACCTTCACGCCATGGCCGGCCAGGCGCCGCGCGGTGGCCGCGCCGAGGCCGGAGGCGCCGCCGGTGACGACGGCGGCAATGCGGGAATCGAGTTGCATCTTCGGAGGTCCTTGCTGGATGGTTTGGCGCCGGCCAGTTTAGGAAGCAGAATCGACGCGGGCATCGTCGGAACCGACGGTATCCGCTTTCCCCCGCGGCGACCGCACGGCCCGCGCCCCACTCCGCCGTTCGCGATGTCGTCCGCTCCTTCCGCCCGCATCCTCGAGACCAAGCTCAGCCCGCCGGCCTTCGCCGCCACGCAGGTGCTGCGCGACGCGATCTGCGAACGCATCGCGGCCAGCGCGGTCAAGCTGGTGCTGGTGCGCGCGCCCGCGGGCTTCGGCAAGACCACCACCATGGCGCAGAGCCGCGAGCGCATCGAGGCGCGCGGCATCGCCACCGCCTGGATCACGCTGGACCGCGCCGACAACGACGTCTCGCGCTTCCTGGCCGGCCTCGGCGAGGCCGTGCTGCGCCTCGGCGTGGAGGAGCCGCGCGCGCGCACGCCCTTCGACGCGGTGGCCGCGCTGGCCGCGCACGACGCGCCCTTCGTGCTGTTCCTCGACGACTTCGAGGGCGTGCAGGAGCCCGCGGTGATCGGGCTGGTGCGCGAGATCGTCGAGCACCTGCCGCGTGGCGGCAAGCTGGTGATCGGCTCGCGCGGCCTGCCCGACCTCGGCGTGGGCCGGCTGCGCGCGCGCGGCCAGCTCGAGGAGATCGACAACGACCGGCTGCGCTTCAGCCTCGAGGAGACCGGCGCCTTCTTCGGCCTGCGGCCGCACGCCGGCGACGCCGCCGCGCAGGCCCTGCCGCACGAACTGCTCGCGCAGCTGCACCGCAAGACCGAGGGCTGGATCGCGGCGATCTGGTTGGCCTCGATGGCGCTCGAGCGCCATGGCAGCGCGACCGGCTTCGTCGAACGCTTCTCGGGCTCCGACCGCGCGGTGGCCGACTACCTGGCCGAGGACGTGCTCGCGCACCAGCCCGCCGAGGTGCGCGAGTTCCTGCTGCGCACCAGCATCCTGCGCCAGCTCGATGCCTCGGTGTGCCAGGCGCTCAACCCGCGCGCCGACAGCGCGGCCATCCTCGAGCGGCTGGCCGCGGCCAACCTGTTCCTGACGCCGGTGAACGGCGGCGCGGACGGCGACGGCGCCTGGCGCTACCACAGCCTGTTCGCCGACTTCCTGCGCGCCCAGCTGGCGCGCGAGATGCCCGGCGAGATCGCACGGCTGCATCTCGCGGCCTCGGGCTGGTACGAATCGCAGCAACGGCCGGTGCCCGCGATCGACCATGCGATCGAGGGCGGCGACCATCCGCATGCGCTGACCCTGCTCGACAGCTATGCCGGCCGCTTCCTCGAGCAGGGCCGCATGCGCATGCTCGCGCGCTGGTTCTCGGCCATTCCCGAGCATCAACTGCGCGAGCATCCCGCGCTGCAGCCGATCGCGCTGTGGGCCACCTGCTTCACGCACGGCCCCTGGCAGGCGATGCAGCAGCTCGAGAGCTCGGGCTGCCTCGACAGCCCCACGCCCGCGGTGCGCGCGAGCGCGCAGACGCTGATCCCGCTGCTGCTGGCGATGCAGGACCGGCACGACGAGGCCTACGAGGCCGGCCGCCTGAGCCTGGCGCGGCTGCCCACCGGCCTGCCCTTCGCCGACAGCGTGCTGCTCAACGCGATGGCGCACATCCTCGCGGTGCGCGGCGACCAGCACGAGGCGCAGCGCCTGCTCGACGCCGCGCGGCGCCAGCAGGGCAGCAGCACCTTCAACCGCATGTACACCGAGTCGCTGGCCGGCCTGTTCGACCTGCAGGAAGGCCGGCTGCGCCAGGCCACCGCGCGCTTTCGCATGGCGGTCGATGCGACCCATGCGGTCTCGTACAACCACAGCCACGGCAACGCCTGGGCCGGTGTGCTCTATGCGGGTTCGGTCTACGAGTCGAACCAGCTGCTGCAGGCCGAGCACCTGCTCAACGTCTACCTGCCGCTGGCGCGCGACGTGGGCCTGCCCGACCACATGATCCTCAGCCACGCGATGCGCTCGCGCATCGCCTTCCATGCGGGCGACATCGATGCTGCGTTCCAGGCCCTGACCGAGCTCGAGTACCTGGGCCACCAGCGCCAGCTGCCGCGCGTGGTGGCCGGCGCCAAGCTCGAGCGCTCGCGCATGCTGCTGCTGCAGGGCAACGGCCCCGCCGCGCGCGACGAACTCGCGCGCGCCGACGACCCGGCCCTGTGGGCGCGCGAGAAGCTCCAGCGCCTGCCCGCGCACGAGCTCGACTACCTGACCCTGGCGCGCGCACGCTGGGAGATCGCCTTCGGCGACGCGCGCGCGGCCCTCGACAGCATCGACGCCGAGCTGCATGCCGCCCTCGCCGTCGCGCGGCTGCGGCGCGTGCTCAAGCTGCGGCTGCTGCGTGCATTGGCACTGCAGCGCGCGGGCAGCCTGGCCGAGGCCATCGCCGAAGCCGCCGAGGTGCTCAAGACCGCGAGCCACGAGGGCTACATGCGGCTGATCCTCGACGAGGGCCCGGCCGCCGCGCTGCTGGTGCAGCGCTTCGCGCACGCGCTGCACGACAGCGCCACCGCGCGCGGCAGCAGCGACCCGATCCTCGGCGAGTACGTGCAGCGGCTGCTGCAGGCGGCCGGGCCGATGGCCCTGCCCGATGGCGGCGAGGCGGAGAACGCCGATGCCGCGGGCCCCGACGGCCTCGCGGCCAGCGAGCCGCTGACGCGCAAGGAGATCCGCGTGCTGCAGCTGCTGGCCGAGGGCTATTCGAACGGCGCGATGGCCGAGAAGCTGTTCGTGTCGGACAGCACGGTGCGCACGCACCTGCGCAACATCAACATGAAGCTCGATGCGAAGAGCAGGACGCAGGCGGTGGCGATCGCGCGGCGGCTGGGAGTGATCCGCTAAGCCCCGCTCTATCGGCTACTTGCCCTCGCCCTTGACGTTCTCTGGGCGCCAATGCTCTTCGACCGCCCAAAGCGGGCTTTCTCCCTGCAGCAGTTTGATCGCTTTGATGTAGTCCTCATAGGCCTCCTTTCCGAAAGAAGTCCAATTGACCCCATGCCGCTTCTTCGCCGCCCGGATCGCTTCCGCGAACTCCGCGGACACAGGACTGGCAGGCTGGCTTTTCCTCGGCAAGGCGACCAAGGCCTCGAGCAAGACCCGATCCAGTGGTGGATGAAGAGCACCCACTGCAGGATCGTCATGTTTCTGCGAACAGACGATGACCGTCTTGAGATAGATGTTCACGAGCTTCTGCGCGCGCCCATAGGTGACGACGAGTGGCCGGGGCTCGCCTTTTTTTTCTTTCTGATAGGTCATGGTCTGACTGAACTCGATCACGGCATCGATTCGTTCATGCACGAATGCATCGATCGCTTCACGCGCCGGGAGCTTCGAGAAAGTGCTGGCCTCCCTAAGCCTTGATTCCTCGATCAACCGCTTCGCATTGGGGACCGAATACCCTCCCTCCCGTCCGCCACGCGCGTAGGCCCGGCCTGCGGTCCAGACCGCGAATCGGTGTCGGTGTTCCTCGATGTCGTAGGGCATGATGATCTTTCGCGAAAAGACGTGGCGCATTGTGCTCCCTGAGCCCAACGAGCGATGGCCCGGCAGCCTTCACAACGCCCGCGAGATCACCTCCTTCATGATCTCGTTCGTCCCCCCATAGATCCGCTGCACCCGCGCATCCGCATACATGCGCGCCACCACGTACTCGTTCATGAAGCCGTAGCCGCCGAACAGCTGCAGGCATTCGTCGACCACCCGGCCCTGCGCCTCCGAACCCCAGAGCTTGGCCATGGAGGCGGTGGCGGTGTCGAGCCTGCCGGCGACGAGGTCCTCGACGCAGCGGTCGATGAAGGCGCGGCCGACCTTGATCTGGGTCGCGATCTCGGCGAGCTTGAACTTGGTGTTCTGGAACTCGGCGATCGGCTTGCCGAAGGCCTTGCGGTCGCGCACGTAGTCGAGCGTGGCCTGGTAGGCGCCCTCCATGGTGGCGAGCGCGCTGACGCCGATGATGGTGCGCTCGTAGGGCAGGTCGCCCATGAGCTGGAAGAAGCCCTGCCCCTCGACGCCGCCGAGCACGGCATCGGCCGCCACGCGCACGTCGTCGAAGAAGAGCTCGGAGGTGTCCTGCGCCTTCATGCCGATCTTGTCGAGCACGCGGCCGACACGGAAGCCCGCGCAGCCCTCGGTCTCGACGATCAGGATCGAGGTGCCCTTGGCGGCCTGCGCGGGATCGGTCTTGGCCACCACCAGCACCACGCCGGCGAGGAAGCCGTTGGTGATGAAGGTCTTTGAACCGTTGATGACGTAGCCGCCGTCCTTCTTCTCGGCGCGCGTGCGCACGCCCTGCAGGTCGGAGCCGGCGCCGGGCTCGGTCATGGCCACCGCGCCGACCAGTTCGCCGCGCGCCATGCGCGGCAGGTAGTGCCGCTTCTGCGCCTCGGTGCCGTGGTTGAGGAAGTAGTGCGCGACGATGCTGTGCACCGAGGTCGCCATGCCGCTCAGGCCGCGGCGCGCGGCTTCCTCGTAGAACACGGCCTCGTGGCGGAAGTCGCCGCCGGCGCCGCCGTATTCTTCCGGGATGTCGGCGCACAGCAGGCCGAGGGCGCCGGCCTTGCGCCAGATCTCGTGGCCGACGTGGCCGCGCTTGCGCGCCTCCTCGTCGTGCGAAACCATCTCGGCCTCGATGAAGCGCACCACGGTGTCGCGGTAGCGCTCCAGGTCCTCATCGCTCCAGGAGCGGCGGAAATCGATCGTCATGTCTGGCGTGTCCTCGTTCGTCTCTTCGTTGATGTTCTGTGCGCGGCTTCAACCCACGCGGCGCTGCCTGCCGGCCCAGTAGGGATCGCGCAGCTGGAACTTCTGCAGCTTGCCCGCGGCCGACAGCGGCAGCGCATCTCGAAACTCCACGCTGCGCGGGCACTTGTAGCTCGCGATCTGCGCGCGGCAGTGCGCGATCACGGCCTCGGCCTCGAGCGCCATGCCCTCGCGCCGCACGATCACGGCATGCACGCGTTCGCCCCACTTATCGTCGGGCACGCCGATCACGGCCGACATCAGCACCTGCGGCAATTGCGCGATGGCATTCTCGACCTCGGCCGAGTAGACGTTCTCGCCGCCGCTCACGATCATGTCCTTCATGCGGTCGACCACGAAGACGAAGCCCTGCGCGTCCATGTAGCCGCCGTCGCCGGTGTGCATCCAGCCGCCGCGCAGCGCGGCCTCGGTCTCGGCCGGCTTGTTCCAGTAGCCCTGCATCACCATCGGCCCGCGCGCGACGATCTCGCCGACCTGGCCCGCGGGCAGCTCGCGGTCCTCGCCGTCGACGATGCGCACCTCGGCGATGGCGATCGGCGTGCCGGCCGAACGCAGCAGGCGGTCGCGGTCGGGGCCCGGCAGATGGCAGCGCGGCGGCAACGCCGTGACCACGGGCGACAGCTCGGTCATGCCGTAGACCTGCGCGAAGGCGGTGGCCGGCAGCGCGCGCATGGCCTGGTCGAGCAGCGCGGCATCGATGGGTGCGGCGCCGTAGAACAGCAGCTTCAACCGCGACAGGTCGAATTCGCCGAAGCGCGGATGCTCGATCACGCGCTTGATCATGGTCGGCACCAGGAACATCTCGGTGACGCGCGCCTGCTGCAGGGTATCGAGCACCGCGAGCTCGTCGAACATCGGCACCACGTGCATGGGCACCAGCCGCAGCATGTTCTGGATCGCGATGCCGCAGCCGGCGACATGGAACATCGGCGCGGCGACGATCGAGACCGCCTCGTGCCCATCGCGCGGCAGGGCGGCAACGGTGGCGAGCGCATTGATGCAGAGGCTGCCGTGGCTCAGCATCACGCCCTTGGGCCGGCCGGTGGTGCCGCCGGTGTACATCACGGCCGCGAGCTCGTCGCCGGTGTGCGGCGCGTCGTCGATGGCCGCGGTGCCGGCCAGCAGCGCCTCGTAGCCGACCATGCCCTCGGGCACCTCGCGCTCGCCGCAATAGACCACGGTGCGCAGCGACGTGGAGAGCCGGCGCAGCTCGCCGACCAGCGGCGCGAACAGGTCGTCCACCAGCAGGATGCGGGTGTCGCAGTCGTCGAGCGAGTAGGCGACCTCCTTCGGATTCCAGCGGATGTTGACGGGGTTGACGACGCCGCCGCCCCACCAGGTGCCGAAGAAGTATTCGACGAAGCGGTGCGAGTTGAGGCTCATCATGCCCACGCGGTCGCCGCGCGCCATGCCGAGCTGCCGCAGCGCGGCACCGAGCCGCGCGACGCGGTCGGTGAATTCGCCGAAGCCGAGGCGGTGCGCGCCGCTGACGATGGCGGTGGCCTCGCCCTTCTCGCGGCGGCCCTTGTGCAGGGACTGGGTCAGGTACATGGGAGCCTCCTCTGTCTTGCCGATGCCGATGCGCGCCCGCGGGGCCTTGCTCAGGCCGCGCGCAGCGATGGCGCGCTGTCCTCGCCCGCGCCCCAGCGCCGCAGCAGCGCCGCGCCTTCCTCGCGCGGCTCGCCCGAGAGCGCGGGCGGCACGCTGCGGCTGAAGCGCGGCGCGGGCGCGGGCTGCACCACGCCGTCGACCTCGACGAAGGTGCCGCGCGCCACGTTGTGCGGATGCGCGGGCGCCTCGTCCCAGTCGAGCACCGGCGCGAAGCAGGCATCGCTGCCCTCGAGCAACGCGCACCATTCGTCGCGCGTGCGGGTGCGGAAAACGTCGGCCAGGCGCAGCTTGAGCAGCGGCCAGCGCGCGGCGTCCATCTGGGCATCGAAGGCCGGGTCGTCGGCGATGCCGCAGCGCTCGCGCAGCAGCGCGTAGAACTGCGGCTCGATGGCGCCGATGGCCACGTAGCGGCCGTCGGCGCAGGCATAGGTGTCGTAGAAGTGGGCGCCGCCGTCGATCAGGTTCTCGCCGCGCTGGTTGCTCCACCGGCCGCCCGCCTTGAGGCCGTACATCATGGCCGACATCAGCGCGGCGCCGTCGGTCATGGCGGCATCGACCACCTGGCCCTGGCCCGAGGCCTTGGCCTCGTGCAGTGCCGCGAGGATGCCGAAGGCCAGGAACATGGCGCCGCCGCCGAAGTCGCCGACGTAGTTGAGCGGCGGCACCGGCGGCTCGCCCGCGCGGCCGACCGCGTGCAGCGCGCCGCTCAGCGCGATGTAGTTGATGTCGTGGCCGGCCGCCTGCGCCAGCGGGCCGTGCTGGCCCCAGCCGGTCATGCGGCCGTAGACCAGGCGCGGATTGAGCGCGAGGCAGTCGACCGGACCCAGGCCCAGGCGCTCCATCACGCCGGGGCGGAAGCCCTCGATCAGCACGTCGGCGCGCGCGATGGCGTCGCGCACGGTGGCGGCCGCGCCCTCGGCGCGCAGGTCGATCTGCAGCAGGCTGCGGCCGCGCGCGAGGATGTCGTGGGGGTTGCGCGGCGTGCCGGGCCGTTCGATGCGCAGCACCTCGGCGCCCATGTCGGCGAACAGCATCGCGCAGAAGGGACCGGGGCCGAGGCCGGCCATCTCGACCACGCGCAATCCTTGCAATGGGCCCGGCATCGTCCGTCTCCTTGGCCGCGGGCGGCCTTGTCTGTGTGGAGGACGATCTTGTCGCGGCCCGGTGGCTGCCGCATCGTCGGAAGAGACGAAAGAGCGACGAGAAAGGCGCGCCGGCCCCGGCGCGCGGCGTTCAGCTCGCCTTGGCTGCCTTCGCGACCTGCGCGCGCCGGAAGCAGGCCGCGTCGTGGTCGTTGACGATGCCCACCGCCTGCAGCCAGGCATAGACGATGGTCGGGCCGACGAACTTGAAGCCGCGCTTCTTCAGCTCCTTCGACACGCGCTCGGACAGCTCGGACGACACGGTGCGCGTCTTGCCGTCGTTCTCGATCACCTTGCCGCCGGTGAAGGACCAGCAGAAGTCGGTGAAGCTCTCGCCGCGCGCTGCCATCTCGTTGTAGATCTGGGCGCCGCGAATGGTGGCCTCGATCTTGGCGCGCGCGCGGATGATGCCGGGGTTGCCCATCAACCGCTCGATGTCCTTTTCGTCGAAGCGCGCGACCTGCTTCGGATCGAAGCCCGCGAAGGCCTCGCGGAAGGTGTCGCGCTTGCGCAGCACGGTGATCCAGGCCAGGCCGGCCTGGAAGCCCTCGAGCATCAGCGTCTCCCAGAGCATGCGCGGATCGCGCTCGGGCACGCCCCATTCGGCGTCGTGGTAGGCGCTCATCAGGGCATCGCCCTCGGCCCAGCTGCAGCGGGTGTGTTGCTTCATGCGCCGATGATATCGGCGGCTCCCTTCAAGCGAGTTCGGGCCGCCGCGCCGCGAATCCCGTGGCGGCCTCGAAGGCGGCCGACGCGCCCAGCAGCGCCGCGTCGTCCTGGAAGCGGCCCACGAGCTGCAGGCCCAGCGGCATGCCGTCGCCGCCGAAACCGCTCGGCAGGCTGATGGCCGGATGCCCGGTCATGTTGAAGGGCATGGTCCACGGATACCAGTGCGCGCGCACGTTCTCGTACGGCTGGCCGTCGATGTCGAGCGGTGCGAACAGGTCCTGCTCGAGCGCCACCGCGGAGCGCGTGAGCGTGGGCATGGCGAGCAGGTCGGCGCGCTCGAACAGCGCCTGCACGCGCTTGAACAGCTGCGAGCGCGCGAACATCGCCTCCTGGTATTCGACGCCGCTCACGCCGGCCGCCGACTCGACCTGGCGCCGGAAGGTCTCGCTGAAGCTGTCGGGATGCCGCTCGACCAGCGGGCCGAAGCGCGCGCGCCACACCGTGTGGTTGATCGCGCGCCAGATCGGCTCGACCTCGAAGCCTGCGCCGTCGAAGTATTCGATGCTTGCACCCAGATCCTTCAGCGTGCGCAGCGCGGCCTCGAAGTTGCGCGCCACGTCGGCCGACACCGGCCGGCCCGGCGGCGCGGCGCAGCACAGCACGCGGCGGCCGCGCAGGTCGCCGAGGTCAGCGGCGGCCGCCACGTAGTCGTGCGAACGCAGGCCGATGGACCAGGGATCGACCGGCGACGGCCCGGCCATCGCCTGCAGCATCAGCGCGGTGTCGCCCACGGTGCGGGTCATCGGCGTGACGTAGGTCTGGTTGCCGTAGAGGTCCTGCGCCTGGCTGTGCGGGATCACGCCGACCGACTGCTTGATGCCGACCACGCCGTTGCAGGCGGCCGGGATGCGCGTGGAGCCGCCGCCGTCGGTGGCGACCGCGAGCGGCGCGATGCCCGCGGCGACCGCGGCCGCGGCGCCGCCGCTCGAACCGCCGCAGGTGCGCGCGAGGTTCCACGGGTTGCGCGTGCTGCCGAACAGCGGCGAGTTGGTCAGCGGGCCCGAGCCGAACTCGGGCGTGGTGGTCTTGCCGATCAGGATCGCGCCCTGGGCGCGCAGCCGCGCCACGCTCACGGCGTCTTCGGCGGGCACGTTGTCGCGGTGGATCACGGCGCCGAAGGTGGTGGCCACGCCCTCGGTGTTGACGAGGTCCTTCACGGTGAACGGAATGCCGTGCAGCGCGCCGAGCGGCCGGCCGGCCGCGATGGCTTCCTCGGCGCGGCGGGCCTCGGCCAGCGCGCGTTCGGGTGTCAGGGTGATGAAGCAGTTGAGCGTGGGCTGCAGGCGCTCGGCGCGCGCGAGCACCGCCGTCACCAGCTCGACCGGCGAGAGCTGGCGCGCGCGGATCAGGCCGGCCAGTTCGGTCGCGGGCGTGAAGAAGAGCGAATCGTCGGACATGGACATCGAGCCTTCGTACGTGCTATTCGTCGATGACGATGCCGGCCGCCTTGACGATCGGCTCCCAGTTCCTGCGCTCGCGCTGCGCCCGCTGCGCGAGTTCGGCGCGGCCCTCGGCATGGGCGACCAGCCCGGCCGCCTCGAGGCTGCGCGCGAGCTCGGGCTTGGCCGCGGCCGCGAGGAAGCCGCGCTCCAGCGCCGACAGCGCGGCGGCCGGCGTGCCCGCGGGCGCATAGACCGCATACCAGCTCGTCGCCGCGACGAACTCGCCGAAGCCCTGTTCCTTGGCCGTGGGCACGTCGGGCAGGGCCGGCAGCCGCCTGTCGCCGCTCAAGCCGAGGAACTTGATCTTGCCGCCCTTGTAGAGCGGCATCATGCTGGCCGCCGCATCCCAGCCCATCGACAGCTCGCCGCCGACCACGTCGATCAGCATCGGCGAGGCGCCGCGGTAGGCCACCGGCGTGAGCTCGAAGCCCTGCGCCTTGGCGAGCGCGAAGGCGCCCAGGTGGCCCGAGCTGCCGATGGTCGCGAGGCCCAGCGTCGCCTTGCTCGGGTTCTTCTTCGCCCATTCGACGTACTGCTTCATCGAGCTGTAGGGCTGACCGGCGCCGGTGACGACCGCGGTGGGAATCTCGACCAGCAGCGCGACCGGCACCAGGTCCTTGTCGGCGTCGTAGCCCGGCGTCTTGTAGGTCAGCGGCAGGATGGTGAGCAGCGGCGACGGCGCGAGGTAGAGCGTGAGGCCGTCGGGCTTGGCCTTCTTCACCGTGTCCCAGGCCAGGCGCGCCGAGGCGCCGGGCTTGTTGTCGACCACGATGCTGCCGAAGCCCGCGTCCTTGAGCTGCTCGGCATAGAGGCGCGCGACCGTGTCGGCCGCGCCGCCGGCCGCATAGCCGACGACGATGCGCAGGTTGCCGCCCGCGAGGCCCGGCGGCAGCTGGGCCTGGGCCGTTGGAAGGACGCAGGCCGCGAGGGCCGCGACGGCAAGGGATCGGCGGATGAAGGACGGCATGGAAGACCTCGCGGTGAAAAAGTAAGGGGGATCGCTCAACCGAGCGCTTGCTCGACCAGCGCTGCGACATCGAGCAGGTAGTGGTCGTCGTACCAGCGGCCCACGAGCTGCAGCCCGATCGGCAGGCCGATGGCGCTGCGGCCGCAGGGCATCGACAGCGCGGGATGGCCCGTGAGGTTCATCGGGTAGGTGTAGGGATACCAGGCGCCGCGCACGGTGCCCGCGGGCCGGCCGGCGATCTCGATCTCGCCGCTCACGTCCATGTCGATGGGCAGCGGCGGCGCCGACAGCGTGGGCGACACCAGCACGTCGAAGCGTTCGAACAGCGCCTGCAGCTCGTTGAAGCAGCGGGTCTTGGCGAAGGTGGCCTCGTGCAGGTCGACGGCCGTGTGGCGGCGGCCCTTTTGCACCGCGTCGATCAGCGAGGCATCGAGCCGGTTGCCGAAGCGCTCGAGGTTGGCGCCCACGCGCGCGGCCAGCAGCGACTGCAGCACCACCAGGAAATGCTTTTCGAGCGAGACGAAATCGAGCTGCACGGTCTCGACGCTGGCGCCCTCGCGCGCCATCGCCTGCACGGCCGCGCCCGCGATGGCCTCCACCTCGGGATCGACGCGGTTGCCCGCGCTCGGCAGCCAGGCCACGCGCAGCCCGCGCAGCGAAACCGGCGCGGCACGGCGCGGCGGCGCGCTGCCCGCACCCCAGGGATCGCGCGCGTCGAAGCCCGCGATGGCCTCGAACAGCAGCCGGGTGTCGGCCACGTCGCGCGCCATCGGCCCGGTGAAGGAGTTGGCCGAATAGAGATCGGGCGCCTGCAGGTGCGGCACCACGCCGAGCGTGGCCTTGAGGCCGACGATGCCGCAGCAGGCCGCGGGAATGCGGATCGAGCCGCCGCCGTCGGTGCCCAGCGCCAGCGGCCCCATGCCGGCCGCCACCGCGGCCGCGGCGCCGCTGCTCGACGCGCCGGGCGTGTAGGCCGGGTTGATGGGATTGAGCGTGCGGCCGAACAGCGGCGCCGTCGGCACCTGCTTGTGACCGAACTCGGGCGTCAGGGTCTTGCCGATCAGGATCGCGCCCGCGGCCTTGGCGCGCGCCACGGCCACCGCGTCGTCCTTGGGCACGAAGTCCTCGTAAATCGCCGAGCCCATGGTGGTGCGCACGCCGGCCGTCAGCGTCAGGTCCTTCACGGAATAGGGAATGCCATGCAGCGGGCCCAGCGGCTCGCCGGCCATCACGGCTGCCTCGGCGCGGCGCGCGGCGGCCAGCGCCTGGTCGGCGGTCACGGTGATGAAGGCGTTGAGCTCGCGGCGCGCCTCGATGCGCGCGAGCGCGGCCTGCACGATCTCCACCGGCGAGGCCTCCTTGCGTCGCACCAGCGCGGCCAGCGCCACGGCGCCGTGGTCCATCAGATCCATGGTCGTTCCTCGAAGTCGGAAGTCAGAGCATCCAGCGGCCACCGTCGATCAGCAGCGTCTGGCCCGTGATGAAGCGGGCGTCGTCGCCCGCCAGGAAGGCCACGGCCGCCGCCACGTCGCGCGGCGCGCCGATGAAGCCCGCGGGCGTGTCGGCCACGATGCGCGCGAGCACCTCGGGATTGAGCTGGTCGTGCGCGCGGGTGCGGATCGCGCCGGGGCACACGGCATTGACCGTGACGCCGTGCGGCGCGAGTTCGCGCGCCAGCGAGCGCGTGAAACCCACCACGCCCATCTTGGCGGCCGCGTAGTCGGCCAGGCCCACGTCGCCGACGAAGGCCGCGTCGGTGCTCATGTTGACGATGCGGCCGAAGCCGCGCGCCTTCATGCCGGGCGCCACGCGGCGCGAGGCGCGCATGGCCGTGAGCAGCGAGACCTCGAGCACGAAGCGCCAGACCTCCTCCCGCGATTCGACGAAGGGCGCGCCGCGTTCGCGCGCGCTCTGGCCGACGTTGTTGAAGAGGATGTCGACCGGGCCGAAGTCCGCCTCCACGCGGTCGAAGAAGGCCGAGACCACCGCCGCATCGGTGCAGTCGCCGCTCACGCGCAGGCAGCGCGAGGCCAGGCCGGGCGCGACGCCGTCGCCGGCCAGTTGCGCGTCGAGCGGCGCGCAGTCGAGGTCGAGCACGGCGACGCGCGCACCCCGTCCCAGGAACTCCATCACCGCGGCGGCACCGATGCCCTGCCCGCCCCCGGTGACCACCGCCACGCGCCGATCGAATGTCATCGCGGGCCTTTCAGTGGAAGGTGCGGCCGCCATCGACGGCGAGCGCGGTGCCGGTGATGTAGCTGGCGCCCGGGCCGCTGAGGTAGAGCACGGCCTCGGCCACTTCCTCGGGCGCCGCGATGCGGCCCAGTGCGTAGCGCTCGCGGATCTCGGCCAGCGCGCGCTCGGGATCATCGGCGTTCTCGTAGCTGGTGCGGAACAGCGGTGTGTCGATCGCGCCCGGGCAGACGGCGTTGACGCGGATGCCGTCGGCCGCGGTCTCGATCGCGAGCGACTTGCCGAACATGATGACCGCGGCCTTGCTCGCGCAGTAGGCGGTGCGGTTGGGCAGCGGCCGCAGGCCGGCACCCGAGGCGATGTTGACGATGCTGCCGCCACCGGCCGCGCGCAGGTGCGGCAGCGCGGCGCGGCACACCAGCATCGGCCCCGTGAGGTTGACGGCCAGCACGCGTGCCCATTCTTCGTCGCTGGTGGTTTCGAGCGACTTCAGCGCATCGATGCCGGCCGAGTTGACCAGCGCGTCGACGCCGCCCAGCCATTGCGCGGCGCGGTCCACCGCAGTGCGCACGGCCGGTGCGTCGCTCACGTCGCATTCGAGCGCCAGCACCGCCTCGCCGAGCAGGCGCACGGCGTCGGCGAGCGCGACCGTGTCGCGGTCGAGCAGCGCCACGCGCGCGCCGCGTGCCACCGCCATGCGCGCGACCGCGAGGCCGATGCCGCTGGCACCGCCGCTCACGATCAGCCGGCGCGGCGCCGGGGTGGCGACGGCGTTCATGCGGCCACCGCGGCCTGCAGGCGCGGGCGCATGTCGTCGGAGATGCGGTCGCAGCGGTCGATCCACACGTCGGAATGCGCGAGCGCATGCTCGATCAGGCCCTCGAGCACCTTGAGCCGCGAGGGCTGGCCGATGATCTGCGGGTGCATGCCGACCATCATCATGCGGTCCTCGGCATGCAGCACGTCGAACTCGCTCTTCCAGGCCTCGAGCGCGGCCGAGGGTGCCTGCAAGGTGCGGCCCGGCAGCGTGATCGAGTACTGGAAGAAGGGCGCGTCGTCGAGCACCCAGCGGAACGGCAGCTCGACGATGTCGGTGCGCTGGCCGCCGATCTCGAGCAGGTAGGGCGAGTCGTCGTCGAAGAAGTTCGAGGAGTAGTCGAAGCCGTACTCCTTGATCAGGTCGAGCGTGATGGCGCTGAACTCGGCCGCGGGCGAGCGCCAGCCGCGCGGGCGGCTGCCGGTCAGGCGGGTCAGCACCTCGAGGCCCTTCTCCATCTCCTCGCGCTCCTCCTCGGGCGTGAGGCCGACGATCCAGCGGTGGCTGTAGCTGTGGTGCGCCACCTCGTGGCCGCGGTCGATCACCTCGCGCATCAGCTCGGGATGCTTCTCGGCCACCTCGCCCGGCACGAAGAAGGTCGAGTGGATGCCGTAGCGCTCCAGCAGCTTGAGGATGCGCGGCATGCCGACCTTCCAGCCGTAGGCGCCCTGCGACATCAGGATCGGCCGCTGCGCGTTGGCGGGATCGCGGCCGGTCCACATGGTCTCGGCGTCGAGGTCGAAGGTCAGCATGAGCGGGAAGCCTTTGCTCGTGGTGGGCATCGCGAAGTCCTGGGGAAGAAGAAGAAGAAGGGTCTAGACGTGCTTGTGGAAGCCGGTCCAGCGTTCGGCCAGCAGCAGCACGATGCCGGTGGCCACGATCAGCAGGGTGGAGACCGCGGCGACGCTGGGGTCGACGCCCTGCTCCACCGAGGTGAAGATCTTCACCGGCAGGGTGGTCTGGCTCGCCGAGAGCAGGAACACCGACACCGGCACGTTGTCGAGCGAGGTGATGAAGGCGAACAGGCCCCCCGCCACCAGGCCGGGCTTGACCAGCGGCAGGGTGACGAGCCGGAAGCTCGTGAAGCCGTCGGCGCCGAGCACGCGCGCCGCGTCTTCCAGCGACTCGTCGACCGCCGCCAGGCTGCCGAGGCTGGCGCGCACCACGTAGGGCACGGTGATGACCACGTGCGCGAGCCACAGGCCCAGCGAGTTGCCGCGCAGGCCGGTCATCGTGTAGTACTGCAAGAGCGCCACGCCGAGCACCACCGAGGGCAGCACCAGCGGCGCCATGAACAGCGAGGTCAGCGCGGCCGCGCCCGGCACCATGCGGCGGTGGATCGCATAGGCGGCGATCAGGCCCAGCACCAGCGCGGCGGCGGTCGAGGCGGCGGCGAGCCAGAGGCTGGTCCAGGCGGCCGAGAGGTATTCGGGATCGCGCAGCACCACCTCGAACCACTGCAGGGTCAGGCCCTTGGGCGGAATCGTGAGGTAGGCGGTCTTGCTGAAGGCCGCGAGCACCACCACCAGCACCGGGATCTGCAGGAACACGACCACCGCGATGGCGGTGGCGGCGAGGCCCAGGCCCTGGCGCTGCGTTTCGGTCGAGGTGCTCATGCCTGGCCTCCCCAGCGCTTGAGCAGCCGGCTCGACAGCGCGATCACGGCCAGCGTGAGCGCGGTCAGCACGAAGGACATGGCGGCGCCGGCCGGCCAGTCGAGCGTCTGCAGGAAGTCGTCGTAGATCAGCGTGGCCATCACCTTGTAGGTGGCGCCGCCGAGCATGCGCGGCGTGACCAACGCGCTGATGGTGAGCACGAACACCAGGATCGAGCCCGAGAGGATGCCGGGCGCGCTCATCGGCAGCGTGATCGACCAGAACACGCGCAGCCGGCTCGCGGCCAGGGTGTAGGCGGCCGACTGCACGTCCTTCGGGATCGCCTGGATCGCGGGCACCAGCATCAGCACCATGAAGGGCAGGAAGATGTGCGACATGCCGACCAGCAGGCCGAACAGGTTGAACATCATGCGGATCGGGCGCTCGATCAGGCCGATGTCGATCAGCAGGTTGTTGATGAGGCCGCGGTTGGCCAGGAGCGCGATCCAGCCGAAGGAGCGCACCACGAGGTTGAGCAGCATCGGGAAGATCACGAGCATGGTCAGCGCGAGCCGCATGCGCGGGCCCGCGTTGGCGATGTAGTAGGCCAGCGGATAGCCGAGCACGAGGCAGATCGCGGTGACGCCGAAGCCCAGCACCAGCGTGCGCAGCACCACCTCGCGGTAGTACTCGTCGGTGAGGATGCTGGTGTAGTTGGCCAGCGTCCAGCCGCTGGCGATGCCGCTGCCGGGCACGTAGGGATGCAGGCTCAGCGGCACCATCAGCAGCACCGGCGCGACGAAGGCCAGCAGCAGCACCAGCAGCAGGGGCGAGGCCAGCAAGGCGCCGGCGGTGTGGCGCGATCTCATGCCGCGGCGTTCACGTAGACATGGCGCGGATCGATCGCCACGCCGACCGGCGCGCCGACCTCGAGGCCGGCATGCGGGCCATTGGTGGCGGCCTCGGCGATCAGCTCGATGCCGCCGAGGGCCAGCAGGTACTGCACGCGCGAGCCGACGAAGGAACGCATCGCGACGCGGGCTTCGTAGCGCGGCAGGTTCGCGGCGTCGGAGAGGTCTTGCGCGCCGAGAAAGCGGATGTCCTCCTGGCGCACGACCACGTCGACCGCGGCGCCATCTGCAATGCCTTCGGCCTGGGCCACGGCGAGCACCGGACCGTCGTGCAGCTGCACCGTAGCGCCCCCCGCTCCGACGCGCGCGAACTTGCCGCCGAGCCGGTTGGGCCGGCCCATGAAGCTCGCGACGAAGCCCGTGGCCGGGCGGTGGTAGATGGCCTCGGGCGTGTCGAACTGCTGCACCACGCCATGGGCCAGCACGCAGACCCGGTCGGACATCGACATGGCCTCGCCCTGGTCGTGCGTGACGAACAGCGTGGTGATGCCGACCTCGCGCTGCAGCCGCTTGAGTTCGATCTGCATCTCGTCGCGCAGCGCGGCATCGAGGTTGGACAGCGGCTCGTCGAACAGCAGGATGCTCGGGCGCGGCGCGATCGAGCGCGCCACCGCCACGCGCTGCTGCTGGCCGCCCGAGAGCTGGCGCGGCAGCCGGTCGCCCAGCGCCGAGAGGCGCACGCTGGCCAGCGCCTGCTCGACGCGGCGCGTGAGTTCCGCGCCCTGCACGCCCTGGCGGCGCAGGCCGAAGGCGACGTTCTCGAACACGCTCATGTGCGGGAACAGCGCATAGGACTGGAACACCAGGCCGATGTTGCGCTTGTTGGTGGGCAGCGCGGTGACGTCGCGGCCGTCGATCAGGATGCGGCCGCCCGTGGGCTCGATCAGGCCCGCCACCATGCGCAGCACCGTGGTCTTGCCGCAGCCCGAGGGGCCGAGCAGCGAGATGAATTCGCCGTCGTGGACCGACAGCGAGACCGAGGAAGCGGCGACGTGTCCGGGGTAGCGCTTCTCGAGGCGCTCCAGCGTGAGTGCGGGCATTGGGCGTACGGGATCGTGGGAACGGCGGCGGCGCTCAGCGCGCGACTTCGCGCTGCCAGCGGCGGGTCCACTCGGGCATGGACTTCGCGACCTGCTCGGGGTCGGGCAGCCAGAGCTTGTCGAAGGTCTCCTTGTACGGAACGATCTTCGCGGCCTTGTCGCTGAGCTTGACCTGCGTGTTGACCGGGCCCGCGTACTTGCGCTCGGCGAAGCAGGCCTGGCCTTCCTTCGACAGCACCTCGTCGATGTACTTGAGCGCGAGCGCCGGCGACTTCGCGCCCTTGGGAATCACCAGCGCGGGCAGGATGCCGACCGCGCCTTCCTTCGGATAGACGATCGCGAGCGGCAGGCCCTTGTCGATGGCCGAGCCCGCGCGGTCGGGGTACCAGACGGCGGCGGCGATCTCCTGGCGCTCGAACAGCGAGACGATCTGGTCGGCCTGCGTGTAGAGCGTGACCGAGGCCTTGGCGATCGGCTTCACGGCCGCGAAGCCGGCGTCCATGTTGCTCAGCTCGCCGCCCTTCATGCGGTTGAGCGCCATCAGGAACTGCGAGCCCGAGGTGCCGCTGATGTCGCCGATGGCGAGGCGGCCGTCGTATTCGGGTTTGGCGAGATCGGCCCAGGAGGTGGGCGGGGTCTTGATCTGCCTGGTGTCGTAGACGATGACGGTGGCGCCCGTCATGAACACCACGTACTGGCCGTCCTTGTCGAGCGCGCGCGGCGAGATGTCGGCGGCGTTCGCGAGCCTGGACTTGTCGATGGTCTCGAGCAGCTTCTCGTTCTTGAGCTGCGCCGCGAGCGAGTTGTCGATGTAGACCACGTCGAAGTCGGACTTGCCGCCGGTCGCGCGGATGGCCGCGGCGAACTGCGAGGAGCTGCCGAGCTTGAGCGCCACCTTGGCGCCGGTCTTCTTCTCGAACGAAGAGATATGGCAGGTCTTCGAGTCGTCGGCGAAGGAGCCGCCGAAGATGCCGACCACCAGCTCCTCGGCGTGCAGCGCACCCGACATCAGCAAGGAGGCAAAGCCCAGGGACAGGCAACGTGCGAGCGCGGTTTTCATGGAAGCGACTCCTGTGAGAGCGAAGGCTGGAGGGGATCGAAGCGCGATGCGATTCACTTTATCTTTTGCAAAAGATAAACGCAAGGCATTTAAGATAGGTACCAACCCGCTGCCGCGCGATGCACCAGAACGCGTCGCGAACGCACGCAAATCGCCATCGAAAGGACGCCATGCAGCACAAGAACGATGCGCCGCGACCCCGCGGTACCAAAGCGCCGAAGACGCTCGAGGCTCCCGCGCCGGAAGGCCTGCAACCCGCAGCCGGCGGCGACCTCGTCGAGCGCGGCATCCGGCAGTGGCGCACCGAGCGGCCCGACATCGACAGCAGCGGCAAGGCGGTGGTCGGCCGGCTGCTGCGGCTCGAGGAGGTGGTGCTGCGCACCATCAACGCGGTGCTGCAGCCCTTCGGCATCAAGTACCAGGAGTACGCGGTGCTCGCGACCTTGCGCGTGGCCGGCGCGCCCTACCGGCTGTCGCCCTCGCGGCTGCAGAGCACGCTGCTGTTCACCTCGGGCGGGCTGTCGAACCTGCTCAAGCGGCTCGAGCAGGAAGGGCTGGTCAAGCGCTCGATCCATCCCGACGACGGCCGCGGCGTGCTGGTGAAGCTCACGGCCAAGGGCATGCGGCTGGCCGACGAGACGATGCCCAAGCACGCCGCCGCCGAGCTGCATCTGCTGCGCATGTTCGACACCGGCCAGCGCGAGGCGCTCGCCGGCCTGCTGAGCCAGATGATGACGGGCAACGCGCCCGAGACCGGCCCCGAGCCGGGCTGACGCCTCAGAGCAGACCGAGCGTCATCGCCTTCAGGGTCGCGGCCGCGCGCGTGGTGCAGCCGAGCTTGCGGAAGATGTTCTCGAGGTGCGCGCGCACCGTGCTCGGGCTGATGCCGAGCGTGCGCGCCGCCTCCTTGTTGCTCTCGCCGAGGCTGATGCGGCCCAGCACCTCGACCTCGCGCGACGAGAGCAAGGCATTGGCTTCGCCCTCCGCGGCGGGCGTCTTCGCGGCCACCGATTCGCGCCCCGTCAATGCAGCGACGGCGGCCGCATCGAGCCGGCCCTGTTCCGCCTCGCGACGCAGCTGCGCTTCCGCCTCCCCGGCCGCCAGCGCGGGCCGGCCCGGCGCGCCCGTGTGCAGCAGCACCCAGTGCACCGCCGCGGCCAGCACGCGCTCGGCCGTGCCGATCGCCGCGCCCTTCACGCCGCGGAAGAAGCCCGAGCCATCGAGCCGCTCGTCGACGAAGGAAGCGATCTCGGCCTCGGCCCGCAAGGTCTCGATGCGGCGTGCGGCACGCTCGGTCCAGTAGGGCACGAGGCGCAGCCGCTCCTTGTCGGCCTCGCTGCGCAACTTGGGCGAATCCCAGACCGCGTTCGGCACCGAGGCACGGCCGATGCCATGGATCAGCGCCGCGCGCCGCACCTGCTCGCAGGCCGCGGCATCGAGCCCCAGGCCCGCTGCGCAGGCGGCGGCCGCTTCGGCCACGCGGCGCGAGAAGCCGGTCATCCACGGCAGCTTGAGATCGATCACGTCGGCGATCAGCTCGAGCGGCGCCACCGCATCGCGCAGCGCGCCCTCGGGTGCCTGCAGGTCGGCCGCGGCGCCCTGGTCGAGCGCGTGCAGCCAGTCAACCGCGTGCTGCTGCGCGACCTGGACCAGCGCCGCGGGATAGCGCCCATCGGCGCGCTCGGCGATCTGGCGCAGCGCGCTCTGCAGGCCATGCGTGCGCGAGAAGATCTCGAGATCGCCCGCGAGCGTGGCCAGGTACACCGCCTCCGGAATATGCGGCGCGGCCAGGCCCGCGGGTTTGCCGCTGCCGTCGAAGTTCTCGAACATGTGGCGCAGCGGCCGCTCGACCGCCTCGGGCAGGCCGAGGAAGCGCGCGATCTCGCCCGACACCTCGCAATGGATCTCGGCCAGCGAGCCGACCGTGCCCGCGAAGGCCGCGGCCTCGCGCGCCGAGGCCGTCGCGAGCATCGCGCGGCGCCCGCCGACGTCGTCGCCGAGCAGGTCGGAGAACTCGGGCGCATTCGCGGTGCAGCCCGACCAGCGCAGCAGCGCGACGCAGGCCGCGTGGCCCTGCGCCACCTCGTCCCGGCCCATCGCCTGTGCCAGCCGCGCGGCGATCCAGGCCACGCGCGCCGAGTGGTCGATGGGCTGGCCCATGCTGAGGTCGCCGACGAAGGCGAGCGCCTTGATGGCATCGAAGAGCGGGACGTGGGCGATGGGCTGCAAGGCAATGGATCCGGTAGGCGGCGGGGCGCCGGCACCTTACTTCGACTGGCGCACGGCGTCCAGGATCACCTCGGCCACCTTCGCGGGCTGCGACTGCTGCGGCACGTGGCTGGTGTTCAGCGTGGTCACGTGCGCGCCGATGCGCTTCGCCATGTCGCGCTGCAGCGCGGGCTGGATCATGTGGTCGGCGCTGCTCACGATGTACCACGAGGGCTTGGTCTTCCAGGCGGCGGCCGACACCTTCTGCTCGAAGGCCTTGGCCTGGATCGGGCCCTGCGTCACGGCCATCACGCGCGTGGTCGCGGCCGGCAGGTCCTGCGCGAAATGCTGGCTCATGCCCTCGGGCGTGAGGCGCAGGAAGCCCGAGGCATCGGCCGCGATGTGCGCGAAGCCGGGCGGCGCGGGATAGTCCTTGCCGAGCTCGCCCGAGTTCTGGCCCGCGTCGGGCGCGAAGGCCGCCACGTAGACCAGCGAGGCGACCTTGTCGTTGCCGCCGGCCTCGGTGATCACGGTGCCGCCCCACGAGTGGCCGACCAGCACCACCTTGCCGGGCTGGGCGTCGATGGCGCGCCTGGCCGCGGCCACGTCGTCCTCGAGCGAGGTCAGCGGGTTCTGCACCGAGACGACGTTGACGCCCTTGGCCTGCAGCAGCGGGATCACCTTGGCCCAGTCGGAACCATCGGCGAAGGCGCCGTGCACCAGCACCACGCTGGGCGATGCGTTGGCGGCGGCGGCCGCGGCCGGGCCCGCCGCGCTGGCGGCCGTGACGGAGAACGAGAGGCCGACGGCCAGGACGGCGGCGGCGAGTTGGAGGCGTTGGAAGTGCTTCATGAGAGGGTCTTGGCAAGGGAGTGACGGGAGCCGCTACTGTCGGCCGCGGCGCCTTTTCGCGCCATTGGACGAATGTCCGATCGCCCCCTCCCCGCCCCCTCAGAACTTGTAGTTCAGCGTCGCCACCGCATTGCGCGGCGTGCCCGCGAAGGCCTGGCCGTCGATGTTGACGTTGTAGCGCTTGTCGAACAGGTTCTCGATGTTGAGCTGCAGCGACAGCCGCGGCGAGACCGCGTAGCGCGCCATCAGGCTGAAGACGGCGCGCGAGCCCTGCGTGTAGCGCATGTCGACGTCGCCCACGCTGAACGGGTAGTACACGCGGTTCTGCCAGTTGAGGCCGCCGCCGACCGTGAGCTGGTGCCAGCGGCCCGGCAGCCGGTAGGTGGTGAACAGCGTGGCCAGCGTGGTCGGCATCGAGGGATTGATGCGGTCGCCGCTGCCCTCGCGCCCGAGCGTGCGCGCGATGCCTGCGTTGACCTGCCAGCCCTCGGCCAGCTCGCCCGACAGCTGCAGCTCGATGCCCTTGGTGACGACGCCGCGCGCGCCGTAGTAGGCGCCATCGGTCGAGCCGGGCACGAGGCGGGTGCCGTCGCGCTGCGCCACGTTCTCCTGCTCGGAGCGGAACAGCGCGAGCGAGCTGTTCAGCCTGCCGTTCAGGTGTTCGCCCTTGAGGCCGATCTCGTAGCTCTTGCCGGTCACCGGGTCGAGGTACCTGCCGCTGGTGTCGCGGTAGTTCTGCGGCTGGAAGATGTCGGTGTAGCTCGCGTAGGCCGAGTAGTGCTCGCCCAGGTCGTAGACCAGGCCCGCATAGGGCGTCAGCACTTCGTGGCGGCGCGTGGTCCGGTCGTCGGCCGTGAGGCGGGTGGCGCGCCAGTCGTTCTGGCGCGCGCCGAGGATGAACTTGAGCGAATCGGTGACCGAGAAGCGCGCGGCGCCGTAGTAGCCGGTCTGGCGCAGCTTGTCGATGCCCGACACCTTGAGTTCGCCCCAGCTCGGCTCGGGATAGCCGCCGTTCCAGAGGTAGAAATTGCCGACCTCGGGCAGCGCGCTCAGGCGCACGTGGTTGGCCTGCACGTAGCGCGACTGGGTGTTGCTCAGGCCCAGCACCAGCTCGTGCCGGCGCCCCAGCAACTCGAACGGGCCGGTGGCCTGCAGGTCGAGGCTGTTCTGGCGGAATTCGTGCTCGAAGTAGCCAGGTAGCGAGCCCAGCCCCGTGCCGGTGAGGCGGTCGAGGTCGCCGAACAGGTAGAGCAGCTTGGCGTTCTGCTTGCTCTGGCGGTGCGAGGCATTGGCCTTGAGCTTCCAGCCGTTGCCGAAGGCGTGCGTGAGGTTCGCGAACAGCGTGGTGTTGGTCGCGTCCCAGTGGGTCCAGGGCGTGCCGATGCTCGTCGAAGCGGCCCAGTTCGCGGGGCCGCCGTCGCCGAAGGTCAGCGGCAGGCCGCCCCAAGTCGATCCGTTCGGGCGGCTGGCCTGGGAGTCGATGCCCACGCTCAGCGAGGTGTCGGGCGTGAGGTCGGCATCGACCACGCCATACAGCACGTGCTTGCGGCCCTGGTAGCGCTCGAGGAAGGAGTCGCGGTCCTCGGTCATGCCGATGACGCGGGCGCGCACGCGGCCGTCCTCGGTCAGCGGGGTCGAGAGGTCGACGGTGCCGCGGCGCAGGTTCCACGAGCCCAGCGCCAGCGAGGCGCTGCCGGCGAACACCTTGCTGTCGGCGTGCTTGCGCACCAGGTTGACCGAGGCCGAGGGATTGCCGGCGCCGGTCAGCAGGCCGGTAGCGCCGCGCACGATCTCGATGCGGTCGTACAGCACCGGGTCGTTGTTGGAAGCGCCGAAGAAGTCGGTGGTGACCGTGGTCGGCACGCCGTCGTACTGGTAGTTGTCGATGTAGAAGCCGCGCGCGTAGAGGTCGGTGCGGTCGCTGTCGGAGCTGACCGCGAACACGCCGGTGACGCTCTTCATGGCCTGCCCGAGCGAGAGCAGGTTCTGGTCCTCGATCTGCTGGCGCGTGAGCACGGTGACCGACTGCGGCGTTTCGCGCGGCGACAGCGCCAGGCCGGTGGCCGCGGCGGTGGCGCGCGTGGTGTACGAGCCGGTGCCCTCGGTGGTGCCGCTGCGGTCGGCCTCGGCCGTGACGGTGACCGGTGCGAGCGTGCCGATGCCGGTCTGCGCACCGGTGGCGGCATCGGCACCCGCTTCGCGCCGGCCCAGCGTGTAGCTGCCGTCGCTGCGCGCCACCACCTGCAGGCCGCTGCCCGCGAGCAGGCGCTCGATGGCCTCGCGCGCGGTGTAGCGGCCCGAGACCGCGGGGCTGCTGCGGCCCTGCGTCAGCGCGGGATCGAAGGACAGCGCGATGCCATTGCCGACCGCGAAGCTGGCGAGCGTGCGGCCCAGCGGGCCGGCCGGAATGTCGTAGGCCCGGGGCACCGCGGCATCGAGCGGCGAAGGTTCGGCCGCCAGGGCCGGCGGCGCGGCCAGCCCGGCGAGGGCGAAGGCCATCAGCACGTGGCGCAGGGCGGCGTGGAAGCGGCGCTCCGCGCTGGCGCGCGGAACGGACGGACGGGATGCGGACATGGAGACGGGCCTTTCGGTTGGCAACGGTGGGTTCTTCCCCTCCTTGCCAGCCGAAACGAAAAAAAGTCTCACCCCTGGGTGGAAATATTTCTGGCCACCAGCGTGACCCAGTAGCCACGCAGCCGCATGAGCGCGTCCACCGGATAGGTCGACACCAGCATGCGCAGCACGCGGTCGGTGTCGTCCAGCGGGAAGGCGCCCGAGATGCGCAGTCCGGCGACGGCCGCCTCGCAATGCAGCGCGCCGGGCCGGTAGCGCGACAGCTCGGCCGCGAAGTCGGCCAGCCGCATCGCGTCGGCCAGCAGCATGCCCCGGGTCCACGCCACGCGGCTCTCGTCCGCGGGCGCGAAGGCCTCGATGCCGTCGGCGCCGAAGCGGGTCTGCTGCCCGGCCGGCAGCACGCGCGACGCGCCGCGCTCGGGCGTGACGCGCACCGCGCCCTCGAACACCGCGACCGCGGTCGCGCCCTCTTCCTCCCTGCGCACGCTGAAGCGCGTGCCCAGCGCCTCCAGCGTGCCGCCGCCGGCCTGCACGCGGAACGGCCGGTGCGCCGCGGCGGTGTCGGGCGCGGTCGCGACCAGGATCGCGCCCGCATGCAGCACGAGCAGGCGCTGCGCGGCGTCGAAGCGCACGTCGACCGCGCTCGCGGTGTCGAGCGTGAGGCGACTGCCATCGGCAAGTTGGAGCTCGCGGCGTTCGCCGGTGGCGGTGCGGTGCTCGGCGGTCCAGCCGCGCTCGCCCGCGAAGCGCCAGCCGAGCCAGCCCGCGGGCACGGCCGCCAACAGCGCGGCCAGCCGGCCGATGGCGGCGCGGCGGCTGCCATGGCGCGAGGAACGTGCGAGCGACGGCATGGCCAGCGCCGACGGCAGGCCGCCGAGCTTGTTCATCAGCAGCTCGGCGCGCGCCCAGGCACGGGCATGGTCGGGATGGCTCTGGCGCCAGCGTTCGCAGGCGCGGCGGTCGGCATCGGTCGCAGCGCTGTCGTGCAGGCGCATCAACCACTCGGCGGCTTCATCGAGCACGCGCGGCGGCAGCGCCGCCGATGGCGCGTCGGCGATGGAGGACGGCAGCGCGCTCACGCCATCAGCGCCAGGCAGCCGCGGAAGCCCTGCTGCATGTAGCGCTTGACCGTGACCAGCGACACGCCGAGCTCGCGCGCGATGTCCTCGTACTTCAGGCCCTCGATCTGCGACAGCAGGAAGGCACGCCGCGCGGCCGGCTTGAGGCTGTCGAGCATGGCGTCGATCTCGTGCAGGGTCTGCAGGATGATCAGCCGCTGCTCGGGCGACGGCGCCTCGGGTTCGGGCATCACCGCCAGCGCCTCGAGGTAGGCGCGCTCGAGCGCCTGGCGCTGGTACCAGTTCACCAGGATGTTCTTGGCCACGCTCGTGAGGTAGGCGCGCGGCTGCGCGATCACCTCCGGGTTGCGCGCGCTCAGCAGCCGCGCGAAGGTGTCCTGCGCCAGGTCGGCCGCGTCGAAGGAATTGCCGAGCTTCCTGCGCAGCCACGACTGGAGCCAGCCGTGGTGGTCGCTGTAGAGGGTGTGGACTTGCTGGAAGTCGGCTTCGGCGGCGGGAATGGCGGACACGGCGAACGGCGTTGGCGGCCGGGCTGCCGCTCACAAATAAGAATTGTTCTCATTTTAGACGGATGCCCGCGCCCTCGCCCTCCGCCGCCGGTTCAGAGCCTGGGCGTGTACTTCACCGTGAACATCAGGTTGCGCGGGTCGCCATAGTTGTTGTTGCCGTTGGTCTCGTTGAAGGCCGGGATGTAGTAGCGCTTGTCGAACACGTTGTAGACGTTGAGCGCCAGGCTCAGCTCGGGCGTCGCCTGGTAGGCCACGCGCGCGCTCCACACCATGAAGCCCGGCACCTTGAACGAGCGGTCGTAGCCCAGCGTGCTGCTCTGCACCGTGAAGCCGCCGCCCACGCTGAGCCGGCTCCATGCGCCTGGCAGCCGGTAGTCGCTCCACACGCGCAGCATGTGCCGCGGCGTCCACTGGCTGAAGACCTGACCCTGGTTGTCGGGGTCCTCGAGGAATTTGGTCGTGTTGTAGGTGTAGCCGGCCGTGAGCTGCAGCCGCGGCGCGATCTCGCCGCCGAGCTCGGCCTCGAAGCCTTCGCTGCGCACCTTGCCCGAGGACTTGTAGCAGTACCAGTCGTCGCAGGCATAGCCGTTGTCGTAGTCGGTCACGGCGCGGTTGCGGTGGTCGTAGCGGAACACGGCCAGCGAGGCATTGAGCCGGCCGTCCATCAGCTCGCCCTTCAGGCCCAGCTCGTAGTTGCGACCGGTGATCGGCTTGAGCGGCTCGTTGTTCAGCGCGCGCTCGGACTGCGGCTCGAACACCTCGGTGACGCTGCCGTAGGCCGACCACTGCCGGTCGAGCGCGAACACCAGCCCGACATAGGGCGTGATCCTGGTGTTGGTGCTCACGGTGCTGCGGGTGTCGCGGGTGCGGTCGGCATAGAGGTAGTCGTACCAGCTCGCGCGCGCGCCGAGGATCGCCGTCAGCGGCTCCGCGAGCTTCACGCGCCAGCTGCCGTACAGGCCCGACTGGCTGATGTCGTACTCGGTGTGGCTCTTGGTGCCGCCCGCCGCGAGGATGGTCTCGTAGTTCTGCGCCGGCCGGTAGTGGTCGGGCGCGAAGATGTTGCCGCCGCTCGTGAAGCGGCGTCCGAAGCGGTCCTTCGAGGTGTACTTGGCATAGTTCGCGCCGACCGTCAGGTCATGCTCCAGCGACAGCGCCTCGAAGCGGCCGCGCACGTAGACATCGATCCCGGCCTTCTTCGAATCGAACAGGTTGTCCCAGTCGGCGAAGCTCAGCCCGCTGCCGTCGGGCTGCACGTTGCCGTGCATGCGCTGGTGCTGCGAGGCATTGCGCTCGTTCATGCGCAGCGCCGAGGCCTTGAGCTTCCAGTTCGCGTTGAAGCGATGCTCCAGGTCGGCATAGAGCGTGGTCTGCTCGCTGTCGTGGCGGTTCCACCAGGCGCCCGTGTACACCGAGCGCGGCAGCCCGATGTCGCTGCCGTCGGGATAGCGCGGAAAGCCGCGCAGCATGGGGCGGCCGCTGCCCTTCATCTGGCTGATGCCCAGGCCGAGGGTGGTGTCCGGCGACAGGTCGTAGTCGATCGCGCCGTAGAGCGAGCGCGTGCGGCTCCAGACGAAATCGGTGAACGAGTGGCTGCGGTCCTCGTCGAGCACCACGCGTCCGCGCAGCGTGCCCTCGGCATTGAGCGGCCCGCCCGCGTCGAGCTGCGCGCCGTAGTGGTTCCAGCTGCCCGCCTTGCCGGTCAGCACCAGCGTCTTCTCGGTCTGGCCGCGCTTGCGCACCAGGTTGACGGCGCCGCCCGGGCTGCCCGTGCCCTGCAGCAGGCCCGCGGCGCCGCGCAGCACCTCGAGGCGGTCGTGGAACACCAGCGCCTCGGTGGCCCAGTTGCCCAGCGAATACCAGTTGCGCGGCACCGGCACGCCGTCGTACTGCCAGGCATCGATCTGGAAGCCGCGCGACGACAGCACCATGCCCGGCCCCACGCCCTTCACGCCGACCACGCCGGTGACGGCATTGGCCGCATCGCGCAGGTCGACGAGGCCCTGGTCGTCGAGCCGCTGGCGCGTGAGCACGCTGACCGACTGCGGGATGTCCTTCGCCGCCTGCTCGCCCTTGCCGATCGTCAGCAGCGGCGCGGCATAGGAGCGCGTGCCCTCGCTGGTGGCGCTGCGCACCGGGGCCGCGGTGACGGTGATCGGCGCGAGCGTGGCGCCCGCGGCATCGCTCTCGGTGCCGGCCGCGGCGGGGCGCAGCACATAGGCACCGCCCGCGCCGCCGGCGGCCTCGAGCCCCGAGCCCGCGAGCAGGCGCGCGAAGGCTTCGCGCACGCCATGGCTGCCCTGCAGGCCAGGCGATCGCTTGTCCCGCACCAGGGCCGGCGGCATCGTGAGGCTCAGGCCCGCGGCGGCGGCGAAGCTGGAGAGCGCGTCGTCGAGCGGGCCGGCGGCGATGCTGTAGCTCCTGGGCTGTTCGGCCTGGGCCGTGGCGTCGGCGCCTTGCGCCTGGGCCGCGGTGCCGCCGGCGGCGCAGGCCATGGCGAGCAAGGCGCCATGCACCGCGCGCGCGATGCGGGAATCGAAGAAAAACGGAGGGCGACGGGCCATGAGGAGAGATCTCGCAAGAAGGTGTGAAGTGGCTGTTCCTCAAGGCTTCACACGCGAGAAGAAGAAAAGGGACACGGCGCGGCGGATTTTTTTGCCGGCCGGCCCGGCGCGCTCGCGCGCCCTCAGTCGCCGGCCGGTGCCACCGTCACCCAATAGCGCGTGCGCGACAGCACCTGCACCGGCAGGGCCTGCGGCAGGCTGTCGAGCACGGGCGTGGTGTCGCGCAACTGGAAGACGCCCGAGACGCGCAGTTCGGCCACCGCCGGGTCGCAATGCAGCACCCCGGGCCGGTAGCGGCCGAGCTCGGCGAGGAAGTCGTGCAAACGCATGTTCTTCACGCGCAGCACGCCGCGCGACCAGTCGTCGGCCCCGGGATCGAGCGCGCGCGACGCATCGACCGCCGAGGCGGAGAAGCCGGCCTGCTCGCCGGCGCGCACCACCACCGCGAGACCCTGCGCATCGTCGGGCCGGACCTCGACCGCGCCCTCGAGCACGCCCACGTGGCTGCGCCGGTCCTCGTGCTGCCGCACCACGAAGCGCGTGCCCAGCGCGTGCAGCCGTCCCTGCGCGGTCTCGACCACGAAGGGGCGATAGGCGGGGTCGCCGGCGGGCACGCGGTCGGGTGCGGTGTCGACCAGGATCTCGCCCGCGCGCAGGCGCACCCGCCGCTGCGTGGCGTCGTAGGCCACGTCGATCGCCGTCGCGGTGTTGAGCTGGATGCGCGTGCCGTCGGGCAGCCGCACTTCACGCCGCTCGCCAGTGGCGGTGCGGTGGTCGGCCAGCCATTCGCGCGCCGGAGAGGCGCGCCATGCGACCCAGCCGGCGGGCACCGCGGCCAGCAGAAGCGCCAGCGCCTTGACCGCGGCGCGGCGGTCGGCCCGCACCGTGCGCCCCAGCGCGGGCATCGCCAGCGCGCCCGGCAGCAGGCCGAACTTGCGGCTCACCTGCTCGGCGCGCTGCCAGGCATCTTCATGGGCCGGATCGGCCGCGCGCCACTGCATCCAACGCGCGCAATCGGCGGCCGTGGCCTCGCCCGACTGCAGCAGCAGGAAGCCCTGGGCGGCCTGCGTGGCGACGGCCTTGTCGACCACCACGCGCTGCGCGCTCGCCGCGCTCATGCGGCCAGCAGGATGCAGTGCGCCATCGCCTCGGCCATGTAGCGCTTCACCGTGCGCTCGCTCACGCCCAGCCGGGGCGCGATCTCGGCATAGCCCAGCCCTTCGAGCTGCGCCATCAGGAAGGCCTGCCGCACCGCCGGCGCGAGGCCGTCGAGCATCGCGTCGATCTCCTGCAGCGTTTCGAGAATGATCGCCTGCTGCTCGGGCGACGGCGCCAGCGGCTCGGGCATCGCGCCCAGCGCATCGAGGTAGGCCTGCTCGAGCGAGCGCCGCCGGTACAGGTTCGCAAGCAGGCGCTTGGCGACGACCGTCAGGTAGGCGCGCGGTTCGCGCAGTTGCCAGTCGTCCTGCTTCTCGGGCGTGTGATCGGGTGCGGCGAGGATGCGCAGGAAGGTGTCCTGCGCCAGGTCCGCGGCGTCGAAGGAATTGCCCAGCCTGCCGCGCAGCCAGCCCAGCAGCCAACCGTGGTGGCCGCGGTAGAGGGCGTGGACATGTGCATGGGGGTGCGGGCGAAGGGCGGAATCGGCGTTCATTCTTCCGAACGGCGTGCGGGAATCGCGGCCTCATGAATAAGAATTGTTCTCATCTTAGTCGATCGAGCGATGGCGCCCGCGCGTTTCGGTATAACCACGGACACGCCGGCCGCGAGGCCCACCCCACACTCCAGCAGTTGTCGAGCAACGACAACTCACCCACCCCATGAAGATCGCCACCTGGAACGTCAACTCCCTCACCGCCCGCCTGCAGCACGTGCTCGACTGGCTGATCGCCAACCCGGTCGACGTGCTGTGCCTGCAGGAACTCAAGATGAGCGACGACAAGTTCCCGCTCGAGATCCTCAAGTCGGCCGGCTACGACGCGGCGGTGTTCGGGCAGAAGACCTACAACGGGGTCGCGATCCTGAGCCTCGCACCGGTGCGCGACGTGGTGAAGAACATCGGCGGCTTCACCGACGACCAGTCGCGCGTGATCGCCGCCACCATCGACACGCCGCGCGGGCCGGTGCGCGTGGTCAACGGCTACTTCGTGAACGGCCAGGCACCGGGCTCCGACAAGTTCGCCTACAAGATGAAGTGGCTCGACGCGCTGCGCGAATGGCTGCGCGCCGAACTGGCCGCGAATCCGAACCTGGTGCTGCTGGGCGACTTCAACATCACGCCCGAGGACCGCGACAGCTTCGACCCGGTGGGCCTGAAGGAAACCATCCACCACACGACCGAGGAGCGCGACCACTTCAAGCAGTTGCTCGGCCTGGGCCTGACCGACAGCTTCCGGATGTTCGAGCAGCCCGAGAAGAGCTACTCGTGGTGGGACTACCGCATGCTCGGCTACCAGAAGAACCGCGGGCTGCGCATCGACCACGTGCTGGTGAGCGACGCGCTCAAGCCGCAGGTCCGGGGCTGCGTCATCGACCGCGTGCCGCGCAAATGGGAAAAGCCCAGCGACCATGCGCCCGTGGTGCTCGACGTGGACCTCGGTGGCTGAGGCCAGGAAGCCCGGCGTGGCGATCGCCAGGACAGCCACCATTGCCCTGCTGGCACTGTCGCTCGCGGCCTGCGGCGTGTTCGACAAGAAGCCCGCGGACGGCGGCGAGAGCCCCGCGAGCCCCGGCGGCACCGCCACCGCGCCCGACGACGGCCCGCCCGCCAAGTCCGAGGTGCCCACGGTGCGCCTCATCACGACGCAGACGCCCGTGGTCCGGGCCTACCGCAAGATCGGCGCGCGCCACATCTACACGAAGTACGCGCAGCGCATCTACAAGGGCAAGATCCCGCCGCTGGTCTACGCGGTGGTGGTGGTCGAGACGGACATCGACGCGAACGGCAAGGTCACGGGCGTGACCTTCAGCCGCATCCCGAGCCATGCGCCCGAGGTACCGCCGATGATCGAGGAACTGATCAAGGCGGCCTCGCCGCTGCCCAACCCGGGCAAGCTCGGCGGCCACACCTACATCGACACCTGGCTCTGGGACAAGAGCGGGAAGTTCCAGCTCGATTCGCTGACGCAGGGGCAGCGCAGCCGCTGAAGCAGCAGACGAGCCGGGCGGCAACGAGGCCGCCGGCTCGCCGGGCATCCTCACTCGATGCCGAGCTCCTGGATCTTGCGCGTGATGGTGTTGCGGCCGATGCCGAGCTTCTGCGCGGCCTCGATGCGGCGGCCGCGCGTGCTCGACAGCGCCGTGAGGATCAGCCGCGATTCGAAGCGGCGCGACAGCACGTCCCACACGTCGGTGCGACCGGCCGCGAGCAGTGCCTGGGCCTCGGCCTCGAGGCCGCTTTCCCAGTTGCCGGCCGCGTCCCCGGGCGCGGGCGCCGCGACGGCGGGCGCCGGCACCACGCTGTCGACCGCCGTCCCCACGAAAGGCGCGGGCGCATGAGACGCCACGGGCACGGCCACCGCGGGCTCGCCCGCGTGGCTGTCGGGCGACAGCAGCGGCGCGCCGCCGGCGGCGAGCACCTCGGGCGGCAGGTCCTTGGCCTCGATCAGTTGCGCCGGCGCCATCACGGTCAGCCAGTGGCAGATGTTCTCGAGCTGGCGGACGTTGCCGGGGAAATTGAAGCCCGCGAGCTTGGCCAGCGCCGCATCGGAGATGCGCTTGGGCTCGACGCCGAGCTGCCGCGCGCTCTGCTGCAGGAAGTGGCGCGTGAGCGCGGGCACGTCCTCGCCACGCTCGCGCAGCGCGGGCAGCCGCAGGCGGATGACGTTGAGGCGATGGAACAGGTCTTCGCGGAAGCCGCCGAGCTTCACGCGCTGCTCGAGGTCCTGGTGGGTGGCCGCGATGACGCGCACATTGGCCTTGACCGAGTTGTGGCCGCCCACGCGGTAGAAGTGGCCGTCGCTGAGCACGCGCAGCAGGCGCGTCTGCAGGTCGAAGGGCATGTCGCCGATTTCGTCGAGGAACAGCGTGCCGCCCTCGGCCTGCTCGAAGCGGCCGCGCCGCATGGTCTGCGCGCCCGTGAAGGCGCCGCGCTCGTGGCCGAAGAGTTCGCTCTCGAGCAGGTCCTTGGGGATGGCCGCTGTGTTGATGGCGACGAAGGGGCCGTTGGCGCGCGGCGAGTGCTTGTGCAGCGCGCGCGCCACGAGCTCCTTGCCCGAGCCCGATTCGCCGGTGATCAGCACCGTGACGTTGCTCTGCGAGAGCCGGCCGATGGCGCGGAACACGTCCTGCATCGCGGGCGCCTGGCCGAGCATCTCGGGCGCGGCGACCATGCGTTCCTCGGCCACTTCCTCGCGCTGGCTCTCGTCGACGGCGCGCCGGATCAGCTCGACCGCGCGCGGCAGGTCGAAGGGCTTGGGCAGGTATTCGAAGGCGCCGCCCTGGAACGCCGAGACGGCGCTGTCGAGGTCGGAGAAGGCCGTCATGATGATGACCGGCAGGCCCGGATGCTTGGCCTTGATCTTGTCGAGCAGCTCGAGCCCGGAACCGCCGGGCATGCGGATGTCGCTCACCAGGACCTGCGGGCCCTGCTGCTCGTCCTCGGCGGCCTGTTCGAGGGCCGCCAGCACTTCGCGCGTGTTGGTGAAACTGCGGGTCGGGAGGTCCTCCCGAAGCAGGGCCTTCTCCAGCACGAAGCGGATCGATTGGTCGTCATCAACTATCCAGATCGGCTTCATGCATCTCCTTGTTGCCGGTGGCTGCTAGGGCAGCGGAATCAATATCTTGAAATCGGTTCGGCCCGGGACACTGTCGCACTCGATCACGCCGTGATGCTGTTGCACAAAAGTCTGTGCGAGCGTCAAACCCAGCCCTGTACCACCCTCTCTGCCCGACACCAGCGGATAGAAGATTCGGTCCTTGATCGCGTCCGGCACGCCCGGTCCATTGTCGATGACATGCAATTCCAGTGCCAATCGATACCACTGCTTGTTGAAGATCACCTGGCGCGCGACCCGGGTCTTGAAAGTGATGCAGGCATCGCCCGCCGCGCGGCGCTCGGCCAGGGCCTGCGCGGCGTTGTGGACGATGTTGAGCGTGGCCTGGATCAGCTGCTCGCGGTCGCCGCGGAACTCGGGGATCGAGACGTCGAAGTCGCGCTCGATGTGCAGGTCGCGCGGGAACTCCGCGAGGATCACCGAGCGCACGCGCTCGCAGACCTCGTGGATGTTGACGTCGCCCACCACGTGCGGCCGGCGGTGCGGCGCCAGCAGGCGGTCGACCAGCGTCTGCAGCCGGTCGGCCTCGTGGATGATGACCTGGGTGTATTCGATGAGGTCGCGCGACTCGACCTCCATCTGCAGCAGTTGCGCGGCGCCGCGGATGCCGCCGAGCGGGTTCTTGATCTCGTGCGCGAGGTTGCGGATCAGCTCCTTGTTGGCCTGCGCCTGGTCGAGCAGTCGCTCCTCGCGGTCCTGCCGCACCTGGTGCTCGAGCGGCAGCATCTCGACGATCAGTTCGCCGGCCTTCTCGCCCTTGGCCAGCGTGACCTGCACGGGCATCAGCTCGTGGTTCACGCGGCGCAGGAAGGCCTCGTAGCGCAGGGTGGCGAAGTCGTTGGCGCTCGCGCCATCGATGGCGGTGCGCAGCACCTGGGGTTCGTGGAAGCAGGCGCCGAACTGCGAGCCCTCGAGCGTGCGGCGCGAGGTGCCCAGCGCATCTTCGAGACCGGCATTGGCGAACAGCACCGAGCCCTTGCCGTTGACGACCGCGATCAGGGTCGACAGCAGGTCGAAGGCCTGAAAGCGCGGACTGGCGCTTGCCGCCTTCTTTCCGAAAGCCATGGAAATCCTGTGGTGTTCTTCCTGCCGATGCAGGAACGGGTTAGTTCTTGGGGGCCGGCAGGCGGCTGATCTCGCGGCGGATGCCGGCGATGTCGCTTTCGTTGCGGGCCAGCTCGGCCTTCATCTCGGCCACGCGGTCGAGGTACTTCTGATAGTTGCGGCCTTCGCTGCCCTGCTTCTCGGGCTCGCCGTTGTTGTATTCCTTCTGCAGCTCGGACTGGCGGGCCTCGGCCTTGCGCAGTTCGGACTCGAGCACCGAGCGCGCTTCGCCGTCGCGCGCGCGCTGGTCGGCGCCCTCGACCCGCGGGCTGCCGGCCGGCGAGCGGGCCGCGGAGGTCGATGCGGCGGCACCGCCGAGCGCGGCGCGCGAGGCGCCCTGCACGACGGTGACGTTGCCGCCCTCCATCACCTTGCAGCCGCGCTGCTGCGCGACGGTGGCGTTGTTGGTGTATTCGTTCCCGCAGCGCCAGACGCGCTCCTGCGCGAGTGCCGGCAGGGCAAGCAGGGAAGCGGCCAGGAGGAGGAGTGGTGCGGCAGTCTTCATGGGATCTTGGGGACCTCGAGGGCCCGGGGAAGCGCGAAAAGGCGCATTTTCATGCAATTCGACGCCCCCGATGACAGGATGTTCCGGCCCCAACGAAAAGGACGGCCGAGGCCGTCCTTTCGTGTTACTCCGAGCGGAAAACCGCGATCAGAGCGAGTAGTACATGTCGAATTCGACCGGGTGCGTGGCCATGCGGAAGCGCGTGACTTCCTGCATCTTCAGGTCGATGTAGGCATCGATGTACGCATCGGTGAACACGCCGCCCTTGGTCAGGAAGGCACGGTCCTTGTCGAGGTACTCGAGGGCCTGGTCGAGGCTGTGGCAGACGGTCGGAATCAGCGCGTCTTCTTCCGGCGGCAGGTGGTAGAGGTCCTTGCTCGCGGCTTCGCCCGGGTGGATCTTGTTTTCCACGCCGTCGAGGCCGGCCATCAGCAGCGCGGCGAAACCGAGGTACGGGTTCATCAGCGGATCGGGGAAGCGCGCTTCGACGCGGCGGCCCTTCGGGTTCGACACGAACGGGATGCGGATCGAGGCCGAGCGGTTCTTGGCCGAGTAGGCCAGCTTCACCGGGGCTTCGAAGCCGGGCACCAGGCGCTTGTAGCTGTTGGTGCCGGGGTTCGTGATGGCGTTCAGGGCACGGGCGTGCTTGATGATGCCGCCGATGTAGTGCAACGCGAAGTCCGAGAGACCTGCATAGCCGTCGCCGGCGAACAGGTTCTTGCCGTCCTTCCAGACCGACTGGTGCACGTGCATGCCCGAGCCGTTGTCGCCGACGATGGGCTTGGGCATGAAGGTGGCGGTCTTGCCGTAGGCGTGGGCCACGTTGTGGATCACGTACTTCTGCAGCTGGACCCAGTCGGCGCGCTGGATCAGCGTGCTGAACTTGGTGCCGAGTTCCATCTGGCCGGCGTTGGCCACTTCATGGTGATGCACTTCGACCGGGATGCCCAGCGATTCGAGCACCAGGCACATTTCCGAGCGCATGTCCTGGAAGCTGTCGACCGGGGGAACCGGGAAGTAGCCGCCCTTCACCGCGGGACGGTGGCCGGTGTTGCCGTGCTCGTATTCCTTGTCGGTGTTCCACGAAGCTTCTTCGGACTCGATCTTCACGAAGCAGCCCGACATGTCGTTCTTCCAGCGCACGCCGTCGAACACGAAGAATTCGGGTTCCGGACCGAAGTAGGCCGTGTCGCCCAGGCCCGAGGCCTTCATGTAGGCTTCGGCGCGCTTGGCCAGCGAACGGGGATCGCGCTCGTACGGCTTGCCGTCGGTCGGGTCGATCACGTCGCAGGTCAGGATCATCGTGGTCTCTTCGAAGAAGGGATCGATGTTGGCGGTGTTCGGGTCGGGCATGAGCTGCATGTCCGACGCTTCGATCCCCTTCCAGCCGGCGATGGACGAGCCGTCGAACGCGTGGCCCGAGCTGAACTTGTCTTCGTCGAAGTGCGACACGGGCACGGTCACGTGTTGTTCTTTACCGCGGGTGTCGGTGAAACGGAAGTCGACGAACTTGACCTCGTTTTCCTTCACGAGCTTCATGACGTCGGCGACGGTCTTTGCCATCAATTTCTCCTGAGTTGGATGGGTGGTTGGGAATACAGGGATGCGGGATGCAGTTTCTGTGCCATTGTCGCCTGCGTCGAACGCGTGGCGGCGGGCACTTTGGGGGCCTGGAACGCGATCGAATTCACCAAATTGGTGCCATCGAAATCAACGCACCAATTCTGGGCCAAGTTGTGCATTAAAAGTGTGCAGGCCTTCGATGAGCTGGCCGTAGGCCGCGTCGAGCAGGTCCGGATCGCCCTTGACGCCGAGCTCGATATGACGGCCGTACTGGGGGTGATCGACGCTCGGCAGGCTGAAAACCTTGATGCGCGCATGGCGCTCCTCGATCGCCTGCATCAGGGGCGTGAGGGTGGCCTCCATGGCACCGAAAACGATCACGGACTTCTCCAGGACCCGGGTCCGGACGAAAAGATCGGCATAACGGGCGTCGAGCACCGACTCGATCATCGGCCAGGCCATGACCGGGAAACCGGGCACGAAATGGACGTCACCCACGCTGAAGCCGGGGATCTTGTTGTAGGGGTTGGCGATGATCCGGGCGCCCTCGGGAAACACGCCCATGTTGAGCCGGTGGATGTTGTCGGGCCGGTCGGGCTCGTAGGCCACGCCCTGCTCGCGCGCCGTGTCCTGCATGCGCTCGCGGATCAGCAGCTCGGCCTCGGGATGCAGCGCCAGCGGCACGCCCAGCGCCTTGGCGGCGCACTGGCGGGTGTGGTCGTCGGGGGTGGCGCCGATGCCGCCGGTCGAGAAGACGATGTCGCCCGAGGCGAAGGCACGCGCCAGCGCGGCGGTGATGCGCTCGGGCACGTCGCCCACGTACTCGGCCCAGCCCAGCTGCAGGCCGCGCGCCGCGAGCAGCTCGATCACCTTGGGCATGTGCTTGTCGAGGCGCTTGCCCGAAAGGATCTCGTCGCCGACGACGATCAGGCCGAATTCACGGGTCATGGGGATTTCCATTGGGAGAGAACGGCCTGGTCGGCCTCGATGGCGGCGGCGTCGCCCGGAATGGCGGCCGCCGCGGCGGCCGCGCGCTGGCCCCGCAGCTGCGCGAGCGCATCGAGGCAGTAGTGGCCGAACCACAGGGCCGAAAAGGCGAAGACCAGGGTGTAGATCCAGATCGCGAGCGGCACCAGCACGAAGAAGGCGGCCGCGAACAGCAGGCCCGAGGCCCAGACGATGCTCGGCGCCGCGCCCAGGTAGCCACAGAGCACGCCGATGCACAGCAGCGGCAGCCGGTGCGCGCGCAGCAAGGTGGCGCGCTCCTCGGCGCTGGCATGCTCGGCCAGCGCATCGAAGCTCATCACGCGGTAGGTGAGCCAGCCCCAGATCAGCGGCGGCAGGATCAGCACCAGCGGCGGGATCAGCCACAGCGGCATCGAGACCACCAGCGCGAGCAGCGCCAGCACGGTCAGGCCGATGGAACGCGCGACGCTGCCGAAGAAGGAAGCGCCCTTCTTGCGCTCGAGCGAGGGAAAGCGGCGCTCGGCCACCAGCCGCGTGAGCGCGGGCGCCATGAAGCCGGCCACGATGACGAGCGCCAGCACCACGATCAGCGGCGTGGCGGCGAACACCACCACCAGCGGCGCGAGCATCGAGGTGACGTCGCCCGAGAACAGCCGCCCGATCCAGCTCCAGAAGCTGGCCAGCAGCGGCCAGGACTCGAGCGCGCCGCGCGTCCAGGCGACCGCGGCATCCCAGTAGAAATAGCCGAAGACGGCGGCCAGCAGCACCATCAGGCCCAGCGGCAGCAACGACAGCACGATCACGCGCGGCAGCATGCAATAGGCCACCGCGCGCCAGAAGGAGTCGAGGAGCAGGCGCATCGGGCCGGAGGATAACCCGGCGCGCCCCGCGCGGCCGTGAAGCCAGAGCCGGCGGCCGGGCGATTCGCCGGTTCGCGCGCGCGCCGCGCGAAGGTGGGGCAGTTGGAGAGAAGCCGCCGCGCTCAACCGCGGCCGACCATGCGCTTGAGCCCCAGCCACTGCTGGGCCCAGAAACCCTGGCCGTAGTCGCGCACCTTGCCGGCCGCATCAGGCTCGACCTGGTCGCGCACGCCGGTCGGGTCGTAGCGGTTCTCGAAGTTGGCGGTCCCGAACAGCATGTCCCACCAGGGCAGCAGCACGCCGAAGTTGTGGCCACCGAGCGTGCTCTTGCCGTTCGACTCGTGGCCCAGCCCGATGCTGTGGTGCAGCCGGTGGAAGCGCGGGCTGATCCACAGCCGTTCGCCGAGGGCGCCGAAGCTCAGGCGCAGGTTGGCGTGCTGCAGGCTCTCGCTGAGCTGGGTGAAGGCGACGAAGGCGATGAACTGGCCGGGCGCCACGCCGATCAGCTGCGCCACGATCACGATCAGCGTGTCGTGCAGGACGTCGTCGAGCAGGTGGTTGCGGTCGTCGCTCCACATGGTCATCTGGCGCTGCGAGTGGTGCAGCGAGTGCAGCCCCCACCACCAGTTGAACTGGTGCTGGCCGCGGTGGATCCAGTAGCCGACGAAATCGAGCACCACCAGGTAGATCGCGAACGCGACCACCGGCACATCGGTCACGCCGGGCCAGAGCTCGTCGAGATGCAAGGTGCCCCAGCCGGCCGCGCGCAGGCTGCCCATGAGCTCGTCGAACACCGGCTGCAGCGTGAAGAACATCGCGAGCCGGAACAGGCCCAGCCGGTGGATCAGCGTGTAGAGCACGTCGATGCGGATCGCGCGTCGGTCGGTCACCGGTTCCACGGCGCGCCAGCGCTGCAGCGGGCCGATCAGCGCGACCAGCACCACGATCTGGATCAGGCCGACCAGCAGCCAGCCGGTGGCGTCGAAGGCGTCCTCGGTCCAGCCGCCGAGGCCGATCGCATAGACGAAGGGCTGCACGACGGTTTCGAAGAACCAGCCCTGCAGCGAGGAAAAGAGATCCGTCAGCCAGTCGATCACGGAAACCGCCTCAGGGGTGCGATGCGATCCAGGCGCGGTAGTCGGGATGCTGGCGCAGCGTCTGGAAGCAGAAGCCCTTGGCCTTCAGGCCGACGATCAGCGGCTCGAGGTTGGCCGGCGCCCACGGATCCTTGCGCGACCAGATGCCCAGGTGGGCGAGCAGGATGTCGCCGGGGCGGATGGTGTCGAGCGCCTGCGTGAGCAGCTTCTCGTTGCTGAACTTCTCGCTCGGCAGCTCGTCGCCGAGGAAGCCCGCGGGCGCCCAGCCCACGTGCGCATAGCCGCAGTCGCGCGCGGCGGCCAGCAGCTTGGGCGAGGTCTTGCCGCCGGGTGCGCGGTACAGCGGCAGCGGCTTCTTGCCGGTGATCAGCTCGAGCCGCTCGGAGGCCTTGCGGATGTTGGCGCAGTACTCGGCCGCGCTCCAGGTGAATTCGCGCCCGGCCAGCGCGCCCGCCGAGGGCCTGACGCGGAAGCTCGGCGTCACGCCCTTGAGGTCGGCACGCCAGTAGACATGGTCGTAGGTGTGCGAGCCGAACTCGTGGCCCTCGGCCGCCCTCGCCTTCCACCAGGCCGCCCAGTGGTTGTCGAGGCTGTCGCCCTCGGTCTGGGTGCGCTCGGCGGCGGCAAAGAAGGTGACGTGCACCTGCTGGCGCTTGAGCACCTCGGCCACCAGCGGCGCGATGCCCATGTGGCCGGTATCGAAGGTCAGGTAGACGGGTTTCTCGCAACTCGCCGCGGCACCCTGGGCCCCGGCGGGGATCGCCACCGCGGCGGCCAGCAGCGCGGCGAGCGCCGCCACCGCGCGCCGGCGCGGGCTAGATCCGCTTCGCATGGTCGAGCGTCCAGACGCCGTGCGGCGAGCGGCCGACATTCACCTGCCGCACCACCTTGCGGCTGGCGAGGTCGACCACGCTGAGCTTCTTGGCCCAGCGCGAGGTCACGTAGAGGGTCTTGCCGTCGGCCGACACGTCCATGCAGTCGGGGCCGCCGGGCACCGGGTAGGTGTCGCCGACCTTGAGCGTGGCGAGATCGATGCGGCTGATGGAGTTGGCCACCCGGTTGCTCACGAACACGCTCTTGCCGTCGCCGGCCGAGCGGAAGGCATGCGCGCCCTTGCCGGTCGGGATCTTGCCCACCAGCTTCGGCTGCGGCCCCGCCACGTCGAACACCTGCACGCCGTCGCTGCCGGTCAGGCCCACGAGCAGGGTCTTGTCGTTGTGCACGCCGTAGATGTCGGCCGGCATCGGGCCGGTGGCCACGCGCCAGCGGATGGTCTGCGTCGGCAGGTCGACGGCGATCAGCTCGTCGCTGTCCTGCATCGTCACGTAGGCGATGGTGCTGGTGTTGTCGATCCAGATGTGGCTGGGCGTCTTGCCGGTGACGATGCGCTTGGCGAGCTTGAGGTCCTTGCCGTCCCAGCGGTAGACGTCGACGTGATTGAGCCGGTTGGCCGCGGTCACGAACCACTTCATGTCGCGCGAGAACTGCAGCTGGTAGGGATCGATGATCCCGTAGACCACGCGCTGGACCTCGGCAGTGCGCGGGTTCAGGAAAGTCAGCGAGTCGCCGGCCGAATTCGCCACGATGACCGACTTCTCGTCGGGCGTCATGTAGATGTGGTGCGGCTCCTTGCCGGTCGCGATGCGTTGCTTCTCGGTCCAGTCGACCGGGTTGATCACGCTGACGCTGGCGTCGAGCGAGTTGAGCACGAAGATCGGCGGGGGTTCCGGCGGGGCCGCGGAGGCGGCGGCCGGGGCCAGGAAGGCGATCGCGCCGAGCAGGCAGGCGGACAGCAGGGCCGCGGCGCGACCGGTCGAGCGGGAAGGAAAACGCAAGGGAAGTTCCGGAAAAGGGGCTTCGAATGTTAACGATCCGAACCGACGACTGGCTGACCGCCAGCCACCGAAAAGGTGGATGGTTGACAGTTATTTCGCGGGCGCGCGCAAGGCGGCGACCTCGTCCGCCGCCAGCCAGCGCCATTGGCCGGGCGCGAGGTCCGCGGGCAGCGCCACCGTGCCGATGCGCGAGCGGTGCAGCGCCTCGACGCGGTTGCCCACCGCGGCCAGCATGCGCTTGACCTGGTGGTACTTGCCCTCGGTCAGCGTGAGCCGCAGGTGCAGCGGGCTGTCGGACTCGCAGGCGGCCGCGCGCACCGGCTTCGGATCGTCGTCGAGCACCACGCCGGCCAGCAGGCGGGCGATCTGCTTGTCGTCGATCGGGTGCTTGGCCGTCACTTCGTAGACCTTGGGCACGTGGTGCTTGGGCGAACCCATCTTGTGGATGAACTGGCCGTCGTCGGTCAGAAGCAGCAGTCCGGTCGTGTCCTGGTCGAGCCGGCCGATGGCCTGCACGCCCTGCACCGCGCCCTTGTTGGGCCGCAGCCGCAGCGGAGACGGCAGCAGCGTGTAGATGCTCGGATAGGTCGAGGGCTTCTGCGAGCACTCGGTGCCGGCCGGCTTGTGCAGCATCAGGTAGGCCTTCTCGTGGTAGGCCCAGGCGGTGCCCTGCACGGTGAACTGCAGGCCTTCCGCGTCCAGATCGGTGGCGGGATCGTCGACCACCGCGCCGGCGATGGTCACGAGGCCCTGTTGAACCAGGCCGGCGCACACGCGCCGCGTGCCGAAGCCCTGGGAATAGAGGATGTCTTGCAGTTGCATGGCGAAAAGAAAAGGCGGCCGCGCTTCGCACGCGGCCGCCCTGGAGTGTCTCAGAAGGCGCGGACCGGTCCGGCGCCCTCCTCGCGGCGCTCAATAGCCCGCGGCCAGCCCGGTGTTGCGGCGCGGATCGTTGGCGCCGTAGAAGCGGTTGTTGCCCACCGGCTTGCCGCCCAGGGTGGGCGCGCCCACGATGATCGCGGCCAGGTGGTTGGCCGGCTGCGGCACGCCGAGGTTGTGGCCCATGTCGGTCAGGATCTTGCGGGTGTCGGGGCTCAGCGCGAAGGCCTCGACGTTGGTGACGTCGGGCAGCCATTGCTGGTGGAAGCGCGGCGCATCGACCGCTTCCTGCACGTTCATGCCGTAGTCGACCACGTTGAGGATGGTGTGCAGCACGGCCGTGATGATGCGGCTGCCGCCCGGCGTGCCGACCACGAACACCGGCTTGCCGTCCTTCGAGACGATGGTCGGGCTCATCGAGCTCAGCGGGCGCTTGCCCGGCTCGATCTTGTTGGCCTCGCCCTGCACCAGGCCGTAGAGGTTGGGCACCCCGACCTTCGAGGTGAAGTCGTCCATCTCGTTGTTCAGCAGCACGCCGGT
>JAESFO010000366.1_pt1 | contig 54851 bp, 57 predicted proteins | sample 9269421 | NCBI WGS metagenome assembly JAESFO01 (sample SAMN14502839, study PRJNA617101) | algae metagenome | isolation source: Nostoc desertorum CM1-VF14 and co-occurring heterotrophs from rocky... | place: USA: Clark Mountains, San Bernardino, California | collected 2000-06-05 | reverse complement strand
GTAGGCATCGCCTGAATATGTTCTTGAAGAGCTTGCTTTTGTTCTGGGGTCATCGGTAAGTAAATATACTCATCTTACCTATCCTGACTGATTTTCGCCTTCTTTGCAAAAAACTGGGATGCTCCCCTTTGCTTGGTTATGCGCGTGCTAGTAAGGGAGCAGCAGCTAGTAAGGTTTTGGTATAAGGGTGCTGAGGATTAGCAAAAATAGTTTTTGTAAGACCGAGTTCGACAATTTTACCGCTATTCATTACGGCAATACGATCGCACAAAAATCGAGCTAACCAAAGATCGTGAGTGATGAACAGATAAGTTAACTCAAACTCTTCCTTTAATTGCAACATCAAATCCAGCACTTGCGACTGCACGCTAGCGTCTAACATACTCACTGGTTCATCGCAGATCAAAAGTTTAGGGTGAGTAATCAAAGCACGAGCGATCGCAACTCTTTGCTGTTGTCCACCAGACAAATCTGATGGATAACGCTCATAATACACTTTTGGCGGTGTTAACCCTACTTTCTCTAGCATCCACAACACCTGTTCTTTTGCCTTAACGGGATCGGCTAGATTGTGGATAAATAAAGGATCGGCGATACTTTGTCCCACTGTCATCGCTGGATTGAGACAAGCATGGGGATCTTGAAAAACCATTTGGATTTGTCGCCGTGAGGAGCGAATTCCTTGACGCGACAGTGTAGTTAAATCCTGTCCTAAAAACTCAACTTTGCCACTAGTGGGACGAATTAGTTGCAAGATTGTCCGTGATAGCGTACTTTTACCACAACCTGATTCCCCAACTAAGCCGAGAATTTCTCCGGGATAAATATCTAGGTTGATACCATCTACTGCTTTAATTGTCTGGGCTTGTGTTTTAAACAGTCGTTCAATAAAGTTAGGTTCTATGGTGTAGTGTTGCTTAAGTTCAGTGACACTCAAAATTGGGGATTTATCGTTAACAATCGGTAATTGCTTTTCTGAGTCATTGACAATTATCAATTCTCCATCATCATTTACTGCTTGAATGTGTAAAGCTGCTTTTAAGAGCGATCGCGTGTATTCATGTTGAGGGTGTCTAAATACGGTTTCTGTAGCACCCATTTCAACCATCTTACCGTTGTACATAACGCCGATGCGATCGCAATATTCAGCCACCATTGCTAAATCGTGAGAAATCAGCAACAATCCCATGTTTTCTTCGCCGCACAGCCGAGTTAATTCTTTCAATATCTGTGCAGAGACGGTGACATCTAAACTGGTGGTGGGTTCATCGGCAACGATTAACTTGGGGTTGAGGAGTAAAGCTAAAGCGATCGCTACCCGTTGGCGCATTCCACCGCTAAACTCATGAGGATATTGATTCCAGCGACTAGCTGGAATATTCACCTTTGCCAAGGTAGCAAGCGCTTTTTTTTTGGCTTCCCGGTTTGATAATTCTGGTGAGTGCGCCTGAAGGGTTTCGATACAATGCTTACCAATCGTCATCAGTGGATCGAGGCGTGTCATGGGATCTTGAAAAATTAACGCGATCGTTTCTCCCCGAAATTTCCGCAATTGGTTAGGCATCAAGTCAAACACCGATTGTCCTTGAAATGTTACCCTCCCCTCAATCCGACTAGAGGCCGGTAGTAAACGCATTACTGCCCGTCCTATAGTTGACTTACCACAACCCGACTCTCCCACCAATCCCATTCTTTCACCTGGTTGCAAGGTGAAAGATACATCATCAACCGCCCAGCTTGCTTCTTCTCCACTCCGCCCAGGATAGGCAACTCGCAGATTTTCGATACAGAATAAGGCTTCACTCATAGTTAGTTATCAGCCCTGAGCTACCAGCTTTTATAATTTCAAATTTAAGATAGTCTATCAAAATAGTATTAGATTTCCGTTTTATTCTCTTAGTGTAGGCGTAACCAGCCGTAGGCATCACCTCTACAAGAGAAACGTTGAGGTTAGATTAACGTAATGTATTTATCGACAATCAACCTAAAGAGAGCAATGAGATCCGTTAATCTCCCATCCTACTAATTTATATATACTGCTTGTCTCAAGTTTTATCCATTCATGGAGGAGACAAGCAAGTATTATTACTATCTAGCTAATTAATGTTCATGATCTTGATGATGATCAATGATGCCTTGCTCAGTTTCTAGTAACCGTGAAATAAGCACATCTGCTTTTCTACTAATAACAGACCTAACTTTATCAATAGCAACTACTTCACTGATTTTTACAACCATTTCCCAGAGAGTATCCTCTTCTGTATCTTTGTTGTAAGTTCTATGTTTAAACCATAATAAATCATCCCAAACTCCAATAACTGTGGCAAAATACCACTTATCTCGTACTAATATCCAGATTTCTTGTTCTAAGTAAGTCTGTAGAAGAGGTTTCACAATGGCTCAGATAATAGGAAATATTGTGCTACATATTAAGTAAGTATTAACAGGTAAGGCAACAGTTAAAATACTGAGATATTGTAGTGTAAATTATATTAAACCATTTTGAAACTTAGTAAGCGCAAAGTCTATGCTAAGTATGGTTAAGCCGATAATCAAGTTGATAATTTTGTTAATTTGGTTAATGCTGCTTGTATAAAATGCAATTTTATAATTTAGTATTGGCTGCTACAGACGGAAGTATCCAATATAGCAGTATCACTGAGTTGCATCGACCCTATCCCCAAGCTGTAATTTGGCACATTCCCAAGGGTGCTGTGCTATCTATAGCGCACCCATCCAACCCAGTATGCTATTTTCTCCTTAGCACCTTGAATGAATTCAGCCAGTTCCAGCTATGTACAAGGTACTTTAGCTGATTAATTCACCCATTTGTGGGAGGTAATTAGCAAGCTAATAAGTATACTTTGCTTATAATCAGATCAACACAAAATGGTTTGAAATACTATTCACGAATAGATGTATTGATCATGTTAAACCTGATATTCAACGGATGCATAAAAATAAAACCTTTAGTGGTTTCAACAGTTTTTTTCCTGGCTATACAAACTTCTGTCAATGCTGAACCACCCGTTCGCAGCTTGACTAGAGCACAAGGTCAAAATTTATCGCGTGACTTAGTTCCATATAACTCTCAAATTTTTTTCAGACAAGGAAAAAATTTGATTGAGAGAGAAATTCAAATTCTTAGGCTAAGGCAATTGCACTCAATTGAACCTGTTCTTAAGATTGATTTAGTCCAGCAGCTAAAAAGACCACATACCCAGCAAAAGCCTAATATCTTAACTAAATAAGAATCATAATGCTTTTATGAGACCTTAGAACCTCCAGGCATCACAATCAGTATGCCATGCTTTTTAATGACAGATTTTTTGTTTTTTAACAAATTTTGCAATATAAATTTATGATCCTAATCATCTAGCAAACTCATCAACGCTTGAACTTCAACGTCTTGCGGCTCTGATAATTGACACTGTAACGTTAATAATTCGTTTTGTAATGCTTCTGCTACATGGAGCATATTAGATTCTTGTGCAATTTTTAGCTGATTCTCTTTAATCTTAATTTGTTTAAGCAAGTTATTTTTAACATTAATTGAATTGTAATTTTGAGCAATCATAGCTTTACCTTTTTAGCAATTTATGGAATACAATTGAATTCAACAATTATGTATTATTCCACATTTTTACCATTCTTTAAATATTTTGTGATTTAATCTTCATTACTCGTGGTGTTTACGAGTATGGTAGGCTGAATACACTATAAACAATTCTTTCGTGAATAGTTATGAACTTAAAGTTTATAAAAAAAGACATTTTCGCCTTTATAAAAATTATATCTATAGTGCTTATAACAAGCGCAATTGGATTGGAATTGTGGAATATTTATGCTGTAATAACTAATACTAATCTACCAAGCAGCCTCAATCCAATTTTTTGGATTGAGCGTTTTGCTATGACTAGCCATTTTATCGAAAGCATTATAGCAGCTTTTTATGCACCGTCAAAACAAAAGATACCAATAAAATATGCTACTTATACTTTTTTCGTAGGCACAATTGGGTTGTTAGAACTATTTGCTCAAGAGAATGACTCTTGACGACTTTATGACTTGAAGAAGAGGCAAGGGAGCAAGAGGGATACTTTAAAGTGGCGATTTAACCCCACCTTGCGCTAGTCCCGCTTTTTTATGCGGAGGTTTACCAATGTAGACGACTGGTGAATCTGACAGGCAGAAGGGAGTATAGTTTATATAGTTAGCTTTTTACTGAAATTTTAGTTTGATACTAAGGGATTAAAAAATGTCTACAGATACTGACATAGTTGCTTACGTTGAAGAAAGCGAATTTGATGTTGTTTTAAATGGAAGTGAAGAAAAAGTAGTAGTTGTTGATTTTACTGCTACTTGGTGTGGCCCCTGTCGCCTGGTTAGTCCGTTAATGGAGCAACTTGCCCAGGAATACAAAGGTCGTGCCAAAGTTGTTAAGGTAGATGTTGACAAAAACAAGCCAATTTTCAAAAAATTTAGTCTCCGCAGTATTCCAGCAGTTTTAATTTTTAAAGATGGTAATTTAGCAGAAACTATCGTAGGAGTTTCACCTTACGAGCAGTTTAGCGAAGCTGTTAATAAGCTTCTTTAGTTAATTAGTAATTAAAAAGGGTTTGTACCCAATGCCTACTAACGGCAGTGACGTTTCATGTGGTGTTTAAATTTCCTCAACTTCTCACCACTTGAAGCATAATTATGAATTATGCATTTTTGAACCTTTTATATTCGCTTATAATGTGCTTGCAGTAAGCCAGTAGAATATTGTTTGGAGTTAATTAGTTCCAATTTTTCTTCAGGGCTAGGCGGTGGGAAAAGCTGTATACCGCCACCTAAGATAATTGGAATAATTGAAATAATATATTCGTCAATCAAGCTGTGTTGAAGAAACGAATTGATTAATGCTCCGCCACCAACTAACCAGATATTTTTATAACCTTGAGCCTCTATATTTGCTAAGGCTGGCTCCACTGGCTCAGAAACAAACACAACGTCTTCACGGTTAGATTGGAGATTGCGCTGGGTGAAAACGAAGGATTTCTTTTCCGGATAAGGCCATTCATCAAAACCAAGCCCTACTTCATAAGTATTGCTACCTAACACAATGGCATCAGTCGATTCGTAGAAAGCAGTGTAACCATAGTCTTCACCTTCTGTATCAAGGAATGAGAGCCAATCAATTCCGCCATCGCTGCGAGCAATGTAGCCATCCAAACTAGCTGCAATGTAGAGTGTAACTTTCTTCGTCATTATGCTTCTGAATGTAGTGGTTTTCACCCAATTACTTACGTTTTTTGATTGTGCGATTTAAACCGACCTGCAATAAATTCTCGCTTAGATAAATGCTTTGTACCGCGTTTGGTGACTCGCTCTCGCCACATCTGGAAACTAGATTTTTTCATTTCGCGCCTCATTAGGGCAATTACCTGTTTCTCCAGCAGTCCAAACTGAGCCTCAATGGCATCGAAAGATGTTCTATCTTCCCATGCCATTTCAATGATGCGATCGATGGTTTGTGAATCGAGATCAGGTAACTTCATTCCTTTTCTGGTAATTGATAAATTAGAGCTATATATATTTTACTTTTCGTTTTGAAGAACCATTGTGTCTGCTGCACCCAATTGCAGAGCATAGAGGTTCGCATAGACACCTTGCTGATTGATGAGTTCGACGTGAGTACCCTGCTCTACAATTTGTCCTTGCTGAATCACTAATACCCGATCTGCCTGGGTAACTGTACTGAGACGGTGGGCAATTACGAAACTGGTACGACCTTGCAGCAAACGAGCGATCGCAGTTTGTACTAGCGCTTCTGTACGGGTATCAATGCTGCTGGTTGCCTCATCAAGAATTAGAATTCGGGGATTAATCAAGACCGCACGGGCAATACTAATTAGCTGTCGCTGTCCCTGGCTCAAAGGCGCTCCACGTTCACCCAATTGAGTTGTATAGCCTTGTGGTAGTGAGGTAATGAACTCATGCACATTTGCCAGTTGTGCAGCTTCTTCGATATCAGCTTGGGTAGCATGGGCAGAGCCAAAGGCTATGTTTTCGGCGACAGTGCCACTAAATAAAATATTGTCTTGCAGGACAATGCCAATTTGTCGCCGCAGACTTGCTTGAGTAACGCTACGTACATCGATATCATCAATTTTCACTGCACCGCCAGATACATCGTAAAAACGCAAAATCAAGTTAATAATTGTGCTTTTTCCTGAACCTGTTGGCCCTACTAACGCAACCATCTGTCCTGGATAGGCGTGCAAATTCACTCCTTTGAGAACTAATTGATCTGGGTTGTAGCCAAACTTGACATTCTCAAATGTCACTTCTCCGTGAATGGGCGGCATTTCTGTCGCATCGGGTGCGTCTTTGAGTTGGGACGGTTCATCGAGTAATAGAAAGATTCGCTCTAATCCGGCGAAGGCAGATTGAGCTTGAGTGTAAAACTGGCTAAGAATTTGGATCGGGCGGAAGAACTGCTGGACGTAAAGTAAAAAGGCTGTCACCACACCCACTGTTGCAGCTCCGGTGACTGCGAGATAGCCGCCATAAGCCAGCACGCCTGCGGTTGCTAGTGTGTTGAGAAAATCGATGGAGGGCAAAAAGGCGGAAGTAATTGCTACAGCTTCGACGTTAGCATCTCTATTAGCGGCGTTAAGAACGTCGAATTCTTCGATATTCATCTGTACACGATTAAATGCCTGTGCTTCTCGGACGCTGCCAATATCTTCTTCTAACTTGGCGGAAAGTTCCCCAATCGTCTGTCGAGTAACGCGAAACCTAGCTCTTGCCCAACGTGCAAACAAGCTTGTGGTAAAAATCATCAGTGGCACAACCAGGTTACTCAACAAGCCGAGTTGCAGGTTGATTGAGAGCATCGCAATGATTATACCGACCAAACTAAAAGTGTTACCTAGCATTTGAGCGATCGTCAGTCCAAATGCCTGATTCACGGTATTGACATCATTGAGCAGGCGGCTCATTAAATCGCCCGCTTCACTGCGATCAAAAAAGCTGAGGGGCAGACTTTGGATTTTAATAAAAATATCTTGCCTCAGTTGAGCCAGCAATCGCTGCATAATCCAGCCGACTCGAATGATTTGGCCCCGGATTGCTAATACGCCAAATCCGTAGTTCAGCGCTAGTATTCCTAATAACAGTAGGAGTCCCTGCAAATTCCCTTGTGCAATAAGGTGATCAATCGACCAACCGATAAAAAACGGCCCAATTGTCTGGGTTACGGCACCAATAAATACTAATGTCAGAGCTATGGGAATTTCTTTGCGATAAAGTAGCAGGTATTGCAAAAAGCGTCGCAGGGTGGATATCTGCTGACTCGCTTGATCCTCAGATGCAACAACGGGAACTATGCCTCTCATAGCAATTTTGGATTGTGGATTTTGGATTAAAAGTCTTTGTGTTTACTACAAGGCTGTTATAAAAATCTCAAGCAATACTTTTTATGTTAATTTGGCATCATTTTTCTCTTTCGCCTTCACCTGAGATTCTAAAATTACACCGTAGAGTGGGCTGGTTTGCATCAATTCTTCGTGAGTACCTTGTGCTACCAATCGTCCTTTATCCATGAGAAAAATGCGATCGGCATTTTTAACGGTGCTAATGCGTTGAGCAACTACAAAGGTTGTACAAGCTTTTTGGCGCATTAAGCTATCTAGTTCGGCTTGAATCTGGGCAGCAGTTTTGGCATCTATAGCCGAGGTGCTATCATCTAAAATCAGAATGCTGTAATCGGTCAGTAAGGTACGAGCGATCGCAATTCTTTGTTTTTGTCCACCAGATAAACCCACACCCCGTTCACCCACAATCGTCTCGTAGCCATCGGGTAAACTACTGATAAAATCGTGCATTTGGGCGGTTTTTGCAACCTCAATTACCTGCTCTAGGGTTGCATCGGGTTTTGCGTAGGCAATATTTTCGCGGATTGTGCCAGAGAAGAGGGTAGTTTCCTGAAATACAATGCCAATCCTCGATCTAAGGCTTTTGAGGGTGAAACATTTTACATCTCGTCCGTCAATGCGAACTGCTCCCCCTGTGACATCGTAAAAGCGGGGAATTAAGTTCATAATTGTGCTTTTCCCGGAACCAGTCATTCCTAAAACGGCAATTAGTTCGTTGGGCTTTGTTTCAAAAGAAACTTTTTTGAGAGTTTCAGTGCTGGCTCCTGGGTAGCGAAAGGAAACATTTTCAAAGGTGATTCTACCGCCGCAGGTTTCAAATGGGACAGCGCCAGGGCGATCGCGAATTTCTACTTCCGCATCAACAACTTCGTAAACACGTTCGGCAGAAGCAGCTGATTGAGCGATCGCAGGTGCAGCAAATCCAATCAACAAAATTGGTTGGAGAATTAAAGCTAAGTAGGAGTTAAACGCCACCAGTTCGCCAATGGAGAATCTACCCCCAATTACTTGCGCTCCCCCATAGGCGAAAACTGCCAATGTTACCAAATTACTCAGCAAAAAGATAAACGGGAAGGTATTGTGGATGGCGCTAATGGTTTTCATGTTTGCCCTGACTAGGGAATCATTCATGGTCGTGTAACGCGACCTTTCGGTGGATTCCCGCACAAACGCTTTCACTACCCGTATTCCTAGTAAGTTCTCTTGCAATACAGCATTCAGGTCGCTTAGTTGCTCTTGTACTTGCCGAAAGAGTTTGTTATTCCGAGTAACAAATTGTCCCATCAACCATGCATTAAGGGGGACTACCGTTAGCGTAATTAGCGCTAGTTCCCAGTTCATCAGCAGCAAAACCACCGAAATACTCACCAATGTTACAACTGAAGCAATGACCTGAATCAGGCTAGTGCCAACAAAGGTACGGATCTGCTCAATGTCGCTGGTGACACGGGTTAACAGTTGGGAAGTCTGCGACTGATCATGATAACTGAAACTGAGATTTTGAATTTTGCTGAAAATTTTGTTTCGCAGGTCATAGGCTACACCCTGAGACGCTGCTTCTGCCAAATAGCTTTGTCCAAAGTTAAATACACCACGAGCGATCGCGGCAAGTACCAACCATGCGGCACTATGTAGCACAATTTGGAGGTTTTTTTGCGTGATACCCTGATCAATTCCCCACCGAAATAGTTGTGGAGTAACTGCGTTTGCGATCGTCAACAGTAACAGACTCACCAATGCTCCTAGCGAAGTCCATCGGTAAGTGCTTAAACTCTTAAGCACGCGCTGCATTGACTGTATCGACGAATTTTCCTGGAGTTCTGGTTGCTGAACCACTGGAATTCACCCCTGTATCTTTGGAAAATTATCTCGTATTTTGATTGTAAAAAACCAATTGGTCAGTAGGGAATGTGGGATCTATTTGTGATGATAATTCTAAATTTTGGGACAACGATATGGGAAAATACCTCTTTGGCAAGCATTGCGGCTAATCTTAAATATCGAAGAAAACCAAAGAACAAGAATAATGGCTCAAAATTTTCATAGCAATTCCCAAGTACCCTCGGATATGTCAACTGCTATCAGTCGCACAGCAAAGCCAAGTTCTGAGTTCTACTCTATTTTTTCTGAAGAAGAAGTTTTAGGAATAATTCATGCATTAGAAGTCAAGCGAGAAATCCCTCTAAAGTATTCTTATAAAGGTAGAGGCGCAAAAATATGGGACGATTTTTATCTAAAATATGTTATTCCTACATGGTATCGAACATCAAATGTAGAAATTGACCTTTTAAAAGACAATTTTAAATATTTGAATGACAATATTAAAACTGGCGAAAAAGTAACTATTGTAGACGTTGGTGCAGGAAATTCATATCCAGTTAAAAATTTTATTCAAAGACTTAATAAATTGGGAAAGGTTAATAAATACATTGCTTTAGATATTAGTGAAGAATTACTTCATGTATCCAAAAATAATTTTACGAAATGGTTCCCTCTTGTCGAATTTATTAGCTCCACAATTGATATAGAAAATAGTTGTGTACCCAAAAATTTATTCCAAAATAAAGCTAGCCTTGAAATTGATGACACAGCAAAAATATTTTTCCACTTAGGTGTTACCATTGGCAATCATCAAAATAGAGATGAGGTACTAAAAAACTTTAGAGATAGTATGGGAAAAAATGATTTTTTGGTATTTACTAATGAAATTGGCTCTAACTCTACATGGAATGGAAACGTGAGAGGTGGCTGTAAGTATCATGTAGAAGAAATATATGGATGGGTTAAAAGTAAGATTGGGATTAAATCTGAAGATTGTGAATTGGTGAGAAAGTATGATTTAAAAACAGATAGTGTAGTTGCTAATATAAAACTCCATCATAATTACACTATAGATTTTAGTAGAATGGGGATAGATAAAAAGATTGAAATATCTGAAGGTGAAGAAGTTACTATTTGGCGACATCATAAATATGAAATGCCTAAACTTTTGCAAGAATTAGAACGTTCTGGACTGCAAATTCTTCACTATAATACTAACAAATACAAATCACATATTATGGTGATTTGTAAGGTTGCTAGTAAATAACCTTTTCAATGAAATTTTGTGCTGTCCAAATCCTCAACTTCTCAAATAAATTGGCAGGGTATTTTCATACAAGTAGAGAAAAACTAAAATTAGGTTTAAAAGCCTCACGCCCTTTCGAGGAAAGGAATAGAAGTGGCGTTAAAAACCATGCTAAAAAAGCAGTTGACTTAGTTTGCGTATTAATTAAATGTACATCAAACGCGGTCTAGGTTGAGGAACTGGACGCCCTAAATCCTTAGCCGTTTCGCTCCATTCCTGCATAACTAATTCTACATTCTGCAAAGCTTCTTGATAAGAATTGCCATCAGCAGCACAGCCTGGTAATTCTGGTACTTCTGCAATAAAGGCTTGATCTAACTCACTCCAGTAGAGAATAACTTCATACCGAAACATCATTTTTACTTCCTAGCTTATACTTGAGAATTACTGCACGAATTTGTTTAATTTGATAACTTTTGGCTTTTCCTCTCTTATGTTGCAGATTCAATATTTCCTCAATATCGGCTTTGACAAAAATTCGATGATCGCCACGAATCCGTTCCTCAAAGCCTAGTGTATATAAGAGTTGCCACAGTTGGGCGAAAGGGATGTCTGTATCAGAAGTCCCAGAGAGGATCTTTTCTAAGAGTTTGTCTTGCTGACTCACGTTTTTATGGCTGTCTTAATACTTCTATAGTCTCATATTTATTTAAAATCAGGGTATACGTGAGTGTTTACTCAAATTTACAAGTCATATAGGTAACTACAGAGGTCAAATTGTTCAGATTGCTCATATTATAAACTGAGGTATAAATCCGTCTCAGTCAACGTAGAATATTGAGTAATAAATATTACATAGATATGAAGAACCAAATTATAGCCATAGCTGCCTTTTTAACCACGATTAGTTTGACAACAACCGTACAGGCAGCAAATTCTGAACATATTAGACAGCTCTTGGCAACCAAACAATGTCAAAACTGTGATTTGACAAATGCAGGTTTAGTGATGGCTGACTTATCTGGAGCCAATTTGAGCGGTGCTAATCTTGCAGGTGCTAACCTCAGCCGGGCAAACTTGAGTGGCGCAGATTTGCGGGGTGCAAACTTGAGTGGCGCTAGTTTATTTGGTGTTAACCTGAGCGAGGCTAAATTTAGTGGGGCAAATTTGGCGAGTGCTGATTTGAGAAATACTTATTTAGCAAATGCAGAACTGACTGGTGCTTACTTAAATGGGACTAACTTCCAAGGTGCAGTTGGTATACCATCACAAATTGCTTCACCAGAAGAATTTTATGCTTTGGGTGTAGCAGAAGCAGAAAAAGGCAACCAACAGCAAGCAATCAGTTATTTTAATCAAGCGATCGCTATTAAACCAGAATATGCGGGTGCTTATTTAGCTCGTGGTGTTGCCCGTTACCAAATATTGGATAGACAAGGTGCATTCCAAGATGCCCAAATTGCCGAAAAAATGTTTACATCCCAAAACAACGGCCCTGGAACGCTAACAGCCCAAGCTTTTATTCAAGAACTGCAAACACCCGTCAATGAAAAAGTAAGTGCTGGTAAGCCCAGTTTCGTTGACTTTTTGGGAAGTTTAGGCTCAGTTTTACTCCAGTTCTTGCCTTTTTGAGGAGGAAAGTTGAAATAACAGAGGGATAATAACAGATGAAAAGTGACAAATAACAAATGACTTTATCTAACGAGTTATGGGCAGCAAATCAAGACCTAGCCCAAGCTTGCCTAGAGCATCCTTTTGTTCAAAACATTGGCGATGGTACTCTTGAGCAGGTTAAATTTGCTTACTACGTAGGGCAAGATACTTTTTTCTTAGAAGCTTTTGCCCGTGCGTACAGTATTGCCGCAGCTAAAGCACCAGACTGGTTAGGTTTCACCACATTTCATAACTTAGCTAGTGGAGTTTTAGAAGAACTGCGGTTGCATAGTGGCTATGCTTCCCAGTGGGGAGTAAATTTGCATTCTGTAGAACCAGGAACTGCTACTCGCCGCTATACTGACTTTTTGTTAGCAACTGCTTGGGGTGGAGATGTGGGTTTAACTGCTGCGGCGATGTCTCCCTGTATGCGTTTGTATTCCTTTTTAGGAGAAAAGTTAGCCTGTAACGGCATTCCTAATCATCAATATGCAGACTGGATTCGTACTTACAGTAGCGCAGACTTTTACCCACTAACACAACAATTAGAAAGTTTAGTTAACAATTATGCCATTAGCAATTCTGTTGTGCATTCAACCTACCGTTATGCTATGTTTTGCGAACACGACTTTTTTCAGGCTGCGTGGATTTTGGAGTAGTTTGCCCAATTAAGCCGACGAGAGAAATTCAACAACCTATCACAGCAGATACGCGGATATTTTAAGTAATCCATATCAGATTAACTTTGTCCTCCTTCATCCCCATACGTACTATAAATTCATGTCCATCATCAGCGAAACTCAACTTCCATAAATAGGTCTGAGTTTCTCCTTGTTTGAGATGACCGAAGTAAGTAATTGTATAACCTTCAGACATACGTGGAATTAGCGGGGAGCTAACTTGGTCAAAAATTCCTTTGGTAATATCTGTTTTGTAGTCTAAATCACCAACTGTGAGAAAAAATTCGTAATTCCCCGTAGCAGTGGCATCCAAGATAGTTTGCAAACAATTAATGACGTTTTCAGGAGGATTTGTCGAATTTGCAATCATATTCTTATCGAGTTAATAGCAATCAACTTACTATGCTCTCACCTAAAAACTAAATTTTTTTGCAAAAAGTTAAAATTATTACAAAATTATTACAAAAATTTGCATTCTTCGTTTTCAAACTACTGTTTGCCTGCTTTCTCTAGCCACAATTCACATTTGGATTAATAGAATTTTATTAGTGGGGTAAATTCTTTGTTGCCGAGCCTCGATAAATTCGCTCCATTTGTTCGGGAGAAAGCACTGTCATTGGAAACCATTCACGTGCAGAAATAGGGAGTTCCTCGGACGATTGAGACGCCTGTTGTTGAGTTTTAGTGAAATGTATTTCCACATTGCTAGTTAAAGGTGGGTTAAGTAATGCCTCATCTATCTCTGATGGGGAAAGCTGATTTTGGAGCAAGACATAGGCGTGTTTTTCTGCTTCGTATGACAAAATTTCTCCTGTCTCAATTTGATAAATCCAAGCATAAATGCTGAGTTTTCCTTGGTGAAGCTTAGAACGAATCACCGGATAAGTCCGTAAATTCTCGATTTGCGTGAGTACATTCTCAGCAATAATTATTTCTAACAGTTCTTCCCCTTCATAGTGGCTATAATTATCTTTTACCAGCCGTCGGGTTGCCTCTGTATACTTGAGCCAGTCATGTACAAGCGGCATTTCTACTCGTAAGCTGTCTAACTTCATTAACCCTTTCATTGCACCACAATGCGAGTGACCACAGACAATAATTTGTTGAATATCTAATGCTTGAATAGCATATTCAATTGTTGCCCCTTCACCACCATTAGTCGCACCAAATGGTGGAATAATGTTTCCTGCATTGCGGATAACAAACAATTCACCTAAGCCTGCTTGTGTAATCAGGTTTGGGTCAATACGCGAATCTGAACAAGTAATAAATAGTACTCTAGGCTTTTGACCATGAGAAAGTTGTTCAAACAGTTCTTCATTGGCAGGAAAATAACTACTTTTGAATTCGCGCAAACCTTTAATCAGTTTTTTCATAAAAGTACCTAAGTAAACAAGTAAAATTTTAAATTGACTTACGAAAAATTTAATTGGAGAATTAAATAACCATGTACCGACAAAAACAACATTTAGTTTATTTTATACCATCGAATATTGCTTATAACAAAGGTAAATCGCAGCAAAGCAGATGACCCCTTTAAGTAATTAAGTACTTGCTACCAAAGAAAACCAAGATTTAAAACTGTGCAAAACCCTGCAAAACCCAACTTCAAGCTGTTAGAGACAATTTACTAAACTTTATTTATGAAATGGATAACAATATCTATAAATAGATTGACTCAATTATCGCCTGTTGCCATTATACCATCGGCTTAGTCAAAGGGTGAAATTTGTTATTGCATTTATTTAAGCTGTCTTGCAAAACGACCCTCTCTGGCGGCAGTTTTAATATGAATCAATCTGCAATTGGTAATAATTTTGGTATTTTATCCTTCCACTCATCTAATTTCTCATTTTTTATCTGCACAAGCAATCCCCTACTGCGGGAATTTTGCCAACAGCTTTTTAGTGACTATCTGCTTTCGTCGGCTCATTATTCCAGCACGCGAGCAAGTACTTAAAGCTTGGCTTTTGTCTTAAAATTTCAGCCATCTAGGATATTTCCAGCTTTTCAGCCCGCAATTCAAACCTAACTCGCTCTAAAATCGATGGTGTTTACCTCGTGTTCACGAGGGCTAAAACCCTAATTTTTACTTTAGTTTCCAAAAGTTTGAGATTTACTGATTAATATTTCTGATGATGACCAAAACTTTACTTTACTATTATTCACTACCTTTGCGACTTGGCAAGAGATTAATACTGATTAAAACAAGAGGCGTACGACTTAAAAAGGTGAGAATAGCGAAAAATCTTGGTTAATAAAATTGACTCAGGTTCGTGAAACAGTTTTTTTTGATAAAAGTACTTGGTAAAAGTACATTTGTCTAGATTAGTTAGTACCAGTAAAAAAACTGTCATAGTCGGAATCAGGTAAGCAATCACCTAAGAAATATATTAAAAGGGGTGATCTAAATTTCTTTTTACGTTGGAGTATTAAATGTTACTTGTAACATCAATGCTTTTCTGGCGTAAGCAACGAAAAAAAGCGGTAGATATACTTTTAATGCGTTTGCCTTAGTAGTCAATTATGGTTAAAGTTATAGGTTTTATGTTTAAAATACCGACATTTATTTTTGTAGTGTTATCTATGTTTTATATTCTAATTTTAAAGGATGCTGACACATCTATGGTTTATATGCTTGGTGCAATAGTTTGTACACTATTATTAATAAACAATAAACTGTCACCTCGAAATTAGTTTATTAAAATAATTATTTAATTAATATGTGTTGTTATAGCACTTCGCATTTTAACCAATTCACCAGATATCTTCAAAATGAAGCACAAATCCAGGTAGCACATCTTCTCCTGATAAGCTAGCAGGGGATTTCAGTACTTCAACATCTCTACCAGAGCGGTAAATTTCTACTTGCTGAGTCTCTAAATCAATTAACCAACCTAATCTAGCACCGCTGTCTTGGTACTCTTGCATTTTATTTTGTAGTCTTATTAAACAATCAGTATCAGAACGCAATTCCACGACAAAATCAGGATATACAGGCAGAAATCTCTCTTTTTACTCCTGTGTGAGAGAATCCCATCTGCCACGTCTTAACCAAGATACGTCAGGCGAACGAACTGCCTCATTTGGTAAAATAAACCCAACCGAAGAACCAAAAGCTATACCTAGTGATTCATCACGATTCCACACTCCAAGTTGAGCAGTTAAATTAGCATTGCGGTTGCTGGTTAAAGCACCGACTAGAGGCATTAGTAACAATGTAGTATCAGTATTACACTCAAATCTAATTAATTCATTTATCTGACATAACTGGAAGAATTGCTCATCTGTTATTTGAAGAACAGGAGCAAAGTTGATAGTTAGCGCATCCATAGAAAAATTTAACTTTGAATATTTCTAGAAAAATATAGAAGCGATCAAATATTTGAGTCAGTTGAAGACGATACTTCTGAAGTAGATGTTGGACTATTTAAAAAGGATTTTTTGCATATTTTAGTAGGAGATCCCGTTTATTTATAAATCCTGTATTCAACTTCATCAAGAATATGACCGCTCTTGTTAATCTGTTGAAACTCCCGAAATACTTTACCCCCAATACTTTCCGCAATTTTACGGCTGGGGATATTTCTTTTATCAACAGGGTAGGAAAGATAATTGTATTCCAAATTTTTATCTACCCAGTCTTTTAATGCATAAATTGCCTCTCTACCAAAACCATGACCATGAGCGAATTTCTTGAGCCAAATACCTAACTCTGGCGTATCAGTATCAATAGCACCAACCTCGCAAATTCCTACAAACTCTAAATTATCCTTCTTGAGAATTAACAACACTAGGTCAGTGTGATTTTCTCGTTGTATAATCATATCTCTGATTATCTTTTCGGTTTCACTGAGACTCTGGGCTGGTTTCGGATACATAAAGGTAGTAATTTCGCTTGTAAATTCTCGAAATACATCTTCTGTATATTCCAACGAAATCGCTTGTAGAATAAGTCTTTCAGACTCTAAACTTACTTTTCCTAAATTCTCCATAAGCTACGATTTTTAATTTTTTTCCTTCAAAAAGGTTTTTTAGCAGAGATCCTATGCAATTTCGTTCAAAGTAGCTGTGATGTCCATGCTGTTTTTAGAGTAGTTGGGCATAGACATTATCTTCAGTGTTATCCCAAACTGATGAAAGTGATGTTTGACTATTTTGAAGCCAAAATTCAGTTTCATCATCAGGAAGTAGCGTCACTAGCACTCTTGTTCCTTCCAGTAATTCCTCCGAAGATGCTAATCAGATGGCTACTGCTATTCGTGGAGGTGCATCATTTTTCTTGACAAATGATGCGCGATTGCCGTCTTTACCAGCATTATCAATGCTAGTGTTGGATACACTCATAGTTTGAGTCTTTTTTGTATGTTGCGATCGCTGATTGTATGATGGCATTGTAGGCGATGGCATTGTAGGCGATCGCCTTGCAGAAAACCTCAAAAATAATGCGATCGCTGTTGTGGAAGAGTGAGTGCGATCGCCTGGGTAGAACAATAATTTACTAAGCTGTTGCAAATTCTGTAAATTTTCTCACATCTGGAGGCTGAAAAGCTAACACAATATCGCTGCTACTTACACCTAACTTCATTAATTCAGTCGCTATTCCTTCTTCTGTCCAGTCTTCTTCTATGAAAATTTTCTCATTTTTAATCCGAATATGAACATGAGTATATTTAAGTCTTTTGCTACCTTGCCAATCTACAGTTAACCAGAGATAATGATCGTGATTTTCATCAAACACTAAACAATTTTCAGTAATTTTATCAGGTGATTGACGAGATAAATTATCATATTCAGTTAGCACTTGTTTAATTAACTCTCGATATCCTATTAATTTATCCATAAAGTAATTTCCTCCCTTTCATTGTTAAAAACAATAAATTCAATTTGCTGAAGTTTAACTACTGCTTGAATAGATTTTCTTTGAAAGAAAGTATCAAATACTGTATCTCTGATTGCTAGATAAATTTTATAGTTTTTATTGGCTAGTTGTAAAATATCGCGGTATAGAATATATTGACCTAAAGCATTTTCAAAATCTCTCATGGGAGAAGGACTGATAAAACTCTTGATTTCTACAACTATTTTCCGTCCTTCTTGTTCTGCTAATAAGGCTTTTTCTACAAATAAATCAGCATAAAGTTCTGCATCTTCATACTGCAAAAAATAAGGGTCAGCTATAATTGTCCAGCCATCTTTAATTAAGGCATTTTTAACAGCATCATGGTAAATGTCTTTTGCTGGCATTTCCTTCGTGGTAATATTGGCTAGATATTAAGTTCAGTTATTATAATTATACTCACTGGTCAAGAACTTCAATATCTCATCCCCTTAAAATTACACTCCCAAAGAGTGATCGCCTGTTGTGGAAGAGTTAGTGCGATCGCTTTGTAGAAAACCTCAAAAATTAAGCGATTGTCTGTTATTATATTTCTGGTTGTGTTTGTTAAATAACTCTTAAAACCCAAAAGCTAAAGCATCCAACATATATTTACTTTTATCCCGCCCCACTTCCAGATAGATTTCTAATAATTCTTCATAAGCAGTTGCTCCCCCTACAATATTCCAAAATTCATTTCCGATAATTACAGCCTCTTCAAAAGGTAAATAGCTTTTTGCCTGTGTCCATTTATAATCAGCTTTGGTGACACCGTATGGATTATAAGGCATAGCATAGTAAGCTTGTAATTGAGGACGATTTACACCGCGTAGTAAATGAAATCTAAGCAGACGTTGCAAGACTTCTAAACATTGTCCTTTGTTTGGTTTAGGAGATTTGATTTCAAATAAAAATTCTGTGCCGTCTTTCGCCAGAATATAAAGATCAGCGCGAACGACCTTTATTTCTAAATCATCACTACGACAAGCATTAATAACTGCTGTTATCATCTGTTCAAAAGATGGCTTTGCTTGTTCTTTTTTAGCAGCCGATTCGTAATTTTGTTTTTGAAGTTCAGCTTGTGCAAAAACAGCAAGACTTACTTCCGATTTAATATCGTAACCTCGACGTACATCTTGATGATGTTCTAGAGCAATTAAGCGAGCGCATTCTTCAAAAGAATTACCTAGCTTTGTACTCAAACCTCTTTCAAATTGGTTGATACGTATTAATTCTGGTGGAATTAGTGCTGCTTGAAATGGTTTCAATTCTCCATTAGATGAGAATCTTGATAAATACTCTGCTGCATTATCTGGCTTTAAAATTTTACGCCCTTTATACTCATCTACAAGAGCTTTAATAAATCCTTCTAGATAACCTTTAATTACTGCACGAGTGTTTGAACTAATAGCTGCCATATTTAAATTTATTTAATTTATGGGGATTATTTTTAACAAAGCTTTTGCTAAATGGTAAACCACAGGAACAGAAACCGCATTCCCAAATTGATGCTTGGCTGTACTCTCACTCTCAGCGATTTTAAAAGTTTCTGGAAATCCTTGTAATCTAGCGTAATCTGTGGCTGTTAAATGTTTATAGTTCTTTTTGACATAAATTTCTTGAATAAAAGTTTGCTTATATGCTTCTGGCTCCTGACATTCTATAGATATAGTTGCAATAAAGTCTCTAGTTCCAGTTGCTGTTAAAGTTGCAATAGCCTCAGCATGAGGCAAGAATATTTTAGAAATGCCATTAATTCCTGAAGAAATTTTAGAATTAACAAATTCATAGCCTTTACCCTCGACAAGATGTAAAATTTCTTTGGCTACTAAAATATTTATTTCTTCAATCTGTAAACTAGGAATGAGAGCTTGTAATATTTTAAATTCTAAAGGATTACCATCTTTAAGTCCATAAATTTTCTTTCTTCTATTTCTCAATATAGTTTTACAAATGAGCTTTTCTCTTAAAGTTGTTTCTATTAAGTCCCAAGAATGAATAGTAGTATGTCCATCTCTGATATCAGCAAAAGTGAAGAAATCATTTAATTCATCTATTTTTTGAAATCTGCCTCTAGAAGCTGGAATTTTACCATCAGGAAATAAAATTTCTGGTGAAAATCTTTTTTTGGCAAAATTACTATGTTGAATACCAGTAATTACTTCATAAAGCTTTAGCTGTTTATTTAAAGAGTTAGGAAATGTAAAAGCCCAGCATTTTTCAAGATCATTTCTAATTCCAACAATAAATATCCTGTCTCTATCTTGAGGTAAACCAAAATCGTAGGAATTAAGCACCTGGTATTTTACTACATAACCACATGCTGTTAAATTATTAAGTATATATTCCAGGCTTTTTCTATTTCTTGGCTCTGTTAAACCTTTAACATTTTCAAATATAAATGCTTTCGGTTGGTTAGCTTTTACCACTCTAAAAACATCAATCCATAGCTTACCTCTGGGGTCGTCTAAGCCTTGTAATTTCCCAGCGATTGACCAAGGTTGACAAGGAACACCCCCGACTAGTAAATCTATCTCAAATGGGAGCTTATTTAAATTAGTAATATCTCCTAAATATGCTTCGTTAGCATTAGCATCACGAATAAAGTTATTTTGGTAAACTTTAATAGCTTCTTTATCAATTTCCGAATAGCCTAGACATATTCCTCCTAACTCTTGCAGAGGGATTCTAAATCCACCTATGCCAGCGAATAAATCTATAAATGTAAATTTTGATTGAGAACTTATAACATTTACAGGTTCAAATAACTGAAATAATTCTAGTTGTTGGGCATAAACACCTGTTTCGATGTGTTTCTTTTTGATCATGCCGGATTCATAAATAAAATAGCAAATTTAGGCAGGCAAGATGCCTGCCCAACTAGTACTAGTCTATCCCTTCAATTCGGTCTTCAACCTCTTGGTACAACTCGCGCAGACGATCCAAATTATCTTCGCTAGTCTCCCAATAACCGCGTCCATTCACTTCCAACAAAGTTGATACAATCTTGCGGAAAGAATGGGGATTAAGGTTCAGCAACCGTTTCTGCATTTCTTCATCTTTGATGAAGGTTTCGTTTGTATCCTCATAAATCCAGTTATCCACAGCGCCGGCTGTCGCACTCCAACCTGTTGTATTTACCAACCGCTTGGAGAGTTCGCGCACACCTTCGTAACCGTGAGACAGCATCCCCTCGTACCACTTGGGATTTAACAATTTGGTACGCGCATCCAAACGCACGGTTTCTGATAATGTCCGCACTTGGGCGTTAGCTGTGGTTGTATCTGCAATATAAGATGCTGGTTTTTTACCATCACCGCGCAGACTTGCCACCAGCTTAGTGGGATCTGAATCAAAGTAGTGGGAAACGTCCGTTAAGCTAATCTCGGAAGAATCCAAATTTTGGAAGGTTGCATCAGCAGTTTTCAATGTACTTTCAAAAATCTGCCGGGATTCGTCCATCATTCCGGGGTTATCGGAATTGAAGGAGAAGGATTTCCGGTTGAGATACATTTCCTGCAACTCGGCTTCGCTATCCCAAGTGCTGTTTTCTACCGCCAAGTTGATATTTGACGAGTACGAACCAGAAGCATTGGAGAAAACGCGCGTCGCTGCTTGACGCAGATTAATCCCCATATCTTGGGCTTGCTGCAAAGCGTGTTTGCGAACAAAGTTCATTTCTAAGGGTTCATCCGCCTCAGCTGCCATCTTCACCCCTTGGTCTAGCAGGTTCATTTGGTTGATGAACAAGTCGCGGAATACGCCAGAACAGTTGATTACTACATCTATTCTGGGTCGTCCCAACTCTTCTAAAGATATCAATTCCAACTTGTTCACCCGTCCCAAGGCATCGGGAACAGGACGCACACCCACCATCCACATAATTTGCGCTAGGGATTCACCGTAAGTTTTGATGTTATCGGTTCCCCAGAGGACGCAGGCGATGGTTTCTGGCCATTTTCCTTCGTTTTCAGCCTTGTTACGGATCAAAAGTCTGTCTACGACAATTTTGGCTGATTGGACTGCTGCTGTTGTAGGGATGGATTGTGGATCGAGTGCATGGATATTCTTACCTGTGGGCAATACATCCGGGTTGCGGATGGGATCGCCACCAGGGCCAGGTAGGATGTATTCACCTTCTAAGCCTCTGAGTAATGCTCCCAGTTCGTTGTCGGCACAAACTTGCTGGAGGCAAAATTCCAAATACTCAAATAGGGGTTTTAGGGCTGCGGTGTCAACTTTGGGATAACCTGCTTTATGCAATGATTCTACCCAAGGTTCTTTTTTGCCCATGTTGAAGAAATTCAACCGAGAAACCAGAGAAACTCGTCCTTCGGCGTCGATTTGCTCTTGGACAAGGGCGGTAACTGCTGCACGGGTTGCCAAGGTGATGTCTTGCAATAACTGGACATCTTGTAAAATGCCTCGGTCGTTATTTTGGTAAATATCGTCAATGTTACGCCCAATGCTGTTAGCAATGATTCCAGGTAAGCCTTGAATGCCTTCTTCCTGACGATCTAGACTAGCAATGTTGACGAGAGTTGCGATCGCTTCTTCTGCACTTGGGGGTTTCCCAATGACGTGCAAACCACAAGGTAACAACCGCGACTCGATTTCCATCAACTTGCGGTAGACGTTGCCAACAATATTATCCCGCTCATCGGTACTCATGTCTCTGGCATCGGTTTCTGGCAGGTTAATATCCTTATCCAGATTCACGATCCGGCATTTATCCATGATGCTGTTGACAATGGAAACACCTCGTCCGCTATCTTTTAAGGTTTGGTAGGAAGCAATCAATTCGCTGAGTTCCTTCAAACCTTTATACAAACCAGCATTTTCTGCCGGCGGTGTCAAGTAAGAAATTGTTTCGGCATAACTCCGGCGTTTGGCAATTGTCGCCTCACTCGGATTATTCGCTGCGTAGTAATACAAGTTGGGAATTGAACCAATTAAGTTATCTGGATAACAATCACCAGACATCCCCATCTGTTTACCTGGCATGAATTCCAAGGAACCGTGTGTACCAAAGTGCAGTACAGCATCAGCTTTCCAAACTTGCTCTAGGTAAGTGTAGTAAGCAGCAAAACCGTGGTGAGGACTAGCGGAACGGGAGAATAACAACCGCATCGGGTCGCCTTCGTAACCAAATGTAGGTTGTACGCCGATGAAGACGTTACCAAATTGCTTACCATAAATCAGCAGATTTTGCCCGTCGCTGTTAAGATGTCCGGGAGGTGGGCCCCAGTTTTCCTCTAGGCGGTGAGAGTATGGGGTCAGCGCCTCATACTCAGGAACCGACATTTTGTAAGCAACGTTCAGTTCTGGGCTGTTGTACTGCGCTTGAGCGTCATGGATGACTTCTTGCATCAACGCTTCGGCGGATTCTGGCAATTCTGGTAAGTCGTAGCCGTTATTTTTGAGGGCTTTCATCACCTCGTAGATGGAGCCGAAAACATCCAAGTAAGCTGCGGTTCCCACGTTGCCTTTATCTGGCGGAAAGCTAAAAACGGTGATGGCGACTTTTTTATCAAGCTTCGGCTTGCGGCGGAGGTTAGCCCATTTTAAGGCGCGTTCGGCTACCGCTTCAACCCGATCGCGCAGTGCGATCGCTTTGCCTGTAGTCCCATCTCTACCTGATAATATAATTGGCTCAATTGCCCCATCCAATTCAGGAATTGCAATTTGCAAAGCTACTTGAATAGGATGCAAGCCTAAATCGCTATCCATCCACTCTTCTGTGGTTTGGAATACTAAGGGTAACGCCACCATGTAAGGACGGTTTAAGCGTTTGAGCGCCTCAATTGCCTTGGGATGATCTTGTCTGGCTGGGCCACCTACTAAAGCAAAACCAGTCAGCGATATCACTGCATCTACCAACTGTGTGTTGGTATTTGGTTCATAGAAGTAAGCCTCAACAGGCTTGGAGAAATCCAAACCACCAGCAAACACAGGTAATACCCGTGCGCCGAGTGCTTCCAACTCTTGCACCATTGCTACATAATGGGCATCATCCCCTGTAACTAGGTGAGTGCGTTGCAATACTAACCCTACACAAGGAGCTAGGGGATCTTTTAGATCACTAGAAATATCCTTACGAGCTGTATACCAATTGAGGTACTCTCTAACATCTTCAAACATACTGGGAGCCAAAGGGTGCCAAATCCCTAGATCGGGATAAACCACAGGCTGTTCGTAGGTAGAAGGTGCAAAATTTTGTTTGTCTAAACCTTTAAATACATATTTATCAGCCAGCATCAGCAAGAAGTTTTCCAGGTTTTCTGGAGAACCACCTAGCCAATACTGAAAACTGAGCATGAAATTTCGAGCATCCTGTGCCTTGTCCATCGGTAAAAACTTCAGCACTTGCGGCAGGGTTCGCAAAAGCTTCAGCATTCCATCTTGGAATCCCGCACCGGATTTTTCTTTGCGTTTCCGCATGAATTGCGCGATCGCACTTTTTGACTGACCCAACTGTGCTAGAGAAAAGCTGCCCATTTTACTCAGGCGCATTACCTCTGGCATGGAGGGAAAGACAACGGAAACGTCTAGATGATCGCGGTGTGGTTCTACTGCTGCTACTACTTTCTGTGCTAAGTCTTCGATGAAAATGAGGGAAGCGATGAAGATATTCGCACTCTCAATTTCTCGTTTGAACTCCTCATAGTTCTCAGGGTCGCGGAGTTCCTCAATCAAGTACCCACTGATTTCAATCGCCAAGTTGGGATTGTTCGCGTTAATCGTGCGAACCGCTTGCGACAAAGCACTCTGGTACTGGGACTCAAGCACGACATAGACCACCTTGATTAAATTACGTCCGCGTAAGTTATCAGGCGCAATGTGTCTAATGGTGGACTTGACGTGTGTGAACATGCTTCTTCGGCTCCTTTGATGCGTGTTCTCTGAAAGAAGTTCCTAGCGGCATCATCAGCCACAGGTAACTTTGTGATCTTTAGGCAATATGTGTTTTTTATCAGAAAACGCTTGCCCAGTGGGCATTTTATCGTGTATCTGACACAAATCGATATAAAAAACGAAATATTTCTTTGTAATTGTTGACTGTGTTTAAAAGTATCCGCTCACTTATTTGTAAATTTTTCGTAATACTTGTTTTTAATAGTTAAATAGCTATTTATCGATTAATTCCACGATGTGGGGTATAAAAATCAGTCGATAAAGGTTTCAGTCTTAGATTTATCACTTGATAAAGCAGTTGTTAATATAAATAAATATAAATAATCAATTAGTATTTTTGATTAACATGAAAATCCCAACTTCTCAATATTTAGATTTTTTTAAAGATGAATTAAATAATTTAGAATTTAGAAAATTATAAAAACAATTAGTATTGATTTCTTGCCCCAGTCAGATCATGCTTGATAAGCAAACAGGGTAAAAATGAACTATAAAATTTATCGTTATGCACAGATAGAGATGGAGCGAATAAATATACCTCAAGCTTTAGTTTAATCTGTTCTTAATACTCCTGGGCAAGTAGTCTTAGAAAAGGAAGGCAGAAAAGTCTACCAGTCAAAAATTGACTTTGGTAGTGGAAAAACATTCTTGCTGCGCGTTATCGTAGTAGATGATATTGACCCGGTAGTTGTAATAACCGTATATAAAACTAGTAAGATTGAAAAATACTGGAGAGGAATATGAAAATTACCTATGATCCAGAAGTAGATATATTAAGAATTATATTGAGTGATGTACCCATAGAAGATAGTGACGAAGAAAAGCCAGGGGTAATTTTAGATTACGATGAAGACGGAAATATTATCGGGCTAGAAATATTAGATGCTTCCAAACGAATCGATAATCCACGTTCGCTAGAGTATTCGATTTCTACATAATTTATATGTATTGTATTAAATTACAGCTTTTCTTGTCCTTTAAGCGATCGCAAACTTGCTGAATGTACGATTAACTAATGACTCAAGTAGATATTCTCATTCTTTCAAATGGCCCAGGTGAAGTAACAACCTGGGTGCGTCCAGTAGTAAAGGCGCTGCGGCAAGAATTAGGGGATGACCCTTCTGTAGTGAGGATTTCTGTGGTATTATCACCTTGCTCAAATGCTAGTGGAAAAGAAGCTGCGATCGCACTTTCTTACCCAGAAGTAGATAGAGTACAGGGAGCAGAGCATTTTTGGCAATTTTTGCTTTGGGGTAAAACATTTGATAATTGGGATTGGAGAAGTCACGGTGTAGTTGTTTTCCTCGGTGGCGATCAAATTTTCCCCGTAGTCATAGGCAAAAAGCTGGGATATCGCACAGTAGTTTACGCTGAATGGTCAGCCCGTTGGCATAAGTGGATTGATCGCTTTGGCGTGATGAAACCTCAAGTTGCTGCCAATGTCCCCCAGAAATATGCTCACAAATTTACCGTTGTCGGTGATTTGATGGTAGAAGCAGGGGAAAGCCTAGATTCAAATTCCCCTCTGTCTATCACTCCATCACTGCCAACTGAATTGATTGGTCTACTCCCTGGTTCAAAAGCCGCAAAATTAGCCCAAGGAGTACCATTAGCTCTAGGTATTGCTGAATACGTTCATGCAAAAAGACCTCAAACTAAATTTGTGATTCCTCTAGCCCCAACTTTAGATTTACAAACTTTAGCTAGTTTTGCCAATCCCCAAAAGAACCCTATTGCTGAAACATTTGGCTTTGGCGGCGCTTCTTTAATTGTGCCAAAGGACGCTAACAGCAAGGCATTGCTCAAAACAACAACGGGCTTAACTGTGGAACTGTGGCAAGAAAATCCTGCATATCACTTATTATCCCAGTGCTGCATCTGCTTAACTACAGTGGGGGCAAACACTGCCGAACTCGGTGCTTTAGGAGTGCCAATGATTGTTTTGCTGCCAACACAGCAACTTGATGCCATGCGTGCTTGGGATGGTTTACCTGGGTTGTTGGCAAATCTGCCGGGAGTAGGTACGCCCTTTACGAAGGTGATTAATTGGTTATTCCTAAGATTTGTAAGACGCAAAGGTTTATTAGCATGGCCAAATATCTGGGCACAGGAGGAGATAGTGCCAGAACTTATGGGTAGACTTCAACCGCAAGAAATTGGGGAAATGGTTTTAGACTTACTAGCCCATCCAGAAAAATTGGCTGATATCCGCGCTAAACTTCGTAAAATTCGTGGCGAAAGCGGTGCAGCCCAAAAGATAGCACAGATTGTTAGTGAGGAAATTGGAAAGTAAAGGGATGGGAGACAATTCAAAATTATTCTTTCACTTTCTTCTCTACTTAATCCGAAGATTCGCCATCCCTGCGCCCAAGTTCATAAATGCCAGCGCCCATACAAGCTAATATACCTGTACTAATTCCCCAACTTTCACCTAAACTAATTTCCAGAACCCAGTTACATAAAGCACCGACTACCAAGAAAGGCACAATACTAAATAATGAGGCGTAGAAAGAGTTTTGGGATTCTCTAGCTTTACGAGTCTTTTCAAATTCTGACTGGCTGGTATAAAGCGATCGCTCGGCAAAGTTAAACCAACGGTTTAGCTGCTCAATTACCCATTCATTGACTGGGGAAAAACCTAGATATAACGCCAATGACCACAAACTCGCTCCGGCGATCGCGATCGTATCTAACTCAAAGCGGAAAGGCAAAATTTCAGTCAGCATTGCTTATGGGAGTCCTGCAAAGGGTTGACTTTAGCTTTTAGTAGATGCTAAATAAACCTCTTGTGCAATTTTAAGCATAAAGGTTAACCAGATTTCAACTACTTGGCAAATTTCCTGCTCTTTTAAGCTAGTAGTCTGCCAAGACAACACTGACAAACTTAGCCATCTTCTAATGACTCATCGTCTAATTCCATACCTGTAATTAGTTCGGCGGCAGCCTCAGACATTGCAGTTGTATAAGGTTGCAGTGTGTTATTTTTAAGCGCTTCTGTCATAGCAAAATCGAGAAACAGCCGCATCATTAATATATCAATCCAGATTTTGCAGCCCCATCGCAATCTTACTATGCTTCTCAATTTGCCCCATGACTTGTTTTGCTCGTTGAATAACTACAGCTGGTAAACCTGCTAACCTTCCCGCTTCAATACCGTAAGACTTATCAGCGCCTCCGGGTTGGACTTGGTGTAAAAAGATAATTTGGTCGGGTAATTCTTTAACTGTTACCTGATAGTTAGCGACATTCGGCAAAATACTTGCCAGTTCATTCAATTCATGGTAATGAGTAGCAAAAATAGTTCGCGCCCGAATATCCACTGCTATATATTCCGCCACTGCCCAAGCTATGGAAAGACCATCAAATGTTGCCGTTCCGCGACCAATTTCATCTAACAGTACCAGCGATCTAGATGTGGCATGGTTGAGAATATTTGCGGTTTCATTCATCTCCACCATGAACGTAGATTGACCAGTTGCAAGATCATCTACTGCACCTACACGCGTGAAAATGCGATCGCATATTCCCAATCTAGCAAACCGAGCTGGTACAAAACTACCAATCTGCGCCATTAACTGAATCAATCCCACTTGACGCAAATAACAACTTTTGCCGCTGGCATTTGGCCCGGTGAGGATGATCAAATCGGGGCTGTCATTTGTCATTTGTTCTACCCTGCGGGAAACCGCTGGCCCGTCTATGTCTTTGGTCATTTGTTCTTGGTCATCTGCTAATGACACATGACTAATGACTAATGACTCTTCACCTAATTGAGTCGAATTTGGCACAAAGAAACCCGCAGGTAAAGACTGTTCCACCACCGGATGACGCCCATCAATTATGTTTATCTCCCTTCCTGACAACATTTCTGGACGACAGTAACCTTGATGCACCGCCAACTCAGCCAAACCACACAACACATCCGCAGCCGCCACTGCACGAGACAGATTACGAATTACTTCCGCCTCTTGTGCTACCTCTTCCCGTAATGCCGTAAAAATCTCATATTCCAACTGATTTAAATCATCCCGCGCCGTGAGAATCCGGGCTTCCCGTTCCTTCAAATCTGGGGTAATGTAACGTTCCTCATTGGTCAGAGTTTGCTTGCGGATGTAATTAGCGGGTACTTGGTCAGCTTTGCTACGAGAAATGCTGATGTAATAACCAAAAGTTTTGTTAAATCCTACCTTCAGCGTAGGAATTCCCGTCTTAGCCCTTTCATCAACTTCCAAGTTGGCAATCCATTGCTGGTCTGCTTCTACAGTCGCTTTTCTCTCATCTAGCAGGGAATTTACGCTAGGGCGAATCAATCCGCCTTCTTTGATTAGTATGGGTGGTGACTCCACAAGATGGGCGTGTAACTTGTGTGCCAATTCTTCCAACACACTTGGGACTTTCTGCAAAGCTTTGAGGAATGGAGAACGCGCCTCAGTTACTAAGTGGGATAATTCCGGTAAGCGTGAGAGGGAATCTGCCAAAGCTACTAAATCTCTAGCATTAGCTGTACCAGAACCCGCCCTGCCTGTGAGGCGTTCTAGATCATAAATTTGGCGTAACAACTGCCGCAAATCTTGACGAAGGGGCGTATTTTCCATCAATTCTTGGATGGTATCAAGACGTGCCCGAATGCCTTTAATATCGATTAGCGGTTGCAATAACCACCGCCGCAAAGCACGCCCACCCATCGCAGTACTAGTTCTATCTAATGCCCAGAGTAAGGAACCGTGAAAAGTGCCATCCCGGACAGTTTGGGTAATTTCCAGGTTACGGCGGGTTTGGTTATCAACAATCAGGTAGTCGGTGACAGTGTAGGTGCGGAGTCTTTGGAGGGTAACGGGGTTTTCTTTTTGAGTATCTTCCAAGTATTCTAGAAGACCACCGGCTGCACGAACGGCAAGGGGAAGATGATCGCAACCGAGTCCTTCAAGCGATCGCACCTTAAATTTCTGCAATAATCTAGGTCTAGCCTCGCCTTGAGAAAAGGGAACTTGCGATCGCAAACTATAGCAAAATGATGGTGGCAAACATTGGGGGAGATGAGGCGAAGTTTCTCCCGGACGCAGCAAACTACCTAAATCTGGCGCATTTGTCGGAACTAGCACCTCTGAAGGTTGCAACCGCATTAATTCCTGTGTCAGATGTTCTAAATCACTACCTTGAGTTGTGAGAAATTCCCCTGTAGAGATGTCTGCATAGGCTAAACCCCAATGATTTGCGGCAATTACTACTGCTGCTAAGTAATTATTACGACTGGATTTGAGCATTCCTTCTTCCAGCAAAGTGCCAGGAGTCAGGATGCGCGTTACCTCGCGCCGCACCAATCTACCAGCAGCTTCAGAAGCATCTTCCACTTGGTCACAAATTACGACTGCATAGCCTTTTTCTACCAGCAGCGTTGCGTAGCGTTCCCAAGCGTGGTGCGGAACACCAGACATCGCCACTCGTCCCTGTTCCCCAGCTTGTTTACTAGTGAGAACTAATTCCAATTCTTGCGCTAGTTTTACAGCATCTTGGAAATAGCATTCAAAGAAATCTCCTACCCGATACAACAATACCGCGTGAGGATATTTATCCTTCGTCTCGACATAGTGCAAGTACATCTGACTTAGCTTACTGCGATCCACCTGTTGATGGTCAGAAATAAAAGTACTTGCATCGGGTTTGTTAGATGGAGTTTCAGAGTGAGAGGCGGTCATAGATGCTATCGAGTTACGCGCGGAAATTCCACAATATCCGATGATAACGTGATGTTAGAGGTAAGGGGCGATCGCTCAAGGATATTTTACCTTTTTGTTCGACTGCTACGACGCGTAGGTGGCTGTGGTGGGGGTGGTTCTTGAGATTTTAGCTTGTCATCATCAGTCAAAAATTCTACATGGAAACCCTTTTGGTGATAGTGCCAACCCAAGATGACAATGCTAGCATCACCCATAGAAGTCTTTTCTACAGCTTGATTAGGGAATTTAGTTGCTAATTCTTTTAATCCTTCTTCTTCCCAGAGAACAATTTGCTCACGGAACTTAGCCCAAGGTGTGGTTTCATCAGCTGCATAAGTTATGATTTCAGCAAATTTATGAGCTGCTATACGTTTACTTTCTGAATTTGCTGTTTTAGCCTGTGCAATGTGATTACCTGTTTCTATAACAGCAGCTAAAGGAAGTACCAGCGTTGTTGATTTGTCGATTTCTGCCTGAATTTTTTGATTTACACGTTCAAAATTCCATTCATTATTACCAGCAGTTTCTCTACCCGGAACTTGTAACCAAACGCATAAAAGCGATGTATCGATGAGTAGCACCTTTCTCATATTAGTAACTATTCATTACGAGAAAGGCTTCTTTCAATTGCGCCCTTAGTTGTCATATCACCCAAAGAATATGATGCAAACAGCTTAGAAAAATTATCAATATCTTCTAAAAGTGTAAGTTTGCTTTCTCCAGTTTCTTTATCGCGGTGTGCGACAACCACGAAAGGAACTATATCTGGGCCTAAAGCATCAAGTAAAGCTGGGTTATGGGTAGTAAGTAAAATATCAATTTTTCTTTTGCTACCGATCTCTCGCAGTATTCTTACCAGCAATTCTGCACGCGAGGGATGAAGCCCATTATCTATTTCTTCAATTACCAGTTGACTACCTTCTGGTCGAGTAAGTAATGCTGTGAGTATTGCTAGAAAACGTAAGGTTCCATCTGACATAGTTCTAGCATCAATTTCTGTAATATGACCGGGTTTCCATCCTTCCTGACAGTAAAGCATAGCATCACTACCAAATCTACCAACCTTTTCTGCCCATACTTTTTGAATATCACCTTCTGGTAAATCTTTAATATATGTAGATAAAGTTTTTTCTACTTCAATTTTTCTTTCACCATCCAATGCTGCTAGCAAACCTGCAATATTAGAGGCATCACTTTCAAGATTATCAGAAAGACGTGAGTAATCCCGCATTTTAGCAGGTATAGGATTTAGTATAAATATTTTATCTAGGCACTGAACAACTACATTTATCTCATCGCCTAGTATTTTATCTTGAATATTTTCTTTATTGCTATCAAGCTCAATATATTTAACAAAATTTAGAACTGATATTTTATTATCACTACCATAAACTGCGACACTTTGATTATCTCTATTGAACACATCTGTCATGAGTACTGATAGTTCTTGATCAAAATTAGTTTTGATCAAGAATTCTTCTTGTGTTACACTATTATTTTCATGTTGTGGTTCTTTACGAATTATATATTCATCAAAAACTTGAGCATTAGGTTTAGTTTTTATAGTAATCTTGTAAAAATAATCAGTTAGATCATCATGACCTTGAATTAGAGATTTTAATGTAAATTGAGTTTCTGGTTTAAGTGCAGCCCATTCTACACCACCTCGAATAGAGGGAAGAGTTGAATAACCTGACAAAACATCTTCAATTTCTCTTCCTTTTACTATCCTTTGTAAAAATTCCAACGCTTCAACTACATTAGATTTACCGCTCGCATTTGTACCAATCAAAATAGTCAATGGGTCAAGTGGAAGCTCCGCATAACGGAAACTTTTCCAATTTTCAAGAATGAGTTGCTTAAGCATGACCAACTCCAAAACTCTACCTATTTCAATTTAGCTCCTAACTGTAGCGATCGCTCCAGCATTCTTACCCTTTTGGTGCGATCGCTCCAGTGCATAAGTTATCCAAAAAAAATTAAACACTATAAACAGAGTTAGCATAAATTGCCATTTGCGATCGGTTACGCAAACTGAGGCGGCTTAAAAGGTGAGTCACATGGGTTTTGACCGTTCCTTCAGCAATGTAAAGTTCTTGAGCGATTTCACGGTTAGTCAAACCTCGACCGATCAAGCGCAACACATCTTGTTCCCGTGGGGTTAACTCAGTTAATTCTTTCTGGACTGGCTTTGGTGTAATAGCATCTGGATCTGGAACGTTAGCCATTAGCTTTTCCATTAGTCCTGGTCCTAGTTGAGTATATCCAGCATGGACAAAGCGAATCGCCTGCGCCAACTCTTGGGAAGGCATATCCTTGAGTAAATAGCCCCTTGCTCCCGCACGGATGGACTGGGCAACATAGCGATCGTCATCAAATGTACTTAAGACTAAGACTTTGGTATTTGGATACTGCTGACAGATAATCCGTGTAGCTTCTCTACCATCCATCACAGGCATCCGTACATCCATCAATACCACATCGGGCTGTAAAGCAGCTACCTGCTCAATGGCTGTTTCACCGTTATCAGCAGTTCCTACCACTTACAAATCTGGTTCCAGCGTGAGCATGGCTTTCAGTCCTTGGCAGATTAAACTTTGATCGTCCACCAGTAACAGGCGAATCATGTGAAATGCAACTTTAGCTAGGTAACAACTATTTAATCTACCAACGTAAAGTGCAAAATTTCTGATTCTTGTTTAGATATATTTACCTACCATTAAATACTTGCTCATTTATTTAGCGATCACAATGGCAATTCAACAGTTATCTTACAACCAGAACCAGGTTCAGTTTCGAGGTGAAAGTAGCCTTCTAAAGCAGCAACTCGTTCTTGCATCCCTGTGATTCCAAATCCAGTCCTTTTTTCGTTGACACTAAATCCCTTACCATTATCCTCAATTAGAAGGTTTACACTGTCATTGGTAGCGATAACCTGAATTTTGACTTCTGTGGCTTGTGCATATTTACAAATATTAGTCAGGGCTTCTTGGACAATTCGGTATAAAGTTTTGACAATAGGCAGTGGTACAATTACTTCCAAGGTGATTTTAGAACTGGGAGACAAACCAGTGCCTTGACGAAAATCTTCTACCAAAGATGCGATCGCTTCTTCTAAAGGTTGATCTTCTCGTACATCTTCTCGCAACGCACTAACAGATTGGCGTACCTCCTTCATTGCCATTTCTCCTAGTCGTTGAGCCTGAGCCAGAAATGACTCGGCTGAGGTGGGGTCAACAGACCAAAGTCTGACAACCGTTTGGATTTGCACATTGAGAGCTGTCAGCGAATGACCTAGAGAATCGTGAATCTCGCGGGCGATGCGGTTACGCTCCTGTACAGCAGCTAGGTCTTCTATTTGCAACGCATACTGTTGTAGCTGCTCATGGGCAACACTCAGCTGCTTTCGCGTCTTTTGCTCCACTAGCAATATATTTACCAATTGCAAAACCAAGAATAATCCTAATGCAAACATCAGCATCTCAGCTAATTGATGCATCCAAAATTGCTCTTGCTGTCCCGGCAGCACCATCAGCATAACGTTTTGAAGATACTGTATCTGATGCGCCAAAAATAGAATAAAGCATAAACCTGCTACAACTAAACGTCCAAGTGATTCAAATAGAAAGCAACTGCGAATAACCACAATCAGATACAGCGTGGGTAAGATATGGAGATATCCCAATACTGTGCCGCTAAAAATCAAAAGAATTGCGATCGCAGTATAAAGCACTTTCACCCAGGCATGACCGCTTGGTAATCTCAAACCCATTAAACCAAGCAACACCAAGATCAGTACATGTTGAACTGGTATACTCCGGTGTTCTAGACCTTCAATTAGAGCGAGTGAATCGCAACAGGTGAGCATTACCCATTCGGTGTAGAGCAAAAAGCGAAAAGGATTGGGGCGGATAGGAAGTAACAAACTCATAGAAGTAGCTGGATGCAAGGCTTTCTTTAATTAATACTCTCAACTGTATCTTTAGCACCACAGCAATTCAGATGTTTATAACTTTCGTTGTAAGAGATGTTTTGATATATGGCGAAAGTTATAGACATATTTACTTAGTGGACAACGAAAGCCAGAAAGAATTTATCTAATTAGTTGTGGTAGTATTAAAGACGTTTTTCAGATGTTTATTCTTTGTGGAATCTCTACGATAAATGGAGTTCACAAAACATAAATTTGCAATTTTTAAAGGATAACAGCTATGGCGAATATTGTTGGAAATGACGCTAATAACATTTTGTCTGGTAAAGCCTCCAATGACTTTATTGATGGCAAGAGAGGGAATGACTTTCTCTACGGAAATGGGGGTAATGACACTCTTGAAGGCAGGAATGGAAACGATAACCTTTATGGTCGTACAGGTAATGATGTTTTAAGAGGCGGTTTGGGCAGTGATTTCTTAGATGGTGGTACTGGTGTTGATATACTGACAGGCGGATCTGGTCAAGATACTTTTGGTTATTATGATCCCCCATTTGCTAACGGTTCCCCAGCGCAAAGTCCCAACGGTATTAGAGTGTTGAATCAGCCAGATAGAATTACCGACTACCAAATTGGTATAGATAATTTCGTCTTTGAAACTGGGAAACTCGGACTTGATTTTAATGCCCAGGTTAAATACGCAGAAGGGGTTAGCTCTAAACTATCGGGTAATGCCAATGTATTGGTGTTGTTCGATGCATTTCCAAATGCTGCTGCTGCTGCCAAAGCCATTGCTAATAACAATAAGATTACATCTGATGAAGGGTTATTTGTCTATTGCAACTCTACACTTGGCATTTCAAGATTAGTGTATTCTAATGACTTAGATGACGGCGGCTCGATTAGTGTTTTGGCTAATCTGACCAATCTCACAAGCACGTCTAACCAACCTAAGTTTTCGCCCCAAGACTTCTCTTTTATTACCCTTTAACATGAATTTACAATTGTAAAGGTAGAGATGGAAAGGATAGCCTTTACGCTGATAAAGGTAACGATATTTTAAGAGGCGGTAATGGCGACGATTTCCTAGATGGTGGTCTTGGTGTTGATACATTCACAGGGGGAGCTGGTAAAGATACTTTCAATTACGCAGATGTTATCTTTCCTAATGGCTTTCTAGCACAAGGCAATAAATATAAAAGCCAATTAGATAGAGTAATAAATCAGGTTTTTACTCTATCTAACTGGCTATATTTCACTCAGTTATTGATGAATTTATTTTTCTGGCGGTAAATCTACACTGTAAACAATTTTCCCTACCAAGTTACGCAGTGTTACCGTCATCACTTTTGTATTTCCATTAATTTTTACTCCTCCAAAGAATTGTAAACCTTCACTTGGGGGACGATTTGCTTTCGTACCTGGAGGAAGGCTTTGAAATATTAATTGTGGGCCAAAAGTATTTTCTAATTCGTTTGGCCCAAATGTGCCAGAGTTAAGCGGCCCAGCGACGAACTCCCAAAAAGGCTTGAAGTCGGTAAACTGTGCTTTAGCGGGGTCGTAATAATGGGCTGCTGCATAATGTACATCAGCAGTTAACCAAACAACATTCTGGATATTCTTATTTTTGATAAATCGTAGTAAATCAGCAATTTCTAATTCTCTTCCTAAAGCTGGGCCATTTCCGTTAGCCCAAGCTTCAAAGTCCGTGCTACCGTCTCGAATTATCAGTCCCAGAGGCATATCACTAGCAATCACTTTCCATGTTGCTTTTGATGATAACAATTGCCTTTTTAGCCATTGTATTTGTGTTCTGCCCAGCATTTCTGTTTCTTTACTTGGTACTGGCTGACGGTTAGGTGTGTTTGGCCCCCGATAGGTGCGCTCATCTAGCATGAAAATGTCTAATAATGGGCCATAGTTGAAGGAGCGATAAATTTTCGCTTTATCTGGATCATTTGTTTCATACCCAATAGGCAAATATTCTAAAAATGCTTGCCTTCCCCTTTTTGCTAACAAGTTAACATCCTTAACTGTGTAGCGGTCATCGTTCAGGAGAAATTCTCCAGGATACCAATTATTTGTGGTTTCGTGGTCGTCCCATTGTGCCAATATGGGAACTTCAGCGTTGAAACGCTTGATGTTTTCATCCAGCAAATTGTATATATAGTTGCCACGATATTCTGTGAGAGTTTCTGCTACTTTTGATTTTTCTGGTGTGGTGATGTTTTTCCAAATAGTGCCGTCGTCTAGAGTTACTTCTGATTGAATGGGACCATCGGCATAAATATTGTCGCCAGAATGGATGAAAAAGTCGGGATGAAGTTGGCGCATAGTTTCGTAAATTTTCATCCCACCGAAATCAGGATTAATCCCCCATCCTTGACCAGCAGTGTCACCACCCCACACAAAGAATATATCTCGCCCAGATTTGGGGGGAGTTCGGAAAGAGCCTTTGACAGGAGCGCTGTAAGTACCTTTATAATCTAAATCTTGGAAAATTACTCGATAAAATAATTGTTGGTTTGGTGGCAGGTTCCTCAGATAAAGTCGTGCTGTAAAGTCGCTATTTTGTAAAGCATTGGGCCCTACAACTCGCTGCACATTTTTAAAAGATTCGCTGGTAGAGTATTCTACGATCATTTTGGCGGGGCGATCGCTGCGGCTCCAAATAACAATGCTATCTTTGGAAATATCTCCGCTAGCTACACCATAAGGTATAGCAGGACGCATTTTATCAGAGGTGATAATTGCAGGCGCTTGGGCAAAAACTTGTGATTTGGATACAAGATTTGTGGCAATAATTCCGGCTGCTGTGATAGTTGAGTGCAGCAAGAACTGGCGACGGTTTAGTTGCGATGGGCGATTAGATTCCATGATAAATAATGGCAAGCTTAGGAAGTATTACAGGATAAGTGTTTAGCACATTTTGTTATCACAACAAGTAAAGGTTCGGTTATCCAACGGTTAATAAAATTTTTATTTTTATGAATTAATATAAATTATTTTTAAAGAATAAAATCAGATTTATTAACCACTTATAGAGACAGAAAAAAAGGGAGGGAGAACAGGTAAAAAGAAATAAAAGTAGACTAATTTTTTCTCAAAAATTTAGATATTAGTTCTATATTATTAACTGTGAATTTGCATATGAGCAATTTGCTCAGAGCAAGTTATCTCACTTACAAAGTCTGTTAAACATTCAAGTTTAAACTTAGTATTAGGGGCAGCTAATATAGTTTGTAGTGGCCATTGAAACAATGGATAATTAATTCAATTGTCGCCGTTCATCAGAAGAATTATCAGAAAATCAGCCTTGCGATGGCAGTATTCTCTTCGATAAAATCACCACTTTATCTACTGAAAAATTCGCAGCAGAAGAATTAGAAATTCAGCCTGTTGGGTGTCTATGGGTTTGTGATCGTGGTTGTGCTGTTGCTGTTTCTAACCCGGATAAACCGACATATCTGCTTGTCGATTTGCCTCCTGATGAAGAAAATGCCTCAGCATTACTAGAATTTACACAGATGTATATCAGTAATCGTAAGGGAGCATTTAACTGGGACAAACTCCCCAAACAGTTGGAATCTGCAATTTTAGCCTGTATTCCTTCTGTGATGAGTCAGGAAATCCCTGAGTCTTGATTCAATACCTTTGCAAAAGTCAGATGCCATATAAGAGCAAAACTATAGAAAAAACACAGTAGGCTCTTAAATACTGATTTATTGTTTGATTGATAAAAATGTAGGTTGATTGAAAGTTATATAAATCAGTATTAATGCTATTGGACAAAATATAAGATTAGAAAAAACAAGTGATTCTCTACATAATAGGCTTTGCGATCGCCTTCGATACTGCCATAAATTTGGTAATAGGAATTTAAAAGTCACAATCACCAAATCTCAGCAGTATGCGTAATTTTTTGATTATCTGGGCAGGTCAATTGGTTTCTACTATTGGTAGTAGTATGAGTAGCTTTGCGATCGCAATTTGGGCATGGGAAATTACAGGTAAGGCAACAACTCTAACTCTAGTAGGCTTTTTTAGCTTGCTACCTAGCATAGCGCTAGCTTGCATCAGTGGTGCAATTGTTGACCGTTTCAATCGTAAATTACTGATGATGGTGGGTGACACAGTAGCAGTCTTGATGACAATAATACTGATGCTGCTGTATCTCACTAATCATTTGCAAATTTGGCATCTATATCTAACTAGCGCCATAGTCGGGACATTCAATCAATTTCAATCTTTAGCCTACTTTGCATCACTATCGTTATTAGTCCCCAAACAAAACTACACCCGTGCTAGCAGTCTCCAATTTTTGTCAAGTTATGGAAGTAATATTATTGCTCCCGCTCTAGCAGGATATCTTTATCAAGTTATTGGTCTATTGGGAATTTGGCTGATTGATATTTCTAGCTTTGCGATCGCCATTAGTAGTTTACTATTTGCCCACATCCCTAAACCACTACAAACCAATGAACATGAAAATTCTTTCCATATTTGGCAAGGTTTAGGATTTGGTCTGCGCTACATCTTTGTTCGTAAAAGCTTACTTGCGCTTTTAATCATCACCTTTTTGTTTTGGTTTGCTCATGATGTTGGAAATTCTCTCTATTCAGCGATGATTTTATCTCGAACCGGAAATAATACTGTGGTGTTAGGCACTTTAGCCGCTGCGGCTGGTTTTGGTGGTGTCACCGGAGCCATCATTATGAGTACCTGGGGTGGTTTCAAAAAGAAAATCAACGGTGTTTTATTGGGGATGATTGGCGCAGGATTAAGTAAAATTGTCTTTGGTTTGGGTCGAACGCCTTGGATTTGGATACCCGCACAGTTTTGTTCTTCTTTCAATTTCCCTTTCAACGGTAGTTCCGATAACGCCATTTGGTTAGCCAAAGTTGCTCCCCATGTCCAGGGACGGGTATTTGCAGCCCATTCATTAGTTGTGCAATTTGGGTCAGCAGTAGCTTATTTAATCGCAGGGCCTTTAGCAGATAATATATTTACCCCTGCATTAGCCACAGGTGGTGGTCATATTGAGTTTTTTGGAAAAATATTTGGTACTAACGCAGGTGCAGGGATCGCACTGCTGTATGTGATCTGTGCTGTATGTATGTTATTGGTTGGGTGTGCTGGATTTTATATTCCCCAACTGCGGGATGTGGAGAAAATTTTACCCGACCATGATACTACTGAATATGCACAGTTTAATGGGGAAAAATAGAAATTTAGCGATCGCTTGTTGTTTCAAAGCCCCTGACAGCAGAGAACTTACGGTGGAAGCCTTTCAGTTTTCCACCTATACAATTTTTAACTATAAGTTCCTGCTGTCTCACTTTTGATGATCTTTACAGGTTCTGACACAATATCATCTATCTTGTTAAACTCTCCAGCCCGCCAACTATCTGTTATATCCTTGATAAAACTGGCAATAGGGATCGCAATCAACAAACCGAGGACTCCTCCTAACTTTGCCCCCAACAGCAAAGAAATTACCACCCATACGGGATTTAACCCAGTCAAATTGCCGAGAATTCTAGGCGCTATAAAATTAGAATTAACTTGGTCGATCGCAACAGCTACACCTAAGACTTCAACTCCTAACCAAAAGTTTTGCAGCGCTACCAACAAACTTACTATAGCGATACCTACTCCTGTACCAAAGGGGAAGAGAGAAAATAAACCAATACCGATACCAAAAAGTAGAGCTAAGGGAACTTGCAGCGCCAAAAATGCTAGTGTAATGGTCACCCCTAACACAGCTCCCAATGTTGCTTGACCGATGAAGTAATTGTGGAAATCCTCTCGCAGTAATTCCCGCATTCTTGACCCAATGTTAGGGGGAAACCACTGAAAAACTCCGTCCCAAAGACGTTCGCCATTCAATATTAGGTAGATAGTTAGAACCACTGCCAGCAGAACGTTGAGCACAATACCAATGGTATCGACAGCAAAACCTAAAATTCTACCAGTGAAGGACTGAAGCTGGTTAGATAATCGCTCAAGAACTTGGGTAAATAAACCACTTAAATTAATCGGAAGTTGTTGTTGACTTAACGCCCAATCTTGGAAAGTTTGCAACTGTTGAGTACCAGAATCAATCCAACTGGGCAAGATATTAGCTAGCTCAACGAGCTGTTGGATAATCAGGGGAACCAAGGTGATGCCTAAAGCCACTAAAACCACTAGAGTCAAAAGCAACACTCCTGCGATCGCCACGTTGCGTTTTACCCCTTGTTCTTGGAGAAACTGGATTGGATAGTTCAGTACAAAAGCTAGTAAAATCGCGGCAGCGATAATGCTGACCAAGGGTTGAAAATACTGTATAACCTGGAGTAATAACCAGCCGTTGAGAATGGCAATAGGAAATGCTAATCCTATAGTTAACCATCGCGGTAATTTATTTACTGATTGCATTAGTGATGACTCCACAAGAGTTCTTACTTTATTTTGGCTTCGATTTTGATTTATGAAAAAGCATATCGTCATCTAGGAAATCATCCTGCAATTGCAATATCGGCAAGCAGGGATAAACTAGTACGTCACAGTGTAAATAGAGCAACCATTGAAAATATCTAAAGAGTTTATTCCATAATACTTTTGACTTTTGACTTTTGATTTTTGACTTCCGCCCTGCGGTACTAGATTTGTTGGTTTGTCTGAATAAAATCCAACATAATTTTTTGATGCATATTCCCCAAAGGTCGCACCTCGCCAGCGTTTTGCGAATAACAGTTACCTTGGTGAATATCTTCTGGGGTCAATAATCCCATATCCCAGCCTTCATTCAAAACCAGTTGATCTAATTCCACCGACAGTGGTGCATGAAAGACATGACGGACTATTCTTTCGTCGGGATAACAGCCAAATTCCACAAAAGATGGTAGATTGTAGCCGATTTCTTCTAAAATTTCTCGCTTCACTGCGACATCCGGCGTTTCACCAGGTTCGACATGACCGCCAAATAGCGCCCAGTAGCCGGGGTAGAGAATACCGGGGATATTGTCCCGCAGTTGCATGAGAAACTTGTCTTTTTGATAGAGAATTGCGATCGCTACATGTATCGGTTGATTATTCATTCTTCTTCTAGATAAACTTCCCCCAATTCTTTACCAGCTAAAGGGATACTTCGGTAACGAACTTTACCTTTAATCACCACTTGTGCCCCCTCGGTCAGATTCTTTTGATTGGTGACAACCCAAATTTTGCCAGTCGAGTCACTAATTTCATAAGCCCACTGCTTCATCAAAGGAGCTTTCTTTTCCACCTTACCTTGGATATAAACTGTAGCTTGATTGTCTTGTTCTGGTTTAATTTCTCTAATTGGGGTGACATTAGTACCAATTCTAAAATTAGTCCCATTCAAGCCAGACGAGGTTAAACTTCCACAACTACAAAGTCCCACCACCAATAAAAAAACCAACCCCAGGCGGTAGGGAATAATACTGTGTCCGTACAAGAACGAAAGGGATAAATTTCTCGTTTGTTGCATGAAAGCCACCGATTGAGCAAATTTTTGCTTCACTGCTTGCCTTGTCGCCAGTTTCATCAGGTCTGTTCCCATCTATACTATTCTCTGCACTTTCAGAAACACACTCTCTACTGAGCAAAAAATGTTCTGAATTTCATCCTTAATTCTTTATTCTTCAGATAACGCCATTGATCTGAGAAAATAAAGATTATGGATTTACTGTGAGAAAAACGCTACGACATCAACGAAGAGGCAGGGGGAAGAGGACAAGGAGAAAGACTTGTTGCAAGTGTTTTGACAAAAGGCGAATATAGCTGGGAATTTTCATGGAAACAAAAACTGCCAAACTCCTTGATGGTAAGGCTTTAGCTGCAAAAATTCAGCAAGAACTTTCTATTGCCATTACACAATTACAACCAAAAATTGGACGGCCTCCTGGTTTAGCAGTGCTGATGGTTGGCGATAATCCAGCCTCAGCGGCTTATGTCCGTAACAAAGAGAAAGCTTGCGCTAAAGTTGGCATTGCCTCTTTTGGTAAGCATTTTCCTACCCAAACTACCCTTGGGGAGTTAGAAGAGGTCATAGCTGCACTAAACCACGATGAACGGGTGGATGGAATTCTTGTGCAGCTGCCCTTACCTAACCACTTGGATGCTGTGGCTCTGCTACATCAAATTGATCCCGACAAAGATGCTGATGGACTGCACCCAGTTAACTTGGGACGGCTAGTACGGGGAGAAGCTGGTTTACGCAGCTGCACCCCGGCTGGTGTAATGCGGCTTTTACAAGAATATGAGATTCCTTTGCAGGGGAAACAGGCAGTAGTGGTGGGACGCAGTATTTTGGTGGGTAAACCAATGGCACTGATGCTACTAGAAGCTGATGCCACAGTCACGATCGCTCACTCGCGATCGCATGACCTCAAAACCATTACCCAAAATGCTGATATTTTAATTGCAGCAGTAGGCCGTCCCGGACTGATCGCTGCTGATATGGTAAAACCGGGCGCTGTTGTGGTAGATGTGGGAATGAACCGCGTCATCGATGCTAGTGGCAAAAGTCGCTTAATCGGTGATGTCGACTTTGAATCAACAGCTGCTGTAGCAGGATTTATCACCCCCGTTCCTGGTGGTGTTGGTCCTATGACTGTCGCCATATTATTGCAAAATACATTTGCCAGCTATTCCAGGACAGCAAAACAAGAAAAAAAGTAAGGAGTTATAAGTTAAGCCGTTACGCATTTAATTTGAACTACATGAAGGCTGATGACCGATGACTGATGACTGATGACTGATAACCGTCAACAGTTAACGACCGTAAAGAGTGTTTATACAATTTAGACGCGTATCAGCTTATGAGTTAAAAGTTAAGAATTATTAATCCCAACTCCCAACTCCAAACTCTAACTTACAACTCCTAATTCTTCATTTTTTCAGCGCCACAGCACCTTAAAATTGTGACGTATAAGACAAAAATCCCAAAATGTCAGGAATTAAAGAATGGTAGCAACTAATAACGTTCAAAAGACACCACCAGAGGAAGCCACGTTTAACTTAGCAGCTTATCTAAAAGAACGACAAAAGCTTTGTGATACTGCTTTGGATCAGGCTATCCCCATCATTTATCCAGAAAAGATTTATGAGGCGATGCGCTACTCGTTATTAGCTGGAGGCAAGCGTGTACGTCCCATTCTTTGTCTTGCTACCTGCGAAATGATGGGTGGAACTATCGAAATGGCCATGCCAACAGCTTGTGCTGTGGAGATGATCCACACAATGTCATTGATTCATGATGACCTGCCGGCGATGGATAATGACGATTACCGTCGCGGGAAGCTGACAAATCATAAAATCTATGGCGAAGATGTCGCAATTTTGGCTGGGGATGGCTTGTTAGCTCTGGCTTTTGAGTTTGTTGCCCTTCAAACCCCCCAAAACGTTAAGAGAGAGCTAGTCTTGCAGGTAGTTGTCCGTCTTGGTCGGGCGCTAGGGGCAGGTGGTTTAGTCGGCGGTCAAGTTGTCGATTTAGAGTCAGAAGGTAAATCAGATATTTCCCTAGAAACGCTAAATTTCATTCATAAACACAAGACAGCCGCTCTTTTGGAAGCTTGCGTAGTTTGTGGCGGGATCATCGCTGGAGCATCACCTGAAGATGTGCAGCGACTGAGCCGTTATGCTCAAAATATTGGGCTAGCATTCCAAATCATAGATGATATTCTGGATATCACTGCTACTCAAGAGGAATTAGGCAAAACTGCGGGTAAAGACCAAAAAGCGCAGAAAGTGACCTATCCTAGCCTTTGGGGACTTGAAGAATCTCGCTCAAAAGCCCAAGAGCTAGTTAGAGCAGCTTGTGCGGAATTAGAACCATTTGGAGAAAGAGCCAAGCCACTCCAAGCGATCGCTCATTTTATTATTAGCCGCAATAACTAGTACCGCCTTGCGAAAGTTGTAATTCTTATACCGCAAGCGTTTTATTGATTTTGGGTGGGTGGTTTATTTACACCATGCTGTATTACTACCGCCCAGCGGGATTCAAAATTCACTCATTCAAAAAGCTTATCAAGTAAGCTTTTAGGTTATTTTGAGTAATTGGTCTGTTTCCGCCGTGATGTACTAAGTTAATTTTGGATTTTGGGTTGAATCTAAATGTTTCCTCAACCAACAACTGCTGCTAATATTTACTAACCTAACCAAAATACCATGCAGGACATAGGCAACATTTTAGACAACCGGGTGCTGCTAATTGCTCTGGTAGCTTGTTTAATTGCTCAAGCACTAAAGCTCGTAGTCGAGATTATCAAACATCGCAAACTGAATGTGCGTGTTTTGGTGACAACTGGAGGTATGCCCAGTGCCCATTCAGCTTTAGTTACAGCTCTTGCCGCTGGTGTAGGGCAAACACTTGGTTGGGCATCTCCTGATTTTGCCGTTGCTATAGTTTTTGCCATCATCGTTATGTATGATGCAGCTGGAGTTCGCCAAGCGGCAGGAAAGCAAGCTCGTATTCTCAATCAAATGATTGATGAATTATTTCATGAAAAACCAGACTTTAGCCAAGACCGTTTGAAGGAATTACTCGGACATACACCAGTTCAGGTAATAGCTGGGTCAGCTTTGGGTATAACCATCTATTGGTTAGCTAGGGCTGCTTATTAGTCAATAGTCTACAGTCCACAGTTTATTAACCAATGACTAATGACTAATGACTAATGACTATAACCGTACAGTTGAGCGCAGCAGAATCACCTTACGACTATCTACTATGCTGGCAACAAAACCGCCATTGTTCAGCTTCTGCAAGGTGTTGTATGCTTCAGTTTGGTTAGTGGTATAAACTGCCAACAAGTAAGGGCGTTGTCCATAAGAAACAAAACCTACGTTACCTCCCACTACTTGCTGCACACTATTTACTAGTTCTGGACGGTTGTAATAATCTACCAACACTGCATAACCTTCTCCTAATGCTTGAGGATTATAAACTGTCTGTTGAGGTGGCTGTAGTTGTGGCTGTAGTTGTGGCTGTGGCTGTAGCTGTGGCCGTGCTTGTAGCTGTGGCTGTGGCTTTGCCTGCACATCTGCCGTTGTTGGTCGAGTGGTGATGATAGCAGACAAGCCAACAATATTGCTGACATACCTTGCCCATCGATTGGCATCATCAATTCTGTTAAAGCCCCCTATCCGCGTTACAGTTTCGTTGAGATATTTGCAGGTAATGGTCTTAAGTTCCGGTGGTAAGGCACTACGCAACTGCTTTTGATTATCTGCTGTGGGACTGACTACTAATAAAAGATACTCACCCGCATTTGGTGGTTGACAAGGAGGAATGGTTTGTTGGGCAAAGACAGAACTCGTGCCACCCATCAACCCTGCGATTGCTAATCCTAAAACACTTGGTAAAGTCTGAAATCTATGCACAAAAGTTAGATTATGTAAATCAAGGTGTCTTAAAAGATTTTATAAGAAAAAAGCTGAAAACCCAGTTACTTCAGTATGGGGATGAAAGGAGTGTAAAAAAATATATTTTGTTCTTGCCAAATAAAATTTGAGAGTTGGAAACAAGCAAGGGACGAGGTGGAGCAAGGGAGAAGTTTTCACCTCTGCCCCCTACTCCCTGCCCCTCTGCTTCTTTTCAATGCCCAATTATCTAAGATACGCTAGTAAGCGATGCTAAAGCATCTGGAATTGTCTCAGAAGGAGCCTGGAAGTCTCCAGTGATAACGTACTCTAAACGCAGTTTTAACCAAGTAATAAATTGGGGATTAGTAGAAATAATTGCTACTGCTGGTTGGGGACACTTCGCCTTCAGTTCTGTAAACTGTGGTGTTTCTAAAAAAGCTGGTTGCGGAACCAACCAAAAATCTATTTGTTTTTCTTGTTCATGGTAGTGACGGGTACGCTCTTTGAGAACTTCATGTGTCGGTTCTTCTTCGAGAAGAAACTTTTGACTGGCCAAAACGTAATAATATGTTTGCATTTTCATCCTTTGGTTGCTATGTGAATAATGTAAGGGCACAGTACTACACTCTGTACCCCTACGAACTAACTTTTGTGGGATTTCTTGAACCAAGAACTGAACGGACAAGCACTTCTCTGGCTTTCAGCTTTTGTCTGTTTACCACCAGATGTTAGTTTTTCCAAGAACAGATTATTGTCAAAGTAGTGTTCCAAGGAAATAACCTTCAAGTCATCGGTAACTTTTGCAATGCTCATGCCGATAATTTCTATTGTCTCTCCAGTAGGTGCATGGCCTTTGTATTCTCCGTTAAAATGTCCCCAATGCCGCCATTTGAATGTGACATTTGGTGGCCCTGAGAAAACCTCTAACACTTCCCAAGGAAATCCTTGGGAAAATGTTGTATGGAAGACTTTTGCGGATGATTCAAAGCTTTCTTCTGAAGCCTTGTAATGTTCTGAATCAGCCATAAATAAATTGTAAGTACCTTGTGCTGATAAATCTGCTGCGGTGTACTCTACTCCGCCATTGGTACTTACACGAAACTTGTCATTCACAATAGATAACCACTGTTGCGGGTTAGCTTTGAAGGATACCTCCATCTCGAAGGTTCGTACTAAGTTTTGCACGATCGCTTCCAGTGTACCTTCAAGGTGATTATAAGTACTTTCTTGAGCCAGATTCTCTTTTGAACGGGAATAATCAGGCGGTGTCTGATACCGCCACTCGACATCAGCACTTTCTGCTATCACCTTATCTCGATCCTGTACCCAAAGCGGCAGGTTGTTAGACTGTGTTGCGCTCATAGAAGTTTTTGCTGAAGGTTTGCTCTCAATTTCTAGATTTCGCAGTAGACAACCCCTCTTTTGGGAGTGGGGGCAGGGAGCAAGGGGGCAGGGAGCAAGGGAGCAGGGAGAAAGGGAGAATTATTCCCCTCTGCGCCCCGCACCCCGCCCCTCTGCCTCTTTGCAATGCCCCATTCCCCATTCCCTATTCCCTATTCCCTATTCCCTCTTATAGCTTGTTTCATTTCGCGGACTGCCCGTTCTATACCTACTAATGCTGCCCGGCTGATGATGGTATGACCAATATTCAGTTCTTCCATACCTGGAAGCGCAGCCACCGGATAGACGTTCCAGTAGGTGAGTCCATGACCAGCGTTGACTCGCAATCCAGCTTGAATCGCTTGTTCACACCCTTTGGCTAACACTGCTAATTCTCGCTGGCGATTTGTTTCATCCTTAGCCTCTGCATATTGCCCGGTGTGCAATTCAATAAACTGCGCCTGCACCTTGACAGATGCTTCTATTTGTGATTGTTCTGCATCGATAAATAAACTAACTGGAATGCTAGCACTTTGCAATTTATCGACTATCTCACCTATTCTAGCAATTTGCCCGATAATATCTAATCCGCCTTCTGTTGTGACTTCTTCGCGTTTTTCAGGGACTAAAGTCACGTAATCTGGTTTGATATCGAGAGCGATCGCTACCATTTCATCTGTAGCGGCCATTTCTAAATTAAGATGCGATCGCACTGTTTGTCGTAACAGTAGCACATCCCTGTCCTGGATATGCCGTCGATCTTCCCGCAAATGCACCGTAATTCCATCTGCGCCGCCTAATTCTGCCAGCACCGCCGCCGCCACGGGGTCTGGTTCCACTGTCCGCCGTGCTTGCCGGATGGTGGCGATGTGGTCAATGTTAACGCCAAGTGTAGGCACCCCAAATTTCTCCCAAATCCACAGTCCTCAGAATTTGATTTTACCGGAAATGCTGGTCTTGCGTAGCGAAATAGTCAAGGAAAGATTAAGGGGCAGGGGGCAGAGAAAGAAGTACTTGATTTGTGTCTGCGAATTTCGAAGACTCACTAACGGAGTTTTAATAGGATTTAAACACGACTTGGAACAATGTCTGCATCAATGGCAGAATTTCGGGACATCGCATTATTTGGATTAGAGAAAGGAATAGTCACTACACAATTTGCTGACTTTCGTGTTGAACATTATTAGTACATATGATTACTAGATTCTTTTTTTACTTTATACACTGTATAAATGCTAAAATTCTCAAGTAGACAGTTAGGATACTTAGATGCCAGTTGTAGCTAACTCAATCAAGTTCGGTACAGACGGCTGGCGGGGCATTATTGGTGACGAGTTCACCTTTGAACGCCTAGCCCTGGTCGCACCAGTTGCCGCAAAAGTATTGTATGATACATATTTTACTACGGTGGGTAGCCGGACAATAATTGTCGGTTACGATCGCCGATTCATGGCCGAAGACTTTGCTCGTGCTGTTGCTGATACTGTTACCGCTGCCGGATTTGATGTGCTACTGAGCGAAAGCTATGCCCCAACCCCAGCTTATAGTTGGGCAGCGAAACAACTCAATGCTTTAGGGGCGCTGGTAATTACAGCCAGCCATAATCCTGGCACATATCTGGGGTTAAAAGTCAAGGGTTGTTTTGGTGGATCGGTACCGCCAGAAGTCACAAAAGAGATAGAAGCGCAATTATCGGTTGGAGTACCATTAGCAGCTACTCCAGGGAAGCAAGAAAAATTTGATCCTTGGCCCAGTTATACAGAAGCACTAGAAGGTAAAGTTGATATTGCCAAACTTCGAGAAGCGATCGCATCTGGCAAATTGACGTTATTTGCCGATGTTATGCATGGCGCGGCGGCTGGTGGATTGGCGAGACTACTAGGCAATCAGGTCAAAGAAATCAACTCAGAACGCGACCCCCTGTTTGGTGGTGGTGCGCCGGAACCCTTACCTAAATACCTTTCAAAGCTATTTGAAGTCATCAAAACTCATCGAGAAACCGATAAATCAGGTTTAACCGTGGGGTTGGTGTTTGATGGAGACTGCGATCGCATTGCAGCAGTGGATGGAGAAGCAAACTTCCTAAGTTCCCAAGTATTAATCCCGATATTAATCGACCACTTAACCCTGCGGCGGGGCTTTAGTGGTGAAATAGTCAAAACTGTTAGCGGCTCCGACTTAATGCCCCTTGTAGCAGCATTACATAACCTGTCAGTATTTGAGACAGCAGTTGGTTATAAATACATTGCTGACAGAATGTTAGTAGCAAAGGTGTTGCTGGGCGGCGAAGAGTCGGGAGGAATTGGCTATGGCAGCCATATTCCCGAACGCGATGCACTGCTGTCAGCATTGTACGTTATAGAGGCGATTGTAGAATCTGGTTTGGATTTAGGTGAGTATTATCGCTATTTGCAGAAACAAACAGGGTTTATTTCTGCATATGATCGCATTGATTTGCCCTTAGCAAGCATGGAAGTGCGATCGCGTCTTTTGCAACAGCTGCAAACTCAACCCTTAACAGAAATTGCCGGGTTAGCAGTGACTGATTGCCAAACAATTGACGGCTACAAGTACCGCCTAGCTGATAAAAGCTGGTTAATGATTCGGTTTAGCGGTACTGAGCCAGTTTTACGCCTCTACTGCGAAGCCCCAACAATTGAGCAAGTGCATCAAACTCTTGCTTGGGCGAAACACTGGGCAGAGTAAAATTAATTATTAGTCATTAGTCCTTAGTAAATGATCAATGACTAATAACTAATGACCAATGACCAATGACTAATGACCAAATTACTCGTAGTAGCCACAGGAAATCCAGGTAAGTTGCGGGAAATGCAAGCTTACCTGACCAATTCTGGTTGGGAATTAACCCTCAAACCTGAAGAATTAGAAATTGAAGAGACAGGCGAAACCTTTGCTGCCAATGCTTGCTTAAAAGCGTCACAAATTGCTAAAGCTACAGGAAACTGGGCAATTGCTGATGATTCTGGCTTGCAAGTAGATGCCTTAAATGGCGCACCCGGAGTTTATTCTGCACGTTACGCCAAAACCGACTCAGAACGCATTGCTAGGCTATTGAGAGAATTAGACAATGAGGTAAATCGACAAGCTCAATTTGTTTGTGCAGTAGCGATCGCTCGCCCTGATGGTGCGATCGCATTACAATCTGAAGGTGTTTGTCGCGGCGAAATTCTCCACGCACCGCGTGGTGATGGTGGTTTTGGCTACGATCCAATTTTTTATGTGCAAGAGTTGCAATTGACCTTTGCTGAGATGACACGGGAGTTGAAGGGGTCAATTAGCCATCGAGGCAAGGCTTTTACAGCTTTACTTCCGCAGCTAGAGAAAATTAAGAGTTAGGAATTGGGAGTTTGGATTTATGAATTTTGCTAAATCTTCACTCATTTAGCCTTGACTCACAAATCATAACTCTTAACTCATAACTCTTAACTCTTAACTCATAACTTTTTTAAACTGCTTCTGTGTTCTTTTCCCCGGTGCGGATCCGAATCACTTGCTCAACAGGCGAGATGAAAATTTTACCATCGCCGATTTCACCAGTGCGGGCAGCAGCAATAATTTTGTCCACCACCATATCAACTTGATTGTCATCAACGACGATTTCCACTTTGAGTTTCTGTAGAAACTCAACGGTATACTCAGAACCGCGATACCGTTCAGTTTGACCTTTCTGCCGTCCGAATCCCCGAACTTCAGAAACAGTCATGCCGACGATACCAGCGTTAACCAAGGCAATTTTTACCTCATCTAGCTTAAATGGACGGATAATCGCTTCTACTTTTTTCATCCTTTTGACTCCTGACTTCTACTAGCTTCGTTTATATATCTAACCAGATCCGTTGTCTGAAGCTGTAACTACCAGTGCTTTTCCTAAAACATATGTAATAATTACCACTTTTTAGAGTGTAGATGCTTTACCTGAGAGTTTGGAACATGAAAATCGGCAAGGATTTATTAATTGGATAATCTTTAAGGCTCTAACATAAAGAAGTTGCTGTCAATTTAGCATTTTATGTAGCTTTTATAACCTAAAAATAAATTCCGCCATGTAGCAGATATGCTGAGATATTTTAGAGACTGATTGCAGAAGAATTGCTTGATAGCCCAAAAGCTTGGTGTTGCTAAATGTGGGAGTATCAACTAACGTTTCTGATGTTCAAACAAGGGACGCACAACGAAATATCCAGCACTAAAGGCAGTAAGCATGATTAACAATATGGTGATAATTAACCACCAGCCATTGAGTTCCTTGGCATCTGGCTCAGTAGTGGAATAATAACTTACTTGTTGCTCTTCTATAAAAACTGGTTCTGGTATCGGGAAATTCATTTCCATTACTGGTGTAGGGAAGTCTTGGCGGCGGCTTTTTTCGGGTGGCGTTTTGGGGTTAACCAGTGGATGCGAACGAGAAACCTGCTGGCGTGGACGTGCTTGTGTTACTTGCTGTTTAGGGGCATTTTTAACGTCATTAGAAGCTTGGGGGGCTTGGTGATAACTAGGCGTAGTCTGGGAATTCACAAACTTTTGCAAATGAGAAAAAGACTCAACGACTTTAATAATTTCTTGGCGTAGTAGTTCATTTTCTTGCGCTAATTGCTGATTTTTAGTCGTAAGTGCATGTAGCTTCGCCTGTGCTGCTTGCAGCTCTGTTGACAATTCCCTGTATACAGACAGTGGTACAGAGGGAGGGTAGGCTTGAGTAGTCGGTGTTGGCGAATTCCTGTGAACAGAACCTATGGTTGTTCGCATCGGGGGCTTGGTATTAAAAATCAAGGTAAGTAAGTTGTACAGAGATGCTAACAGAGATAGCCAGCCCTGAAACTATGCCCAAGAATAATAGAAAAATGCCGAAAGGGCAAAGATTTCTTGTTGGGGCATTGGGAATTGGGCATTGGCATAGGGAAGAGGACTTGGGGACAAGGAGAATTGGAGACAAGGAGAAAGACTTGTTTCAAGTTCTCACCTCTTGTCCCCTTTTCTCCCCTACCTCCCCTGCCATTGCTCCAATCCTCTTGATAACTGACCACGAGGTTAATTTCGTAACAATGGGAAGAAGTGTCCTACAGGGCCTTGCCCCTCGCCAATATCTAGGGCGTAAGTGAGTGCAGTAGTCACATACTCTTTTGCCTGTTGCACTGACTGCCACAAGTCTTTTCCCTTAGCCAGATTAGCAGCGATCGCAGCCGATAGTGTGCAACCAGTACCGTGGGTATTTTTTGTCTCTACTTGCTGGCAAGTCAAAACTTCCAACTTGTCTCCATCAAACCAAATATCAACGCCACGCAAATCTCCCTGCATACCTCCGCCCTTGACTAAAACAGCCTTTGTCCGTAAAGTTTTGTAAATAATTTCAGCAGCAGCTTGCATATCCTCCAAGGAATTAATTTGTAAACCGCTCAAAATTTGAGCTTCGTAGCGATTCGGCGTGATCACAACCGCCTTGGGAATAAGAGCATGGCATAGAGCCTTCACAGCATCATCATCAATCAATTGTGCCCCTGTACGTGACACCATTACTGGATCAACTACTAGATTATCAATTTGTAAAGCTTCTACCTGCTGGGCAACAGCTAAGATAATTTCCTGATTAAGCAACATTCCCGTTTTGGCAGCTTGTATGCCAATATCCTCAACTACTGCCTGAATTTGCGCCACAACAGCCTCTGTTGGCATAGCATCAATCCTCATCACTCCTAAAGTGTTTTGTGCCGTGACACAGGTTATAGCACTAGTACCGTGGACACAGTGAAAAGCAAAGGTACGTAAATCAGCTTGAATTCCTGCACCGCCACCGCTATCGGAACCAGCAATGGTTAAAGCAACAGGTATTCTGGAGTTTATTTCAGTGTTCATGATTATAAAGATTAAGTAAGTTGGCGCAATCAAACCAAACTATCTCAAAGTATTGATTAACTAGGCTAACACCCCCTTCCCTTCTACTTTCTGTCTCCTGAAGGTACGCTTGGCGTAGGCGTAGCCTCTGGTAAAGAAGGCATCGCTGACAAAAAATATTTAGAGAAAGTTCATCAAATCCTTGTACAAAGTGCTCTCGTTGCCATATCAGTCTAGAAATTAATAGGATTCCAGCACCATACTTCCATATTTTTTTGGTTGTTTCTGTAAAAAAAATAACCAAGTTCAGGGCATTCACTGATATCAAGCGCTGTTTGTAAAGGTTACTTTTAATTCAGTTCACAAAGCCCAGTTACATCGATTACAACAGGTTCGACTAAGTTGTTACATTAGCTCCCTTAATTTAAAGGGTAAACCTACTAAAGTTTCAACCAATCCAACTTTGACCACTGTAACTTTAAGTCCCCAGCTATCAGCAAGGGGTGCATTTTACCACGCCGATTTGGCAACCTGCTGACCTAAGACAACGGATAAAGTTCAGAGCAATTACTATGCCAATTTATGATTATCGTATTGAAATATAGCAGATAGTAAAACTGGTTTGCAAAGAGCAGCAATCGCGGCTGCTACAAATGAAGTTCCAAGTATTCAACTCCAGTTTTGGTAATCAGATAATGTCTAATAAAAAACGCAGAGAAGACAGGAAATGTCTCCGATTTTGCGCTGCCTTATCTATGTGCAATTCGTCGGATCATCCTCAATAAAAGCCTGACGATTGACGATGTCGACATCCTTGATTTAAAGATCAACAGTTGATACAAAAAAAATTTCAGTTTTACAACAAAGTTTCTAAAAACGAAGCAATTTTAAATTGCGATTACACAACTGTGGCTGTCCTGAAAAGTCCAGATAAATGACTCGTTCAAATAACTACTTAGCAACTTAGTTTATTGCTGAGAGCGTACTACCAATTCACCTTACACAAATTCGGAGTAAAACAATGGCTGGCAAAACATACTACGTTTCTGGAACAGGCAATGATAAGAATGATGGCTTGAACGAGGGAGCCGCATTTCGCACCCTCCAAAAAGCCGCAGATTTGGTGCAAGCAGGTGATACTGTTTATGTCATGAATGGTAATTACACCAATATTTACGCTAATATCCTGAGTCTTTCAAATAAGCATGGTAGTGCTAATGCACCAATCACATTTACTGCTTATCCTGGACACAAACCTGTTTTAGAAGCACACAAAAATAATTGGAATGCTATCTCAGTTACAGGCTCTTCTTATATAGTAATCGAAGGACTGACGCTAACGGGAGCGCGAGATGAAATTACATTAGAATATGCGCTCCAAGAAAAAGATAATTTGAATAACCCAGCAACATCTGGGAACGGTATTAACGTTACATATATCAATGGCGCTCAAAAGCAACGTTCACATCACATCACAATTAAAAATAACAAAGTTTCTGATTTCCCAGGAGGCGGAATTACAACAATTGAAGCAGACTACATAAAAGTAGAAAATAATGTAGTTTCTGGAAATTCTTGGTATTCACCTTTTGGAACCCAAGGAATTACAATGTTTCAGCTTTGGAACTCTGATAATAACGTCACAGATTACAAAGTGATCATTAAAGGTAATACCTCCTTTGATAATAAACAATTAGTTCCTTGGGCTGCGACAGGACTAACAACGGAAGGTCATGGAATAATGCTTGACACTTCTTATATTGGAGATGTTGCTTATACTGGCAAAGCCTTAATCAGTAATAACTTAACTTATAACAATGGTGGAGCAGGTATTCAGATTTACAAAGGAGAAAACCCTGTAGACATTGTAAATAATACAGCTTACCAAAACTCACAAACACTTTCAGTCGGAGAAGTTTTCCTTAACAGCGTTAAGAATGTTCAGGTCTCCAACAATATTATGTATGCAAAAGACGGAGAGT
>JAESFO010000365.1_pt1 | contig 55031 bp, 56 predicted proteins | sample 9269421 | NCBI WGS metagenome assembly JAESFO01 (sample SAMN14502839, study PRJNA617101) | algae metagenome | isolation source: Nostoc desertorum CM1-VF14 and co-occurring heterotrophs from rocky... | place: USA: Clark Mountains, San Bernardino, California | collected 2000-06-05 | reverse complement strand
GTCGCCAAGCAGGTGGACGACGTGACCGGTCTGTCGACCCTGGTCGTGATCGACCCGAAGCGCCGCGGCGCCGCCAAGGTCGTGCGTCCGCAGGTCAAGCTGATCGACGCCTCGGGCGCCGAGGTGAAGATCCCCGGCACCGACCACTCGGTGACGATCGGCTTCCCGATCGGCGCGCTGATCCAGGTGCGCGACGGCCAGGACGTGGGCCCCGGCGAAGTGCTGGCGCGTATTCCGGTCGAAGGCCAGAAGACCCGCGACATCACCGGCGGTCTGCCGCGCGTGGCCGAGCTGTTCGAAGCCCGTTCGCCGAAGGACAAGGGCATGCTGGCCGAGATGACCGGCACCGTGTCGTTCGGCAAGGAGACGAAGGGCAAGATCCGCCTGCAGATCACCGACCCGGAAGGCAAGGTCTGGGAAGAGCTCGTGCCGAAGGAAAAGAACATCCTGGTGCACGAAGGCCAGGTGGTGAACAAGGGCGAGAGCGTGGTCGACGGTCCGGCGGACCCGCAGGACATCCTGCGCCTGCTGGGTTCGGAAGAACTCGCGCGCTACATCGTGGACGAGGTGCAGGACGTGTACCGCCTGCAGGGCGTGAAGATCAACGACAAGCACATCGAGGTGATCGTTCGCCAGATGCTGCGCCGCGTCGTGGTCGACAACGTCGGCGACACCAACTACATCTCGGGCGAACAGGTCGAACGCAGCGAAATGCTCAACACCAACGACGCCCTGCGCGCCGACGGCAAGATCCCCGCGACGTACACCAACCTGCTGCTCGGTATCACGAAGGCCTCGCTGTCGACCGACTCGTTCATCTCCGCCGCTTCGTTCCAGGAAACGACGCGCGTGCTGACCGAGGCCGCGATCATGGGCAAGCGCGACGAGCTGCGCGGCCTGAAGGAAAACGTCATCGTCGGCCGCCTGATTCCCGCGGGCACCGGCATGGCGTACCACCAGGCACGCAAGGCCAAGGACGAGATGGACGAGGCCGAGCGCCGCGCCATCGCCGAGTCCGAAGCCGCCGAACTGGCTGGTTCGTCCAGCGATGCCACCACCACGGCCGACGCCAGCGAAGGCGCCGCGACCGAATAACTGGTTAGCATCGCCCGGCCATGACTGGTCGTGAACGCCTCCCGGCCCTCGCGGTCGGGAGGCGTTTTTTCATGGGGGCGCCGGTTTTCCGCCGGCCCTCCCGTCCTTCGTTTCCGCTTTTCCTGGAGTGCCGTCGATGAGCGTGTTGCCCGATTCGCTGGCCGGCTGGGTCGTCGTGGCCGTGCTGCTGTTCTGGTTTGTCGGCGCTTACAACCGGCTGGTGCGGCTGCGGGCCGCGGTCCTGCAGGCCTATGCCACGCTGGACGCCGCGCTGGCGCGCCAGCTCGACTTCGTGCAGACCAGCCTGAGCGCGCCGTCGGCCGCCGAGGAATCGACCGATGCCGCGGCGGGCGCCTCATCGCTGCAGGCCGCGACCACGCAGATGGCCACCCTGCTCGGCGCGACCCGGCAGCGCCCGCTCGAGGCCGGCAGCATGTCGGCGCTCGCGACCGCGCTGCAGGTGCTGCTGACCGCCTGGCAGCGCCGGCATCCGGATGCGGTGACCTCCTTCCATCCCGACGGCACGCTGTCGCGTCCCGCGGGGCAGGCCTCGACGGCGAACGCGCTGGTGCCGGTGGCGGCCGCGGGCGCGATCGCGGTCGAGCCGATGGCCTGGCCCGAGCCGTCGGCCGCCGCCGAGATCGCGCGCACCCAGTTCAACCTCGCGGTCGCCAGCTACAACGCGGCGATCGCCCAGTTCCCGGCGCTGCTGGTGGCATGGGCCGTGCGTCTGAGGCCCGCGGCGCCGCTGCACTGAACTTCGGCCGCCCGTTTCATTCTTCATATTGCCCGGGTGGCGGACATCCGGGCCCTTTAACATCGCCCGCATTGCCTGCTCTTCCTTCTGACCCCTCGCACGGCGGCGCTTCGCCGCTGCAACCGCCGCTCTGGCGCCAACTGCAATTGACCGCGGGGGCGCTGGCGTCGATCCGCGCCGGCACCTCGGGCTCGGTCGCTTTCGAGGCCGTCGAGCCGGCGTTGCGTCCCGGCGTCCAGGCGCTGGGCTTCCAGGTGCTGCGCTGGCTCGGCCGCGCCGAAGCCCTGCGCCGCCATCTCGCCAAGCGCACGCCGCCGCCGCTGCCCGATGCGCTGCTGTGCACCGCGCTCGGCCTGGCCTGGGACGCGGCGCAGTCGCCCTACGAGCCTTTCACGCTGGTCGACCAGACCGTGGAGGCCGCCAAGCGCAACCCGGCCACGCGCGCGCAGGCCAGCTTCATCAATGCCTGCCTGCGGCGCTTCCTGCGCGAGCGCGACGAGCTCGTGGCCGCCACCGATGCCGAACCGGTGGCGCACTGGAACCATCCGCGCTGGTGGATCGAGAAGCTCAAGCGCGACCATCCGCGCGACTGGCAGCGCGTGCTGCAGGCCGACAACGCCCAGGCGCCGATGACCCTGCGCGTGAACGTGCGCAAGACCGCCGCCGGCCCCTATCGCAACGAGCTCGCGGCGCTCGACATGCCGGCCACGCCGGTCGCCCTCAACGGGCTGCAGCTCGCGCGCGCGCGGCCGGTGCAGCAACTGCCCGGTTTCGCCGATGGCGCCTGCTCGGTGCAGGACGCCGCCGCCCAGCTCGCGGCGCCGCTGCTGCTCGACGGGCTCGCGGCGCCGTCCGGCCGGCGGCTGCGCGTGCTCGACGCCTGCGCCGCGCCCGGCGGCAAGACCGCCCACCTGCTCGAGTTCGCGGGCCCCGATGCCCTCGAGCTGACCGCGCTCGAGGTCGACGCCGTGCGCAGCCGCCGCATCGACGAGACCCTGGCGCGCCTCGACCTGCAAGCCAAGGTGGTGGTGGCCGACGCGGCGCGGCCCGCCGACTGGTGGGACCGGACGCCGTTCGACGCCATCCTGCTCGATGCCCCCTGCACCGCCTCGGGCATCGTGCGCCGCCATCCGGACGTGCGCTGGCTGCGCCGCGAGAGCGACACCGCCCAGCTGGCGCTGCAGCAGGCCGCGCTGCTGGCGGCGCTCTGGCCCCTGGTGCAGCCCGGCGGACGGCTGCTTTACTGCACCTGTTCGGTGTTTCGGGAAGAGGGTTCGCAACAGATCGATGCGTTTCTTGCACACAACACCGACGCCCGATTGCGGCCATCGCCGGGGCATTTGCTGCCTCAAAGCGGGGCGAATGCCCGTGCCGTCCAGGACAATCCCCTGGGTGACCACGACGGCTTTTTCTACGCCCTGCTTGAAAAGCACCCGGGTTGAACCGCGCAAGCCCCGGTGGCTGGTGCTGCTGGCGCTGGTGGTCGTGCTGCTCGTCACGGTGCTGGCGCCGCCCGTGCTGGCCCAGACGCGCAATGCCGCCGCCGTCACCCAGATGCGGCTCGAGCAGTCCGACGATGCCGTCTACCTCAATGCCGCCGTGCAGTTCGAGTTGCCCGCGCTGGTCGAGGACGTGCTCGACAAGGGCATCGCGATCTACTTCGTGGCCGAGGCCGAGATGTTCCAGGAGCGCTGGTACTGGACCGACCGCAAGGTCGCGCAGGCCACGCGCCACATGCGGCTGGCCTACCAGCCGCTGACCCGCCGCTGGCGGCTCAACGTCTCGCCCCTGCCGCTGTCGGGCTCGGCCAGCTTCAGCCTGTCGCTGAACCAGAACTTCGACAGCCTCGCCGATGCGCTCGAGGCCGTGCGGCGCGTGGGCCGGCTGCGCATGGGCGACTCGGCCGAGATCGGCGACGATCCGCTGCACCAGGTCACCTTCCGCTTCCGGCTCGACACCTCGCAGCTGCCGCGGCCGTTCCAGATCGGCGTGGCCGGCCAGGCCGACTGGAACATCTCCGCCGAGCGCAGCGCGCGCCTGGCGGTGGAGAAGCAGCGGTGAGTTCCAAGCCGCGCAGCGGTGCCGCGGCCACGCCCGCCGCGCGCCGCTCGCGCGCAATGCGCTGGGCCGTGGGCGTCGGCGCCGCGCTGGTCACCGCCATCGGCCTGGTGCTGATGTTCCTGCTGGCCCAGGCCACCAACAACCGCGAGCTCTACGAGCGCTACTACGTGCGCCTGTTCGGCATCAACGTCGTGGTGGCGGTGGTGCTGGTGCTGGTGATCGGCTGGGTCGCGTTCCGGCTGCTGCGCCGGCTGCGGCAGGGCAAGTTCGGCAGCCGGCTGCTGATCAAGCTCGCCGCCATCTTCGCGCTGGTGGGCGTGGTGCCGGGTGCGCTGGTCTACGTCGTGTCCTACCAGTTCGTCGAGCGCTCGATCGAGAGCTGGTTCGACGTCAAGGTCGAGGGCGCGCTGAACTCGGGCCTGAACCTCGGGCGCGCCACGCTCGACGCGCTGTCCGACGATCTCGCGGCCAAGACCCGAGCGGCCGGCGGCCAGCTCGCGCAGGTGTCCGATGCGAGCGCGGGCCTCGCGCTCGAACGCATCCGCGACCAGCTCGAGGCGACCGACGTGGTGCTGTGGACCAACGCGGGCCAGCTCATCGCCACCGCGGGCGCGTCGCGCTTCCAGCTCAATCCCGAGCGGCCCACGCCGCAGCAGCTGCGCCAGGTGCGCGCCGACCGCGCCATCGCCCATGTCGAGGGACTCGACGAGCCGCCGCCGGGCATCCTGCTGCCGCCGGCCACCGTGCGCGCGCTCGCGATGGTGCAGCGCCCGGGCTTCGACCTCGATGCCGCGCCGCGCTTCCTGCAGGTCACGCGGCCGCTGCCGCCCAACGTGGTGGCCAACGCGCTCGCGGTCGACAAGGCCAACCGCGAGTACCAGGAGCGCGCGCTCGGGCGCGTGGGCCTGCGCCGCATGTACATCGGCACGCTCACGCTGAGCCTGTTCCTCGCCGTGTTCGGCGCCGTGCTGCTCGCGGTGCTGTTCGGCAACCAGCTCGCGCGGCCGCTGCTGGTGCTGGCCGACGGCGTGCGCCAGGTGGCCGCGGGCGACCTGCGGCCCACGGCCGTGTCGCAGGGCAAGGACGAGCTCGGCGGCCTCACGCGCTCGTTCGCCGTCATGACGCAGCAGCTGGCCGAGGCGCGCACCGCGGTCGAGAAGACCATGGGCCAGCTCGATGCCGCGCGCGCCAACCTGCAGACCATCCTCGACAACCTGACCTCGGGCGTGATCGTGCTCGATGCGGCTGGCACCGTGCTGTCGACCAACCCCGGCGCCACGCGCGTGCTGCGCGCGCCACTGGCCGCCTACGAAGGCCAGCCGCTCACCGAGGTCCCGGGCCTGGCCGACTTCGGCGCGGCCGTGCAGCAGCAGTTCGAGGACTTCCTCGTCGAGCGCATGCAGCATGGCCTCGACCACTGGCAGCATGCCTTCGAGCTGCATGCCACCGGCACCGACCTGCCGCAGCAGGAGGGCGCCATCAACATCGTGGCGCGCGGCGCCGAGCTGCCCGGGGCCGCGCGGCTGCTGGTGTTCGACGACATCTCCGAGATCGTCTCGGCGCAGCGCGCGCAGGCCTGGGGCGAGGTCGCGCGGCGCCTCGCGCACGAGATCAAGAACCCGCTCACGCCGATCCAGCTCTCGGCCGAGCGGCTCGAGATGAAGCTCTCGGGCAAGGTCGCCGCGCCCGAGCAGGCGGTGCTGGTCAAGTCGGTGAAGACCATCGTCGACCAGGTCGATGCGATGAAGCGGCTGGTCAACGAATTCCGCGACTACGCGCGGCTGCCGGCCGCCGACCTCAAGCCCGTCGATCTCAATGCGCTGCTGGTCGACGTGCTCCATCTCTATAACGCCGAGACCATGCCGATCGCGCTGCGCTTCGAGCCCGACGAGCGCTGCCGTCCGATCCGTGGCGACGCGCAGCAGCTGCGCCAGGTCATCCACAACCTGCTGCAGAACGCGCAGGATGCCGCCGAGGCCGCGGCCGGCGCCACCGGGCAGCGCGGCGAGGTCGTGATCCGCACGCGGCTCGGCGATTCGGGACAGCGCGTGCGGCTCACCGTGCAGGACAGCGGACCGGGCTTCGCCGAGAACATTCTCAAGCGCGCGTTCGAGCCCTACGTCACGACGAAAACAAAAGGTACAGGTTTGGGCCTCGCGGTCGTCAAGAAGATCGCCGACGAGCATGGCGCGCGCATCGAGCTGTCCAACCGCGTCGTCGACGGGGCTATAGCGGGGGCGCAAGTCTCGCTATCATTCGCGCTGGCAGGCGAGCCGCAGGCAGCGGCCGCTCACACCGAAGATTCCAAGTAAGTCTTCCGCCGCGCGGCGCGACCGAAAGAGGCCGTCGCACCAACACACCAGCGCACACAACAAGCAGCACTCATGGCAAACATTCTCGTGGTCGATGACGAGCTGGGCATCAGGGACCTGCTCTTCGAAATTCTCAATGACGAAGGCCACAACGTCGAACTCGCGGAGAACGCGGCCGAGGCACGCGCCGCGCGCCAGCGTGCGCGTCCCGACCTCGTGCTGCTCGACATCTGGATGCCCGACACCGATGGCGTGACCCTGCTCAAGGAGTGGTCCACCGCGGGCCTGCTCACGATGCCCGTCATCATGATGAGCGGCCACGCCACCATCGACACCGCCGTCGATGCCACGCGCATCGGTGCCTTCGCCTTCCTCGAGAAGCCGATCACCCTGCAGAAGCTGCTGAAGGCCGTCGAGCAGGGCCTCGCGCGCGAGAGCGCACGCCGCGCCGCGGCCGGTGTCGTGCCCACGCCCACCGGCCATGGCCAGCCCAGCGCCATCACCACCACCGGCGACAGCCTGCTGATGGCCTCGCTCGCGTCGGTGCCCGTGCCCGACCAGGGCCCGCAGTCCACGCAGAGCTTCGATCTCGATCGTCCGCTGCGCGATGCGCGCGACGGTTTCGAGAAGGCCTACTTCGAGTTCCACCTCGCGATGGAGAACGGTTCGATGACGCGCGTGGCCGAGAAGACCGGCCTCGAACGCACCCATCTGTATCGAAAGCTCAAACAACTTGGCGTGGATCTTTCGCGGGGCCGCAGAAGCGCTGTATAATCGCAGGCTCCACACTGCAACACAGTGGTTGAACAGGCCTTCAAGGCCAGGTTCTTCCGGTGAATCGGTGAGGTGCCATCCCAGGCCCGGTAGCTCAGTTGGTAGAGCAGCGGATTGAAAATCCGCGTGTCGGTGGTTCGATTCCGCCCCAGGCCACCAAATTTTCCCTTTAGGATCAAGTAGATAGCCCAGCCTTCGCAGGTTGGGCTTTTTGCTTTCTGGCGGCGTGTAGGCACCATGTAGGCAAACTGGATCAACGCAAAGCAACGCGTTTCCACGGAGCAAGGCGAACAAGCACTGCCATCGGGCCTACAAGGTGGCCGAGCGAGCTCGGAAGCGTCGAGTGATACGGCGGATGAAAATCGAGATTTCGCTGCTCATTTGAATCTTGGCGGCAATCACTGGGTCAGGGGCTGCTATGGGGCGTGGGTTCCACTCATGGCAGGTTGGCCCGCGGTGACGACTTGCGTGTCTGCTTAGGATCGGCTCACGTTTGATGAGGCCTTTCAGAGCGTTTCGGCACACCCCACCTTTGATGTGGTCAGCGAGGGCGAGCGAGGGCCTGGGGAAGTGTGCTGGCTAGTGAGTGCTCCTTCAAGCATGTTGGTTGGAGGCACGGCGACCGGAACATCGAGTCTTCGCGGCCCATGTGCCACACTAGCAAATAAATCTTGAACATCTCCCCGGCCATCTGTTCACCTGAAATGAAGCGTTGCGTCGTTGATATCCGCCGCTCTGAGGATCGCAATCGCCTTGCCGTTGGAAGAGGCTGGCCTTCGGGTTGGCCTCGCTCAATTTGGCTCGGCGTAGAGCCGGTGGCGCGGCATGGCTGACTACAAGGACAATCTGAATTCGGCGAAGGCGCTGATTTGGCGCATCGTGCATCGCGATAACCTGCCATGGATTCTGGACAACGGCTTGCACTGCGGCAATGGTGGCGTGCAGGCTCCTGCTTGGGTAAGCATCGGAAATCAGGAACTGATCGACAAGCGTGCCAACCACCCTGTGCGACTACCGCCGGGTGGATTTCTGAACGACTACGTGCCGTTCTACTTCACGCCGTTCTCGCCGATGCTGCGCAACATTCACACCGGGTGGGGCGGTATCCGGAAGCGCGCCAACGAGGAGATCACAATTCTCGTTTCCAGTCTGCATCACGTTGCCGCGCAAGGGTGGCCTTTCTTGTTTACTGACAGCCACGCCTACTATCAATGGGCGAACTTCTATTCTGATTTGGCTGATCTGGATAAAATTGACTGGCCCATCCTTCAGGCTCGCGATTTCCGGCGAGATCCAGAGGATCCGGCTAAGTTCGAGCGTTACCAAGCCGAGGCTCTGATTCATCGGCACTTGCCGGTTTCTGGTCTGCGCGGCATCGTGTGCTACACGCAGGAGATGAAGTTGAATATTGAGAAGCAACTTCAGGAGCGTCGCTTGCAACTGCCGGTGTACGCTCGCCGAGGGTGGTATTTCGAATGATCACGTTCACGCAAGGCAATCTGTTGGAGGCTCGCGCCGAGGCGCTGGTCAATACCGTCAACACCGTTGGTGTGATGGGCAAGGGCATCGCGTTGATGTTCAAGGAGCGCTTTGCCGAAAACTTCCGTCGCTACGCCGCCGCCTGCAAGGCCAAGGAAATACGTACGGGCAAGATGTTCGTCACCGAGGTCAACGAACTGGACGGCCCGCGCTGGATCGTCAACTTCCCCACCAAGCAGCACTGGCGCGGTGACTCGCGCATGGAGTGGATCACTGATGGACTGCAGGATCTGCGCCGCTTTCTGATCGAGAGCAAGGTCAAATCCATCGCCATCCCACCGCTGGGGGCCGGCAATGGTGGATTGGACTGGAATGACGTTCGTCCGCAGATCGAGGCTGCGCTCGCCGATTTGGACACCGAGATCTTGGTGTTCGAACCGACCCAGAAGTACCAGAACGTGGCCAAGCGTACCGGCGTCGAGAAGCTGACCCCGGCCCGTGCCCTCATCGCCGAACTGGTGCGCCGCTACTGGGTGCTCGGCATGGAGTGCAGCCTGCTGGAGATTCAGAAGCTGGCGTGGTTTCTTGAGCGCAGCATCGAGCGCGCGGGCCAGAAACCGCTGGATTTGCGCTTCGCATCGCACAAGTATGGCCCCTACGCTGATCGGCTTCGCCATCTGTTGGAAGGCCTGGATGGCAGCTATCTGCACTGCGACAAGCGAATCGGCGATGCGGACCCGTTGGATGTCATTTGGTTCGACGATGAGCGCAAGGCCTTTGTCCAAGCCTATCTGAAGGTCGAGGCCAAGGAGTACGCGTCGGCCTTAGAGGCCACTGCAGCTTTGATCGATGGTTTTGAATCGCCTTTCGGCATGGAGTTGCTGGCCACGGTGGACTGGTTGTTAGCAAAGGAGAACGTGGCGCCAACAGTCCCTAGTGTGCGAGAAGGACTGCGCCACTGGCGTGGTGGCCCTGATGCAGCCATCCGCAAGAACAAGCTGTTCGACGACCGCGCCTTGGGTATCGCTCTAGAACGGTTGGCACCTGGCCAACCGCCGGCACTGAACGCTTAACCTTATGTCATGGCGGCCAATCTGGTTGCCGGCGGACGTTCGTTCTTGGTCGCATAAAGCCGCTGTCCGTTCAGGATGCATTTTTTGTGCTGCGTCGAGAGTGCGAAACTTCAATCTATAAGTCTTCTCACGATGAAAGCCTCTTGAGATGACGAAGATGTCGCACATGTACAGCCATCAGATCGATTTCGTCCAGGGTTCAATCGGGCTGGAGCCGAGTTGAGCATGGATCTCGCCCGTCTTCGCGACATACTCGCGCCACTTGTTGAGAGTCTCAAAGATGCAGGTACCCATACGATGCTTCCGACTCTTTGTGAGGGGCTGGGCTTACCGCATCCGGATCCTGAGGGCTCGAAGCGGGAACGATTGATGGCGAGCTTTAGTGCGCTTCCTGACGCAGACCTACCCGGCACCGCACAACGCTTCCTGAAACGGTATCCGCCTTCAGCTGCGACACGCAACGTCATCCAAGACGTTCTTTGGGCCGACTCTGCATGCCCTGAGATTCCTAAACGGTTCCGTCGCGAAGTGGCGCAGGCTGTAGATATCGAAGATCTCTTTGAGGATGCTCAGAAGTTCGATGCATTACTGGATCAGCTATGGATCTTGGATACCGATCCGTGGGCCGGTATTTTCCGCAACAACAGGACGAACCTTCGGCAAGAAATCCAGCAGCATGTACACAACAACCGGAGAGATTGGTCCACCGAACTTCTCTTCGAAAAGCTGGGTGCGTACACAGCATCAACCGGGCGCTTCGCCCGTTTCCTCGAAGGTCTCGCCTCGTCTGATGTCCGCCCCGACGAAGCTGCACAACGTCGATTCGTCGCGATCGTCAACCCACCGCTGCGAAGCTGCGGTGTTGAGCTCATAGAAAGCGATACAGATGGTGGCTATCCCGTTTTCAGCGTGGTTGCCACACATACCGCGGCCGCTGGACGTCCAAAGAACCTGATCTTTGCTTCATCGATCAAGCCAGATCTTCGGTTTCGAGATGCGATGAACAACGACGTTGAGATTGTCACCAATGCCGACAAAGTGCTTGTCTATGACCGTCCCATTGGCATTGACGGTCTTCTTTGGAGCGATTTGCAATCGTGGTGGAGTGAGACTGCGGGGATTGCTGATGCAGATGCAGCGAAGAAGAGCCTTTACCGGCGGCTGCGGATTAGTCTGCCTTCCAATTCGCCACCGCAATATGCACTGTTCAACTCGTTCTATAGCGGCTTTGGAAGTGCGGTCCCTGAGTTGCCCGCGCTGCTGCCCGAGGTGTGGCTGCACTGGGACCCGCGTACGGTCAAGGAGCGCGGCCGTGACGCGCTTCTGCGATTCAGAATGGACTTCTTATTGCTCTTGCCCCAAGGAGTCCGTATCGTCATCGAGGTAGATGGCAAGCACCACTATGCTGACGACGCAGGTCGGGCCGATGTTGTCCGGTATGCACAAATGGTGGCTGCTGACCGCGAACTGAAACTGGCGGGCTATCAGATCTTTCGATTTGGCGCTCACGAACTGCTTGGAGAATCGGCAGGAGCGTTGGTCAAGACGTTTTTCGAGTCTCTTTTCAAGAGGTACGGGATTCCTGTAAGCTACCGTCCATGAATCTAGATGCGGATCCAGCGCGCCGCGATTGTCATGAGCTTGGTGCAATCGATCAGGCTCCATGGTCACGATCCGTGAACCTATCTGTGAAGGACGTTCTCACGCGCCAGCCGCTTGCAACTGAACCACCGTATCGACGAGCTGCTTCTGCGTAAATGGCAGCGCAGATCAGCGGCAGAGATGTTCAGCGAATGCGTTGCATTGACCGGCTGAGTCCGCGTTTCAGCGCCGATCGATCTTACAGACTGATTGCCGCAATGCAGACTTTCTTCAGCCCTGCGACAGAGTACGTTTCGTACATCTTTCTCAACGTATGCGTCCAGCCAAGTCATCTTGACCGGTTGCACCCAAGCTAAATGGACTGCTCCTGGAGCCATCGCTGGAGATACTCGCTCGCGAACACTCTGGCGTCCTCGACCAGCTCGAAGTCTCCTGGTTCAGGGGCAGGCCCATGACCGCGGAGGTAAGCGAGGAGCTTCAGGTGCAGGTGCCACTCAGTCTCACGGGCGAGGCTCTCCATCTGTTCCCACAACTGCAGCGATGGCGATGTGAGGTGAGCGTCCAGTCCAACCATCTTGAAAGCCTGCTCGGAGCATAGGAGCCTAGTCCCCATCAACAACTCTTGGTGGACACGTGAGCACTATCCCCGATCAGCAAGCCGGCACACGCCGGCGACGTCGCATTCACAGCGACGAATTCAAGGCAAACGCCGTGGCCAGCTGCATGCAGCCGGGCATGTCGATGGCGGCGGTGGCAATGGCCCAAGGCGTCAACGCGAATCTGCTGCGCCGATGGGTTCGCGACGCAGAGATGAACTCGGGAACCACCGTCGTCAGCGCGACCACCGCCGAGGCCCCGAAGGCGCAAGAAGCCAAGACAGTGTTCGTCCCGGTCAGCTTGCCGCCACCGGTGCAGCCGGCTCATGTCCCGGACGTTCGCATCGAGCTGCGGCGTGGGCCGATAGCGGTTACCGTGACTTGGCCGGCGAGTGCCGCCAGCGACTGCGCGGTCTGGATGCGCGAGCTGCTTCGATGATCCGCATCGACGCGATGTGGCTGGCCGCAGACCCTATCGACATGCGCGCCGGCGCCGAGCGCCTGTTGGCGCGCGTTGTGCAAGTCTTCGGCGCAGCGCAGGCGCACCATGGCTACCTGTTCGCGAACGCCCGCGGCACGCGTGTCAAGCTGCTGGTGCACGACGGCTTCGGCGTGTGGTGCGCGGCGCGCCGGCTCAACGCGGGGCGCTTCGTCTGGCCGGGCACGACCCACGCGACGCCCTTGCTGTCGCTCACACCTGCGCAGTTCGACGCCTTGGTCCTGGGCCTGCCGTGGCAGCGGCTTGCCGAGCTGAGCGTCATCACGCGAGCCTGAGGAGCCGGCGCCAACGCCACCTGCCCATGCGTTGACGGGAGATGTGCCGAGGTTGGCAACGGCGTGCACTGGCATCATTCAACGCATGCTTGGTGCGCGTGATCTTCCTGCCGCGAATCCTTCGGGACTGTCCGCCGAGACAGCTGCGCTGGTTGCTCAGCTGCTCCAGCGGGTGCAAGACCAGGAGCAGCAGCTGGCCGAGCATGGCCGTGTCCTTGCGCAGCGCGACCAGGCTCTTGCCGAGCGCGACGCGCTGCTGCAGCGCAAGGACCGCGAGATCGCACTGCGCGAGGCCAAGATCGAGAAGATCACCTTCGAGCTGGCCAGGCTCAAGCGCTGGAAGTTCCGCGCCAAGTCCGAGGCCATGAATGCCGAGCAGCGCCGCCTGTTCGAGGAGACGCTGGCCGAGGACGAGGCGGGCCTGCGCGAGCAGCTGGAGCGGCTTCGGCGTGAAGCCGCCGCGGCCGCAGCCGGCGCGGCTGCCTCGGACACAACGACCAAGGCGCCCCCGCGCCGGCCGCGCCGCAACCCGTTCCCCGATCACTTGCGCCGTGTCGAACACCACCACGAGCCCGAGCGCACCGACTGCCTGGAGCCCGGTTGCGGGCGCCCGATGACGCGCATCGGCCAGGAGGTCAGCGAGCGCCTGGACATCGTGCCGGCCGAGTTCTTCGTGCACCGCCACATCTATGGCAAGTGGGCCTGCCGCTGCTGCCAGGTGCTGCGCCAGGCGCCCAGCGTGGCAGAAGTCATCGAAGGCGGTATCGCTGCCAGCGGCTTCGTCGCGCACACGCTGATCAGCCGCTTCGTGGACCACATGCCGTACTACCGGCAAGCGACCATCAACGCCCGCAGCGGCGTGCACACACCGCGCTCAACGCTGGCGTCCATCACCGGCCAGGCCGGCGCGGCGCTAGAGCCGCTGCACGAGGCGCACAGGCGCTTCATCCTCAGCTGCGCGGTGCTGCACGCCGACGAGACCCCAGTGGCCCTGCTGGACCCCGGCGCGGGCAAGACGCGCCGAGCCTACGTCTGGGCCTACGCCAGAAGCTGGCACGACAAGGTGCCTGGTGTGATCTACGAGTTCTGCCCGGGACGCGGGGCGCAGTACCCGCTGGCATTCCTGGGAGGCCAGAATCGACACGGCAGGCGATGGTCGGGCACGTTGCTGACCGACCGCTACGGCGCCTACGAGACCGTGGTCGATCCCCGGCTGTATCCGGACCGCCTGGGCGCAGCCTGCGCCGCGCACGCACGCCGCAACTTCGAAGAGTTGACGCACGACGGCACCAGCGTGGTGGGCCTGGAGGCGGTGCGTCGCTTCGCGCGCATCTACGGGGTCGAGGCACAGCTCAAAGAGCTCAGCGATGACGAGCGCCGGGCGCAACGCCAGCGGCTCGCCAAGCCGCTGTGGGAAGAGCTCAAGCACTGGCTACAACTGGAGCGCCGGTTGGTAGCCGACGGCGGCCCGACGGCCAAGGCCATCGACTACGCGCTGGGGCACTGGGCCGCGCTGACGCGGCACCTGGACGACGGCGCGGTCGCGCTGGACAACAACCACCTGGAGCGCCAAATCAAGCCGTGGGCCATGGGGCGCCGGGCATGGATGTTCGTGGGCAGTGAACTGGCCGGCCAGCGCGCCGCCATCGTGATGAGCCTGGTGCAGTCGGCGCGCCTGAACGGCCACGACCCCTGGGCCTACCTGCGCGACGTGCTGCAGCGCCTGCCGACGCAGCGCGCCAGCCAGATCGAGGACTTGCTGCCGCACCGATGGCAGCCAGCGTCCGACGCGCGACCATGACCTTGCTCACGCAGGCCGTGATGGTCCGGGCGAACATCGACGTCGACCGCATGAGCGCGCAGCAGAAGGTTGAGCTGGCTGACGAAATCTACGTCCAGCAGCCGAACCTGCTGGCCTCCATCCTTGTGTTGCCTCGCTACGGGGTCGACATGCTGCAGCTTGAGGTGCCGATCCACGTTCTGCTGGTCGCGTTCCAGGCCATGAAGCACTGCGGGCACGCCGTGCCGACGATCTCTGAAGACGTCCAGGAAACCTGCTTGCAGCGGCTGACGGCGACGATGCAGTTCACCGAGGGTGTGCCGCCAGATCTCGTCGAGCAGATGATCACAAAGTTCTGCGTTGACCACCCCGAGCGCTACCTGCTGGCGTTTGTATATGGCCACCTCGGCGAGCACGACCTGCTGCGCGTCAGAACCGACGCCGAGAAGTTCTTGCTGCTGACCGCCCTCAATCTCGTGGAATGCGTTGCCTACGTCGGAGCACAGCTCAAGTCCAAGTGAACCGCGTGCGGCCGGTCAAGATGGGATGACTGGACGCTCACGATGTGAGAGGCACAGCGCGACTCCGCGTGAAGCCCGGCAATCAGCCCGCTTCCCCGCTGCCCTCTCGCGAATCCGCTCTCGGCAATTCGATGGTGAACCGCACCCGTCCCGCCGCACAGGTGCCAACCGTCTCGCCGCCGTGCGCCCTGGCGATCTGCCTGGCGATGAACAGCCCCAGCCCCAGGTGCGCTCGTTCGGCCGCCGCGGAGGGAATGTCGCGCTGACGCAGTGGCTCGAACAACATCTCGATCTCTTTCGGGGGGATCTCGCCCGCGTTCTCCACCGAAATGCGAACGGATGAGTCGCCCCCTTCGATCCTCACCATGGCCCGCCCGGAAGGTTCCCCATGCTTGACCGCGTTCGACACGAGGTTCCCGAGCGCTTCTCGCACGCGTGATGCATCGAAGGCCCCTTCGGTGTCCCCGTGCACCTCGAAGGCGATCTCGGCTCCGGGGTGGCCAGCTCGGAGCAGTTCCAGTACTTCGGCACAGGCCGCGGCAAGGTCGACCGGAGCCCGCCGCAGCACCATGCCGGCGCCGAAGCTGGCCCGGCTGTACTCCAGCAGCGAATCCAGCAGCGACGCCAGGCGCTTCACGCCGCGAGAGAGCAGCGCCGTCTGCGCTGCAGGCGCGACCGCTTCCGCGCGCATCAGCTCCACCGTCAGCGCGACCGAATTGAGTGGCCCCCGAAGGTCGTGCCCGAGAATCCCGAGGAAGATCTGCCGCCAGCGCTCCCGCTCCTGCGCATAGAACTACACCGACTCGGCCACGGCCTGATCGATCGCTTCGTTGAAGCGGTTGATCTCATCAATGGCGCCGAGCCCGGGCGGGTGTGCGTCGCCCCAGAGGCGAAGGATCGAGGAGCGCAGCGCCCGGAACTCACCCACAAGCTGCTCAATGGAGATGCCCCGTTGCGCCCGCAACAGCCCGTGCGTCTGGGCCGAGGTCTGCGACGACGGCGTTGGTGCTTCGCCATGGGACCTCGCAATCGACTCCGTCCTACTTTGGGGACCCCGCAAGTCCGTTGAAATCGCCTCCAGCAGTTGCGGCAGGTGATCCCTCAGCGCCGGCTCGTCCATCTCGCGCAGCGCCGGAATGGTGCGGGCAAAGGCGATGGCCGCCTCGAGGATGGGCGCTCTGGCGGACTCCAGGAACGTGGCAAGTTGCATGTCGGTGGGTGAAGGACGGCGGATGGAAACCTTACAGCAAAGTCATCGGGAAGCAAGAGTCCTATGACACAGCCGGTGATCCTCATCGCCGACGACGAAGCCGATGCCGCGGACCTTCTCGGACTGCTGCTCGGGCTTCATCTTCCGCAGGCCGCAGTGCGCGTGGCCCATGGGGGCCAGACCGGGCTTGAGCTGGCAATCCGGGAGCGGCCGGACGCAGCCGTTCTCGACTTGGAAATGCCGGGCCTGGACGGCGAAGCGCTCGCGTTCGCTCTGCGCGCAGCCTATCCTGATCGCGTTGTCGGGCAACGTGGTGCGGCTCGCTCAGATCCGAGGCAACGGCGCGTTCGACCACCACTTCGGCAAGCCTGCCGACGTAGACGGCCTTGTCGGCCTGCTGAAGGCTCTTTCCTGAGCAGGGTTCCATCGCCCGCCCGGCCGCGATTCAGGTTGCAGCCGATGGCTGCCAGCGATGAGGCAACAGTTCTGCGACGCGACTGGCATCGCCACCAGCGTCTCGTCCGCATGCAGCACCCGACTGCGGAGCATCTCGCTGCTGAGCGCATCCACCAGCGGCTGCAGTTGCGCGCCGCACTGCCCGACGCAGGCGGCCAGCGGCGAGCGCGGGATCGCGAGGCCGGCGCGGCTGAAACCGCTTCCTGCCTGTACAACGGCAAGTGATCGAGCTACTTGGCCACGAGCACTTGCCCGAGCAGCCCAGCGGTCGGAATGCCCTTGCTATGGCATCACGCGTCAACGTTTCACTCCGACGCTAGCGGCACCTGAGCCGGGCGAACGATTAAGCAGCCCAGCAGTGACCGCCACGCCGATTAGCAGAAGTGCCATCCCTGCCAATCGCGTGATGCTGAAGCTCTCGCCATAAACCAGCGACGACATGCCCAAGCCCACGGCGGGCGCCAGCAGTGCGAAAGGTGCCACCGTGCCGGCCGAGTAGCGCTGCAGCAGATCTCCCCCCCCAGATCGCATATGCCAGCACCGTCGCCAAGAGGCCGAGGTAGACCGGCGCGAAGAGACCCCACATCGATGCATGGCTCACCGCCCACCAGAGGGCCCCCGGCCCATCCTGCGCGAACGAGAGCCCCAGTGCAGGGAGGGGAGGAACCAGGCTGGCCCACACCATCAGATGCAGCATGTTGACCTTGGGCAGCCGCTTGATCACCAGGTTGCCGACGGCCCAGCTCAACGCCGACGCAAGCGTCACCGCGAATGGGGGTGTTCGTCCTTTTCGTGCAGATTGACACGGTTTGTCAAAAAAACACCAATCAAATCAACGCCTTACGAGAGCAGCGTTTTTAGGCTGCTCGTCTTTTCGTGCAAATTGGTGCGCTTGGCTCGGTGCTCCTGAGCCCAATCGATTCGAGGTCGGCGGTAACAAGGGAGTGAAATGCCGTGCCCTCGAACGCCCCACTTGATCTGGCGTCACAAGCCTGCAGGAGGCTTTACGACAGATCCCAGGCGTCGATGGTCAGTACCTGGTTGGGCGGATAGGCCCCGATTTTGTCGTGATCAAAAATCACATTGCCCTGCCAGTTCGCCGGCATGACGTAGTCGTCGCCGATGATGGCAGGGCCACGATGCGCCGGCGGACCGTCGGCGAACATCGGCAGGACATCGCCCGCCTGAGCCGTGAAGCGGTTGGGGTAGCCGCTGAAGGCCAATTGAGTGGCTTTGCCCGCCTTGACGAGTCGGTGCAGCCAATCGATGCCGCCTGGCCCCACCTCCCAATTCGCTAGGAGGGCTGGCTTGCTGTCGATGGTCTGGTCGCGTTCCGCGGGGGTCTGGGCTGCCACAACTATCCACCAGCCGATCATCGCGTCGACCTTTCCTTGTCGATTGATCCAATGAACATGGCATTGCCGGCTCGCCATCGTAACGCCCGCCCTGCACTGGCGGCTTGGCCGAATTGGACTTGCCGGACCTTGTTGTCGTATTGGATGATCTCAGCCTTGCTTCAACTCACCCAGGAGAATTCCTCTTCACCATTCAAACGCCATTGCCACCACCGGCTGGATACGCCAGCTGGCTCGACTACGCCGTCGAATCCTTCAGCACCCGGCAGGCCTGGCTCGAAAGCCTCTGGCAAACCTGGGCCGACGACACCGCCGTCGAACTGGACCGCGACGAGATCCGCGAGTCTGCGCGTCTGGAACTGCGCGCCCTGCGAAAGGCGGCCGGAACTGCCGACCCATGAGTCCAGGCCACGTGCCGCGCACACTGCATTCACAGAGCTATCGAGTCTTTCGCGCGCCGGCCTTGGCGGCCTTTGATGCTGGCCCCTCTTGCGGCGGCACCGGTTCCGGTGGCGAGAGACGCTCCAGCAGCGCACGCAGCGTCAATGCTTCGGCTCTGAACTGAGTCGCTTCTTGTTGGGCCGCTGCGAGCCGTTCCCGCGTCGTCTGAAGATCATCGGCAAGGCCGCGATTGCTGGCCGTGAGTTCTCGTTGCGAATCCTCGGCCGCATCGGCCCTGACCTGCAGCCGCGCGACGACATCGGCCTGCCCCAAGAGGCTCTCGCGATGGCGGGCTTCGGCCTGCGCCAGTTGGCCGCGAAGCGCCTCGAGTTGCTTGTCCGCCTTGATTCGGGCCTGGCGCTCATGGTCGATGTCCAGTAGCGCACGCCGCTCAGCGGCGTCCGCGCGACCGTTCGCGACGGCCACAGCTTCGCGTGCCTTGACCAGCTCGGCGCTGAAATCCGCCCGGACCCGCTCCAGCTGATTGCGCGCTTCCTCGAGATGGCGCTGCAGTTCCTGCAGCCGTGCCAAGGCACCGGCATGGGCGCGCCGCTCTGCCTCCAGATCCGTTTGCCGTTGCTGCAGCGATTCCCGGGACGCGCTCAGTTGCTGACGCAGGGTATCGGCGCTGGCCAGCGCCTCTGCTGCCGCCTGGCGGGCCCGGGCTTCCTCACTCTGGGCTTTTTCGACTGCCGCCTGATCCTCCAGGCGCAGCGCTGCGAGTTCGTGGCGCGCCGCGGCCGTGGCCTGCCGCCACAACGCGGCGATGGCTTCCGCGGCGCTTGCTTTGAGTTCCGGCGGCAGGTCGGGATGGTCGATTTCGACGCGCGCCTTGTTGCGTAGGTCCTCCCAGAACCTGGCCAGCGCCTCGGCCGGCGCGCTCATCGAGCCCTTGCGCACAAACTGGTACAGCTTGCTGGCCGTGGGAGTGATGCCGTAGCGGAAGAACAGCAGCGCGCAAACCTCGCGATAGAGGTCTTTCGTTTCCGTAAACCGTCCCCTGAGGGCTTCTATGTCGCTCTGGAGTTCGATTTCAGTATTCATAGATAAATAATACAACGTAATACGTTGAATTTATTGAGCTAACCGACAATCTATGGACATAATCTTTCTAATGTCCATAGAATTGACGATGCTCTTCTTTTGCGCGTAGCGCCGCATGAATACTCTCGTCAGTCTGGACCGGATGATGGTGCCGATCCATCTGGATGGCAGCCGCGGCCGCAATCGCGCCAGTTCGCGATCTCAGTTGGCCGCGGTCGATGACCGCTCAGCCGTGCTGGCCTGGCTGGCCCGCTACGCCGACTCACCCGCCACCCTCTCCAGCTATCGCAAGGAGGCCGAACGCCTTCTGCTGTGGTGTGTCCTGCAGCGCGGCGCAGCCCTCTCGGACCTCGCGCACGAAGATCTTCTGCTCTACCAACGCTTCCTTGGGGACCCACAGCCGGCCGAGCGTTGGGTCATGGAGCCAGGTCAGAAGCCGGGGCGCAGCTCATCGCGCTGGCGCCCCTTTGCCGGCCCGCTGGGGCCTTCGAGCCTGCGCCAGGCACTGTCGATCCTCAACGCCATGTTCTCGTGGCTTGTGGATGCCGGATACCTGGCCGGCAATCCGTTGGCGCTGAGTCGGCGCAAGCGCAGGCAGGCTGCCCCGCGCGTGAGCCGCTTTTTGCCAGAGGAACACTGGAACGTGGTGAAGGCCGCGATCGAAGCAATGCCCGTGGGCGGCGAACGCGAAAGGCTGCACGCATCGCGCTGCCGGTGGCTGTTTTCACTGCTCTACATCGGTGGGCTGCGCGTGTCCGAGATCTGCGGCGCCAGCATGGGCGGGTTCTTCAGCCGGCGCGGTTCCGATGGGCGCGAGCGCTGGTGGCTCGAAATCACCGGCAAAGGCAGCAAGACCCGCTTGGTGCCAGCCACGGGCGAATTGATGAGCGAGTTGATGCGCTACCGCAAAGCCCATGCCTTGAGCGCGCTTCCGCTGGAAGGCGAAGGCACGCCACTGGTGATGACACTGATCGCCCCGATCAAGCCGATGGCACGAAGCGCCATTCACGAACTCGTCAAAGGTGTGATGCATGCTGCCGCGGCCGCACTGCGGCAACGTGGCTCTGACTTCGAGGCTGCGGCCACCCACCTCGAGCAGGCGTCCACGCACTGGATTCGCCACACGGCCGGAAGCCATCTGAGCGAGAAAGTCGACCTGAAAGTGGTTCGCGACAACCTGGGTCATGCCAACATCAGCACGACCAGCATCTATCTGCACACCGAGGACGATGCTCGTCATGATGCGACGGCGGCCGGGCATCGGGTCGGTTGGCGTTCGCCATGAACGCAAGCCCTCGTGACTTCCGGGCATTCCTCGCACATTTGAGTCGCTGTCTGGCGAACTGTGTAGAACACACCCATCCCATGGACCTCCATCAGGCCGCGCATCGGACTCGCGGAGCGGTAGGCCCTCCATCTATTTCGAGCGGACCCACGGGGTCTGACGCGCAGTCTCATCGCACTATTCTCGTTTACGCCTGCGCATGGATCGGCAGTCAAGCAGCGCTAGGCGAACGACTTGCTCTGTAGCACTCGCTACCAATTCAGGCGCCCTCGACATTGCGTCGGCCATCGAACCGGGCCCGTCGACAATACTGAAGTAGGCGTCGATGCCGATTTCGTGCATTGTGTGCGCTCCATCTCCAACGGACCCAACGATCGCGACGACGGGAATGCCGGCCTGTTTCGCGCGGCGCGCCACCTCCGCCGGCAGCTTGCCGAAGGATGTGAGCCCATCGATGCGTCCTTCGGCGGTCAATACGAGATCGGCGCGCTCGAGGAGTGCGTCAAAGTCCAAGAAGCGCGAAAGAATCGCGAATCGGGGACAGAGGCGCGCCCCCAGAAATGCGTGCAGGCCTGCACCCAGGCCCCCTGATGCACCTCCCCCTTGCATCGTGCGAACGTCGATCCCGAGATCGCGCCGAATGACTGCTGCAAGAGTCCTGAGGCCAGTCTCCAATGCGGCAAGATCTTTGGGCAACGCTCCCTTCTGCGGGCCGAAAACGCGCGAAACTCCGCGTCGTCCCAGCAGCACGTTGTCCCAGTTCACGGCGACGTCGATGCTGACATCGCCAAGGCGCGGGTCGCGCCCGGAGAGGTCAATGTGAGCGAGGCCGTCCAATGCCCCGCAGCCGCGCCCGATGGCTCGCCCTCGGCGATCAGAAAGCCTGATGCCTAGCGCTTGAGCAAGACCGGCACCACCATCGTTTACGCCGCTGTCGCCGCAACCGATGAGCAATCGCTGGGCACCCAGATCCAAGGCTTCGCGCACCAGCTCGCCTACCCCGTAGCTGGTGGTCCGGAGAGGATCTCGTTGGTCCACAGGCACGTGCCGCAGACCTGCCGCCGCCGCGATCTCAATCGCTACAGTGCCAACATGGACTCCGCCGAGCAGGCCGAGATGCGCCTGCAGCGGCTGGCCCACAGGACCAGTTACTTGCACCGGATGCAGACAACCACCAGTCAGCTGCGCGAGCGTCTGAGCAAAACCTTCGCCGCCATCTGCCATGGGCGCACGCAGGATCTCGGCGTCGGGGGCGGCCGCTTTGACTCCACGCGCCATACTCTCGATCAATTCAGCTACGCTCAGGTTCTCCTTGAAGCCGCAGGGTGCAAGCAAGATTCGTGGACGCAGGTTGTTTCGCCTCGCCGCGACCGCCATAAGTTCAGTCACAGGTCGCCGAGCGCAGTGCGCGGAATATGCTCCTTCGCAGAGGCGCTTGGCGCTGGAGCGGCTTTCGCCGCGCAGCGCCAAGCAAAGGGACCTGTCCTCCAATGATGCCGATGTGCGGATATCACCCCGATTGAACGCAGCGTCTCGGGACCGAACAAACCAATGACGATGAACACGAGGGGGCTCTTTTCTTTCTCCGCGAAGGCGAATTTTGCCTTTCGCGTCGACTCTTTCTTCTCTAATGCACACACAGAAGCCCTAGCCAGCGGTGCTCAAGCGATGCCTACGAAGAGTTCGGCAGATCCAAAATGAATTCGGCCATTGTCGGAGGGTAGCAGACGCCACGCTTCTCCTCGCAGCCTTGGTAGATGGCGCGCACCTTCACTTTGCTCCCTGACACCGTTCGGTCAAGTTCCAGTGGCACTTCCACAGTCTTTCGGAATACATCGGTCCACCCAAAGGTCGGATCTTTTTTTACTTCCCCCTTCGGCAGTATCACAGATCGGATGGACACCCCGGGGGAGCCAACCACGCTAAACTCGATTCGATCTCGATACAGGTAATAGCCTGGTGACGGCTTGAAGACTGCGATAAGTGAGGTGGCGCCGCTCGGGCGGTAGGAAATCGTCCGCCGCGCGCCATTTAATAAGGGAGTCGAGCAGACCCTCTGCGCCAGCGGGCTGGTGTACTGCGGCCGTCCAGATCACTAGGTTGCCAGCGACCGCAGTCAGAATTTGGCGGCGGAGAGCGGATCTCATGGGTAGCGGCCCTTGCCTGCCGTCGGTTAACCTTTCCAGCATCATCGTTCCTCATTCATCCTGGGTTTAATCCGATGCCCGCTGTCAACGACAAGCCATCGTGAGGGAGGGTGTTTGGCGAACCCTTGATGCATCCGACTGACGGTGTTGCATGCAGACAGCACCCGAGTTTCCCGAGCTTGCCCCGTTCTAGCAGGCTGCGGAAATACTCCCCTCCAAAGCGAGCCTTCCTCGCCGGCGTGTGGTCGCCTTCCACATAGTGCGTCGGGCAGCGATTTCTAGAGCTGCTTTCGCCGATTTGACGGGTGTTTTGGGGCCTTTGTGTGCCTCAGAGCGCCTGCGCACGGATTTGCCCCAGCGAGCGCATGCGCGTCAAGTTGTAGGCCGCCATCGTCAGCACGAACAGGTGGTCCACGCGCTTGAGCCCTCGCACCATCACCTGCCGAATTCGTCCCACCGTCTTGGCCCAGCCGAAGCCCTGCTCGATGAGCTTGCGCTTTCGCTGCGACAGGACGTAGCCCTGGCTCGCAGCGATGGTGTCGGGCACCGCCGAGCGCCGCCCAGAATTGTTCTGGGCCACGTGCGGGATCACGCCCATGTCCTGGCACGCACGGATGAATTCCTGCGCGTCATAGCCCTTGTCCGCGCCCAGCGTGATGCTGATCGTCTCGTCGTGCGCCGCCTCGCACGCTGCGTTGATCATCACCTTGGCCGCTTCCCGCTCGGCATGACCATCAGCGGTGGTGACCATGGCGTTGGCAATCAGGCCATGGCGGTTGTCCGCCAGGGTATGGCCCATGTAGCGCATCTCACTGGCCGTCTTGCCCTTGCGGTACAGCCGCGCATCCGCGTCGGTGCGCGAGGCGTGCGTGTCGTTGCTGCGGGTCTGGCCCTTGAAGCTGGCCATCGACGCTGAAGTGCTCGCCCGACAGCCAGCCCTTGCGATCCGCCGTCTCCACGATGTGGTTGAACAGTTCGATGATCGCGTCGTGTGCAATGAGTCGTTCGCGGTTCTTGGTGAACACGCTGGGCACCCAGACCGCATCGTCCATGGCCAGGCCGATGAACCAGCGATACAAGAGGTTGTAGTGGGTCTGCTCCATGAGCTGGCGCTCCGAGCGAACGCTGAAGAAGATCTGCAGGAGCATCGCGCGCAGCAGCTTCTCCGGTGCGATGCTGGGACGCCCACCCTTGATGTCGGCCTCGTACATGCCAGCGAACAGGCCGTCCATCTTGAGCAGCGCTTCATTGACCATCGCGCGGATCGGACGCAGGGGGTGATTCGCAGGTACGAAGTCCTCCAGGCGGCGCATCGTGAACAGGCTCTCGGTGAAGGTATCGACTCCGCGCATGTCTGGGGTCTTGTTTGCAACTGTCAGGGGATCAACTTCCAACGCATGTGTCGCATCGCGTGCCGACTGGCGGGGAGTATTTCAGCAGCCTGCTAGGGCTGCCCGCCACCGTCACGGGCAGGAATGAGAGCGGACATCGAGTGCGGCGCACCATGAGGAATGGGCGATGATTCTAGAGTTGACAGGGTGCGAGTGGAATTTCCCGCACCTGGACTTTGTATCTGGTAACTGGCTTTGACCTTCCAGCGACTTTATAGTTTCTAATTGATTCCCCCGGAAATTATGCGCTCTCGCTATCTCCGGATGAACCAAAAAGTTTCTCGATCGAGGTCGAGATCTCGCATGAGACTTACCGCGCCAGACGACCGGCGCAAGTGCGCCGGGGCGCCCTTCAATTCTTTGCGCAAGATTGAAGGCACCTCAAAGTGCCAGAGCTACACTCGAAGCTGAATAGGGCTCGTTCATGAAGATCGGCGAACTCGCAAAAATCACCCAAACACAGGCGGAAACCATCCGCTTCTATGAGCGCGAAGGATTGCTCTGGGAGCCTCCGCGCAGTGGCGGAAACTATCGTGTTTACGGCCGCGAGCACTTGGAACGGCTGGCCTTCATTCGCCATTGCCGCTCATTGGACATGACGCTCGAGGAGATCCGCGCGCTGCTGCGCTTTCAGGATGCGCCGAGAGAAAACTGCCACGCCATCAATGTTGTTTTGGATGAGCACATCGAGCATGTGGCTCAACGCATCCGTGACCTGAGGCACCTCCAGAAGGAACTCAAGTCGCTGCGCGAGACGTGCGATGGAGTGGCCGCTGAATGCGGAATCCTGGATGGGCTGAAGAAAGTCAATGTGCACGACGCGGCGCACGCTCACGGAGTTCACTCGGTTGGTCACCGCAGGCCCCCACAAGGCACACGCAGCGAAAAAACTGGGAATTGAGGCGGATTGAATTCGGTCGGCTTCTCATAGGCCTGGAAGGTCCCGTTGGTGTCGAGATCGCGTGCGGCAGGCCTGCACGATCAGGCGCTTGTTATTCTGGCCGGGGCAGCATCCGCGGCGCCGCGGATTTCCGAAAGATCGTTCGACTGAGTTGCGTTGATCGTAAGCCGTCAATAAGCCACGCCCTTGCACATGGTGCCGGAACCGATGCGCGCGCAGCGGTCTGCGGTGCGCTCACTCTCTCCAACACTCGGCTACCCATGGAGCCGGGCGAATAAAGCGCCAGCGGCGGTTGCGCCGCCCCGCGAGCGCATCCGGCGGATTGCACTCGCCGTGGAAAATCACGATGCGCGCATCCGGCGGCACGGAGGGCGAGCGCCAGTAGTTGCTCGGCCACGACGGGATGCAGTCGTACTTGAAGCTTGGACACCAATGCTCTGGCCAGTAGGCGAGTTTGCCTTGTCGATGCATGAAGTCCGAAAGGTAGGCTTGCTCGTTGCGGAATGCCGAGCGCACCTCGGCGAAATGCGAGCGAAAGTGCTCAAGTACCTCCGGATGGGCGCCGAGCTCAAAGCGGTAGACGGAGGAATTGCCCGTCACGCGCCATGGCCGCTTGTAGTCGTGGATGATCAAGAATTTGCCGGAATGCTCGAAGAAGGCATCCAGCCCGCCGACAATCGCCACGTCGAGGTCGAGGAAGAGCCCCGTGCCTTGCAGGCCGTGCAGGTCCGCAGAGAACGTGACCAGCTTGGTCCACCCGCGTTCGGGAATGCCCGCGGGCAGATCGAGCGCAGGGATGGGCAGGCACTGCACCTCGGGCCGGATGCCCCGCACGTCGTCCGTTAGGCAGACGAAGCGGAAATTCCCACTCAGGTGACGACGCACCATGACATAGAGGCGGTTGACGTACTCGGGACCATACTTGGTGCCCCACTTCATGCTGAGGATGAGGCGTTGTGAGCGCATGGATTGAGTGGCGTTCACTGAGGCTGCTCTGAAGTTTCAATGCTTGAGGGTGGACCTAGGCGAGGGATGCGGCTGCATGTCCTCCGAAGGGAGCGCCCGATACAGCTCGAGCCGCAACCGACGCCGCAGGGTACTCGTCAATGACTGTGACCTTACCGCCTCTTGATGTGAAGCTGGTGGTCACGGAGGCACTGGCCGCTACCAGTCGGCCCTGGCGAACCGGCGTGAGGTCGCCGCCTGATCGGCGCAGCGCGCACTGCCAGCGATGCCGTTGGCAATTGGCAAGGGTGGCGTGCTCAAAATGACCAGGCTCACGCTCAACGCCATGCTCAGAACCGCACGATCGCTTCATCGCGCTTGACTTGAAGACGATTGCTCAGTCGTCGGCCACCGGCTCCCACCTACTTCCGAGTCAATCGGCTTCGCATCGGCTACAGCAGCGTCCCCGCTTTGCCATTCGTACCACCAGAAGCCCGCGACCGCGGCTAGGATGAGTAGCGCGAAACCGTTTCGCGCGCTCGGAATGGCTTCGTCGCGAAAACCCAGCTTGGTCCCAGTGAACACCGACCGCATCAGGCTTTCACCGGCCCGCCAACTACCGAATACCGCGCCAACAACGTGCAAGCCGGCAAGCGCCAGCATGACGTTGGAGGCGAGTTCGTGGAATGTTCCCCATCGGCTCACAACCAATCCGCCCTCGCTCGCCCAACCTGACATCCCGACCACCAGTGCCAGAAGCAACATCGCGAGGACGAACAAGGCGCTTACGGGACTGTGCCCGGTGTGCCGTCGGGCCCCGCCGTGCCGCATCGCCCCCAGGCAGCCCAAAACGGCACGGGGGCCTTGCACGAAATTCGTGAACCGCGCATAGCGAGTGCCTGTAAAGCCCCAAATGATGCGAAATGCGACCAGGCCGATCATCGTGTAACCCAAGGTCGCATGAACTGTGCGCCAGCCCTCTTGTTTCGCTGTCAGCCATGCACCCACGAAGCAGATGATCATGAGTCCATGAAAGACACGCACTGGAGCATCCCAGACAAGCACCTGATCGAAGCCTAAGTCGTGGTGCGCGGATTGCCGAGATGGTGGTGATTTAGCGGGTGTATGCATGGTCATGATGGAATGCGCAGTCATCTGAAAAGCCGGCGCTACGGCCCTCCGGCATGGACCGCTGCTGTTGGAGCCTGAAGAACGACGCGACGATCGGGTTATCGCATCTCCCGATGCCGGGGATATTCGAGGACATTGCCGCATTGCTCCACTTCCAAATTTCTCGATAAACATAAGATACACAATGAAGTCGCTATAGGGTCAAGTGGAAATTTTGGGCTTTGAGAACGCCCGCTGGGGTTGAACTTTCGGACGCACTCCAGGACTGCGCGACGTCCGCGCGAACGTTCCAGGCCCGCTGCGGCGCGAGCGCGGTGCAGCCGGAGAAGTCATCCGGGGACCCAGGACCGGACCACGCAGAGCGCTGGCAAAGCTCTGCTCAGAGGACAACGTGCACAGATTCGCGTCCGGCCCGAATGCACTGCGCAACTCACCCATCACGGTGACTGATTGCGGCGAATACAGGCGGCCCATATGAGAATGGCGAGCGCAGTTGCCCAGAAAATCGCCGCGGTCATGTTGGGTCCGCGGCTGTAGGGGATGCCAAACAGCTCAAATTCCGTGCCGCTCACTGCCCCAGCGCCGTGTTCACGGCCAGATTCGTCTGACCACAGCGCCAAGGGCCAGCACGAAAGCAACGACGCTCGGCACGGCCGTGAGCGCCATGCCGAACGAGCGCGCCGCCGCCCCTTTGGGGTAGCTGACAAAGAAGGCAACACGGCCCACGGAAAAGAGGACCACAGACGCCAGGATCAGCGGCATGGCAACGTCTCTGAGGACCACGAGCATCGCGAACTGCGTGACCATCAGCACCACGGCCTGCTCCAAGGTGTTCTGAAGAAATGCCGCCCGCACTGCAATCCTTGGGCTGGGAGCGGCGTATGCTGCGCCGCGTATGTCATGCGCGGAATGCCGCCGCCCGTTGGAGACCATGCGAACGCCAACCATGATCCAGAAGACGACGAACAGGCTGGAGCCGGCCCAGAATGTCAAGACAGACTCCAGATCGCCCGCAGGAAATCGGACGAGTCGCGGCAACAACAGGTGGGCCATGCCGAGCACCACCGCGCAGACCAGGAGGGCCGCCATGGAGCCGCGCAGGACGCCGCGCTGCTCCCGGCGAAATTCGGAATCGGTCAACTCATAGGCCGGCATGCCGGATCTCCTTATCGCGGGCGCACCTCTTTCATCAGCCAATACGCCCGAGTGACGGAAACGTTCTCAGCAACCAGAACGACAGGTCGGCGAGGTGGCCGCTGATCATGGCCACCCCCATCGCAACCAGCACGATACCCCCGATCAACTGCAGCGGCCGGCTCAGCCGCCGCAGGGTCTGCTGGTGCTGCAACATCTGTCCCGTGAATGTCGCCGCAAGAACGAATGGAATCCCCAGGCCGGCTGAATAAATCGCAAGCAGCCCAACTCCGTCGAAGCCACCGGATACAGCCGCCAACGTCAGTATCGCGCCCAGAACGGGGCCTATGCAAGGTGTCCAGCCAAAGCCGAAGGCCAGGCCGAGCCCGAACGCAAAAACCGGTCGCCCCCCTGGCCAAGTGGGGTGCAAGCGAACGTCGCGCTGCAGCCAGCCGAACCCAGCCGGAATCCCGAGCATCAGCAGCCCAAACAGCACGACCATCCCACCCCCCAGCACGGAGGCTTCACGTCGGTACTGAAGCAGAAGGCTGCCGAAAGCCGATGCGGTTGCGCCGAGTGCCATGAACACTGTCGAGAAGCCGAGCACGAAGACCAGCGCCAGCAGCGGCGGCGTCCACCGGGTCGAAACGGCGGCGCCTTTCTCGCCTGAGGCCGTGCCCGCGATGAAAGAAACATATCCGGGGACGAGCGGCAGCACACAGGGTGACAGGAACGACACCACGCCGGCAGCAAACGCGGCGATCGGTCCGAGTCCGGAATCGAGTGCCATCACGCAGGCTCCGCACGCATCAGCGCTTTCAGTGCGTCGACGATCTTTGGGGCGTCCCACTCGGCGGTCCCGCTCATGCGGCCGATCTCGCGGCCCTGCCGGTCCAGCAGCAAGGTCGTGGGAACCCCTACCGCCTTGAGCTTGAAGATTGCGTTGGTATCGGCATCCTGGTAGATGGCGAGATGCCTGATCCCCTCTGAAGCATAGAAGGACTTGACCAGTTCCAGCCCCTTTGCGCCCGTGTCCACGGACAATGCAACGACTTGAAAATCAGCACCACCCAGTTGTGCCTGTAGGCGGTCCAGCGACGGCATCTCCTGCCGGCATGGTGGGCACCAGGTGGCCCAGATGTTCAGAAGGACCACCTTGCCTTTGAGGCTAGCGAGCTCCACGGGTCCACCAGCACCGTCCAGCACACGCAGCTCCGGCAATGGAATAGGCTGAGCGCGCATGACGAGTGGCAGCGCGCCCGCAGGCACAGTGGCAGGGATACGCGAGGACTCGAGGTACGCCAGCACGCCCAGCCCAGCCGCGAGGGGAAGGCCCAGGCCCAGCAGCCAACGGCGTCGAGCAAGATTGGCGTTGTCCTGAGATTGCGAGGGTCCCATCACGCACCTCCCAGAAGCAACCTGGCATCGGACGCCAGCGCAGCGGCGCCGGCCCGGTAGCGCGCGTAGAGTCGAAGCTGTCCCTGCGGGTCGCAAACAAAGCTGGCGGCCGAGTGGTCGATGGTGTACGACGTCGCCGAAGCGCCTGGATTTTTCTGGGCGCGGATTCTGAATTCGGCTGCTGCGCGTTTGAGTTGCTCCTGCGTCGACCGCGGTGCGACAAAGGCCGCGTCGAAGTGCACCACGTAGCTCTTGAGCATTTCGGCGGTGTCACGCTCCGGATCGACGGTCATGAAGATCCCGCGCAGCCTGACCCCCTGCGCGCCCATCAGCTTCTTGGCCTGCGCGAGTTCCGTCATGGTCGTCGGACAAACGTCCGGACACTGCGCGAACCCGAAGAAGGCGACCACGAATTCGCCCTTGAAGTCCTTCAGACTGCGCACGACGTCGTTCTGGTCGGGGAATTGGAAGTCACGGGCGTATCCGGCGCCCGTGATGTCGATCAGCTGAAACGGGTTTCTGTGCTGCTGCGACTTTGACTGCACGAGGATTGCTGCCGGGACACCGAGCTGCGTCGATATGCCGAACTCCAATGCAATGCGGCGCCACTCCAAAACTCGTGTCGTCTGGGCCAGCGACAGAACGGCGCACCCTGCGGGATGCCGAGGTCGTCACGTCTTCTCCCTTGCCTGCGGCTGGCGCGCGCCACCGAAGGACGTGAGCACCAGGCAGGCTGCGCCGACCGCGATGCCAATGTCGGCGACATTGAAGGCTGGCCAGTGCCATCCACCAAGGTGGAAGTCCAGGTAGTCGATCACCTGCCCGCGAGCTGCGCGATCAAACGCATTGCCGAGCGCGCCGCCGAGGATCAGGCTGAACGCCAGCGATTCCGCGCGCGGCCGGGGAGCGCGCAGCATCCAGATCAGCCAACCCGAAATTGCGACGGCGATGATCAGGAAGAACCAGCGCTGCCACCCTCCGGCACCAGCCAGGAAGCTGAAGGCAGCCCCTGGATTGAGCACATGGACCAGATTGAAGAACGGCGTGACCGAATGCGACCACCCCAGGGGAGTCGTTGCGTCGATATAGCTCTTGGCGGCCTGGTCAGCGGCGAGGACCACGAGGGCGAGCGGGACCCAGGATGCTTGTCCGTTTGGATACATGTTCACGTGGCGGTAATGGGGCCGGCGGCGGTTTTCGTCGCCAGTTCGAACGGTGATTTCAGCGCCTCTTCGACCTGCTTGTCGGTCCGCGTGACACCCAAGCTCAGAGCGATCCGTAGCTGTGGAGCCCAGACAGGAACATGTTCACACCCAAAAATGCGAAGGTCGTCACCGCCAGTCCCACGAGGGCCCACCACGCGGAAACTGTGCCGCGCAGCCCCTTCACTAGGCGCAAGTGTAGCCAAGCCGCGTAGTTCAGCCAGACAATGAGCGCCCACGTTTCCTTCGGATCCCAGCTCCAGTAGCCGCCCCAGGCGTCGGCGGCCCACAGAGCGCCAAGCACAGTGGCCACCGTGAAGAACGCGAAGCCAACGGCTATTGCCCTGTACATGACGTCATCGAGCACATCGAGCGCGGGAAGCCGCGATGCGATGCGCCGCCGCGCCAGCAGAATGCTACTGACGATCAGGGACGACACGCCCAAGTAGACTGGCCAGAACGAGCTGCCGGCTTCGGCGCCGCGACGGAACACCAACGGTTCAAGGCAGAGGGCCGTGCCCAGAAGCCACAGCGGAGCCAGCTTGTACCAGCGGGTTTCGCTAGCCTGCTGCTTGATCAGGTAAGCGAACGCGACCATCGCAGCCAGAGCGAATGTGCCGTATCCGACAAAGTTCGCCGGCACGTGGACTTTCATCCACCAACTTTGCAGCGCCGGCACCAGCGGCTGGATCTCGTGCTGCTCGCGCACGAGCGTGTACCACAGCAAGAACCCCACTGCCGCACTGACGATCAGCATGGCGAATGCGCCAAGGGCGCGCGTTTGGTAGCGATCCTCGAAATACAGGTAGAACGCCGCCGTCATCCAACTGAACAGCACAAAGACTTCGTAGAGGTTGCTCACGGGGATGTGGCCGATGTCCGGTCCCATCAAGTGGCTTTCGAACCAGCGCACCGCCGTTCCGACAAGTGCCATGCTGACGGCCGCCCAGGCGAGACCTGTCCCGAGCCGGTCGAAGCCAACGGCGCGCGTGGTTAGCATGCCCATCCAGTAGAAGGTCGTGCTCATGAAGAAGAGCAGGCTCATCCACATGATCGCCGATTGGCTGGAAAGGAAATATTTGAGCCAGAACACCGACTCCGCGCGCTGCAGGTCTCCTTGGTAAGCCGTGCAGGCCAGCACGGAAACAATCGCGACGCCGGCGACCAGCGCGCGCAGCGGGCGCCAGAACCAGCCCAACCAGATCACAGCCGGAACGGACAACGCGAGGATGGCCCTCTCGTAGACGTCCATCTGAGCCGCGTATGTGGCAAGTGCGTAGCCGCCTGCAATAACGACGAAGGCAGCGAAAAGCCAATCGACGGCATTGCGGCGCGCGAAGAATCCCTCGTGGAGGGAGACGGTGTAGGTCTGCGCAGTGGTGTTCATTCGCTGTCTTGCGAGTTTCGTTCGGCGGAGGGAGTAGAGGTCGCACGTGAAGCCTTGCGGGCGTGCTCGAGAATTTCCCTGCCGCCATTGGCCGCGAACAGTGCCGCGACGATGCCCAGGATCAGGTCCGGCATGTTTGATCCCAGCCACAGCACGAGAATTCCGCTGGCAAGGATCGCCATATTCACGATCGAGTCATTGCTCGTGAAGATAGCGGATGCTTTGAAGTTGACGTCCTCCCCCCTGTGGCGCCTGATCAGGCGCAGGCAGAGAACATTGATCGCCGCGTTCACCGCTGCCATAGCCATCATAGCTAGCCCGATAGGCGCTTCCGAACCCATAAACCTGCGAATGACCTCGCCGACCAGCAGGATCGACAGGCCGATCAGAAGCCATCCGGACAAGCGGGCCGCGGCAACCTTGGCCCGCACACTTCGGCCGACCGCGTAGATGCCCACCCCGTACACGGACGCGTCTGCCAGATTGTCCAGTGCCGCGCCGATCAGCGCGGTCGAGGACGCCCATACCCCCACGCCCATTCCGAGCGCGGTTTGTGCAAGGTTGATCATCAGCACGTACAACAGGATCCTGCGGTCCTGCGCGTTGCTGGACGCAAGGTCCATCGCGGCAAATTCGTCTTCGTCGCCCACTATCCGCCCTTGCGCGCCAGGTCCAGCAGGTACTCGGCCACGGAGAGAGATTTGGAGTTCGAGCCGGCCAGCGTACCGGATGTGAGCCAGCGACCATTCACGCCGATCGACGGCGTGCCTTCGATCGCATAGCCGGTCGCCAGCGCGGTGGCTTGCTTCACCTTCGCCGCGACGCTGAAAGAGTCCAGTGCCTGAAGGAACCGCACGCGGTCCACGCCATGGGTCGCAGCGAAGCTTCCGATCTGATCGGGAGTATCCAGTTTCCTGCGTTCGACGTGAAGGGCAGCGAAGACCTTCGGGTGCAGCTGCTCCACCAGGCCCATTGCCTCGATCGCGAAGTACAGCTTCTGATGGATCACGACGTCCTCTCGAAACGCGACCGGGATGCGGCGGAAGAGAACGTCGCGCGGCAGCTTTTTCTGCCACGCGTCGATCATGGGTTCGAAGGCGTTGCAATGTCCGCAGCTGTAGGCGAAGAATTCCAGCACCTCCGGCTGGCGGGCGTCGCGGGTGGGTTGCCGCGACTGCAGAGCAACGTAGTTGCGGCCCTCCACCGGGCGGTCCTGGGCGACCGCAGGCACGCTCCAAACGGCCATGGGAGCAAATAGAGATGAAGCAAAAAGTCTTCTTTTCATGAGAATCCGGATCTAGCTGGTTCCGCCAAGCCGTCAATTAGAAACTATGAAATCGGTACAAGGTCAAGCCATCCGGATCGCGAGCTGCGCCGCGGTGGGGAGATTGGGCTGCGCCTGTAGGACGCTGCCTAGAATGTGCGGCCATTGCCCGATGGCCGCCATCCGCAGGTTTCCCCTTGCGCAACGCGGCCGTCCGTCGTCCTAGGCGAACCGAGACATTCACCATGACCCAAGAACAAGCCCTCGACGTGCTGGTGATCGGCGCCGGCTCCGGCGGTTACATCGCATCGATCCGAGCCGGCCAACTCGGCCTCAAGGTCGCGTGCGTTGAGGCCAACCCGTATGCCGATCCGAAGGGAGAGCCGCGGCCGGGCGGGACCTGCCTGAACATCGGCTGCATCCCCTCGAAAGCGCTGCTGTCGTCGAGCGAAGAGTTCGAGAAAATTGAGAAGCACGCTGCCGCTCACGGCATCCGCGTGGCGGGCGCCACGATGGACGTGCCGGCAATGATCGCGCGCAAGGATGCGATCGTGACCAAGATGGCGCAAGGCATCGAATACCTGTTCCGAAAGAACAAGGTTGCCTATCTGAAGGGCCGCGCGACAATCCTCGGGCGGGCAGAGGATGGCTTCAGGGTGTCCATCTCCCGATCCGGCTCGATTGAAGAGGTGACCGCTCGCAACCTGGTAATCGCAACCGGGTCCCTCCCGCGCCAGCTGCCCGGCATTGAAGTCGACAACGTGGACGTTTGCGACAACGCTGGCGCGTTGGACTGGCGTTCTGTTCCGCGCCGGATGGTGATCATCGGGGCCGGCGTGATCGGGCTTGAATTGGGATCGGTCTGGCGCAGGCTGGGTGCGCAGGTCACGGTCATCGAGGCGCTGCCGCAGTTGCTGCCCATGTGCGATGCGGACGTGGCGCGAGAGATGCTCAAGTTGCTCATGGCGCAAGGCATGGATTTTCGGTTCGGCGCGCGCGTGACGGGCCTTGAGCGAACGAAGGATGGATCGCTTGGCCTCGCCTATGTCGACGCGAATGGCGCGGCGCAGTCTTTGGAGTGTGACAAGCTGGTGGTCGCGGTGGGCCGAGTCCCAACGAGTTCCGGTCTCGGCCTGGAAACTCTTGGCGTCAAGATTACTCAGCGTGGCTTCGTGGATGTAGACGCGCATTGCCGCACGTCAATCGACGGCGTTTATGCGATCGGCGACGTCGTGCGGGGGCCTATGCTGGCTCACAAGGCCGAAGACGAGGGTGTGATGGTGATGGAGCGCATCGCGGGCCAGGCGGGGCACGTCAGCTACGACGCCATCCCGTCGATCATCTACACCAGTCCGGAGGTGGCCTGGGTCGGCCGTACCGAGCAGGAATTGAAGGATGCCGGCATTGCATACCGGGCGGGCAAATTTCCGTTCACTGCCAACGGCCGCGCGCTCGGCAACGGCGACACGTCAGGGTTCGTGAAGGTCGTGGCCGATCAGAAGACGGATGCGGTGCTGGGCGTTCACATCGTCAGCACGTATGCTTCGGAGATGATCGGAGAGGCCACGATGGCGATCGAGTTCAAGGCCTCGGCCGAGGACATCGGCCGGATCTCACACGCCCATCCGACGCTCTATGAGGCCATCCGCGAAGCTTCGCTTGCCATTGGCACCGGAGCGCTCAACCTGTGAACTTTCCCGGCCATGCGCAGCGCTCAAAAATTGCTGTCGCGTCGGAGGCGGGAGGCGACTATTCGGGTTGGACGGGCAACGCGCGTTTGTGGCGGCTGGCGAGGTAGAACCGTTCAATGATGGCCACAGCGGAATCGGACACGGGCCGCCACGTATGCGCACGTCTGCAATCGCGATGCCGAGTTCGAGATTGCCCGTCAGACCGTCCCCCGGGGGGGGGCCGGCTACAACACTGCGCTGGGCAACGACATCCTGGGAAAGAGCCGGGACATCAAGACCAAGGGGCTGCAGAACGCCGCCGATGGCAAGCCCTACACGACGCTGGTGTTTGGCAACGGCAGCGGGGAGCGCAAGGACGTGCGTGACGACCTGCCCAGCGTCGACACCTCCGGCAACAAGGACTACAAACAGGCAGTCTCGATTCCACTCAGTTCGGAAACCCACGGCGGCGGCGATGTGATGCTGTTGGCCACAGGCGCCGGAAGCAAGGCGTTCAAAGGGTCGCTCGACAACACCAAGGTGTTTGGCCTCATCCGGCAGGCATTCGGTTTCTGATGCGCCGCGCCGTGAACAACGTGTTGCGTGTGGGCCTGGCTTGTGTGGCCATGCTGGCGGCGCAGCAGACGCTTGCGCAGGATGTCGAACTTCTCATCAAGCACATGTCGGTCGCCAAGGGCGCTGACGGCGTCACGCGGACGAACGAGTTTGCCGAGCGCATGTCCCGCAGCAAGGACAATCTTTGGGTCAGCCGGATTCTGCCCGCGGATTCCATGCCGCGGGGGAGCATGCGAATGGTGGAAAGGCGCACAAGCATCTTGACGTTGCCACCGCGTCCCGTTGGATCACCAAGGACGCCACCGGCAAGGCGCAGCTCAAGCTTGTTCCCGCCTATGAGAAGGTCGTCGTGACTGTCGGCAAGGCCGACTTCGACAGTGTTGGCTTCGATGGTTCCTGGGATGCCGCCTGGGGCTTGATTGACGCCGGTACGTTGAAGCGAATGAAACCCGAACCTACCTCGGATGACCTCACGACTTACACCTTGGCGGAGAAGGGTCGTAGCCTGAAAGTGGTCTGGAACTCCAGGCTGAAATTGCCTGCCCTGGTGGAATCCAAGGACAGGACTTCGCAGCGCCACACCGTGGTTCATGTGCTGGGAATCCCGCCGGCGCGTCCCTGGGACGGGTTGTAGGGGTTCTCTCAGAAAGAATACGCGGACTACCTGGACTGATGGCGCGGCTTCGCGATCATGGTCACGTGCTCCCGGCACCGCAAGAACTCCCAGCTGAGTGCGTTTTTAGATGAGAGGCCTCAGCGGGCGCTCTCGGCTCGCAACGCGACAATCGCCCGAACCGAGGCTTGAGCATTGTCGTGCTGGGAGACGATGTGAAACGCATTGGACAGCGTCGCGGGCGGAGATGAAGGGATGGAGTCGGGAATCGACCATGGCCCTGCTGCTGCGGTCCGTCTCGACCCCGTCACACCAACCCTGTTACATTGCCCTTTTCATGACCAGCAGAAAGCTGTTCAGCAATGAAAGTGAAGATACTCATCGCCACGATGGCCGCTTCTGCGGGGTTGCTTGGCGCCGGGCTGCTTTACAGCACAAGCTCCAGCAAGGCACCGGAAGCCACGTTCGTTCTTCTCGATGGGTCCTTGAGAACGGCCAACGACTTTCGCGGGAAGGTGACGTTGGTCAACTTCTGGGCCACGAGCTGCGCCACCTGCGTGGCAGAGATGCCCATGATTGTGCGGACCTATGAGAAATACCATTCACGTGGCTACGAAACCTTGGCTGTTGCCATGAGCTACGACCCTCCGACCTATGTCGTCAACTTCGCCAGCACCCGCAAGCTGCCGTTCGCCGTTGCCCTGGACAACACCGGCGCAGCGGCAAAGGCTTGGGGAGATGTGAAGGTCACACCGACGACCTTCGTTGTGAACAAGCACGGCAATATCGTCAAGCGGTACGTTGGTAAGCCGAATTTTGACGAGCTTGACAAGCTACTTGAAGAATTACTTGCCGAGACATGAGGGCGGTTATCCGACCCATGATTCGCCGAGGGCGCGGTCTAACTCGCTCTTGCTGAGCCCATGACGCATGTGGTCACCGAAAACTGTATCCGATGCAAATACACGGACTGCGTGGACGTGTGCCCCGTAGATTGTTTCCGTGAGGGGCCGAACATGCTGGTCATCGTGCCGGACGAATGCATCGACTGTGGGGTCTGCATTCCAGAGTGTCCGGCAGATGCGATCTTCGGTGAGGACGACATGCCGCCGGGCCAGCATGATTTCATAAAACTAAACGCCGAACTCGCTCGAGCGCCCGGTTGGCGCCCCATCGTTCGCACGGTCCTTCCATTGCCGGGTGCCGACATCTGGAACGGAAAAGCCGGCAAACGGGAATTGCTGGAGCGAAAGTGGCCTGCCGGCTGCTGACAATGCAGACATAGTACGTCGGCTCATCGCCCATCGCCACGGCCAACGTCTCGAAGCCGCAGGACCTCTACTTCTGTCAGTGGAAACGATGTGCGCCAGACGTCTTCGGGCGAGGCACCACAGAGCCGCCGCTGGGACGAGCCAAAGTGGCCAAATCCCGGAGGTGGACACCCACCGGGCATAGGGAGTCATGCCGGATGTCGGCGTGACGTCTCCGACGAGCACCCCCCGCGTGTGGCCGGGCAACAGGTGGGTGACTTTGCCGCGATGGTCGATGACGGCGGTGGCGCCGGTATTCGTTGCCCTGATCACGGGGCGGCCGAACTCCATGGCACGAAGCCGACTGATGTGCAGGTGCTGCGAAACCGCTGTCGTGTCACCGAACCACGCGATGTTGCTGAAGTTCGCGAGCAGGGTGGGGGCCTGGGCCGGATCGCGAAAACGGACGGCAAGTTCCTCGCCGAACAGATCTTCATAGCAGATGTTCGGGGCGATGCGGTGTTCCTTCCACCATACACGTGCAAAGAAATAAACAGCCACCAAAAAGTGCCGGCCATCCACGACATGCCAAACAAGGCTGCGAACCCGGCGGCGCGGCGCGCGCCGGTGCCGGACGGGATCAGGCCGGCGAGCACCGTCAGCGACAGGATCTGGGCCCACCAAGTGGTGCTGCCATCGACCGGGCTTGCCAGGGAATAGGCGTGCAGCAGTCCGGCTGCTACGGCAAGTAGCGGCCTAACAGCAAGCCTCTCAGACAGGCGACTTGATGCGAATGAAGACAGTTGCAACGCAATTCGTCCGGATTCAGTACGGCAGGTGCGCCGCATGAGTCTCGAGGTGCACGGCCGGAGCGTTCCGGGCGCCGAACCGTCGCTCATAAGCGTCGCTGTGCGGCGACTGCCGAAGGAATGGACTCGGAAGTGGTAGATCGAGAATCGCAATTCGCTGCCGCGTCCGCCCGTTGCGGCACACCGCGACGATTTGCTCGCGCGCGGTCATGTCGACCCGTTCGACGAGCACCTCGATACGAGCACATGGGTCTTGAACGGTAATTGGAGGTTTTCCTGGATCATGGTCAGGAAGCCGACACGCTGCTCGGAGTCCTTGTACGCGTCGACGGTCGCGTCCTCGATCAGTTTCCGAAGCTTGGCGCGGGACAGCTTCATGGTAGGCCATCAATGTGCAGGGGTTGGGCTACGAGGTTGGCCGCTCTCAACCTCGTGGAGTGCGTCGCCTACGTCGGAGTGCAGTTGCAGTCCAAGTGATCCGCGTGGGGTTGGTCAAGATGGGGGACTGGACGCTCACGTTGAAGCGGCGCCGCCCGATTATCTCAGTTCCTTTGCGCTCGCGCGGGGTACGGATCGGTCCCTCGAGCGAGCACGGCTACGTTTACTCAAATTCCGCTGTCCAGCAGACGCGAACTGCGCAGGACACACGACAATTGACATGTGCACGGGCAGCCCTCAAATGGGCGGCAAATTGTTAAGAATTCTTAGTCGAACAAGTCACTCAAAAACCCGCGCCGCTTTTGAGGATTGTGCCCTGACCGGTACCGGTCGTTTTCGCAACTTCCAGATCTGGGTTGATCTCCTGGCTGCATTCCGGGCCACGGCGCTGCGGCTGTCTCGGCCATCGTCCGCTCGATGAGCTTGTCCAGTTCACCGCGGTCCAACCATACGCCACGGCAGTTCGGGCAATAGTCAATTTCGATGCCTTGACGTGCATTCATCACAAGGGAAGATTCGGGACAAACGGGACACTTCATGGGCGACATTCCTTTGCAAAAGCGAATTGGACTCTATAAAGTCCATTCAGAGTCAAGCATGTCCCCATCGCGGTTCCGGATTGCCTTAAACCGGACACAAGGTGGTGGCTGCCGCTAAGCGCGCGGTATTGCGCTGAAGCAAACCTTCGTCAAGGAGGTCAAGACACTGCGCCGGCGAGCCGGCGGCTACGCCCACGCCAAGCAGTTCAAGCGCCTGCGCAAGGTGATCAAACGCCAGCGCACGATCTTGGGCATCGTGCTGCGCGAGGTGGCACGCAAATGGGCTGGCGCCAGATCATCCAAGCCGGAATAATGGCCAATACGCTCACGACGGCCGCCAGTTCCCGGGTGGCCAGGGCAGCCGCCTGGTGCACATCGGTTTGCAGGCTGTCGGTAATCATCCCCGGGTCGATCACCACGCCGCAAGTCAACATGGAATAGCTGGACAACGCCTGACAGCCAGCAGGATCGTCGCGGACGCCTTCAATGTCCAGCGCCAGGCAACTAGAGCGGCAACGCTGGCAAACGAACGAAGTGTGGACCCACCGCAGAAATGAGGCGTTGACCGAAATTGTCGAGCGCACAAATCGGGTTATTCAAGAAATCGCGAAGAGCGAGAGATTAGATCTCGTTGTCTTCGCGGATGTGGTGTTGCGTCTCCATGAGCGGATATCACCGACAAGGTCGCTCTCGTTTCGCGACGGCAACTGACCAAGCGCGTTGCAGCCTTTTTAGCCTTCGGGTTTCGTGGTCCCTGTCATGCGCCGCGACGGCAACAGAAAAAGACTCTACGACTATCCCAGCCCGTGCCTGTAACCTCCGCAAGCTCCGCTTTTGCGACAAAGGGTGAAGCGAGTCGGAAAGGATCCGCGCGTTCTTTGTGCGATTCTTGCCGATGGGACCCGGTTGTCGCAGGTTTTGCTTGACTCTCATGCGGCTAGAGGGTGTTAAATGGTCGCAACTTTTTTAGAGAAGCCCATGAAATGTTCCACTTTCACCTGTGGAATCAGTGCCGGTCATGAGGGTGCGCCAAGGCAGATCACTATTGCCCAAGATTACTGAGCGCTCGATGGCCGAGACGGCCTTGCACGTGCTGCGGCGACTCCGCTGCACACGAATAGGTCGTGCAAACCATCCCTCGTCTCATGCACCAAAGTAATCCGATGAAGCGGTTCCTGATTTTGCTGCTCCTGGCCCTGGTCGCCACCGCGCCGGCCATTGCCCTGCGTATGTCAAGCGCCCGCCCGGGACCTTTAGTGGATGTTGCCGTTTTCGGATCGGCCATATTGGCCGCCGGAGTCATGCTGTCCTGGGGCGCCGAGGCAGCGGAAAAGCGCGTTTCGCAGGGCCTCATCCTCGCTGCGGTGGCGCTAGTTACTGTCCTGCCCGAGTACGCCGTAGACCTCTACTATGCATTCCAGGCAGGCAAGGCCCCAAACTCCCCTTACGTCCACTACGCTGCGGCCAACATGACCGGAGCCAATCGGCTGCTCGTGGGTATTGCGTGGCCTTTGATGGTATTTCTGCACTGGGCTCACGCGCGTCGCCGCGCCATCGAGCTTGCGACCATCAATGTCGTGGAAGTCGGCTTCCTGCTCCTCGCGAGCCTCTACGCCTTTCTGATCATTCTGAAAAACCGCATTGATCTCGTCGACACGCTACTGCTCGTCGGACTGTTTGTGGCCTATCTGTGGATCACCGCACGCACGCCCAAAGTAGAAAGTGAGGCAGCTCAAGACGACGATCCTGGGCCCGCGGCCGTGCTGGGTACGCTGCGGCCGTCGCGCCAGTGGGCCTGGACAGCCGGGTTGACCGCCGTCGCCGCGGCGGTGATTCTCGCGTGTGCCGAACCCTTTGCGGAGTCCATCATCGCAGCAGGGCGACTGCTGAACTTCGACGAGTTCCTCCTGATCCAGTGGCTGGCTCCCTTAGCGAGCGAAGCGCCAGCCGTTGTCATCGCGGTTCTTTTCGTCCTCTCCAACCGACCGGAGGGAGGGCTCACCGCCATGGTCAGTGACAAGATCAATCAGTGGACTTTATTGGTAGGCATGCTGCCGCTGGCCATGAGCTTGGGTGCTGGCGGATTGACGGCTCTGCCGCTGGACGCCCGCCAGCATGAGGAGTTCTTGCTGACGGCAGCGCAGTCCCTTTTTGGAGTCGGGCTGCTGCTGCGGCTGCGATTGAGCCTCATTGGCGCAGCAGCGCTCGCCGTCTTGTTCTCCGTGCAGGTGGTTATCGCACTTGTGTTTCGAGATGATCCTGCGCGCACGATTGAATCACTGACGATCCTCGCCTGGGTCTACCTAGCCTTGGCAGTTCCCTTGTACATCACTGGCATGCCGGGTTTCCTGCGCGCATGCGGGACCCTGCGCAGGGCTGCGCTGGACCGAAAGCTGGCGTGCGCGGCTCCTGCGGGAACAGGCCCGATCGATAGCTCGCGCGGTTAGCCGCTGTTCAACCACCACCGCTTGGTGGAACCGATTGGCTACATCCCGCCGGCGGAGGCTGAGCAACTAGCGCCGGCAACTCGCCAGTCCGGCCAGCGCGGTGGCGGCCTTAAATCAACCAATCTCCACGGAACCCGGCGCGACTCAAAGTGACCTGACCAGTTCGGTCAGCAATTAAGCGCTTGGAGACGGGTGGATTCGACCGGCATGCCTACAATGGGAGCTTCACTAAGTGGCACATTCAAGAACACTTAAGGGCGTCAATGCAAACAACTGTACCTACGAGTCAACGAGTCAAAGCGCTTGCAGCCCAAGCTACGGAGTTCAAGCAACACAGCGACAACTGCTCGGGACAAAGCGAGACCTGGAGCGAGCTCAATCTCGACAAGTTCGTCCAGATGCTGGTTGAAGAATGCGTCGGCAAAATTGAGGAGCACTGCTTGGAGGTTGATCAGCGCTCGATCAATCTCAATTCGTTGAAGAGCGCCTTACGTGCTCATTTTGAAACCCAGTAACCGCGTAACCGCGATCGCCGCGCGATGTCAGAGCGACGCGACGGCTGAGCGCACCTCATCAACGCTCAACACCTCGGACAGCACGACCGGCGGCCTGTCGTTTTGGTAAAGCACGTACAAAGGTACGCCATTGCGGCCGAGTTGGCCAAGGGCAGCCGTAATGGCCGGGTCGCGCCGTGTCCAATCGGCCCGCACCAACGCGACGTTTTTGGCTGAGAGGTCAGCCATCACCGCCGGATTCGCCAACGTGGTTCTCTTGTTGTACTGGCAGGTGACGCACCAGGCCGCGGTGAAGTCGACAAACACAGGGCGGCCGGTAGCCAGAATCTGCTCGACGCGTCCCGGCTCCCAGGCTTGCCAGGAACCTTCGCTGGCAACCGTGGCCGGCCGGACATCGACTGCCGTGATGTTGTGACCTGCATGCCAAGTCAGCAGCGCGAGCACGACGAATGAAATGCCACCCACGATTCGCCGTGAACGCCCGATCAGCGTGAGGGACCAGATCACCATGCTCATGGCGACCAGCAGCACCAGCAGCGATGCTGCGCCATCGATTCCGCTTTGTTGACCCAGGACCCACAGCAGCCAGGTCACCGTTGCGAACATCGGGAAGGCCATGAACTGGCGCAGGGTCGCCATCCAGGGTCCGGGCCGAGGCAGCAACTTGGCCACGGCGGGAATCCAGCCGGCGGCAAGGTAGGGCAAGGCCATGCCGAAGCCCAGGGCGGCGAAAACGAGCAAGGCCTGCGCAGTCGGCAGCGTGACAGCCAAGCCGAGAGAAGCACCCATGAAGGGCGCGGTGCACGGCGAGGCGATCGCCACGGCCAGCACTCCCGACAAGAATGAATTGATCACTGGGTGCCTGCTCTCCAGCGTTGCCAGTTTGTTCGGCAGGAAGGCACCGAACTCGAATAGTCCGGCGAAATTCAGGCCGATCACCGTGAACATCGCCGCCAGTGCCGCGACCACCAGCGGGGTCTGCAGCTGAAAGCCCCACCCAAGCTGCTGGCCTGCCGCCCGCAGCCCGACCAGGAGGGAGCCGAGCAACACGAAGGACACCACCACGCCAGCCGAAAATGCCAGCCCGCTCGCGCGATGGGCGCGCCGGTCGTCGGCATGGCGCGCGAAGCTCATCACCTTGATCGCCAGCACCGGGAAAACACAGGGCATCAGGTTGAGAATCAGGCCGCCCAGCAGAGCGCCCAGGAGCGCTGCCGCAAAGGTAAGAGACGCGGCGGATGCCGGCTGGCTCAGGCTGTTGCGCCGCAACGCTTCTTCCAACGCGGGGGACACGCCGGGTGCGGCGGCCACCTGCGGCCATTGGCCTACGACTTGGGCCTCCGTGCGCCAACCCTTGTCTCCCAGGGTCAGCACCAAGGGCATCAGCGCCGGGCTCTCGCTGCGCTGGAGTGACAAGGGCACGACGGCGTTCCAGACCTTGCCGTCCCACGATTGCGAAACCGGCGCCGCGGTCTCGATCACCTCCTTCGTCTCCGGGAAGAATCCAAGCACCTTGCCCTGCGCCTCAGCCGGCAAACCGGGCACGCTGACCTTGAGCACTTTGCCGTCGATCCGAACCGTGCCGGCGCCGGATAGTGGGCGGGGTTGTGCCTGGAAGCTGGCATTGAAGACATCCGCGTACAGGGCTGTAGCACTGCGCGCGGGAATCTTGAGCGCGAATTCGCCCTCTTCGGGGACGCACTCCTGCCGGCATATCAACCACTGTGCCTTCAGCTTGATTTCCAGGTTACCGCCCAGGAGCGAAGGCTTGAACTGCGGTGTGATGGTGAGCGGCACGGGCAGTAGCACCGTGCCGCTGTAGCCGTAGTTGGCCAGATTTCCAATCGGGTACTTCTTCGGTATCGGCCAGGCAATCTCACCGGCCTCCACGCCCGGCGGTAGCGTCCACGTCAACTGGGTGGGGAGGCCGGAATCGCCGGAGTTCTTCCAGTATGTATGCCACTCGGGCTGGTGGGCCAGCTGTAGGCCGACCCATAACGCCTTGCCGGGCTCGACGCCTTCGGGCGCATAAGCCAGCAACTCGGCCCGCGCGCGCTCAGTAGTGACCACGCTTTTGGCCGGTTGCGCCTGGACCCACAGGGGGAATGCACTGCCGACGATGAGGAGGACGGCAAAGACCAGTCGCGCCACGGCCAAGGGCGCACTTTTGGCAACGGATTCAATGTTGGTGATCATGGATTTCTCTCGGGAGCCGGTCAGCAGCGTCAAATTTTCTCATCTCACTCACTGCGGGCAGGCCGCTTTGGCGAACTCGCCCGCATTCTCCGACCTATGGCTCTGCGCAGGCCAAGGTCCGGATCGTCGAGTTCTTCGATCTGGCCTGCGAGACCTGCAGGGCGTTCTATCCCATCGTCAAGGATATTGTTGACAGGCGCCCCGGCAAGGTTCAACTGGTCGTGCGGTACACGCTGTTCCATGCCGGCGCCGACACGGCTGTCAAAGTGCTCGAGGCGGCCCGGCTAGAAGACCTTTTCTGGCCGGTGAACCGCGCCTTGCTGAACGCCCAGCGAACCTGGGGCGCTGACCACGACCCCGGCCCGATCTGATTTGGACCATCGTGGACGGCACCGGCCTGAACCTCAGGAAAGCCCGCGAGGACGCCGGCTCGGCTGAGGTCCTTGCCAACATCGAACAGGACATGGCCGATGCCAAGATCCTGAATGTCACCCGCACGCCAGGATTTTTCGTCAACGGAAAGCCGTTGAAGGATTTTGGCGATGAACAGCTCAAAGCCCTGGTCAGTCGGGAACTCAAGGGGAACATTGCGATGCGCTGGTACCAGCACAGCACGCACGGCTCCAGCTTCATGACCTCGCTGAAAAACAGGCTGCCCAGAGTCGAGGCGAATGCAACCAAGAAAGCCATCAGCAAAAGCGACCGGTATCAATTTTCGGCCGGCGCCAACAGTCCACAGGCACGTGCCGCAGACCTGCCGCCGCCGCGATCTCAATCGCTACAGTGCCAACATGGACTCCGCCGAGCAGGCCGAGATGCGCCTGCAGCGGCTGGCCCACAGGACCAGTTACTTGCACCGGATGCAGACAACCACCAGTCAGCTGCGCGAGCGTCTGAGCAAAACCTTCGCCGCCATCTGCCATGGGCGCACGCAGGATCTCGGCGTCGGGGGCGGCCGCTTTGACTCCACGCGCCATACTCTCGATCAATTCAGCTACGCTCAGGTTCTCCTTGAAGCCGCAGGGTGCAAGCAGGATTCGCGGACGCAGGTTGTTTCGCCTTGCTTCGGCGGTCATATATTCACTGCCGGCCAGCAGGCCTGGAGAATGACGCGACGATCAGGCTTATCGCACCTCCCACGATCGCCATGTCAGCAACGTTGAACGCCGGCCAGTGCCATTGACGCAGGTGGAAGTCGAGATAGTCGATAACCTGCCCGCGAACAGCCCGATCGAAGGCATTGCCCACCGCGCCGCCGAGAATGAGGCTGTACGCCAACGCCTCCAGCCGTCGTGCCGGCCTTGCCAGTAGCCAAACCAGCCATATCGCGGCGCCAACAGCGACCGCGAGCAGAAGCCATCGTTGCCAACCACCGGCGCGCGCCAGAAAGCTGAACGCCGCCCCGGGGTTCAGGACGTGGACCAAATTGAAAAAAGAAGTCACCTCATGGGACCAACCCAGGGGTGTGGTCATTTCGATGTAGCTCTTGATGGCTTGGTCACTCGCAAACACGACAAATGCCAGGTAGTACCAGTGGGTTGAATGCGTGTAGTGCATCAGTTCTTCTTCATTCGTGCAGGCCAATCACGCTGGGCCGCTCGTTCAAGGGTTGCCGAGCGACCTCCTCCCGCGGTCACCGAGTCGCTCTCGCGCGAGGTACAAGGAGCCAGATCAGGGCGGCCGAGACCTCAACGCATGCCCAGCCCAAGACGAAGCTGGCAACGACATCCGCGGGGAAGTGCGCGCCAAGCGCGATGCGCGACCAACCGACAGCGATCGCGAAAGCCAGAAGGCCGATTCGGCCGGGCCAGGCAGCAACCGGCCAGATCGCCGCGGCCAGAACGGCCACGTAGGCGGCATGACCGCTAGGAAATGAGTAGCGACTGTCCGGTACGCCGACGATTCGAAAAACGCCTTCACCCAAGACCACCGCAGGACGCGGAAATGCGAATGCCGCTTTCAGGAGAGCGGCCGAAGACATCGCGATCACCAGGCCGAAAACAAACCTTCGCAAGGCCAAGTCCGCGGAACGGGCTGCATCTGGCGCTTGGCTTTGACGCCAGACCAAAAGGACGGCGGCGATCGCCGGAGCACCCCAATAGCTGCCCACCCAGCTCAAAACTTCAGGCAGCCATAGCAACTGATCGGGGACGGCCTGATTCAAAAACATGAACAGGTTCAGGTTCGCTCCACCCCAGTCGTAGAGCCACTGCTTGAGCCACGCAGCAGAGATCAATGTCGCGTGCACTCGGATCAGGCCTTCTGGGTCTTGAGCAGCCTCAGGCCATTGAAAACCACCAGCAAGCTCGCCCCCATGTCGGCGAACACAGCCATCCACATCGTGGCATGCCCCGTGAACGTCAACGCGAGGAACACCGCCTTGATGCCCAAGGCCAAGACGATGTTTTGCGTGAGGATCGCCGCGGTGCTGCGCGACAGGCGGATGAAGGTCGGAATCTTGCGCAGGTCGTCGTCCATCAGGGCGACGTCGGCCGTTTCGATGGCGGTGTCGGTGCCGGCCGCGCCCATGGCAAAGCCAATGTCGGCTCGGGCGAGTGCCGGCGAATCATTGATGCCGTCTCCCACCATGCCGACTTGACCTTCACCGCCGACCAGGCCCTCGATGGTCTTGAGCTTGTCCTCGGGCAACTGGTCGCCACGCGCTTCAGAGATTCCAACCTGGGCGGCGATGGCTGCGGCCGTGTGCTGGTTGTCGCCCGTCAGCATCAGCGTGCGCACGCCCAGCGCCTGCAGGTCGGCCACCGCCGCACGGCTGGTTTCCTTCACGGTGTCGGCCACTGCGAAAATGCCGAGCACGGTCGCATCGTCCATGAGCAGGATCGCTGTCTTGCCTTGGCGCTCCAGGGCCTCCAGCCGAGACTGGAGCGGCGCTTCGCTCAGGCCCAGCTCCTGGGCGAGCCTGTGGTTGCCCATGTGCAGCATGCGCCCGGCGATGCGGCCGCGCACGCCGCGCCCTGGCGCCGCCGCGAAGTCGTCGACCTCGTGCAGCGCAATGCCGTCCCGGCTCGCCTTGCGGGCGATGGCCTTGGACACCGGATGGTCCGAGCGCGCGGCAAGACTTGCCGCCCAGGCAGCAACTTCCTGCGCATCACCGATCAGGGGCACGAAGTCGGTCTGCTCGGGCTTGCCGTGCGTGAGCGTGCCGGTCTTGTCCAATGCGAGTGCCTTGAGCTTGCGCCCGCCCTCCAGGTAGACGCCCCCCTTGATCAGGATGCCGCGCCGGGCGGCGGCAGCCAGGCCGCTGACGATGGTGACAGGCGTGGAGATGACCAGAGCGCAGGGGCAGGCGATCACCAGCAGTACCAGTGCCTTGTAGACCCAGTCAAACCAGGCGCCGCCGAAGGCGAGCGGCGGAACGACGGCAACCAGTACGGCCACCGCGAACACGGCCGGCGTGTAGACGCGGGCGAACTGGTCGACGAAGCGCTGCGTGGGCGCGCGGCTGCCTTGCGCGGACTCCACCGCATGGATGATGCGCGCGAGTGTCGAGTCGCTGGCGCCTGCGGTCACCTTGTACTCGAAAGAGCCGGTCTCGTTGATGGTTCCCGCGAAGACCTGGTCACCCTCGGCCTTCTCGACGGGCAGACTCTCGCCGGTGATGGGCGCCTGGTTGACGGCGGATCGGCCCGCGGTGATCAGGCCATCCAGTGCGATGCGCTCGCCAGGACGCACGCGGACCACCGCGCCCTTGGCAACCTCCTTGGCCGGCATTTCTGTCCACGAGCCGTCACCCTGCCGCACGGTCGCGGTTTCGGGGGCCAGGTCCATCAACCCGCGAATGGCATTGCGGGCGCGGTCCAGCGACTTCGCCTCGATCACCTCCGCCAATGCGAACAGGAACATGACCATGGCGGCCTCCGGCCAGTGGCCGATCGCCATGCCGCCCGTGACCGCGATGGACATCAGGGCGTTCATGTTCAGGTTGCGGTTCTTCAGCGCGATCCAGCCCTTCTTGTAGGTGCTGAGGCCGCCGGTGAAGATCGAAACCAGTGCCAAGGCGATCACGGCCCAGTGGTTGCCGTCGTTGACCCAGTACACGCCTTCAGCCGCCACCGCCGCAACGCCCGAAACCGCCATTGGCCACCAGTTGGTCTTCTGCGCGGGCGCCTGGGGGTCGTGCGGTTCATCCGTTGTCTGCACCTTCGTTTCCATGCCCAGCGATTCGATGGCCTCGACCGCCGGCTTGATTGCGTCAGGCGTGTGCCGGACGGTGAGCGTGCGCTGCATCAGATTGAAATCCATGCCCTGCACGCCCGGCATGCCTTGCAGCTTGCCGCGGATCAGGCCCTCTTCAGTCGGGCAGTCCATCTTGGCAATGTGCAGCACGGTGGTGACCGCCTGGAGGTCTTGCCGCGAGGCGCGCATCCCGATGGAAGCCAGCGCCTTCTCGATCGGCGCCGTGGAGGCCAGCGTGTGCTGGACACCCAGCACGCGTTGCATCAGATTGAAGTCCAGTGCGGTCACGCCCGGCTCCTTGCCCAGTCGGTTGCGGATCAGCGCTTCTTCCGTCGGGCAATCCATGTTCTCGATCCGGTACGTCACGCGCTCGCCGGCCGGCGGCGCGGAAACGGCAGCGGTTGGTTGCTGCTGCAGGACCGAGGATGGGATCACAGCCGCGGCTTCGATCGGTCCCGTGTGGCCGACGGTCTGCTCCTTGGCGCGCATGCCGATCGAGGCCAGAACCTGCTCCATCTGCTCTCGCGCTTGAGCGAGGTGCTTCACTGACAGGGTGCGCTCGGCAAGGTCGAAGTCGAGGTCCTGAATTCCCTCGACCGCCCCGAGGTGCGAACGAATGAGTTTCTCTTCGCTCGGGCAGTCCATGTTCTCGATGCGGTAGGTCGTCAACACGGCGGCATCACGGAAAGCCTGAGCTTTCATACCCACCGAGTTCAGCGCCTGCTCCAAGGCATCGGCTGAGACCTCGCGGTGCGAAATGGTCAACAAACGCTGCGGAAGATCGAACAGGAGCCGCTCGACACCGGGCATGCCCTCGAGCGTTCGCCGCACCAGTGCTTCCTCATTGCGGCAATCCATGTTGCTCACGTGGAAAACGGTGGTTTCGATGCTCGCCTGTTCACTGGCGCAGCTCGTCTGTTGACCATTGCCGCCGGAGCAACCGCATGAGTTGGAAGGTTCTTTGTTCATAGATCGCGCTTCATTGACAGGGCTTTCCCCCGGATGCCATCATTGGACAACCTCTAGTAGGTATAGAGTCAAGCTTTTCCGGAGGAGCAACCATGATGCGGATCGGTGAATTGGGCGAGAAGGCGGATTGCCCGGTGCAGACCGTGCGCTTCTACGAGTCGGAAGGCCTGCTGCCCGAGCCTGCACGCAGTGTGGGCAACTTCAGGCTCTACGATGAAGTTCATTTGGAGCGCCTGCTGTTCATCCGCCGTTGCCGGGCCAAGGACATGACGCTGGAGGAAATCCGTCAGCTGCTGAACTTCCGGGACCGGCCGGAGCTGGACTGCGGCGAGGTGAATGCGTTGGTCGATTCCCACATCGCCCAGGTCCGGGCCAAGATGAAGGAATTGCGCGAGCTCGAGCGCGAGCTGATGGATCTGCGGCGCTCCTGCGACAGCGCCCGAACCTCCCGCGAGTGCGGCATTCTCAACAGCTTGGCCGAGCCCGCCTGAAGCTCGAGGGCGTCATCGGCGCTGGAAAGTGATCGGGTCGAGCTCCGAGGGCCACGTGCCGCGCTCCATCACGCCAAAGCGCCCCGTGCCGACGTTCTGAGGCGGGGTACGGCCGAGGGCGTGGCCCAGCGGAGCCAGAGCGAGCCGCACGACCTGCGCCGCAACCTCCGCAACGTTGCTCATCCTCCAAGCCAGCGCGGCAGCCACCGTGAGCGGCACCGTCGGAAAATAGGGCCAGCCGGCCGCAAGCCCGCCGAAGAGCACTGCGGCGGTGGTGCCAAAGATCAGCGGGTAACGGAAACAACTCATGGCTGAAAACGAGAACGACGACCTCGACCGCCTGGACGCAAGCAATGAAGCGGACCGCAAGATCTTGCGGGCCGTGTTGCTGATCAACCTGGGTCAGTCCGCCGCGGGCATCGGCTTCGGCATGTGGGCCGCCTCGACCGCGCTGATGGGGGCCGGGCTGGACAATCTTGCCGACGCTTCGGTCTATGCGGTCAGCCTGTACGCGGTCGGCCGCGCGCCAATGGTCAAGGTGAGGGCGGCGCGGCTGTCGGGCTTTTTGCTCATCGGCCTGGCCGCACTGCTGCTGTTGGACGTCCTGCGCCGCTTCGCTGGAGGGGAAGCGCCTGTCGGCCCAGCCATGATGGCGATGGCCGCGCTGAACGCGGCCTTGAACCTGGTGTGCCTCAGATTGCTGCGCCGCCATCGCGGCGAGGATGTGAACTTCCAAGCGTCGGCAATCTTCACCAACAACGACTCCATCGTCAATGGCGCGATTGTGCTGTCCGGAGTGCTGGTCATGTGGCTCGGCTCGAACATCCCGGACCTGGTGCTGGGCGTCATCGTCGCCGGGATCGCTGCGAACGGCGGCCGAGAAATCCTGCGCGAGGCATCGCAAACGGCTCGGCGCAACGCCAGCGCATGAGGTCAGCCGTCGCCCTGCGCCTCCCGAAGGTCATGCCGGCTGCAACCGCCGGCCTCGGTATGCGTTCAACGCGAAACCCGACACTGCGATCAGCAGAACGACGATCTGCGCCACCACGGTCTCGGTGGACGGGTACATGCCCAGCAATTCAATCCGGGGCGCCATGATCGGACTGGCGCCCAGCCAGCCAGCTTCCTGCAGCCCCGCGACGCCCTTACCGGCCAGGACCACGGCGAGCACAGCGACCAGGAACGAACTGATGCTGAAGAACTTCCCGATCGGCATCCGGGCGCTTGTCCTCAGCATCACCCAGGCGAGGACCGCCAAAAGAGCGACGCCCAAGCCCAGACCGCCCAACAGCGCATCGCCATTTCCATCAGCCGACAGCGCCGAGTAAAAGAGCACCGTCTCAAAGACCTCGCGGTAGACCGCAATGAACGAAAGACCGAACAAGGCCCACGCCGAGCGCTTCGACATGGCCGAGGACAGCTTGTCCTTGAGGTAGGCCTGCCAGCGGCCGGCGGTGCTCTTCTGGTGCATCCACAAGCCCACGCTCAGCAACACGAGTGCAGCGAAGAGCGACGAGAGCCCTTCGGTCACCTCACGGCTCGCCCCACTGATGTTCACGAAATAGGTCGCCACGGCCCAAGTCAGCCCGCCGGCGGCCAGAGCCACGATCCAGCCGCCGTGCACGTAGCGCAAGACGTCCGGCCGATCGGCTTTTTTCAGGAAGGCCACCATGCCGACGACGATCAACAGCGCCTCGAGCCCTTCCCTCAGCAAGATCGTCAGCGAGCCCAGGAAGGTGGTGAGCGGTGCCGCCGATTCGCCACCGAGTTCCTTTTCCACCTCGGCAAAGAGATAGTCCAGCTTCTGAGCTGCGGTTTCGGCTTGGGCCAGCGTGCCGGTGGCAATGGCCGAGCGATAGGCCAGCATGCCGTTCTCCACCTCTGTCAGGAGCGCCTTGTTGCGCGCGCCAAGCGAGGGCTCCAGCGGCTCGAAGCCATCAAGATAGGCGGAGAGCGCCAGCCGTGTGGCCGCCGGCTTGTCGCCCTTGCGAATTGCGGCCAGGCTCTCGTCAAGGCGCGTGCGGGAAAGGGTCAACCCACCGGCGTTTCCCGCCGCGGACGCGGCCCCAGGTTGGCTTCGCAGGAAGGCCGTCAGATCACGGGCCGCGTCCGGGCCGATTCGGCCAGCCGCTGCAGCCTCGGTGACCGTGGTCACCGCAGCCAGGTCGGCAAATTCCTTGCGGGCCGCGGCATCATGTTTCCACAGCTGCTCGCCTCGTTCGCGCATGCCAGGGTCATGCGAAAGCGTGCCGGCAAAGAACGCGAGTGCCCAGCGGTCTTCATCGGGCAGCCCGGCAAAACTTGGCATCGCCGTGCCGGCAACGCCCTGGGAGACGACTTGATAGAGCGCCATGAGGCTTCGCGAGCGGGCACGTTCCCGGTCCGTGAAGGCGATGGGCGGTGGCTCCATTTTGGCTGCGAGTGGTCCGTCGCCTGCGCCGGCCGTGCCGTGACAGGATGCGCACTGGGCTTGGAAGAGCGCCGCGCCTCGCTTGAGGTCTGGCAGGGACTTCGGTGCCACGGGAATGGGATAGGCGGCCACCAGCAGCGCTTCCGCTTCATGGGCCAGGCGCGCGACCTCTGCGCCATCTGCCTTGCTGGAGACGGCCGCCTGCAGTTTGGTGGCAGCTGCGACTACCGTGTCCTTGGAGGCATGCGCAGGAAGGCTGCGCGCCTGGGTCACCGCATTGGCGGTGAAATCTCGCATCTCCGCATATTCCGACTCACTAACGACGGCGCCCTTGTCGACCGCGCCACCGTAGTCCACGGCGACATAGTCCAGGAGCTGCCATAGCTGGCGCGGCCCTTCGTCGGCTCCAGCAGGGGGGGTCTGCGCGGTGGCAGAGCCCAAAAAACACAGTCCAACCCACAGAATCAATAGCAAGCGCTTCATTCTTCAGTCCGCCACAAATAAGAACGATAACCATTTTCGCTCATCGGGCCATGATTCGGGCCGCGGGCTGGGAGTGCCTACCTTCCGTTCGGCTAGCAGGTCTTCGATCGGCTACGCTGCGTGTCCAGGTCGAGGCCGACCTGCGGGAGCTTTGTGCCATGGTGCGGCCCCGGCTGATGGCGGTCACGGACACTGCACATGACACCGGCGTCCCGGCAAGAACTCAATCCACCCCAATTCAGTTGCTTGCGGCCCCGTGTTGACATGCGCTGACAAAGCCACCTAAACTGCGTACCAAACAACAGAGATAGTTTTTATCCTCCATTTGACCGCCTGAACCTGTTTACTTTCCCATGCCGACCCACGCATTCACCATACGCAAACTCGCCGACGCGGCAGGCGTTGGCGTCGAGGCGGTGCGCTATTACCAGCGCGGTGGATTGCTGGCGGCACCGAATCGGGTGGATGGCGGCTTCCGGCAATACTCGGACGACGATGTTCGTCGTTTGCGCTTCATCAAGCGGGCCCAGGCACTGGGATACTCGCTGGAAGATGTCGCTGAACTCATGTCTCTGAGCAGCACGCGCGACCAATTGCGCGTTCGAGAGATCACGCGCGAACGCGTCGCGGAGATCCGGGAGCGCGTGGCCGACCTGCAATCGATGGCTGCGGCGCTGGAGGATTTGGCCGATTGTTGCGCCCGGGCATCAGACGGCTCCGCATGCTCGATCATTGCCGCCCTGACTGGGGATCAGAGCTCCGACCCGGCCCCGGCCGATGCGAGCTTCGCCGGCCAACGCGCTGCTTTTGCGCGGGGCCGTCGTCAAGCACGTGGCCGTGCTGGCGAGGTGGTCGCATGACGATTCCGCGTGCGTTCAGGCGATTCGTTTGCCGGCTGATGCTCGGCGTGCTGGTCTTCGGTCAGATGGCCATCGCTGCCTATGCCTGCCCGGTACTGACGGGCGCGCCGCAGTCACTCCCGACGATGACCATGGGCGCATCCGTCGCAACGATGCCGGAAGATGAGGCGATGGGCGTGTCGTCCGATACGTCCGTGACGTCAGACATGGCCGCGATGACCGGCTGTGACCAGATCGACGACAGCGCCGCCAACCTGTGCGCCGAGCACTGTCGTTTCGGCCAGCAAAGTGCCGACCACGCATCGGCCCCGACCGTACCTGCGGCGCTGCTGGCGACCCTCTACACCCTTCCTGTGCAACCCGAGCCTCTCGGGCATGGTTGGCCTTCGGCCGACTCGAAATTCAAGCGCGTCGCGGCCTCTCCGCCACACGCCATCCTGCACTGCTGTTTTCGCATTTGATCTCCTGATGCTGGTGTGGCCGGCCTGAGCCGACTTGCACCAGACCTATCGGTCGCGCTTGCGCGTGCCCGCGAGCTTCCGCTCGCACCCGCACAAGCTCCGTTCGACCTGATTGCGTTCGTCAACCGGAGATCTCATGTTCATCGACTCTTTTTCTTTCCGCACGCCCGGCAGTGCTGTGCCATGGCGCAGGCTCGCCGTCGGAATCGCGGCGGCGCTTGCCACGGGCGCCGGTGCAGTCCATGCCGCCGACACTCTGACGCTCGACCAGGCGCTGCGTCTGGCGCAGGACCGTTCTCGCGCGCTCGTGGCTCAGGATGCGACGGCTTCGGCCGCCCGGGACATGGCCGTCGCCGCCGGACAGCGGCCCGATCCCACCCTGAAGCTCGGTATCAACAACCTGCCTGTCAACGGGGCCGATCGATTCAGCCTGACGCGCGACTTCATGACCATGCGCTCGGTCGGCGTGATGCAGGAGTTCACGCGCGAAGACAAGCTCAAGGCCCGCGCCGGGCGCTTCGAGCGCGAGGCCGAAGTTGCCGAGGCCGGGCGCCGCCTTGCGCTTGCCAACCTGCAGCGCGACACCGCGATG